>JAAUXU010005445.1_pt1 | contig 20312 bp, 26 predicted proteins | sample 7278151 | NCBI WGS metagenome assembly JAAUXU01 (sample SAMN14350113, study PRJNA611818) | marine sediment metagenome | isolation source: surface marine sediment (1.8m) | place: French Polynesia: Moorea | collected 2018-08 | reverse complement strand
TCAAACTCGGCGTGCGGGCTTCATTGCGGGTTGCGGATTTTGCGGGCTTGGCAAAAATGACTGCGGGCCTGCGGGCCTGCGGGCTCGGGCCTGGCCCGCTCCCACCTCTACTTCCTTCTACCGCAACAACAACAACTTAACGAAGCAGCGTGAGACACGCAAGGTCGATGTTGCATCACTTGCACGTGCCCAAGAGTCCGGGATTAAACCTTGGTCACACTGGACTATGCCGCAGGGTCGCCGGAAGGACTTCAGCGGCAAGCAGAAGCGCATACAGCTGCACAACAAACGTCGGCGTGACGAGCGCCGGCCACTGGATGAGGACCGAGAGACTATCCGCAGAGGGGCCGCATCCCATGGTGACGACACTGCTGTCCTATCCGCCGGAGCCCCAATCGCCGGCGACAGAAAGGCGGAACTGGTGGACTCAGTGGGACTTTTTTCAAGGAAAAACCATGGGAGGACCAGGTACGATCTCAGGTTCCGCCAAGAGACCAAAGAGGAACTGGCCGCTCTCCGAGAGGCCGCCAGACGGCCGGTCAAGCCGTTAAGTGAATCGAAACTAGAGGTGTCGACTGCGAATTTCTTTCCCGAGGAGCTGGACTTCCCACAGAGACCAGCGTGGTCGCGTGGGGCTTCTAAAGCTGTCGTCGAGGCTAACGAGGAGAGGCGATTTGGTGAGTTTGTCACCAGCGTCACCAAAGACTATCCGGACATTGGATACTTCGAGCTCAACCTGGAAACATGGAGGCAGCTATGGCGCGTACTCGAGATGTCAGACGTTCTTCTTCTTGTTGTGGACTGCAGGTACCCGGCAGCCATGGTTCCTCCAGCCCTGTACCGTTTTCTGCGTCGCCTGAACAAGGATTTGGTGATTATTCTGAACAAGGTGGATCTCATCAATCCCGGTCTGGTGTTAGCCTGGGAAGACCACCTAACAAAAGATTTTCCCGACGCTTTTGTTACATTTTTCTCTTCCTGTCCAAACTATAATCTTCGCGGAGCTCTCGGCGATGAAGAAGGAGGGCTCAAGTACAGGCGATTGCGCGGCAGGATCCGCATGGTGGCTGAGGGGGCCCAGGGTGTGCTTGATGCTTGCAAAGCAGCGACCTCAAGAGCTAATGCTTCTGTCGATCTTGATACCTGGCAAAGTGTTATTCACCAAGAAGTTTCCAAGAGGGAACACGAGGTCAAGGATGATGAGAGCACTGGAAACCCTGTCCCTGTCAGCTCTATGGAACAAAGTCGCGAAGGAGAAAGTCTTGTGGCAAGTCAAGAACGGTTTGGAGATGGCATCCTGACGATCGGAATGGTGGGACAACCAAATGCAGGCAAATCGAGCCTTATCAACTCTCTCATTGGCCGAAGGGTGGTGAGCGTGTCCAAAACACCCGGACACACCAAGCACTTTCAGACTATATTCCTGACAAAGTCTGTAAAGCTATGTGACTCTCCGGGTCTAGTGTTTCCGTCAACCACGCCTAAACCCCTCCAAGTGCTTATGGGCAGCTTTCCCATCTCGCAGGTGCGCGAGTGTTTCTCTGGGGTGCAGTATTTGGCCGAGAGGCTGGACCTACCCAAGATACTGGGAATCAGCAAGGGGGACAACGGTAGTGCACTTGATGACTGGTCGGCCTTTGACATCTGCGAGGCCTGGGCTGCGAAACGCGGATACTTGACGGCCAGGTCCAACCGGAGGGACCTTCACCGAGCAGCAAATCACCTTCTTCGGATGACGCTTGAAGGTAGGATTACCCTGACCCTCAAGCCGGTTGGGTACGAGGAGGAGAAATTCAAGTGGCAAAATCACGAAAAGGTCGGGGTGCTCCAGGATCTTCTTAAAATCAACGACGGAGTAATGGGTGACCCTGGCGTGAGTGCGGGAGTTGAAGATAGCGATGAAGAGTCAGAGAAAGACGACGGTTCGGCTGAAGAAGAGGAAGGTGAAGGTGAAGGGAAGCCACAGGTGGTAAACAGATTCAGTGCTTTAGTACTCAGTGACTCTGATTAGTGCTCAATGACATCCTTTCTGACGGCAACTATAGAGTGCTTGTCCTCTGGACCAACGCCTGTTGTGACCAAACTGTGTGCTTTCTGTGATGATTTCTGTGAAAGAAAAGTCGCTTTAAAGAACATTCCACCTACTATATCTAACATTTCGGTTATAGTCATCGAAATTAGCCTACTCGAAGCTATGGCTACAAGCCGAGTCCACTGTAAAAGTAACTGAGGTGAACTAAATCCTAGTGATTTCTTCGCCTGCCTGGTGCCTTGTTGAAGTTGATTAGAACTAGGGACAGACCTGCTATCGACTCACGATATCTGCAGATGATGAAGCGCTTGAGTGACTACTGACATGACAGCCTGGTACCAAGGTCCGGTTGAGGCGGGCATATCAGTGTCCTTTGACAAGAAGTGTCATATTTGTGTCTTCTACGTGTGACAGAACTGGCCAAACTAGACCATTGTTTCAATACAGGGAAGAGCAACATGAGCGGTTTCTTTTGGATTGTACGTGGGTGTCCAAAAATGATCCCCAAATCGGTGATTAATGCTTGTAGAATCACCTAGCGCTGCCTTCTCTTTCTGTTGTCCGGCTTCACGTCGGAATCCCCCAAGGTCCACGAGGAGTGGGATGCAAAGTTCGAAGACTTCATGAATGCAAAAAAAGTCCTTTAGCCAAATCCCTGCCACAAGTTCAAGTCTGATCCCTCCCCTCAGCCCATATAAAATAAAACATGGAACAATCCTACTTTTGCATCTGGATTCCTCTCTTGACAGAATTCCACACTACTGCAGCTTCGTGCTACGTCGTGATGAGCTGGGTGAGCAAGCTGAGCCGGACCTGGGTTAGGTTAGATTAGAACAGGCGAGTTCCAGTGCGATCAGCGCCGCCCTAGCGGCAAAAAATGAACTACTCAAAGACGTGCGAAGAAAACCATCACTGGTACTGTGAAAAAGGAAGTCATCAAACCGACCTGACGGATCCACCGGATCCATGTGATCGTTCGTTGAACAAATGAACAAACTTATCAAGATTCTTGGATTATACAGGCATACCTGAGGAGATGCTCAGGTATGACAAGAGGCAGCTATTTTTTACTCTTGTTCAAGGTCCCAAATGCAGTGTTTTTCACTTCACGATAAGACAAGAATTGCAGCAAGTTAGATTTGCCTTTGGCACCTCATTTAGGGAGAGGAAAAGAGGCTGAACTTTCTCTCGAACTTTTAATCTGGATTAGTCTGCACGCACACGAATTAAAAATTGATTCTGCAGTATTAAAATGGCGTTCATTTCGTTCAACACAGTTAAGACGCGCTCACTTGTATATGTTTTTGTGCCCACGGAGGTATCGCCATCTGCAATTCTATTTGTAAGTTGCAGCTGTCCCTGCTGGCGGAGCACACGAAGCACACCTGCTGGAGCTTGGTCAGGTTGTGGATGCCCTCCACACACCTCTTGGTCAGCTGCCTCATTCCCATTAGCCAGAGCTGCTCCACGAGGAGGCACTCCCTGATGATGCTCTGCATTCCCTCGTCGGTCACTGCAGTGCAATGGTCGAGCCAGAGGTAAGTGAGGTTGGGGCACGCAGGGGCGATGGCTTCAAGACTGCGGTCGCCCAACTTCATGATGCCGTCCAGACGGAGAGTTTGCATGTTGGGCAACTTTCGTCCAGAGAAAGCCTCTGCAATATCCAAGTCCGTGAGAAAAGAACTCCTTGAGGAGTAGCTCACATCCAGAGTCTCCAGATTGTCCAATCTGAGGATGGCGCCGAATCCCAATTGACCCATGTTGAAGCAGTCCCGGAGTTTCAAGTACGCGAGCTTCGAGCAAGTGGCCATGCTTGCAAAAAAGTCGTCGTTGAGTTTGCTGGCATCAAAGGTGAGCTCTTTGAGGCTGTGGTGGACTCTTTTAATGAGGTACTTCATGGCGGTTTGGTCAGGACTCCCTTCAGCATAAATGATGTCAAAGACCTAGGGGGGGGGAAGACAAATTTGTCAACTGCAACTTCAGGGACGCCACTTGTACTGAAATCGTACCTCTAGGTATCGACAATGCTCTCCCAAGGCCTTGACCATGTGGTTGATCTTGGTGTTGTTCTTGTTGGCTTCCAATCTCAGGTGTGTCATGCGTCGGAGACAAGAGGCATTCCTCACCAGCACCCCCACGCTGTGAGCCGGTTTTTTCCACCTGAACCTGACCAGCATCCGGCGCAGAGACTCACTTTGGTCAAGGAGCCTAAAAAGAAGCAAACAAAAATCAGCACATCTCAGTCATGGCTGGCTCAGATGGGACTGAAAATAGTAGCTGACTTAAAGAACTCCTCCATATCCTCATCGGGCATCTCGCAGTCCAGCTCCTCCACCTCGGTGGACTCGACGGCCACCCTGATCAAGGAGATGACATCTTTGCGCCACAGCCTGTTCACGTAGGAACACTGCCCGAGCAGTCGGAGATACCGGAGCTCAGGAGCAGACCTAGAAGGGAAAAAATCATGAATAAATCTTGCTATCCATGGCGACCGAACGAATGACCTCTTGATGACTTCTTCAGCTTTCTCGTTGGATAGTTGCTGCCAGGGAGGTAGACTGACGACTTTCCACAGTGCGGGGGCGACAGTCAGGTTTCTGAACCTCCTGCACACCATCGAGAGATTCCTCAGGGAACAGGGCTTGTTCAGGTCCGACAAGTTGAGGAAGGTGAAGATCCTGATCACCAACTTGTCGGGTAACAAGTCGAAGAAGTTGTCGGACATCGTGGCCGTGAGGAGACAGGACAAAAAGGCGACGCTTTGTTTAGGATCACCAGTACCGAGTCCTGCCGCAGTACTGGTACTTTCAACTTTTTTCCCTTCCCGGTCAACTTGACGAGTAGATCTGTCTGGGATCGAACTACACAGTGCTCTGCTGACACGCCTAAGTTCGGCAGTCGCTTGTGCTGACCAACTTATGAGTTACAATAGTCGCTTGTGCTTCCTAGGGTCTGGCTGTGCTTGATGGCACCTCATCTCCACCAGATCGGATGACTGCTGCTGTGACAGACATTGGACTTCTCAATAGTCCTATAGCAGTCAACGCTATCTGAGCTGCTGTGCTCGGCATTCACTACGAGTGCTTACGCGCTACCCACTTCGTTGGGTACGAAAAGGTATAGAGCGCGTGTATCTGACAGACGTGCAGTGCCGACGTACACGCGGGCCTCGTGTGCTCACCATGCGCCCGAAGCACGTGGTCCGCGCTCAAGGCGACTGCTCAATAGGTGGAAGTCGGTCGTGGACCCACCCACCCACACGTAAATACGGCCCTCGCGGTTTATGTATATAGGGATTTCTGTACGTTCGGGATGTCGTATTCCAACGAAAGTCATCCCACCCCTCTCTGTGGACATCCTATGATTCTGTTACCTGATTGAGGCTGTCCTGCCATTCCTCGGGGTGGCCTTCGTCATCTAGCTCCTCATTATAGAGATTGGAACATGAGGATGTCCAGCATCCCATATCCACATCTTCATCCCCTGGCCCTTCAAGACCAAAGATCTTCTTAAATGCGTCGAAGAACATTTATGCGGCGTTGGGGGTAGATGCGGCAGAAAGCATGAAGGCGGTCCAACGTCTCAATGGTGAAAAGATCATGGCCACCACCATCGAACCAGGGCGGGGTCAGAGTGAGGATGTGCTCTTTCGGAGTAAAGCTGATCAGTGATGACTGGAAAGGTGCGGCACGCAACACGACAAGCGTGGCTGGAGAGCATCGAGGGCGGCAGGAGGGACAAATCATAGGCGGAAACGGAAGACAACCCCAACCAGGTGTGTGGCAACTAATGTAGTTTCTTTTATGCTCTATCCATCCTCAGTCTGACTTGATCGACCCAGCGGCGGAAATGTTGTGCAGCGGCCTGATCCATGCTCGCTACATCTTGACAAACTTGCGGCGTCGCACAGATGATCGAGAAGTGCCAGGCCGAGGACTCTGGTCTACTGTGGAAACCAGCCCATGCTACCCATTGGACTATGGGATGTGCCTGATGAGGCCATGGTCAACGTGTATCCTCGTGAATCCAGTAGGCATGACCATACTGATGGTGCCTACTGTGGGACTGGATTTCCTCACATGCTCTTCAAGGTGCACCCGGAGTACGGACCATAAGACCTGCCAACCAATTTGATTCCTGGCTCTACGGGTTCCTCCGACTCATCCGCCTACCAATGAGATCCAGCAGCAAACTTCAAGGCCCGGATGAGAACCATGAGCTACGATAGCGGGAAGTGCTGAGGAGTCCACAATAATTGTGACCTTGAGGAGCAAGAGAACTGTGATTTCTTTTAAGCTGTTGGAAGAATCCACACATTGTTTAGGTCAACATTCCCAGGTGGGCCTAGCAGAGGCCACATTTGTCCCCACAATCGAAGGATTGTAAAATAAACTTGACAATGATTTCTCTTATTTCAGTCTGTCCATTACATGAAGTGCGAGGGCTGCATTTACGCATATGTGGCTATCCAGCTTTTGCGAGGCCAAACATCTGTTTGCCTGTTCAGCTCTCGAGAGGCCGAGAGCGCCAAGCACGTGATGGGAGGCACAGACGTGCAGGCAGACGCAGCGCTTTATGCCTTCGCCCTTCTTTCTATCCTACCAAATGGGAAAGCGCTAGTGCAGTCCAAAAACAGTGCTGAACGACTATAACGAGTGTTAGACAACATAGTCATGGTGCTAATTTATTTTCCAGTTCCAGTATCTTGACACACGACACAGTGCACAAGTTTTAAAAGTACCATGATCAGCGCTTTAGAACAACCAAGGAGTGACTTCCTTTCTTTGCTCTCTTCTCTTCACGCGGCATTCCAATAGTATTTGTAAAAAGTATCGCAAAACTTGATAAAAGTATGCTGTATCCGTGTCACTGAACTTCTACTGCTGCACCGAGGTGGTGGGAGACGGCTGCAACTGCATTTTGGAGAAAGTCGGAATCGGGTTGCTGCTGCTCGTGTCGATCCCAGTAGGCGGTGCCGGCATACCCGCCAGCACCGCCGGGTCTGGCACTGGCAGATTCGGTGGCGGCAACAGTGACGGCGGCAACGCCACAGGTGGAGACACCGTCGTAGCCGCAAACGTCGTCGGTAATTGCTGCTGCTGTTGTACTGACAAAAACAGATCCGGCGCGTTGGTATCAGCGGTCCCGAAGAGTGCAGTCGCCGATGCCGGCGTGGGTGATGCAGTCGAAGACTCCGCGTCGCTATTTGGCGGCACTAGTGGCGGTACAGGAGGTGGCACTGGTGGTTGGTGCGCTGATGTCGGAGGAGGCGGTGGCATTGTCCCAACTACCGGCGATGTTATTATTCCCGGTATCATGGGTACCACGGACGGCGTCTGCAAGGTGGTGCCAGCGCCCATCTCTGTGGGACTCTTGCTCTGCAGAAGTGGTGGATGGGCCGTGGTGCTGCCACCCTCGTCAGCCTGCTTCTGTTGCTGACGCTGCTGCTCCTGGTGGCTGGCAATGTCCTCTACTGGGATGCGATGGAGATAGCCGTAACCAATACCACAGCCCAAACTCCCCTGGCCGCCCCAGGAGCCATTAGGCGTGATGTTGACCTCTCTGCAGTGATCTGTCTCAGTGTTGTAGACGTAGAGCTTCAGAGGTCGTCCCTCGTGCGCTTCGATCAGGGAGAAAAGATCCTCGCTCTCATGCAAGACTGAGTCGGCGCCAATGATGAAGTCAGTAAAGGGTCGAAGTCCAGCGGCCTCTGCAGGGCTGTTCTGCGCCACGTCGAGGATGTGCCACACGTTCTCGTTGGCGCCCTCGAAGGAGCAGAAGCGAATGGAGATGCCAAGCTGCCCCTGACCGCCCCACATGTTGCTGGGCGTGATGAACACCTCACGGACCTTGACGAGAACCGCATTCAATTTTTGGGAAATTACGTAGTCCACAAGTAACAAGTGGAAAACAAGTCCACCACGACCCTTGCTCAACCCTGAAAGCTACGTACTCCAGTGTTCTCACCGTTTGCGTCTTGCTGCTGTAGACAGTCATGCCGATCTCCTTTTCGTCATTTGCCTTGAGTAAGTCTTTGAGGGTGTCATTGTCTTGGTCCAAACGAGTCTGCCCGATGGCCACGATGAAGTCAAAGAAGGCTTCCAGACCGGCTCGAGAACCCGGTGAGTTTTCCTGCCGCCAAAGTTGCAAATAATCAGCACAGCTTACAGGGTGCAGTAGCAGAGCTGGTTTCACTTCCAAAGTTACAAAAGTGTGAACTAATGCAGACACCATGGTCAAGGGCCAGAGGTCGACCTCGGTCAGCCCGTTGACCGGATGGCGGGCTTACTGAATAGTTAGGGGCAGGAGAAGGTCTTTAAAGTCCTTCGGGAATGCGATCCCCTGTTCGCGTATTGGAACCATTCAACTACTCGTTCTGTGGAGAGAGGGTCACGTCCACGTCCACATCTGCATCCACAACATGTCCCAGAACAGAGCGGATCTGTCTGAGTGCATGAAGGACAAGCTGGGTAACATGTTGCACCCAGACTGCACCGCCGCTCGTGGGCGCTGGCAACAACATTGAGAGATTGGGACCGCAGAAGTTGTCTCCGTCCAAAAATTGTTGTTCAAAAATCTCTCCCACATGTCAGTCCAGCAAGCTTTTACTTGCTACCCGCATTAATCTTGCAGATGTTGACCGCGTTGCGAAAATACTTGATCAATTTTAATGTGATGTACTTGACTAAAGGTAATTCCGGCGCACCCTGTCTCCGATGCCGCCGTCTGCGCTCACCTGAACCCTGAGGACGTGGTACCCCTCGGTGCCGCCTCCGGGCACTTCCACGCTCTGGCTGCTCCCCATAGGATTGACTCCAGAGAGCGGCTGAAGGTTGACGTCCTGATCGGATAGAAGAGACGGGCCTGGCTGTGTGTGTATGCGTGCGTATTCGTGACTGAGGACGAGTGAGTGCGTGACAGTTGTAAAGGCCAGGGTTGCCTCTTCACACAGTCTCACCGACGTTTTCTCTCTCCTGCTCGAGGTGCAGTCGCTGCCCACCTGAGGCTTCGATGGCAACGCTGAACCATCCTTCCAACTCAGAAAAGGCTTGGCTCGGCGACTTCGGCTTTCTCTAGCAACGTCAGCAGTTCCACGGACGAACGCAACTTTAGTCGCAGCTGTCACGAAACCCCCATTTTGTCCCGCAGGACTACACTTATACTCCAGTAGTAGGTCCAGTAGTTTCTGAGATCTGGGTGGTGGTTACCATGTCTGAGACCATGTCTGAGATGGAGGACAACAAGCAACCAGTCCTCAGCGAGGAATGACGAGTCCAGCATCCCTTGCAGTGGTCATCTAGCAGATGATGTCACCACTGATGAGGGTTTTTTTTATCTTCAGGGGAATACAGAAATCAAGAAATCCCTAAATACAGGTGCTTCTTCCAAAATGTTCTCTTGTGCTTTTTGACGTAGCTTTCCACGGGTCTCTTCCATTGGGCACTTTCCAGAATGTTTCACTGTTTCGCAGAATCTGCAATTCGACCTCACTCAAATGCAAAAACTCGACATCTTTGAAGCATTTTGAATTGAGATTGAGGTCTGTACATCGCTGATACGTAATCCAGGATTGGTCCCCCCACGGGGAGCAGGAGAGCTATGCCAACTCCGGAAGATAAGTTATACAGGCACTAAATAAGAGCTAAGCATGAGACCTAACCTTTGTTATATAACATCGTATTTTTCCATATCCTCCCGTATGTTGTGCACATATGAGTCTTTGAAGCCCCAATAAGATCTGGTCTCCGACACCGTTCAGAAGCTCGCAGATTTTTCAGTGGTCGTCGACAGCTGATGAACCACAACAGAACCAATACGACTCTGCTTTAACAGTACTGAAGCAACTAAGTCTGTTTCGATATCAAAGGATCTTAAGGTGGTTTTCTTCTTAAATTTGCTGGTCACACACTCCTCGGCATGTTCCTTAGGTGTGTAAGGACGTCCTGTATCTGAGCGACGTCGAGGTGTCCGGACAAGACGAGTACAAGCATGTCCGGACCTCATCAGCGTTGGCTGCTCTAGCAACACTGTTCAAGCTCCCTCTGCCCCTAAGCAGTTGTCGAGACCTGTCAGGCCGACGGCAGCTTGCACACGGCTGAGGGCAACAGGCCCAGACAGACTGACAAGGCCAGCCAGGGTCAACGACGTTACATCAGTTGAAGCCGAACTTTCAGCGGCGAAGCCATTTCGTGCTTGCACGCGATCAGCCCTGTGGCGATCCGGAACTTGACGGTCTCCGCCTAATTCGCTAGAATGGTGCTCCACCGCCTGCTGCAGATCCTGTTCCGGCACCCCCAGGTGGGGCCTCAACTGATCCAGCGTCTGAGTGAGACGCGGCCAATCCGCGCGGCCGCCAGGTTGGTGGCCTACGGCTATCTGCGCGGGAGACACGCCATTGAGCAGCAGGTGCCCACGCAACGTCCCATCAACGTCGACCGGTTCAAACGCACTCTGTACGAGGAGTTGAGGAAGGGACTCAAGGATCTGGAAAAGAACAGGAAGAAGTAATGAAACAAAGAAACATGGAAAGACCCCGCTTGAAGTGCTTCCTCGGTGACGGCCGGGGCATCAGGGTCCATCATAAGCAAGTGCCCAAGGTTGAGATCAAGGGCTACTCGCCTTCAGCCTTTGTCAGCCGAAAAGTCAACCTTTACAGACTCAGATTCGTCCGCAATAACCTTTTTCGCGCTGGATCCCTAGTGGACGCAGTGAATGCCAAGGCGGTTGGAGGGGTAAAGCCGGCGGAAAGTGGGCCTGTGCAGACCTTTTCAAGCCTAGACAAGTTGCTGAAAGAGTTCGAAGAGCGAGTCTTGGCTGAAAACGCTCGCCACGTCGTCCAGCGCTTCCTGAAGAGGCACGGATGCGACGATTGTCCCACAGACAAGCTCAACGTCTTCCGCTTCTTGAGAGCTTGGATGCTGCATTTTCTTCCAAGGAGTCTTCTGGGCGGCGTCAAGAATCGGGACAAGTTTCTGCGAAACCTCAAGGCCTTGATGGGCGGAGGCAAGATGTGCACCCTCCAGCTTGGGGCTGTCATGCGCAACATTGACCTAGACCAAATGTCGTGGCTTCAAGAGAGTTCCGACATTACCGCGAGGCAGCGCGTGGCGGCCAAGCTCATGCTGTGGTTGACGGAGGATGTGATCTGGCGATTACTGACCTCTCACTTCCACGTGACCGACACTTCCTTCGGCCGCCACGAGCTCTTCTTCTACCCTAGACGCCACTGGCAAGCACTCTACGATCGGGCCGTTTCTCGGCTTCATCGTCAAAAGTCTCTGGTTGCGCTGAGCGTGAACAAGGCCGCCCTCATCGCAGCCAAGGAAGGTGCCCCTGACATTGCTCGAGCCAGGCTGCTGCCTAAGCGGATGCGCAACTCTTGCCGGATCATCGGGGTCAAGAAGGCTGTGAGGAATCAGGTAGAAGCAAATACTCAAATAGTACTGGGAAAGCTTAAAGCGATCCACCGAGAGATTGTGGACAACAGGGGCAAAGCACTGCACGAGACTTGGAGGAACTTCGTTGAAAGACTCGACGGTGGTAATCCTCGTCCAATCTTCTTCGCCCGGACGGACATTCAGGACGCGTTCGACAGCGTCAACTTGAGCAAACTGTCCCAAATCGTCCGTTGTCACGCAGCCAAGTTCTCCAACAAGGAATACTTGCACACGGCCGTGTTTCGCAACAATGCAGGAAGGATTCTTCGTCGACATCACTTGTCATACAGTTCGGAGTACTCCTGGATGGGGAAGAAATCCTCCGGCTTGATCCTTGTCAATGCTACGAGCCAAAAGTTGGAGGTTAACTCGCTGATGAATCGTCTGGCCAGGCGAAGCAGCCTGCACGTCTTGCAGTTTGAGATCGCTGGCAAGATTAAGAGGTTCTTAAAAACGAACGGTCTGGTCCAGGGAGATTGTCTTTCCAGTGGTTTGTGTGACCTGTACTACGGAGACATGGTAGATAAAAAGTTGGTGCCAGAGTTGAGGAAAGCCAAGGAGAAGGGGGCCCTCAGGTTCTTCGTTCGTGGAGTGGATGACTTCATCTACGTGAGCACCAGTCAGAGCGAGGTAGAAAGGTGAGCAAGACTCCTTAGTCATCATTGCCTCTGTCAACAAGAGTCCAACGCTGACTTCCAGATTCTTGTCCTTGATGGAAGCGGGATTTCCGTCCTACGGTGTCAAGATCCAAAGAAAAAAGACCTCCTCAAATCTACCGTCCTTTACCGAAGAGACAACCACGGAGATCCCGTTCTGCGGCGCCCTGCTCAATGTCTGCACGCTGCAGGTGAAGCCTGACTTTTCCACTTATGTTAACAAGAGCATCGTTCACTCCATGAAGTTCTACATGGGAAAGGAACCCAACGTGGAGAAGTGAGTTCAGGAATGATGTGTACTCTTGTACGTAGCACCTCTGGGTCATGCTCGCTATATTTAGGTTTATCAAGCATAAAATACTCTTCACGAGTGTTTTCAAGCTGGATCCGCTTTATCTGGATCCCTCCTTCAACAAACGCGCCACCATCTTGGAGAATCTGTTTGAGTCCTTCTACGTCTGTGCTCTCCGCTTTGACGCCATGGTGGACTCGCTACTCTTCGCCTCCGGAAAAGACGTCTCCTCGGACTTTGTTCTCTCGTGCATGGACAGTTGCCTGAAGGAGAAGGTGCTGAGACGTGTGAAGCGCGCTTCCAGCTCGGCCGTGCCGGCAAACGAGACCGCGTGGTTGTTCAGGAGAGCCTTCTACACGGTGTTGCTCAAGAAGGCTTCCAAATATGGTCGAGACTGCTGCACGGAGGTCAAGAAGAGGTGCTGCCTCAGGTTCGCGCGGACGGATGCTCGAGCAGAGCTGTTGCGTGCCACCAAAGTCATCAGTGACCGTCAGACTTCCAAGATCAGATCTCGCGGATATCAGAGGTTTTAGTCAAGACTCAGTCTTACATTCCTCATGGAGACATTCTCCGTCATCAAAGAAATGTAAGCAAGTGGTTACCGAGACTGTAGTAAAGAGCGTCCAGCAATACATTGTTAAGTGCTGGTTAGGAGAGGACCGAGTACGCAACAATGATTCTCCCATAGCAAGTGGGAGCTTCACTGTAGCTTGACAGTTTTAGCATCGCAAAAAGCGGTACTGGTATCAATGGAAAACTAAACTTGTCGCTATCAAGGACTCCAACAAGGGTAAATCCTTGTTTTCTTACTCATGGCAATGCGTAAGCGACAAGAACTACTCATCATTCACTATGAGGTTTTCTAAGGTATGACAAGTCAAAGGAAACCGAATGGGCATGAAGTGGAAATTTTAGAGCATATTCGCATAAAAGCATCAATACTTTTTAAAATGTTTTTTAAATTTTTAAAAAAATAAGGATTTTAAAATGTCGATTTTTCTTGTATCGTTCATTCCTTCACTCTTTTACGTCATCAAGGTTCTCCTGTGATTCTTGAACGTGTTTTTGATGAAGAGAAAGTAGTTCCTGATGATGCTCTTGAAAGATGCACGAGACGACCAAGACTACAGTGGAGACTCACAGATAAACCTTCCTGAACTGCTTTGGAAAGTTGCATGATGAAAAATTGAATGAGTGAGCAGACATAGTGTCAAAGTAATCTTTACACTGATTTCTTAAGTGTTCTAACAGATGATATATTTTGTAATCACTGATTGTTTTCCATGACTCGTCAGGCCAATCTGACAACCTCACCAATATCAGCCACATCCAATCCTTTTAAAAAAAGTTTTAAGTAAAACCTAAAGTTAGGTTTTGACCGTAAACTTCCCTCGAGTTTAGTGTAAGGTCTGTATTAGCTGCTCAGGTTGATCTAGCTGCCGTAGTGCACATTTCAGCAGTGCTTGAGGCAGTTGGAGTAGTGCCATAGGAAGCTATTTGAGTCATTCCGCTGCGTCTCCTCCAACGCCTCCTTATGCTCGATTTGATTCCTCTCCGTCCCAATCGCACCCCTCGGTGCCGCTCTTCGGGTCGTTGCTGCCTGCGTTGGTCCCGATGAGTGTCAACTCTGCTTCGTCGTCGCTGTTCCAGCTGATACATGACGAGCGGAGTAAACACAACCATCAACAGGCGGCGGGTATGATGGACGTCGCTTGTGCGGGGGTCGGAGATGTCAGCGCGTCCGACTTCAGCAAGTCGCGTTGAGGGCCCGTCATGTCTGAGGCGACGACGAGTACCCCGGTCAGCGGCCGCTCCGGCAGACTTCGGCGCAGGCTCAGGGACTCCCCCATAGCACCCATGCACCCGCGTAGGTTCTTGGACGAAGACGACGAGGACTATGACGACGAAGTGCCCGCCTCGCAGTTCCAGCCTGGGAGAGACGCAGAGATCTTCTGGAACATGGAAGCGTCTCCCCAGGTGCAAGAGCAATTGCGCCGGCGGCTGGCGGAGGTGGACGCCAACTCGCCCAACGCCAAGAAGTCGCCCCCGCCAGAGACGAGCCCGCTGCTCAGCCGAAAAACTCGACTAAAGCCAAGGCGGCCACAGGCCGTCGACCACGCTGCAGCCAAGGACATGATGGCCTCGATGAAAGAGCTATGTAACAAAGTTTGTCAGGAAGGAGTAGAGCGAGAAGGCGATGAAGTAGAGGTGCAAACAGGTCAAGACGTCTTCGAGAACTCCGTAGACGACTCCTTCTTGTTACGCTGCTCTCAGGCGGTTGACGCAAAGCCCGCTAAGGACGACGGTGATGAGCGAAAGACTCGTGCCGCGAGTACCGAGAAAGACGCGTCGGACCCGTTTGATGACGACGACGACTCTTTCGACCTGCTGATGAGCCAACTGCCTACGGACGCTTTAGTCAAGCACGAAAAGGAGGACGCTCGGCCTCATGTTAAGGAAAAGAAGTCGCTCCGGAGTGATCCTCCTGTCAAGACTACCTCGAATCTCGCCATTCGACGCTTTCGGACTACCGAAGACCACGTCCGAGTGGCTCCAGCAACCTCGTCAGCGCTGTCTCGCAATCACAGCACGCCGGAGGTGTCCTCGTCTACGTCGTCCGACGGGACGAGGTCTCTCCGGACCAAGACCAAAATCCGTTGTTCTCAGGACGAGATCGAGCGGAAGAAGGAGGAGGCCAAGAGAAAGCGCAGGCAGATCGAGATGGAGAAGAAGAAGCGAGCTGGCATTGCGAGGAAATGATAATCTCGTCTCTTGAGAACCGTTTGAATCAAATCGTCCAGTATCACTGGAGCTGTTGGGCGCAATGAATTGTCATCATGCTGATCAAGCACTTGTACAACTTCGTTACTGTGTGCTACATTGGCACGCACGTTGGTTTCTTGCCTGAGGTTTGTAACAGGGACACATTGCAGTTTGAGCTTGCTGCTACGACTTGTTCCAGATTGCATGCTCCAGACGCAAGCGTAGCTCAGGCAAAACAGTATGAGTCAGAAAGTTTTCCTTGCAGCATCCTTGTGGTGGTGGCTTTAACCATTGCGCCCTCCCTGCAATGTCGTTGTCCTCCGCCTACTCCGCCACCTCCACCTCCCTGTATACAACCTCTTTCCGGGACTCACACTGCAGGACGTCCGTCTCTTCGACTTCACGCTTAGGTGGAGACGCTCTGTTTAGTGGCTATCAATATGATGGCAGTCACCGACGTAGTCATGGTAATCACGTTCGTCACGGTGCTGGTCAGGGGTCACAGACTGAGGAAACTGAGGAAAGAGGAACAAAAAAACCAGCTTGGCTTGATTGAAGGGCTTCTTCCTTCTGACAGGATTCGCAAATGTCATGCACAAGCTGAAGTGTACGCTCGAACACCCGCCTGTCTGCTCGAGCTCGTTCTCCACGAAGCTGCAGTCTTAGTAGAGCGGCTGGAGCGCGCAACTCCTCATCGCAATTTTGCTGCAACTTGTTTAGGAAGCAAGAGCAGAAAAACCTCACCGCTACTACATGGTTGGCCCCACTTGATGGTGCTTCCCTTGTCCTGCGCAACGCCGCTGACAGCGCCGGCGTCGCCGGTGAGATGGTCGCAGTCATAGCTCTCGTTTGCATCACTCGCTTATTAGCACGCAGGCATGCTAATTCGCTCACGTGTAGCAAAATGTGTTGCGCAAACTGTGGCCGTCTGCGCGGGCACGAGCACGGACAGCCCCCTGGGGGTGGCGCAAGACTGCTTAGCGTGCCGACTCCATACGGACGCAGTAAGTATGCACATTCATGCACAAAGGAGCTCTGGTCGCCGGGCGTGACAGTTTCTCTCGGTGGCGCCGCCAGTTTTGATCATGGCGGTGGACATCTACAGCGGAACGATCAGCAACGGGCTCTACGACAACCTGCTGAGCGGCAACTCTGTCTTTGACCTGCTCTACGAGAACTTCAACGTCACCGGCATCCTGGCCGTCGGCACTTTTCTTATAGCAGCCAGCGGTGCGTACATGCCTTTGAGTAGGACGACTTGTCCATATTGATCGACTACTTTCCAACAACAGGTTTGTTCCTCATCAAGCGTCTTCCCAAGCCGCACGAGATTCCCCACGCCCTGTCTGAGTTAAGGGGGAACGCAGCGAATCTCTTGCCCAGATTGGACTCGCTCAGACACTTCTCGGGCACTGATGTGTTTTACTACGACGACAAGAAGAGGAAGAAGAAGAAGAAAAGACGCAAGTTTCACACGAGGGTGAAGCCGACGACTGACATGTTGACCTTCAGCTACGACATGCACGGATTCGACATCGACGAGGAGGACATCGGCAACGACATCTTCGTCGATGGACTCGGAGCCAGGAGGTCCAATGGAGAAGTCCGACATTTCCGTAGCAGAACGGTCGCGCCACAACGTTTGTATCCACCAGAATCACAGCAGAGACCGTAAGTGCAATAATAAACTGGAGCGCCAGCCTGACATGCACTTTCAGCTCGTTGCTCTTCTAGAACTCCTGGAAGACCGCCACCGTTGCCGCCCTCGCCCTCGCCGTTGCCACAGTCGCCGTCGCAACTGTTGCCGTCGCCGTTGCTGCCGCCGCCGCCGCCGCCTCCTCAGCCGACCCCACCGTTGAGAGCTTACACGGTTGCGCTGCCTCAGCCCAGCAACGTCGCTAGCACGTTCGTAGCTAGTGGAAGCAACGAGAGAACTATTCTTGGAAACATTAACGAGAAAAAGAAGCTTGACAAACTGGAGACCCGCCAGAATGTCCTCGTCCACAAGATACCGCAGCACAGCAGTTACTACGACGATTACTACTACGACGATTACGATGGCAGTTTCTACGATGGCCACGGAGTCGAGCCGCCGGCAGACACACCAAGGCCGTCACTGTTTCAACTCATTCCCTACCTGGACAAGGACCAAACCCCCCAAGTGGTGCTCAGGACGAAGAGCTTCACGCAGGAGAAGCCGGTGAACTACAGCAAGTACTTCAGGAGAAGAAAAGGAGGCAGGAGACGAGCGAAGTGAGAAGCTTCTGCAACAATCGGCATGATCTCTCGTTGGGAAAGGATGAAAGAATGGATGATGTGAGACTGAACTTCACTTGGGTGGACTCCAATGCACGAGTAGACCGGACTGTACAAAGTATAATAGGAATCCAATGATGGTTAACGTTGATACTTCCGTTGTCATTGACTTCATTGTTGACCTGTGCAGATTCCTTAGCGACACAGGATGAAAATGATAATGCCAATTGATTCTTTATTATCGAGAAAGATCCATATGAACGATACAAATAATGACGCTCATTAGCAGTCCTATTACAAAAGCACAAATATTTCCATAAGGAGGCTCTTGTGGTTTATCAAGTTAGCGCGCACAAACTCTCCAGGTTCGTTTCAGTACTGGTGGTTGGAGACAAAGAGTGATTCTCCAGCAGCCCCGGTGCCCTTTCCGTCGCCGTGGTAGCGACCGAACTGCGCCAAGCCGTTGATCTTGGCGCGTGCCAGGTAGGCGTCTTGGCCGGCCTTCACCTGATCGTCTTTGCCGGACCAAGCCTTGAGCGCAGATGCTTGGAGACCACGGCCAAAGCTGAAGCTCAGGGACCACGGCTTGGGAATGTCAGCCACCTATGATGCATCATTGTCCGATTAATGACTACCGGGTTCGATTGAGCGATCAGTAGCGAATTCTCCTCACCTGGTTGATGTGACTAAGGTTGACGGAGGCCTCCTCCTCCGACTGGCCTCCAGACAGGAAGACGATTCCAGGCACCGCCGCAGGGACAGTTCTGCTGAGAGCAGTGACTGTAGCGCGAGCCACTTGCTCGGGAGTAGCCTTGACTTTGCATGCCTGGCCTGGTGTCACCATGTTGGGCTTGAGCAGAGTACCCTCCAAGAAGACATTGTGGTCGTTCAGGGCCTTATAAGTAGCCGCCAGCACAGTCTCCGTCACCTTCTGGCAGCGCTCCAGATCGTGATCTCCGTCGCAGAGGACCTCAGGCTCCACGATGGGTACCATGCGGTTGGCTTGGCAGATGGACGCGTAACGTGCAAGCACGTTGGCGTTCTCCAGGATTGCCAGCGGAGAAGGAAGATTTTTCCCGATCTTGAGGACGCACCTGTTGATTGAGGACTCGTGAAACAGCAACTTACAGCAGTCATCGGAATCATGCGCACTTGCAGAGTAATCATTCGTACGTACGTACCTCCACTTGGCAAACTGGCATCCCTGAGACTTGTACTCCTGGCATCTCTTGTCGAGATCATCAAGTCCCTGGGTGGTGGACTCACCGCCCTCTGCTCCGAACAGCTCCTTGACACCCTTGTCCACCTTGATGCCTGGGATGATTCCAAGCTCCTGGATAAGATCTAAAAAGCGGCGCCCAGAATCGTCCTTTTGGTAGACGGTCTCATCGAACAGAATGACTCCGGAGATTGCTGTGACTTCGGACTTGGGCACCGTGAACAGGAGTTGCCTGAAAGAAAAGGATCAATGGAAGCATCTCTCGTACACACGGAGGTAGTACTGACTGTCACGTCACTCTACGTATGTGCGCTTGTGATATTCTCACCTGTACTTTCTGCGGTTCTCCTCGGTGTTCTCCACCCCAATGTTGGCCAATCTCTTTCCCATGGTGCCCGAGGACTCGTCCGCCGCCAAGATCCCCTTGCCAGGTGAGGCAATGGCCTGGGCGATGCCCTTCAGCTCGGCCTGGAGCTCCTCGCTCGGGTAGTTGAAGTAAGTAGTCATAGCAGCTGGAATTGTAGTGCGCCCTCAGACTTATCCCCTTCTAGTCCACCAATGTGCGTGTGTATGATAGTTGATAACTTACCGTTAAAGCTCCTCAGAAGCGTTCCCTTAGTCTGAACCTCTGCAGGGCTACTGAGAGACCGCAGTGGGCGAGTACGTCGAACACAGGCTCTCCTGCCTTTCCTCGGCAACACATCTGAGGGAGAAGAACAGGTTTGACGCCACGCTGAGGCAGAGGGGAAGGCTCGTCGGGCAAGATCGGCTGCTTGCAGCGGGAGAGCAATTTGCTGAAGTACAATTTTCCTACGCAGTTCAGGGTAAAAGCAGAAAAACGAGTTTCTGCAGTGCGGACTTCTTTGGTTCGGTTCTTTCGACTTATGCACACTTTGTATTGGGATATACATAGCTTAACACAGTACAAAATTCTTACATACATACACTACATTATTGCGTGTCTACAGACATCATTACATGTCACAGATATTAGGCCAAGGCGGTCCTGATTCCTATTCAGCTTTATGCAGAAAATCCCCATCCATTTGTATTTGACCGCTTCAAGAGCGAAGCCTCGTTCTCGGATGTCACCTCGGCCGCGTCCCCTCTGATAATAGCGTAGTACACGAGCGTCGTACACTACATTCTAATCACGGAGAGATTGCACAGCCAAGGCAACAGCCCAGGCAACAGCCGAGGCAACAGCCGGGGCGACAGCCGGGGCGACAGCGCCACCCAGGGAGTTGCCGAGAATGTCAAGACAAGCAGAGGAGAAAGAAGTCGAGCTGGAACGCGACTCGATCAGGACAGCCCCCCTTTACGTCCACCTGGTGATTGACGACCAGCTCAGGAGCGACGCAAAATCGGGACAAGCGTTTGGTCCTGTGAGGCGGCCAACGATCAAAAGTATCGGAAATTGTCTGGGGTGGGGGGATCCAACGGACTGCGCCATGGTCTGCATCACCAGCATCGACAAACACGGAAACGACGAGCTGTCAGCACTCTACCAGACTGAAAATGAGTCCTGAACATTGTTGACGTTTGCATCACGAGCAGGGAATGAATGGAAACGCCAGGATTCGATGGCGTTTTGGGGGGGGGGGGGGGGGGGGGGGGGGGGGGGGGGGGGGGGGGGGGGGGGGGGGGGGGGGGGGGG
>JAAUXU010065388.1_pt1 | contig 20319 bp, 13 predicted proteins | sample 7278151 | NCBI WGS metagenome assembly JAAUXU01 (sample SAMN14350113, study PRJNA611818) | marine sediment metagenome | isolation source: surface marine sediment (1.8m) | place: French Polynesia: Moorea | collected 2018-08 | reverse complement strand
TTCGTCCTATCGAGACCAAATACTGTGATATTCGTCCTATCGAGACCAAATACTGTGATATTCGTCCTATCGAGACCAAATACTGTGATATTCGTCCTATCGAGACCAAATTGTTTACCGCGTGGTCAAGACGCTTGATCCCGTGATTTGCAGTATTGACCCAGAGGAATCTCTGGCCCGGCCCGCGGGGCTGTTGCTGACTGAAATATCGCGATGTCGTCTGAGATATCGACAGCCGATAGCGATACAACGCATCGCACCATCGCTACAAAATGCCCAGTACAGGAAATCACTGCAAGGAGTGGAGACGAGAGTGCATTTGCATGCAATAATTGCACAATGAGTGCAATCATCACGCTGCTGAGTCACGCAATAGAAGGTCGAAGGCTCCGCCACATGGTGAGCCGCAAAAAAAGGCCGCAGTCGTAGGAAAAGTCGCGGTTTTCACGGCTCACGCGCTCACGACCCAACGAGGTCCCTCACACTGTTTTGTTTTTTCAAAACGTTCTCAAGTGACTTTTCGTGTTTTTGTCTAAAAACTTGCCAAGTTGAGGTTGCTCACGCAGCAGCCGAAGTCGACCGTGAGCGTCAGCTTCACCTCCGCGGCCGTCGGCGTCGACCGTTCAAAACCCGAGGCACGAACCGAGAGTGTGGATTTTCTTCTCCCAAACCGTGTCGGGATGCGATCGGGCTGGGCCCGCCCCGACTTCCTTGCCCATCCCTAGTCTGACTTGTGACGCTACCTACCTTCTGCTGCACTGCACTCAGTTCCATTGTTCGTGGAAACCTTCAAGTTTACTCGTCAATCTCGCCCACGTCCCCGTTCATCGGGATCCAAGCACGTGTGAAGTAATGCACGATGGAGCTAAATCAATCATTGGTGGCCTGCGGAAAAGTTTACTCCATACAGAGTGAGCCCAAAAGAAGAAGACACCGAAAAGAGGAAGAGAATGTAAGAGCAAAAAAAAAAGCAATGCAATTGCTTCTTACTCCACAGCATTTAGTATAAAACGACTAAAAGTTGACAGATTGCATGACTTCATCATAGACTTTGTTGCTGAGATCAGCCTTGAACCTGTCCGGGGTTGGCAGATCACGCTGAAACAGTCGTGTGGTCTGGGTGATCGAGGACTTTCTGTGTAATTCCAAGTAATAAACAGCAATTCAATTTATTTACGTCTGCAGCTTTGCACACTTCAAGTCCAGAAGTGTACAGGGTGGGCCCAAACACTGGATCGTATTTGTTATTTCAAGTGTGTCTGGACCCACCCTGTACCCGCTCACCATTGACAGTGAGTCCTGGCCATAGTGAATAAGGTTCTGTCCTCACTCGCCACAGATATCGAATTGCTCTTTGTGCGACGTCACAGTGGTTTTATACGGGGAATCCACTGTATCTATGTAATTTTGACAGAGGAGTTATACAATTTTTGAATATATTTGCTGAAGAGACTAATTTTTTAGTTCTTGCCACAGACACGTAGCCGTAGGAGGTTGAGGCAGAAAAAAAGGAGCTCTTACAACTTTTCACCATCACCCCATTAACCTACTTTTCATAAAGGAGGGCAAAATCTGCAAGCATGAAAAAAACGGATTTACAGAGGGGGCCGGTGGGCGTTTTTTGAGGCTCACACGGTTGCTCTGTTTGCGAGAGAAAGCTAAAAAAAGTTTGTCAATGTAATCATTTTGAGGTGAGGGGTTGAGGGGGGGGATAAACTGTTACAATGTCTATTTGGCATCGCATAATACACATAACTTTGACTAATGTGCAGTGAGAGCGTGAAAAAAAACCGGCAAAGCAATGAGAGCCCATTTTTCTCGGCGCATACGGTCGCCACGCATCATTTATCATGAGCAGACACTCACAACTTTTTTTTATCCAGACAAGGGGTAAAAGTCATTTGAGACCCATTTTTTTCCCTCATACGAATCAAAAAGAGATCATTTTTGTTGGCACAACTCATCCTGACGGAGGCGAGGCCGAAAAGCCTCCAAGACCTCAATGCTACTATTGTGTTTGTCTGTTTGTCTGCTGTGTGCATAATGAAGAGAACGTTGCTGTCACCAGAACCCAACACCTTGACAGGGAGAGAGATAAGGTTATCCTTTACATACTCAGTCCTCTCTCCAGAGTGCTTGTCCGGAATGTCTGCACTGACGGAGGAGTGCGAAAATCCCAGCGAGCTTCGCATATTTTCCCAAGGTGGAAAGTAATTATTTCCTCAGCCAAAGCCTTTTTTTGCCTCTATCGTGTGAGCCAGAGAGAAAAAGATCCCAAGGCCTTGAAGAGGGGTGGGTGAAAGAAAGACTTTCCAGGTGGGGACAAAAGAAGCATAGAAGGTGCTGATTAGCTGCACACCCTGTAGTGCCACAAAAATGTATTGTTCTCCTGCGTCCTTCACTTCACAATGCTGTGAATCTCTCTGCCTCTGACTGCCTTAATCCTTTCTCTCTCCAGAGGAGGACGAGAAGGAAAATACTGCATTTCAATGCACTCCTGGTAAGAAAGTGCATTTGGGAGGCGAGAAAGAATTAGTAGCTTTCTGGAAAGTTTTCTCTGACCTGGGGCGCAGCACAGTGGACGCCTCGACTTGAGGAACACCTGTTTGATCACTGCACCAACCTGGGCAGTCATGGGCAGGTTGGAAAGGTTACTTTTTATGGGGGGGGGCGACAAACTTTGTTGTTGTTGCCTTGGCTGCTGCACTGGGTGGGCAGCAAGAATCTTGCCGCCGGGCTCGGGGTGGGCGCCAACATTCTGGAGGGGCCCGCTCGGCTCGAAGAGGTCCGTGATAGCGCTGGGAGACGTCGTACTCCTTTGCAGGACGGGCTCTGTCCAACGTGACCAAAGTATGTCCTCATCAACAGGGTGTCTGAGGTCACTAAGGTGTACAACGCCACCGAGGTGTCAAACGTGACCCATGCGTCACTGACGTACGCGAGGTGTCTCGTGCTACCAGGCTGTCTGACATAACCCAGGCGTGTGATGACACCAAAGTGTCTGACATAACCAAGGTGTGTTGTGTCATCAAGGTATCCAGCATAACCAAGGTGTCTGACATAATCAAGGCGTGTGATGTCACCAAGGCATCCACGTGTGATGTCACTCAGACGTGCAGCATCACCAAGGTGTCCAACGTCGCCAAGAGCAGCCTGACCATTTCAGTAAATACCTCAAACCAGGCCGCGGGAATCTTGTTACCCACTCCATAGCTCTGGCCAGGCTTTACTGTGAATCACACGCCCACTTCGTACGTAGCGAAAGATACTCCTCATATTGTTGTCATCATCATCATATTAATAATAATAAAGTGAAAAAAAAACATCCAAAAAAGGGCCTCCCCCCCAATGAGAAAAAAAGGTGTTTGACAAGCTGTGTGGAAAGCATCTTGAGCAGACAGTCAAGTTTTACAGCTCAATCATTGCACACAAGGTCTTGGAGAAGAGGAAGAGGAAAGTTTCTCCAGACCAAAGCCTCGGAAAGGATGGGAGGAAGAAGACCCCCATGAACTGAAGCTATTCCCGGAATGTATGCAACATTGTTATATATTACAAGATCGTGCTAAATCTGCACTGATATGTGGGCATCTTCAGTGGAATGCACGTAGACACGACAACAATGCATGGGATCTTCTCACTTTGAGGTACTTTTTGTGATCTCACTCTTCAGTTTATCTTGCTTTGAGCTGTCTTCACTCACAAACACGCGCGCGCACGCGCAGAAAGAGGTACTTTCATCCCTCCCCTCCTGTTTCTGTCCCTTTTCCACCTTTTCTTTACTTTGGAGCTCCATTTTCTACTCTACCAGACAGACAGGACTTTAGATTTCCCATTTTCAAGCAGTGAGAGCCAAAAAGAAAGGGTTGTCAATGACTTTACTCCCCCCCCCGCGTTACTTTCACCAGAGACCTCGTTGTTCCAACATCATCGTGTGTTACACACACGAGGAGACATCATGCATGAGCTGCACAGACAAAGAGAAGACATGAAGGAACTTCTTGACTGCCTTCAAGTAGCACTTTTAGACCTTTTTTTGTCAGAGCTTCACTTTTTTTCCCGGCAAAAACACACGTCCCAAAAATGTGGGAAAAGAGGATCAACAGCACTGGAGGAGAGCAACTTGTAGACTGAAGGAGGAAAGAAGAGAGAGAAGAAAGAGGAGAGAGAGAAAGCAGCACCTTATGTATTGGCGTGTGCGTGAGAGAGAGAGAGAGAAAGAAAGAAAGACTAAATTCTAACAAAGTTTCGACAATTTTAAGCATATTTTCACTTCTTCTCTCTTTCTCACACTCACCTGACTCTTCTCTTCACATTAGCACGATTGAAATGGAAGAGAGAAAGAGCAATCACTTAGGAGCTGTAACAGTTCAACCCTTTTCCACCGCTCTCACCCACTCCTACTTGCAGTGTGTACAATTTCTTTGGCTCACACGCGCACCGTGTGAGGCAAGAAGAAAGACACTCAAGGTCTTTCTGCTTACTACGCTGTCTTTTGTGTCATGCCCATTCTTTGACCATAGTGTGACCTCCTCCTTGACCAATTGCACTAATATCTGGGAATCCGCATGCTTGAGGTAGGAGAGTGCAAGGTCAGAGAGGCCTCGAGGATGAACTGCGGTCCATTCAGGGGGGAAAGGGGGGGGGAAGAAAGGGGGTATTATCATAATTGTGATCGTCATCAGCAGGGGTGTGTTGGGTGTCAGCGAATTCGCTGGGGAATCCTCACTTGCCCATGCAAATCCGCCAGTCAAAAACATGCGCTTTTTTTGTCAAAAGACTTTTGTAAGCAAAGACGAGTCAAACATGCCCACGCACACGCACAGGGGAGGGGCAGGGGAGGATCATCTTTGTACTACTAGAAAGGGGATCTCCCTTAATTTGGGCGCGCGCAAGAAGGCCGATCTCGCCTCATATGGGCCAAAAGGCCGCTGAAAACCTATCTTGTTCCTGCTCACTTTTCCCCCATTGCCTGTGATGGATCGGGAGAATATTTCCCCTCCCCCCCTTCCTGTGAAGGCCTCAAAAGGTCGTCCTTGTGCTGAGTGCGAACACTCCAAGTTGTTCCCACAAAGGGGGGGAGGGGAGGGGTAAAGAGGTTGAGTGCGTGCGTATGTATGGGTGTGGGGGCCTCCACTTGTTGCTGTTTTTCGTCATAACTCAGCAACCCCCCCCCCCCGTGTACGTGTGATGTTGACGTCTGCACTCGCTCTTAGACTCTCCGGACGACACGCACGCGCGTAGAATCCAAATTAAGCTGGCTTTTATTTAATATAGGTGGGTAAATGCGTGTCAAGCATTCAGCAAAGTCCCATCTCATGCATGCTTGCAGGGAGGGGGGGGGCACCTGACCCCCCCCCCCTTCTCTCCGCCACCTAGCCAGAAGTTCCTCAGGGTGCGTGAAGGCCCGGAGAGAGCGAGAAATGGTCTCTTTCTGCCCATTCTCGTTCTGACAGAACATTATTGACAAAATAACTACGTTGCCATGAAAGCTTCAGGAATGAACTGGTCCCCCAGGGCCTAATTTGGTAAATATGGGTGCTAAGACTTAGAAAGGCCTATTGAGACTTACCCCCTTGGAGACCTCAAGGCTCTTTTGCATGTTTGTGTGCGAGAGGGAAAGCGAGACAGAACAAAAACACATTGATAACTTAGAAAAATGTCAGAGAAATTCTGTCTTCTATTACAAGTGGCCTTTTTTATGCTGAAAAGTGATCACAGTTAAGTTTGCGTGTGAGAATGATTACTTATTTTTTGTCAAGCACATAAATCAGAGTAATCGACTTTTTTCACAGTCATTCTGCGAGAAATATTAAAATTTTGCATCTCGAAGAAAGGCTCGTCCATAGCATAAATCAGTTCGAAAAAAAGAGATTTTTTTTCACCTCTGTTGCAGAGGGAAGAAGAGTCGATCCGCTAGAGAAAAGACTTTTTTCCCAGATTTTCAGCGAAAAAAGTCCATCCGCTAAAGAAAGTCTTTTTTTTCCCCTGTTTCTCTCCTCCAGTAGAGATTGTCAATTTGTGCGAGAAAATTGCATATTTTGCCAAACACGATCAGCTGTTCTCAGTGGCAAACTCAGCCCCGATTCTCTCGTGATCTTTGACACTTTACTTGCGCGAGGAGAAAAGTGTTTCATGACTCGTTCGAGAAGCAGTGAAAGTTGTTCGTGAGAATAACTTGCTCAGTCAGTTCTTTGTCAACCAACTAATAACATATATATTATACGAACCTATAATAGGCGACGTGGAAAGATGAAAGTTTTGGGGAATTTGCCCTAGTCTATGCTGCCTCAGCTCAAATGACAAAGATGTCGTCAAATACTTTTTCAAAAAAGCTAATTTAACTCCTCTCCCATGAGGCTTTCAGCGTTGCCATACAAGGTTACAGGATAGACAGCTGTTAAGACTTCCAAAGCCTGCGAGCAAACATTAAAACTCCATTAGTGCAATTTCATTGAGCTGCAGTACTCTCATGTGGCGTTTACAACTTAATTAAGCCCGTCCACTTTTCATTCAAGGCAGTTGACCTGACATCCATATGTTCTATGTCTACATACAAAGCTTACCAGGGTGTGGGACAAAGCTTTGAACTCAAGTGTTATGTATATCTTTGCATTCTGTTTAAGCTGCATAACATACTGAATGCAGTAAGTGGAGAACACACTTCTTCAGCTAAGAAGCTCCTCTAAAACTGATCTTACATGCAATTTCGATCTGGGACCACTTATTTTTGTTCACACTGCAGTCAAGCTCCCTTGCGGTAAACTTTGGTACATGCATGACTTCGATCACATATGGTGGAAAAATTAGATCTCCTATATGTCTTGAATTTTGAAGGTGCTTCTTAGCTCTCTATGGAGCCATGAACCACTTTTGTAGCTCAATAGAGGCAAAAGTTATGGCGGAAAACAGAAGTGTCCACTACACTTACTACAGACAGTGCGTTATAAAGCTTTGACTTAAAAGTGGCCGTCGTGAAAGATTTTTTTCAAGCCATGAGACTTGTACTAGCTAAAACAGTGTCTGACGCCAATTTTCCACAATGAAAATCCAAAGTTGACATTTTCAAACTAGCCTAATATATATGTCTAAGTTTATTCACAGCGCTAGGTATCCCTGACAATGCATCTTCCCTTTTTCAGAGTCAGACTAATTAAAGAACAAGATTTTCCTTACTCTTCAAAGATGACTCCTGTCCCGTCCCTTGTGCTTATGTATGCACAACTCTCCAAGAAGGGGGGGAATCAAAGGGGCAGAATAAGAGCAGAAAGAATTTATAATGTCCATTCTGTCTCGCAGAGCTGTTCCTCGTGGACGCCGCGACCGTCTGGACCGGACAGGAGAGACCGGAACTAAAACTGGACGAGGAATTCTGACGCCAGGTCTGGTCCATTGGGGGCTGCGCGTTCCAGGCACACTCGTTAAGCGCAAGGAGAGGTCATGGTTATCGACAGTCTAGGGTTGCCACGGACCGCACTTACTGGCGTCAAGTCCGGTGCTCGAGACTCTCGTTCGTCGGGCAATCGAGTCTTCTCTCTCGAGTTTTTAGAAGCAAGGAATCTGCAGAAGTAGTCACGCATTCTGTGTTTTGAAGCAATGCTGTTCATTTGACGATGATGAACTTGACCGAGGTCGGGCAGAACATGTAAGTGCAGAATGATTTTGTCTGATGTTCAGCTTGAACCTTCTCACAATCTTCTCACAAGGATGTAGAATTTGCAAGAAAAAAAACCAAAGTTGTCGCACTCTATTTAGCAGGGGAAATCTAGGGGTAAATATGCTTCTCCCTGGATTTCTCTGGAAATCCTGTGGGTTCCACCTCAACTCGTCCACTGGGTTGGTATTTTCGGTCCACATCGCGCTATATTGAGGAGACTTTGAGTGATGATCAGTGTTGCCAATGCTTCTTGAAAGTCTTGGTTGTTACTTTTGGGGTCCACCTAAAGTGAAGCATTTCATGTGGGAACCCTCACCTCTCGTTGAACATCAGTGCGTCCATATACAACACACACGCATGCATAAATGCATGGACTGGGGCGGTGAAGTGAATGGGGGTCATCTTCCACCATCATTATTCACATATGGAGCCCCCCCCCTTTTTTGACTGATGAAATAATGGGCTTTTTCTCCCCCTTTGCCGGCCACTAATATGCCGCAAGCTGAAAAGGTCACTGACACAGACTTTCCGAAAGTTGCTTTCCTTTCTTTCCCCCTCCTTAATTGCACTTTTGAAGGGGGTTGATTAGAAGATTGGACCTGCAAGGGCTTTGGCAAGATGCCTCAAGGCTTGATTTATTGTACCAAGATGAATTATAAAGGTAAAGAGTTCCTGATTAATTGTTCCACCTGAAAGTTGGGGCTAATAGACTCATAAACTTTCCTCTCTCTCCCCCCAACAAATGAATTGACACTTTGCCAAGTTGTATTTCCTGGTTTGGGCCGTCTTAATTAGGACAGGAACTCTCTTGTGGGGTCTTTTAGAGCCAGAAATTTAGCACAACAAAAAAGTGAGGTCCGGAGAGACGTGGTAAAGAGTACAGTGGTTAATAATGAATGATTCACTCTATTATATGTGCTACATATGCCATGTGCGCTGGCAGGTGTTGCTGCTGCTCATGCCACACCTGTGGGCCCATCTCACGCCGCTGCACCTGCAGGCTGTCCAAGTTGGCTGGCAACTTCTTTTCACCTATATGGGCTGGGTTTTTGGCTCGTGTCAAAGCCATTGGCAACCATGGTCAACTAGGTCAACTAGGTCATTGGCAACCATGACAGAAATTGCTGTTTGTACAAGCTCATGGGTGTAGTTGACCTCAGATGACCGGGCCATCTTAAGCAGAGTTGTCCTAAAAGAAAAGTCTCACAAGATCATGCGTAAAGTGTGTCAAGACACACTGACGACGCTTGAGCAAAACTTTTTCTGAAGTGTTTTCTCTGTTGCCATGAGCAGTTCCGTTTGGACGTGGAAGGATTTGCATCCGCAATAGCTCAATCTCGCACCGGGATCAGCACGAACCGAGCGCCCTGCTCATGATGACCAGAGAAGACTTCGACGCCGTCAAGATCAACTTGGCTGGTCACGTCGAGCGTGCAGCAACCCAGAGTGGGTCACGCATTTGAGATAACTGTTCGTGCCAGTCAATAACTGCGCTCCCCACGTTGCTCAGTATCTCTCCCCTACTTACCATGGACACCCTGTACTCGTGTACATGTAATAATAATGTCAAGCTCTCCAGAGTTTAGGGCCATTTGCCTAGATTGCCCTAGGCGAAATTTCCCCCCTCCCCAGTCCTGGCACACGTAGATGGCGCCAGAGTTCGCCCGCCAGCTTGAGTGAAAGCCCTTCTTCTAGCGCCATCTGTTGGGAGTTCTCGTCCAGACATCAAGAGCTCGACATCAGGCCCAATTCGACGCCAGTCAAATAACTGTCAGGCCGAGCCACAATTGAATCTTCTTTCATTTTGCAGTGCCTCTGACGAAGAGAGGCTGGGGCATGCAACAAGCACAGTGCAGTGACATCTTCATAATAGAGCGGGGTGATGTGAGACAACCGCCCGATGTCGTAACAGTTGTTGCCACTTCCAACTGGCTTAAAGGAGCCCTCACCCGTGACCAAAGTTGCCGGCCTTTTTCTGCCCGTGTCAGCCCTCCCTCACCAAGAAGATCATGTAAACTAAGCACTTTCTCTTGGCAAAAGTAAAAAAGTCTAATTCCCCCCTCCCCCCCCCCCCCCCAAGAATTTGGTGTGCGTGACCCTTGCAAGGCCTCCCCTCCATTTTTTCCCGTCTGATTTACTGCCTCTTTTGTGCTCTTGCGGGTAAAACGTGTGCGCGTGTGTGTAACAACATCATGTTACCAAAAGATGTTGAGGTCTTATGAAGGCCTCGACCCTCTTCTAAAAGGCCGTTATTTTGGCAGAAAAATGCCTTTGTTAGCCACTTCCATTGAGCTGGCACATATGGCATGATAACACGCACCAAACGTGTGCCAGAGCCCATGTAGTTGATACCCACAATGTCATTGTCACATTTAGTGCTGAGGCTGCCCTGTCTGCCTGGATGTCTCCCCCCTCTTTCCCCGAGCTAAATTTATACAGCCTTTGTCGTCTCCAGCCATAATTCACCATTATTTATGGCACACACGATGCCTTTGTTGACTTATCTATTGGTTCTTCACACGAAAAGTCACTTTCTTTGTTGTTCCTCTGTTTCCCCCCTCATCTTTCATCCGTTTCTTTGACTCCTCTGTGATAAAAGTTCCTCTCCAGCTCCCATATGGAACATCATATGAAGACATTTTTCGAACTCCCTCCACATTTTGAATTTCGCCGTCAGGTAATGGCCCTGAGCACTTGTGGCCCCATTAACTGGCCCCCCAAACGATTTTTACCCTAAGAGATCTTCGAAATGTTCATAAATCTCCGGGGAAATCTTAGGTGCAATCTCATCTCTCTCTGGCTCACCACTTTTTTTTTGTGTGCAATTACTCTGTGTGTGCATTTGCGCGCGCGCGCGCTCGGGCGCGCACACGCACACAGAGAAAGCACTGATTGCACCTACATCTTCTCATTCTCTTACGAACACGCACGCGCAGCCCATAAATCGTGGCACCTCTTGGCACCTCGAGAGGGATTTCTCCTCATCCCTCTTGGGGCCTTAATTTTCCGGCATTTGACACGCGCGCACGCGCGCAAACACGCGCGTGCGTGCAAACACGCACGCAGACTGCGACGCCTTAAACCTCATGCATGGGGTGACTCGCTCGGACAGACAGGATTCGCACTGGATCACTTGCAGGGGGGGATCTTTGTTTTAGAAAAAAAAATATAATTTCATTATATCTTTTTTGAAAGAAACCAGACCTTAAGTAGGTTCCAAATTCTATAAACATGATAGTTACAGCTGGACGTACGAAAAGGCTGGAAAGGCTTAGGTTTCTGCCCGCCTGAGGGGGGAAAATGCTGAGAGAGAGGAGGACCTGATGTACTCACTCAACCCGTCCACGACCGTGTGCCAGTTGTACTTGCCGCCGCCGCCCGCCGGGCCCATGGCGGCGGCGGCGGCGGCAGCGGCCGAGTTACCGCCACCCTTGCGGCCGAAGCCCGGATAAGCCGTCCTCAGGTTGGTGCTGCCGCCGGACCGGGCCTCGCTCACGATCAGGTGCGACGTGGGTGGCGGCCGCGCGGAGGGCGGGGCCGACTGCGCCTGCGGAGGCGGCGGCGGGTTCGTCTCGTAGGAGAACAGCGGCTCCGCTATGTTGTCTGTTTTCATGATTAACATCATTTAGTGCTGTCATTCGATCACTTTGCTCCTCACGGTGTTTTGGGGCAATTCTTACCTGGATTTCCGTTTTCCCTGCCACTGTATTGAGCTATCTGCAGCAAAATGAGATCATTATTGTCATTAGCGACTGACTAATCTGGGTCATTTTATATTTAGCTAATTAGCTATACATAGCTAATTACCTGCTGTGCCTTGAGTCCGTTATTGACTTGACGATTTTGAGCCATTTGTCTGCCTGCTCTCCACAGAATTTCCACCGTTTAGCCTAAAATGACGAGAGACTCATGTGAGTCTGGACGTTTTCACCAAGGTGTGTGGAAAGCAAACTGTGCTTGCCAGAGACTCATGATCAATTTTCTCCACCCGAGCAGAAAACACCCCCTCCTCATTTCCTCTCCTCCCCCCGACCCTCCCTTTGACCCTCCCCTGGGGATTCATCAACCATTTGGGGGATTGATTTAGTGGGAGCCTTTTTTATAGCCAGAGCCTGGATCTCAATGTAGCTCGTCAGTTTTCACCACAACCCTTTAGGTGTGAATATGGTTGTGAGTTGAAGCTTTAAAAACAACTAGTTATTCCATGCCAGCTGATTTTTAACAAGAGGCACACAGCAACCACTGAAGGGCTTCTCCACTGTTCAGTAGGAAGGATTGAGGGCATTAAGGAGCAGGAAATCTTGATCAAGGATAACATTGAAGCTGGTGAGCAACATGGTCAAGCAGGATCAAGGAATCTCGGTCAATGATTTGAGTGAGGCATTTAACTTGCACCGCAGATGAGCAGCTTTCATTCTACAGTAAGACCTGAACATGTCCTAAATGACTCTATGGATGCATCTCTTCAAGTGCTTAGCGTTTAAATTAGCCACCTTTTAGATAGTATGAAAGTTAATATAAAGAGTTTTGACTTTGCTTGACTTGACGAGGCTTTGTCTCATCCTTGATCCATGATAACTCATAGGTAACTCTCAACGTAGCATAAGAGGTCCGCTCCGAAAAAAAATCCCTTAGATGGGACCAGATTTGTGCACCAGCAAGAAAAACCCTTCCAATGTATCCAGGAAATTTGACCATACTGCAACCGCTTCTTAAAAGGCCGAAGTACCTACATCAACTGTGTATTGGTGTGTTTTCTTCCTTTCACTGACTCTTTCTGCGTGTATGAATGCAGATGTACAGTTGATACGAATGTATATTTGGCTTGCACTGAAAAAGTATCCATGAAATCTTCAATATGCTCTCTCATCCATTCATTCTCAGTTTAAGGCAGCGTTTGCACATGGTCATTTTCGCCCTCCCCAAAGCTGCGGTCATTTTCGCAAGGTAAAGCTGCCTTTTGTTCTCGCTGCCGGCGTGAGAGCATCATCACTGTTCCATTGTTTGCTCTCCTTAGAGGTGAGGCTTAGAACACTTAGAGAGCTGCGTGCCTGCGCCCTCATGCCCGAATGATGGCGTTTGTGCGCGTCGCCAAACTCGGGGAAAACGAGGCGGATGTCCCAGCGAAATCCCCCGGGCGATATCCGCAGCCTCCACCATGCGAAATCCGGGGGGAGGGAGGAAGGACAGACTGAGGGAGGGAGGGAGGGATCGAAAGCACGTATGAGTTTGGGCAATAAATCGGACTTTATATGAAGTTGGACTAATCCAGTGCCAGAATTGCTCGCTTAACTAATGGTTATTTGCTAATCCAAACGGTCCAATTTCGCGCTCAAAATTAATCTCTCACCCGGGCGCCCGCAAAGTTTTCCATTTTCTTCGTACTTCTTTGAAGGAGGGAGGGGAGGAAAAACTCCTCATTTTTGCAACAATTTCTCAGCAATTTTTCTTTTCGCTAGCTGCTCTCGTTGCAGTGTGAGTCAGTAAAAAGACCGCTGAGGCCTGCATTTCTTCTCATTTTTTTGGGACCCAAGTTGCAAGACCGTCATTATCGCTTCCTCGTGTGCGAATCCTTGCACAAGATGATGATGAAGATGATCATGATGTCATTGCAAAAGACGCGTGCAAAAGATTTATTAACGTATCATCTCCTGAATAAGCCTTAACCTAAATGTCCGATGATGCAGGAGGGAAGTGGCTCAGGATGGAGTGCGTGTAGGTGTAAAAAGGCTTACGTGTGTGCGAATAATCCGTCCCCACTGATACGCGTGATGCATGCAAATGTGCATGCAAATTTGCATGCTGATTCGTTCTGTATGAGTCGGGCCCCGGGAAGGATTTACTTTGGGTTCGGTAATGATTGGGGCTTCAATACGTCTCTCCCCATGAGCGTGTGCGGAGGATTGGTGTTTCCGCTGACAGGTGTGCAAATTTGCGCGCGGTTTTTTTTTTCGTTGTTATTGGTGTGACGAAGTCGAGCCTCCGGGTCTACCAACTCCACTGGGTTGTCAGCCAACGTCGACGGGCTGGAGCCAGAAATCTCTGCCGTCCTGTCCAAGTCATGACCTGACAAAAGACCTGACTCTGTAGCACCCCTGTTGGTCCTGCTTGAGACACTGAAGGCAAAGGAAGAGGTCGGTCTGGTGAATGAAAGGTTTCCTATTCACTTTACCAAGTTCATGATGTTTACATTTTTGATAACAGGGAAGGAATGGAATGAATTGTGACATAAGTGGTGAAAGCAGGGTAATTTCTCAGGCGGGGGAGTCACACTATTCCGTTCACTTTACCTACTGCATGATGTTTATGTTTTTCCTAGCAGGGGAGGAACAAAATGGATTGCGACAGAAGTGGTGAAAGCAGGGTAATTTCTCAAGCGGGGCAGTCACTTGTTAGCCCTGTTTGTGTCAGATGTTCTGAGAAAAGAGTCTTTCTTAAGCTAAGTGAGATTGATGCTTTTGGAAAATTGGGGTCAATTTTACACCCATATAAAACCTTTTGGAGGCAAAGGAGTGAATGCTTGACTTCTGGGTGTTTCTCCTGTAAGCAGCTGTAACAAGAGGGGGGTCTGTCCAGGTCCTTCTGGGGAGCCCAATCAAGATCCTCCAGAGGTTCAACAAGAAAGGTGGAAAAGTACCACATATTTTCTTTCATTGTTTGGGTCCTCTTGAACACCTGACTGGTGCATATAGATGCTTGGTGTTTTTACTCATACAAGAGTTTCAGGAAGCGAGAAAAAGAAGGTACTGACATGGAAATCTAACTTTCGGCCCTGGCTGGCATTGACACTCTTTCTATTGCTTATCATAGAACAGCTTTAACTTGCTCATTGTTTGTGGCTCAGTCTATCTTGGTTGAGCACACGGTTTTGAGCTATCCTGTCCTCATACCTGTGTCCTCAGTGGTTGCCATGTAAATGTGGACAGCCTTCCAAGTGTAAAATTCTTGTCTCTTTTCTGTACTTCATAACATCCTGCATGTGTCACTGTACGGTCACAGACTTGCCAGAGCACTACAGCAACACACTCGGCAGTGACGTGAAGAGCACCTGTCTGGGTTCAAGTGCAAGTACATACTGGCACCAGTCCTTTTCTTCAGACATGAACCCAGTGGACTTCCCGCTGTACTCCCTTCTGCAGGGGCGGGCAGAGCCCTTGTCCCACAACTCCCTCAAGTCGTCCCTCACGAGGGAGTGGGGCAAGATTGATGGTGACGCCATGTGAAGAGTGCGCTCGCATAGACTCTCTTGTCTCTGCAAGGTGGTGGGGGTCGAGGGGTCGAGAGCTTATACAGGGTGGGCCCGAAGTAGCCTGATCCGACAGAGTCTCAGATTGGATTGGATACACAAATGCACAACAGTTCTTGTTGGAATGGCGAAGTTCAAAATTTTCAATTACCAGGAGAATTTTGATGAAGTTGAAGCATGCAAGAACTCGAGGCTCAGTGCATGTTCAAGTCAAACATTAACATTGAAGCACGTTTTTCCACATGAGTTGGGAGAGTGGAAAAAAAGTCACCAAATAGCACGCAAATGAAAGGCAGTGTTTAACTTTGAGATGACGGAGCTCAGTTGTCTGGAGGCCATGAAAATTTTGAATCTTTTCTTTCAAATGCGTTTCTGAGTCCAACGCACGTTTGTTTAAGGAGGCCTGATTGATATGAGGTAACTTTCGGTCCATCCAAGGGAAAATGGAGGAGAAACAACTCTGAGATTGCAGAGAGGTCAGAAATCTCTTGACTCTGGTCAAATTTGCCAATTTTATTTTTTGCGATGAAACTTTTGACTCCATTTCCACGTAGAGCACATGAAGCCACCCTTTGCTTCGCCCTGCGTGTACGAGTATCGTTGTTATGCCTGCTTGGTGTCAGCCTTGAGACTTTCCACCAAATTGCCCAACGAATGATGAATTTCGGGGCACATTTCCTGGTCTGCCCCATGTGTGGCAACCCTGTAACCTTCCCATATAACTTAGCTTTGAATGGCAACCTTATAAAGCACCCGCAGTCGCCTCTCAAAGTAGTCAAATTAGTGGTCACCAGCGAAAACTTGACTAAATGAAAAGTTTCGACTAAGGGTGACCCAAATTTCCAAAATGAGGCTTCCAGATGAGTAAACAGACTCATCACAGTGTTTTCAAACAATGGAGAAAGAACAGTTCATTTCATTCTGAAATCATTCTAATGTTGCTCAACTGTGATTTTTCCTTGTTTCTTATCTTCTGTCCACTGACACCGCGGTGATCGAGGCCTCGTCAGCCAGTGGAAGGAACTTCGGAGACTTCTTGGATTTGAACACTTTGGTTTTGTTCTTCTTTGATGCCATTTTGACTGGCTTTTTACGGTTTCTTACATAGCAAAAGTTCTGAAATTGACTTGAATTTAGAGTTTTTTATGTAGTGAAGGTTCCCCAATTGGCTAAATCGAGAGTTGTTGAACTTGAATTGACTAAACACAAGTACTTCCATTATCATTAGGCAGAGACAACTTGACTAAATGGGGAGCTTTGTAGACTGAGTGGAGAGACGACTGCATGTGCGCCTCATTTCTTGTGCCAACGCTGCCACGCAGGTGCGCACACGTGTGTTCAGATAGCAGCAGCTGTCTAACACACGTGCATCTGTTCGTGTGGCAACGCTGTTACATGTGGCAGCCCCGTGAAACCCTGGCGTACACCTCTTTTCACGTGGCAACCCTGTGACATGCACGTCTGTTTCAAGTGACCGCCCTCTCACGCCCGTGTGGCAACTCTGTGCGCACATGTCTTTCCTGCACAAACTGACGCTTCTTCCCCGCTTGTTTATGAAAGCATAATATTGTTTCAGTCGCAAAAGCAAGGAAAAAAAATGATTTCTTGCTCCTTGCACGCGCACGCACAATATCTGTTTGATCTTTTTTTAAGCCCTGAATGTGGTTAGCATTCTGCTATCATCCCTTCTTGGCCGGGGTTGGGGTTGTGAGGTGAGGAGATCGACTGAACATCTGAGGGGAATCCCCCTATGCGTGAAAACAAACATCCCTGGTGAAGTGCAGCAAGGCAACTCTGACCTCCCGCCTTCACCTCTGGACGTCTGAGAGATCCACGACAACAACACACAAAAAAGAAACGTTAAGAAAAGCCCACTCCTGCTTGAAGCACGAGAACAAATCTACTGAAAATACTTTCCTTTCCCCTTTTTTTTCCTGCTGCAGGAGACATTTTTCATCCTCTCTGATCTCCCCTGCTACGCACTTGGGGGAGCCCAGCGAGACCCTGCGAGCCCCGAAGATCTTTGTCACTCTGCAGTGTGAGCCACAAGTGATTCCCTCCTGGAGGAGGCGGAGGAGGAGGAGGCAGGCAAAAAATCTGTCAAGTGCTAACGCTAATCTCATTGCACGCGTGTCGGCGACTGCGACGACGTCAAGGTGATGCAGTCCTCATATCGAGGCCTCGCAAACGTTGCCTTCTTCTTCATGTTACTCCTCGGAAGATCGCATCAATCTACTCGGTTACTCAACAAAAGTGCTCCTTACCTTGGACTGTTGTGACCACCCAGAGACGCTCTTCACAGAAGTGAAAAAAAATAAATAAATAAAAAAAAGTCGAAGAATTTTTCGTTTGTTTTTTGGTCTCCCAACGGAAAGATTCTCCTTCTATTCACTCCTTTGTTTCACACATGGCGAAAAGTTAATGAACGAATATCTTGTTTGCGCGCGCGCACACATGTTGCTTTTTTGTGTGTGTCTCTTTCTCTCTAGCAATAAACTGCTGAGTTTTCTCTCTTCTCTCAGCCTTTTTTGAGGACATGAAGAAAAAGAAGCTTCTCTTTCTCTGCGTGCGAGCGCGCACGCGCGCGCGTGCGGCTTCTGTACGCCTCACACGGTATTTGGCGCGGGGCCTTCGTAGGTTTTTGCGTACGCGAAATCTGTCCTAAGCCTCGACAAAGTCAGAGCTCGCAATTTGCCAGAATCACCTTCCCTAAGAATCCACCAAACAAGGTGTTATTCGTGAGGCCAAGGTGGGGGGAGGGGGGACGAACCCCTCCTGACACTTTCTCCATCAGACGTTGTTGATATTTGGCTCCCCTCAGCATTTGACACATTCCATTAGTTGGACGCATGCTCATACCTACCAATCGAAGGTGTCCGGCCTGAAGGAAATGAAGTAGAAGATTTGCCTGATGACGAACATGAGGTTAAAGGCCCGGTTTGTGTGGGCCCAAAATGTGCACAGTCAAAACGAGGCCTGTTTTCGTCAGAGGCAGAGGGAGGAATTAACATACAAAAGAGCTGGACTAATCTGGAACGGACAAAAGCTGGACTTTGAGGTGAAAGCTGAGAAAAAAAAATTGTCGAGAGATTAAACGACAGCGAGGAAATTTCCAGAAAGTTCTGTTGGGAAATGTGCAATCATTGTGGAGGGCAGAAGTGGAAATCTGGAACTCCTGGGGTGGAATCTGTCCTCACCAACTCGAATAATCCGTCCAGATTTTCCGTCTCAACTCCTGCCAACTCGGGCAGACTCGACTGCCGGTCGAGGACGGTCGAGGACGGTCGAGGACGCAGGTTAAAAGTCCTGGTTTCGTTGGACAAAAGTCCAACATCACGTGTCTCCTTGAGAAGGATTCGCGACTTCTTCTCCGTCCTTCTTTTCAGCCAAAAATTGGCAAGTCCGTCGATTGAGCCAACTTCTGCGTGGACCCGAACGAGTCCGGATCCCACCGACTCTTTTTTCTTCAAACAAGTGACAATAATACTCGAACGGCGTCAAGAAGGATCCTCCATCATGGGGAATTTGGGTTTTTTTTCTCCTCCTGCCAAAATGCACTCATGCTCCGCTCCCATTACGACTAACTGACTGTGAAATTACGGTCAGAAGAGTCGGGGAGTTGAGACGAAGAAGCCTCATCCTTCCACGTGCGTTTTCCGCCTGCAAAAGCTCTTGCAAATCTCCCACCAGCGCATGAATTCTTCTCAGGTGACTCCTCCTCCTCTGTACTCTCTGACGTATCGCACACACAGGGTGTCTGACGGCACCCCGCCACATCCATGTTTTCAGTACAGGGTGTTCCAATTGGCCACCCCTCAAAAGTGGAGATGCACCACTGAGGACAGCCTCAGGCATGTACATGCTTGATACAAGGTGACTCAACTTGTCAGCAAGGGCACCCTGTGGCAAGACACATGCTCAACACAGGATCCCTCAATTTGCCAGCACTGAAGATGTCAGACACATGATGGAGGACATCGTTTTCCTGACAGACACCCGCGGGAAAAAATTGCGCCACCCTGTAACGTACTGATCCGTGACATATCCGAAGTGCTCTTACCCTATCAGTATCAAGGAAGTGGGCATTATTTCCGTCAGCCTTTGCAAAAAAGGCCTCTTTTATCTCTCGGCGCTTTCTGTGCCACTGAAAAGAAGAAAATCAAGGTTCTTCCCTTACCCGAAAAATAGTTTTCTGCCTTCTTGAGTTTCAATGGCTCTCACAAGATGGGGGTTGGTTGGTTGGTAGGCCTCTCAAGGCATTGCTTAGACTTCATCTCTATCGCCTCATAAAGCTTATAACGATCGCTTGATGCATTTTTTCCCCGCAGAAATAGCCTTGAACGTCACAATTGCTGCTTTCCTTTGGGAAAGTTCACGCTTGAAAAATAGCCAAAATTTGGTCTTTTCGCCACTGATGCTTTCTTAATGCACACTGGACAGGGGGGGGGGACACAAGTGCAGAGACCCCCTTCTTACCCACCCCTGAAACAATGTTTTACCCCTCGTAGGGCAAGGTGGATGTCATGAAGTGCACTTTGGTGCACTCTTCGATCGCACAACATGGAAAGTTTTTAAAACGAGCCTGGAGCAAACGTGGAAAATGGAGTTTATTAACAGAAACATAGTAGAAAACAAGGGCAGAGGTTCAGACATAGTTGGGATCGGCGGCGTACTTCTGCGGCGTGGTGGCGGTGGCGGCCGAGGACTTGGCCGCCGGCGGCGGGCTGCCGTCCTTCAGCCACTTGTACGATGAGTGCAACTTGCCCAACTTGGGGCAGTCCGAGCCCGTCCGCTCGCCGTACTTCACCTCGATCTGGGAGAAGACAACAAAGAGTAGTGTGTGCGTTATTACAGTGGGCCCATATGAAGGATTCAGTCAAAACTAACTCGGAAAGGCCTCGATAGGGCCTAACTCATTACGGTCATGGGATGAAGGAAGAAGGCTCCACTTATAGCACTGGGTGTTTCAGGATTACCGGGACAGTTCAAGTTTTCTCCAAGCTTTTGTAAGTGCCTTCATCAGTCCTCCTCATAGGTGTGTTCGACAAAATGACCTTGTCCAACTTCATAACGGCCCTAACAATTCTGAAACACCCGGTGTTCGTCACTAACAACATATGCAGACAGTACAGTGAGACTTGGCTCATTTAACTTCGTGAAATCTCTATTCACTCGACTAATTTCATTGGTGCACACGGTTTGTTCAGCAAACCTCTGCATAAGGACCTTTTACCTCCACTGACTTTGACTGTTATGAACTGGCAACACGTGGCCACTTGAGCTCGTGCACCAGCTCGAGCCGCAACAATTGAGCTCGTGAACATCCCTAACCTCGAGAGGCCCGGAAAATCTGTCCCCAAATAACAAACTTCTTCAGTCAGTCAGTCAGAGTAAAACAGGTGTTGATCTGTCATTCAGC
>JAAUXU010111737.1_pt1 | contig 20320 bp, 19 predicted proteins | sample 7278151 | NCBI WGS metagenome assembly JAAUXU01 (sample SAMN14350113, study PRJNA611818) | marine sediment metagenome | isolation source: surface marine sediment (1.8m) | place: French Polynesia: Moorea | collected 2018-08 | reverse complement strand
ACGGACAGACAGACGGACAGACAGACGGACAGACAGACGGACAGACAGACGGACAGACAGACGGACAGACAGACGGACAGACAGACGGACAGACAGACGGACAGACGGAGACAGACAGACAGACAACTGCTGTTTCTTCTCAGGAACAAAAGACACTTGACCAGCCACAGCTGTGCGAGGACTTCCTTCCCCCTGTCAGGTCAGTGCCCCTTTTGTTCATCCTCCCCCAACTGATCCCAGTGCACAAACACGTGTCTTCCTAGAGTCTCTCAGTCAAGCAGAAGGTTTTCCTTCCCTTGACTCAGTCGGGGAAAGGGTCAGTTTTTTTTTCATCATTATTATTTGAGAGGAGGCAGATTCTTGTTCTCCGCTCATCCCCCCCAGGGGAAAAAGTTGGTCGACCCCCCTTGCAGTACCAATATTACTAACTGTGAGAAACCTGCTGCTGCACGCAAGTTTGACGCATTTTTCCTTCTAATTTTGTCCTTGGGACTGCAATGTCCGAGAAAGCAAAAAGGCCCTCGGACGCTTTAGGCCTTCTCATGCCAAAAAATGGCAAGGGCAGAAAGAAAAGTGTTAAGAAAACACATTCATTGATGGCTGTGGAATCAAGTTAAGGAACTGCTGCTGCGGCCAGCGCTTCTCGGCCAGACAGCAGGGGCACTGGAGTCAGCCCCACCTCGTCCCGCGCTGCAGTGCGAGTGAGTGGGCCTCAAGTCCTGTCTGGCCGAGACCTCCAACGTCTGGTTGAGTCCCAGAGAAAGAAAAATAACGTCTTCGTCCCCAGAAAAAAACGCACTTAATACAGAAGAGACGAAGTGAGAGCCCTCCAGAGTCCTTCGCCATCCCTTTGTACCATCTGCGATGAAGTGATAGCTTCTTGGGATGTCAGAAGTGCACCTTTCTGCCAGTTTCGTACCCTCATTTCTCTCTCTACAGTGGAAAACGACTCTTGCATGCAAACACACCAACAAAGGCACAAAGCCCAAGTCTTTGATGCTTTGGCAAAAGTCGTCACCTTCTTGGAAAACTTGGCAAATCCAGCTCTCCACTGGGAAAATTTTTTGAATCCCCCTCTCAACCACCAACACCAGCATCTCCCCTCAGCTGTGGCACTGGTAAAAACGCTGAAAACAAGTTCGGCCTCAAATTTGGCACACTTTCTAGAAACTTCGGTGGAAAATGGCAAACCTAGAGAGTGAAGCTGAGGAGACAAAACTCCCCATTGGACTCCAGTCTATGAGAATCGGTTATGAGCTCCAGTCGAGTCCGACCTGATTCCATTTGCCTTTCATTCAAAAATGCTAAACTCCACAAATCCCCAGGGAACAAATTAGGCTCGTTGGCAAATCTGACAATTTCTCCAGGAGGTTGGCAAACCAAGCGAAGAAATCTGGTTAAGGGCTCAAGTTGAGTCAGCTTGGAGACTTGAGGTCACTCCAGAAACTCGTGCATCTCATCCTGGTGTTGGACGGATCAAAGGTCAGGTTGGGGTTCCGTCATCCCAGTGGGGCCCAGTGGGGCCCAGTGGGGCCTACTTGGGCCCACCACCACTGCACTGCACAAGTCCTGCTTGTCCCACAACGTGGACTCGTGGGGGCTGGAGGGATTTGACTGTCCCAGGAAGAAAAAAAGAATGATGTTTCCCATATTTGTGCCGATGAGAGGGAGACGTTTCTACAGAGATCCAGATCCGATTATAAGTAAATACGCGATCAAAGGAGGATCAATGGTAATTTCGCCCACATCCACGAAGATGTTTGCGTCGGTGATGTCGAAGGGGGAGCTGAGCTGAGGCGGAAACGACAAACTTTTCTTCCCCAGAAAAAGATTTAGAAAAAGAAATAATCCCATCAATCCTCCTCTTTATCAAGATCATGGGGGAGAAGCAGGAGTAATGAGAGAAATCAAGGAAACCGACACTTTGGCAGCGGATTTTTTTTCTTTGGTTTTGTGCATCTCATGCCCATGAGAGACACGACCCCTGTTTCGGCCGCGCCGCCGCCGTCGCCGACGACGACGCCATCGGCGGCAGAGGTTCGCCGCCAAAAGGCCATGGGCAGCGGCAACCTGAGGAGCAGCTCCAGCGGCAACAGCTCCATGAGTGGAGAGGTCTCGGCCCTCACCAGCCGCGGCGGCAGCTTCGGCAGCATCAACAGCAGCGAGAACATGGCGACGCTGACACCCAGCGGCTGCAGCACTAGATTGAGCTGTACCATGGAGGTGGATTCGCCCCCGTCGCCGTCGCCGCCGTCGCCGTCGCCGCCGCCACCGCCGCCGCCACCGCCGCCGCCGCCGCCTTCTAGAAGTGGGCGGCCGACGTCGCCATTGGCTGCTGCCGCCCGGCGGCTGCGACTCGACAGTAGCCGTAGCTTGTCCTCCTCCGGTTGCCAAGTGTCTCCGGGTCCGTCTCCTTGCTCATCTCCGCGAACGTTAGCGGTGCCTTCTGCCCAGCCCACCGGAAACGCGTCAGCTGACCCGACTGGCAACAAGATCTCCCGCTCGACGTCGCCGCTCAACTTCAAAGCGCGGCTTCAACGCAAGAAGAAGGAGAAGCGCCTGGAGAAGCAGAGCAACTGCTTGGACGAGGAGGAGTCCTTGCCCAGGCAGCTCAAGCGCCGCAACAGGGAGTCCAACCCTTTCTCGCTCTACTTCCGACGCTGCTCGCCGTCGACCTCGCCGAGGTCTTCGGCAGACTCGTTCGAGCTGACCCCCGAATACTCCGGAAACCGTTCTTCCTCACCCCGGCCCAACCCGTCGTCGCCGGGCACCGGGTTCGCTCCGGGTCATTGCAAGTGTCGGCGGTGTTCGCTGCTGCCGCTGGAAGAATGCGAACCGAAGGAGGTCAATATGCTCTACAGATTCCTCAGGAAGAGCAAGGTAGAAAGATTGACCGTTGAACGTGCAGGGTGATCCGTGATTGGCGTCCAAGGTAGGGATTGGGGCCGACAGCATCTGGGGATGGATAATTCCAGACCACTGTTGCCCAAGATGCCAGCCAGACCCGTCGTCTTCGTCAAGGTCAGAAAACCCTGGTCGTTTTTAATTCCCTACTGTTCTTTCACTTCGCACGCCCAGAGTTGCCACCTGATCCAGGGTCGCTACTTTTGAACGATGGTTTTTGATGGACGCGCAACATGGATCACGCTGTGTACTCCATATGTCAAATTGCCTGTATTTATGTTATATCTAGATCTTCTATCTATCCGAACATAAACGCGAATGTCCTCATCTACCTACATCCTGGGACTGTGCGAAAAATGCTAACAAAATATCGTATCGCCGATGCTCGATATTTCCCAAGCATCATCCGATACTCGGCAGCATCGCCACGCAAAAGATATCGTCGACAAGCGATACTCGGGGCTACAGTAAAAGAGAAAAAAATCAATTTAGACCAATAGTTGCCCTTCAATTTTCGAGCTGGCTTTTATTTCTCACACAAATATACTTCCGTTCCGGAATTCCGGTATCAATGGCTTAGAGGTACTTTTAGAGGTATTTTCAACAGCTTAAAAAATTGAGTTGTGCAGAAAAGTATCACTGAAGAAGTCCTGTCAACACTGCATTAGGGTGCTCGCTACTCGAAAAGGTATCGATGGGCAATCCGATACTCGAGTATCGCTCAGTCTTGGAATGTCCAGCAAGACGTGGCCCGAGCAATGGACATGGAGAGTCGGGGTTCCATCGCACATTGCTGAGGGGGTCAAGTTTTTTTACACACACCCTTCCCTAGGGATTGGCAGATAAGGTGCCAGCTCACAAAAGTTGGTCTCTTTATGAAGTGCTAAGAATCTCCTCTAGCACAGAACTGATGTGCTAACTTTTGCTATTATTTACTGCAGTGTCCACATTTAATTCTGTTTTCCACAGCTGAGCTGGTGGTGACTGGGTAGTGTATATACCGAGTTTCGTACGATGTGGGGACGCACTTGACATATGCGCGCACCGTTCATCAAATCCGTACATGCATGGCAACCCTGATGTCCCCCCCCCCCTTGACCCCGTAGTCAAATTTGGGTATCCTGCGTCACAAATCACAACAATGGAATGGACGTTCTCAAGATCAACCACGTCAATGTTGCAGCAGGGCAAAGGCCTTGATGAAGTTGGCCACATTCTGGAGGGGTTTTGAGCCAAGACTTGGGTTGATACGGAAAAGCTTCACAATTGCATCTCTTGCGCAACTTTGTCAAGATCCTTCCTCGATGATCCACATCAGCAAAGTCTTGGGCTGTGCTTTTGCACAACCCGCTATATATACGTACGTGTACCTATATACCCATATGTACCCATTTTCTAGGCCAGTTTCAAAAGGTATTACTTCTTCGGGGGGAAATGATGAATTGTGGGCCTTGGGCCAAAATATTAAGAGTTGAACTAAAAACATTATTCTTCTTTAGCACCATTTACCGCGCGCACTTTCAACCCAAAGCTTTTTTGACATACTCTATGTAGTTAGGGGACACTTCTTCTTTTTTTTAGCCATAACTTTTGACTGAATTGAGCGACAGAAGTAGTTGACCCCTGTAATGACAGTTGAAAACCTCCTGTAAAATTGAACTGATCAGCACTTTAGCTCGAGGACCACTCATTTTTTGACAATACAGTCAAGTTCTGCGTAGAAAACTCTGCCAAAGCAGTTCATTTGGCATCTTTGGGCTAAAAGTGCCGGTGGTAAACGGTCCTTAAGAAAGAGTGGTTTTAGCCAAACCCTAATTTCAGCCAAATAAGAGCTTATTTGTCAGCAACATGAAAAGGGGCCCCCAAAAAACTGGTGACTTCTTCATTCCATTTGATGAGAATGGATTCAAATGGGGTCTTGCGACAAAAATAGCAGCACACAGAAAGATTAAAAATGTGGTATACACATATATACCAATAAAGACCAAGCTTAGGGTGGTGTCAGAGGTGCCCATGGAGAGTGCGAATGGGGGCCTCTTTCCCAGGAAATATGGGCAAATCCATAGAAAAGCTTTCCTCCAGATGGTGGAAGTTCCAAGTACAAAGAGCATCACAAATTACAGACATGCAAAAAAAGTCAACGGTCTCTTGAGATTTCACGAACTTCTTGTGGAGATGAGGGCCAGAGAAGGGTTCAAACAAATACTTGCTCAAATATTTGGTTACTGTTTAGACATTTTTTTAATGAAAATTTGAATAATCAAGCAAATATTTTAAGGCATTTTCTCCTTTGAAACTGAAAATATTTTTTTGTCTGTCCTGATACCGAGGCCTCCCAACCTTCGAATCCTTTCCTTCATCATCGTTGGAGGTCGTTTCAGTCATCACAAGGCTGAGGAGGTTGGATCTTAGCAATGCTATGATTGACACAGTCTTGACCTTATGCACACTTTCTTGCGTCCACACCAATATGCACCAAGGACATGTTGTTTTGCATCAACCACTGAAATGTAAATATAGAACTAGCGAATCATTTGCTTGATAGCTTTAAAATTATTCGATATTTGAACAATGGAAATCCCCCCCCCTCCACGACGCTGAAGCTGGAGTTCAACCGCACCATCTCCAGGGCGTGCTGCATCATGTGTCAGTGCATCGCCAGCTACAGCAAGCGTCTCCGGCGTGTGCAGCTTCGTCGCCCAGAGCCTGGCCGGACGCGATGCACACGACCATGGACAGGCTGGAGACGATGGAGACACTCCCTGGAGACGGCGAATGAGCAACGGCAAAGGCAAACAGAGCCCCATGACTCCATCCTGTTGGGCAGCTCACAACTATTGCTGCTCTGCGTGTGACGAACGCCAGTCGCAAGCAGGGGAATTTATCGCATGGCAGCTTAAGCTGAACGTGTGATTTAGCCGACAATGCCGAAATTATACATGAATTTTTATCGAATCATGACATTATTCTTTTTTCATCACAGCACATCTCATGGAAAGAGAAGAGAGTAGAAGGATGCAGTCATGGTCGGGCAGAGAAAGTCACTGTCAGGACGTGACTTTCATAGCCAATTGCTGTTGCTGTGTAGCTGAGGCAAGGCCAAATCTGTAACATTTCGACCCTTTTTGTCGTGGTCCTTGCTGCCCTGTGGTCGTCCCCTGGCAGACCCCCTTCTCCCCCGCCCCCTCGTGTGTATGTATGTGGTTTTCTTCTGCTCTATCCCTTCTTTCACCTATTCACTCGGCCGGACACAAGAAAGTTGTCGTGTCATGTCCTTCAACACTCAGTTGAGGAGATTCTTCTTATTTCCACTTTCTTATTTATTAATTGTGCCGTAGAACATCTTAAAAATGATCCCTCCAGGGTTCAAACTGAACGTGAATCCTGGTCTTTCTCTGCACAAAACTGTGTGAGATTTCAGTGAAAAAAGCTTGTGTGAACAAAGGGGGAGGTGAGGGGGGCGTCTCCTCCCTTGCTCACGCCCCCCCCCCCATCCAACCCCCAACCCCCGCTGACAAGAATGGATATCAAATTTGTTAAGAAGGAGCAGATTTTCACGTGGAGCCTTTCTCTTCTCCACCTTCCCAGATGTGGGTGAGGAACTGATGACGAGGGCAGCTTTTTTTCTGACATGTTTTCCCCTGGGGAATTCTCCAAGGCTTCCTTCTGGCCTCTGACGACTCCTTCAGACGAGCTCCTCTTCTCAAAGTTCGGGTTTCATTCCATTTTGCAGTGAAGTCTGCATCAGGTGGAAGTTGTGTGTCTTTGTCACTTCTGGCGTGCTCTCTAAGCTCTCCAAGGGCTTCGTCACCAGCACCGATCACACTCAAGTCTTCCATTGAACTGATGCACGCATGACAACACGTGCCAATCGGGGGGAGGGAGGGGGGACAGGCCCAGATTGATATGTGTTGTCGTTCGTCTAGGTATCACTTCTAGACAGACAAAGTGGTATTTTCGTCTAGTGCAGGAGACTCATCTATATAGAGGACGAACGTGAATTATTCAGCCTTTTGCTTTGAAGTGTTCACGTACAGCCAAAGTCTAAACAAGGCAATCGTGCCCATAATGGCAGGGTGGGATCTAATAAGCTGTCATTTTAGCTAATTCTAGAGCTGCCTGTCTAGGGAGATCGAGTGATAGTTGTCTCTTGTTGCTGGGAAGTGAGCACTGACTGCTGGCTTGTTTATTGCTACAGTGCTCAATCGAGAGCGAGTGCAGAACAATAACCTGTGTAGCTGGGCAGACTTTGCATAACTCTGGAGTCGTCTGATTTATACAAACTCAGACGTACGTACAGCACTCGCACTCGTGGGGCTGAGCAGAATACACGTACGAGCTACCACAGCTTCATATATTCAGAATGTCTTGCAAATATTCATGAGCGTCCCTCTCAGCGCGCGCGTGCGTGCGTGCGTGCGTGCGTGCGTGCGTGCGTGCGTACTCGCTTTCTTGCACCGTTCCACGCAGAAGTTCCAGAAGCTGGGTTAAAATACTGCACTCCAAAGGTATTTTGCTGAATAGTCTGAAAGTTCGAGGGAGGTAGGGAATCTTAGCAACACCAGACTCGAGCACTCCTTTCTGGGAAAGTACGTATAGAAAGTTAACTTGCTGTGTGGTTATTTTTAGAGAAGACACATTCATGCACGACTTCTGCTCTTTCTCTGTCTCTTTGCACCAAAATTGGTGAGTGTCTGGGGGACACTTGAACAATTTCCCCGACACGCCCTAACTTATTGATGATGATGGATGCCCTCGACCAGGGCCCCAACATGGTGTCGGCACCACTCGGCGAGACGTCCGGGGCCTCGGCCTTGGTGGTGGACTTGTCAGCGGCCACAAAGTGACCCTTGTTCTGCTTTCTCTTCCAGTTCAAGCGCATGCTCAACAAGGAACTCAGCCACTTCTCAGAGTCAAAGTCGGGAAACCAGATATCCGAATACATCTGCAGCACCTTTTTAGGTACGCTCACACTCGAAATTGAGCCTAAATATAGTGCTATAACTTTGTTTTCACTTCTCTGCCTCCCTCAGACAAGCAGCAAGATGTGGATCTGTGCGCTCTGCGCTCCGAGTCGGTGGACGCCACCTCGGCGCAGGCCACGACCGCCGCCACGACTTCCACGGGTGCGACTGCTGTCGCAGCAAAGGCCAACAAGACCGCGGTGGCGGCGGCGGCGGCCAAGAAGGCGGCGGCCAAGTCCGTGGTGGGCCAGTTCGGAGGCACAAAGTCTGCCGAGCTACAAGGACTGTACAAGGTCAAGGGGCTCCACAGGGATCTCAGTCAACCTTGCGTGGAGGCCGCGGAGATCGTGGCCGCCGCGGCCGAGGGTCCCGACGGCGGTGCTGTCATGGCCGTCCCCAAGTTTGGAGTGGTCATACCTAGTGATAAAGAAGAGGAACTGGCAGAGGTGAGTCGATGTCACTGAAGAGATTTCCACTTACGACTCGTGTGTCTCCACATTAATCCGCCTAATTAATTGCCCCCCCCCCTCCCCCCGGTATGTGAAGAATGAAGAATTGTGCCTCATTATCAGGCATTATGGGCAGTTCTGGTAAATAAAATCTCTGAGTTATGGTCTGAAAGCATGGGCAAGATATGCGGGAAGATGGGGTAGACGTGCAACAAGCTCGTGCTTTGCACCTTTTCACATTTCATTCATTGCGGCTGCACCAAAGCCGAAAATCTTGGCAGAGGCACCTTGGAATACGGGCAAATCCTCCCCAGAATGCACAATCTGAACAGGCTTGCCGCTGACGTGGTCAGGTAGGTGGAGGCCCCGCCATGCCTAGCTGTGCCATCAGGCCTAGTGAGGCCCTACCAGTATGCCTATGTAGGCACCTACCCCCATTGGCAAATTCCTGCGTGTGCACGCGGTTTTTGAAAGTTGCACCCTCGATAGTTCCTTTGTTCTCGCTCGGAGTTCAAAAGCAAGCTGAAATCATTGTCTGGGTAATGACTTGTTACACCTGTTCTAAATAATTCAGAAATTGTTGCTCTGCGAGTCGTTTCCCGTGGGATGCTGAAAGTGCCCGAGAAATCTTAATTCCTGCAAGAAAGTATCCGTCAAGCCAGACAAGCTAAAGGAGAAGAAGGAAAGTTTCTCTACTGTGAGTCCCTCGGGCATGTTAAACAAGGGTCTTCAGAGCGCGCTTGTTGCTTCAACAGTTAAAATTCTGCTAGGAGAAAAACTTTCTTTTCTGAGAGGCCTTCCAATCCAGAGGGCACCACACAGATGTAACTTTCCTCCTCTGAGAGACGTGAAAAGTTGTTCTTCCAAAACTTCTTATTGTGCTCTGTCCTCTCCCTTTTATTACCGATGTTACTTTGTACTCGAGGCCTGAAATCGTGGGTCTAATTTGATCAAAAAACTTTCACTGAACTTATATCAAATGTACGCGCACAACACGTGTGTTTGAAATGTATACGGAACTTTCAAACTATGTAGTTTAGTGCCAGAGGATCAGCGCACAGAACCGTGATAATCAACCAAGGTGAGGGAAATTGAATCCTCCTCATCCCCATTCAGGGCAGACGATTTATTGGCCCCAGACGATGAATCTGAAACCTCTAACAAGTTTCTCCTGTGGTTGAACTTCCCTCAAAGCTCGCAATAACAATCAAAACCCTCCGACGCAGATGTACAGGGTGCGTCACAATTAGTGTCAGTCACGCCACCAAAGAGGATCCAAGGCTTTGACGAGATCAGTGAACACCGACTGATGACGACAAGTGCGACATCCAGCATCAGGACGGAGCTGCCGAGTCTGGAGCTTTTGACCGAGGCGCGGTTGAAGCCTCTGCTGGCCAAGTGGCAGAAGATGAAGACACCGGAAAAGTTGTGGAGGGCAAGAAACATCTTTCTGGGAGCTGCCAACACGCTGATAAAAATGAGGCCAACGCAACCTCATCCTGTGTTCATTACCACATTTCTCTCCAGCACAGGAGATAATTTCGACCCACCCTGTACAGTAAATACCTTCCATCACCTTGGTTTCGGCTCGAGCATAGACAAGGTCGGCGTTCTAGAGAAGCAACGTCTTATTTGGGAGGGGTTAGAAGACAAGTGATGGCTCTGCTCGCCAGGAGAAGAATTGGACAACTGATGCCACATCAGGAGATTGAGTGGTAGGATTCTACTAGCATATGGCAGGCTAGGCCTGACAAGGCATGGCTAGGCTTGGCTAGGCCTGGCTAAGCCTCTTTCCAAAGGCAATTGTGAAGAAAAATACCCATGAGTTTTTTTTAGCTACATGAGGAGAGTCTTCCTATGGATCCATCATTTCCTGGCCGTTACGGTTGTGGCGAAGTCCAGCAGGGTCCTCAGGGGCTCTGTGAAGTCTAAAAGAGCTTTTCATAGCAATATAAAAATGTGTAACCTGAGAGGCAACGCTGAATAAGGCACAGAATGCTTGAAGGCGAAGAAGTCATGTGAACCAACCAGCTCGGATATGGCTCAGGTATTACTTACTCAAGCAGGTGTTTGTCAAACTGGCTCTTCATTGTCCCAATGCTCTGGTCAAGAACGAACGCGTGACCAAGTTGCAAATCGAGATGGCAAAAAAAGGCCACAGGAAGAAGCAAATTTGCATGAAGAAGTGGAAGGGAGAGGAGCAAATTTACAAGAGACGGAATAAAACAGAGCAAATTTGCAACAAAATATCGCACAAGGAGGAAATGCAGTTTCCACACATAACTGTCTCACAATAGTGGTATCCTAGGACGCCAGCAAGTCTTGCAATGATGATGCATCATTGTGCATCAGCCAATGTGGAACTGCTGCTTTTGCTGCATGACCTCAAACAGACGCAAAGAAACATTGTTGTGATGCGACAGCTAAGTTTTGCTGTGTCTGCAACCATCTCCAAGGCCCCCAGGGAGTGAGGAAGCATTTTTTTGATGCAGAAGAAGCTTCAGCTCTTCAGTGAAGCTGTCAAGTCTGAGATTCAGGCTTTCGCTTTACTTCATCAAGCAGTCAACATTGGCCAGCATCCTCAAGGATGAGGACGAGATTCTTGCTCAATGTGGACACACCAAGGTGCACCTGCTCAAGAACACATCAGCCATGTGGGCCTGGTGTTGTGTGCTCAACGTCGAGAAGAATTGTTTCAGACAGGTCTTTTACCATCGCGTGGGTGGAGAGGGAGTGGAGTCCCCTATGCCTTTGGTTGAGGTCAGCAGTCTGTACTCTATGCCTTGCAACGATCTTGAGAACCTGGTTGATGAGGACACGGGGGGCACCACATGCAAGAGGTTCTGGAAGAGCAGACTGATGGTTGCCTTAAAGAATGAAGACATATAGCATTAGATTTTTGGTTTTTGTATGACGCCATGTATCAAAAGTTGGGGAATTTCTTGGCTGTGATGGTCTGGTCAAGTGTCGTCACATGGGAAAAAGAGTCCCCTCATCTTCATGCCTGAGGGCATCAAGATCAGTAAGGACACGAAGCTTTGACATGGCTGCAGAAGAACTACAGGGACACTCATTTTACCTCCCGCAGGGCAGTCCATGGTGCCGAATCGTCCAACAGTGTTGTGAATCAGCACTTCTTGACTTTCGTGCGTTCCTGCGGCCCCCCTCAAGCCCTGACCTGAACGTTATGGACTACTCCATGCAGTCCCTCCTTGAGTCCAAGGCTTGCGCTAAACCTACTGGGGATGCGTCCAAGTATCTCCGTGCAAATGAATTACAGAAACAGAGCGCCTTGCCTTGTTTGCTTAACTTTTGATACGCCGTGGATATTTTTGATTTTTTCACTCTGGTGCCGCGCTGGACTGAACTTCTGCACTGCGTATTTTCTACTGGGAGAGCAACAATTTTGTGTTAAATGACAAATTGCTTGGCCGTGATGTGCATAACATTTTCCTCATTTGGACTGAGGGTTTGACCTCTACTAGATCTTATGGACAATGCGAGAGGCCTCAGACAGGTCAGATCACCTCATCAAAGTTAAAAAATATGGTGCTACGATACAGACTGGCAAATGTACACTTACTAACAAAGTCATTTCAAGGTCATAGCCTGGCCGTAATGTAGCACCACAATTCTTTCTGAATTTTGACCTCTCCAAGATCTTATGTAGTCTGCCGGGGTGGGAGCCCAAGAAAAGGCCAAGTCAAGGTCAAAACCTCAGTCAGAACGAGAAAAATATCCTGCACATTACAGAGTGATTTCCCAGCAAAGAATGAAGTAAGAATTGGGCACCTCTTATATTACACGGTAGCGCCCTGAAAGTACAACTGTTGACCCATAAAAATACAGCACTGCACTGGGTGTATGGAAATGTGCGAAAAGAGAAACTCCTTGACAACGAGAAAAAAAGCAAATTTGCAGTTAGCAATAAAATATAAGCAGTGCATCATTTTGAATCACTCGAGTCACAGTATGGACTTCAGTCAACTTAAAATACAGCAAAAATTGGAACCTTCACCTGAGTAATAATAGAGACTTGAGAAAGATTCGTAAGAAAAAAAGTGTGCATCCAATCTGCTCTCCAGCCTTCCATTGGATGAGAAGAGATGAAAATCCATCCATGGTCACAGGGGGAGGCTTGAGGAGAGGAGCACGGAATTAGTAGTCTAAGCACAAATTCAGAAGGCTTAGAGGTAGATCACAAGTAGCTCGGCCCCACCTACCTAAATTGGACCTGCTCAGCTGTGCAGGAGGATGAGCTCCCATTATTGTTGTACTCGACGGAGCGGGGTATGCACGTTATTGGTCACCAGCCTCGTAAACAACAGGTTCGTCATGGTTGCCTGACCTAATTTGACCTGACTTTGCCTCACCCTTACCTCACCTAACTCGATCTGACTCAGAAGAACGATATTAAGTGAAATTTCCCATGGCACCCTCTCTTTCACCCGCTGGTCCCCAATAACTTCCACGCCCGGACAGAGCTCCAGGGAGAATTCGTCCTCGTGCACAGTCCTTTCAAGGGAAGATGATCGACTGCAATATGTGAATGAGATGGAGAATGTCTGTGCACTTTCTGTGCTATCGATCGATCGATCCCGTTCGAAGCATCCCAATACTTCTTGACGCAGGTCCTCTGCCTGTGGTGGGTCTCAAGCTCAAAATAGCGAGTTGAGTCGAGTTTTGGGGGAGGCCTCAGCTCAGCTGGACTCAACCCCACTCGAAGCGGACTCAAAGCGGCCTTTCTTGAACTCGAAGCTGGCTCGAACGTACTTACTGAAGCGGCCGGACAGGCCAGCACCGGCCGGCTCGGAGAGAAAACCTGCTGGCCCCTGCCGATGGCAGCACCACACAAATTTGGGTTTTGCACCGAGAGCCAGGACCGGGTTTCAAGCTCAAAATTGGGGGTGGAATCGACATCCGAGACAGGCGAGCTAGAACACCAAAACTCAACTTGAGCCCAATTCGAACTAGAACTCAGCCTTAGTCGTTGCCTTCCCCCGCATGGGACTGAGACGGGAAGCTGCAAGGCTCCTACAGGGTGACGGATAAATCCAGACTGACCTTTTCTGGATGGATGCTGTGGACGTAGCAGAAAAGCGGCAGATCTGGCAACGATTACTGCGTCCGGGAGTCGACAAAGGCTGGAACTTTGCCCTGTCGCCCACGTGCCAAGGATGCAAGTCTGGCGTCACCTTCTTCATCCACGTACTCATCAACGGTGTCATCAAGTGCATTTCTGAACAGTGCAAGCCCCTTGTAAGAATCAGCTGCCGACCCAAGGATGTGATCCTTACCTTTTAACTAACGAAATACCTCAAGAATGAGCCTATGATACTGTGATAAGAATACTAGACTGAGTTGGGTAGAGTTGTCGGTGAACTGCAGGGGTGAAGTAGGTTTTCGTGGCTGTACAATGTGTAGGCGAGTCGTGTTAAGGCTATTTTTCTGGTCACAAATACCACCATGGGTTGCTTTTCTGCAGCATTTCACTGCCAGCGTGATGTGCAAAGTTCGCCGACAAATCAGCTGCTTTTAGGATAGTCTAGATATTTAGGACATACGATTCTCTTACTCACTTATATTGAACAATACTTTTTGAGGGAGGGGGGAGGTAATCCAGGCTTGCAGATAAGGTTAAGTGAGAGTCTCTGTGAGAAATATGAATGAAGTCACCCTGTAGCGTGGAATTTAATCTCATTTTGAACACTCCAAACGAGGATCTTGATTACCCTCATTATCCAATTTGGAGAAATTATGGAGGACCAGCTCAGAAAAGAGCGGCCCTATAACCGAGCGAGGGACATCACTTCTCTGCTCCCTGTGGAGATGCGTACCACACATGTGCTCGACTGACTTCCCTCACCCATTCAATCAATCACTTGTAGGCAGCAAAGCCTTGAGAAGAAGGCAAACAAAAAGGTTCCAGTGAGTTGAGCATCAGCATTCTCACAGCGGAACTTTGAAATGAACTTCCCATCCCCCGTTGGAAAGGCTAAGGCTGAGCTGGAGGAGCAATCTTGAAAAAAAAATGAAAGGGTTAACACGTCTTTTTCTCATCGCATTTTTCAGATGCTTGGGCGTCCGAACGACTGGGGCCTGGACATGTTCCATATCGACGACATCTCCTCGGCGCACACGCTCACCGTCATGGGATACCACTTGTTCAAGGTCAAGCGGAACTGCATGCTGACATATTTGTAAAAGAGGAAAAAGGGGGGGGGGGGGGAATGGCACTCAGGACAGACTGTACATAGTCAGTTTCAAATCCTTGGGGAGACTTCCCTCAGCAGTGCAACGTGGCCAAGTCTGCCAAGAGCAACAAGGGCAGTCAGCAAATGTCTCTGGCCCAGATGAACATCATCTCTGTTGCTTCAAAGAACTGAGCTGCATCGGCTGGCGCAGTGTGCCACAGTGCGCCAAAACCTTTATCCCCCCTTAGAGACCCCGGCCTGGTTGTCCTTGGTTGCAACACTGCTGCCCACGAGAGCAAGGCTGCGGTCAGTCCGATGGGATACGTTTTTACACAATGTCTGTAAACAGAAAGTCTACTTTCAAAGAAAAAAAAGGGTGAAATTTCAATCTGTACCAAGGCTTAGCTCTAGACTAGCATTCTGGCCAAAATTGGAAGCTCCTGTGTAACTTTTTCACAAAGTGCACATTTCTAAGAGAAAGTCGGTGCAGGACACCCTGTATGGGGTCTAGCGATTTGGTACGAAGTTTTGAAAGCAAAAGTTTTAATTTTTACAGTACTCTAAAAGAAACAAGCCTCAGGATCAAGGTTGACGCTGAGGCTGATCTATGTAGACTTCAAGGGTTCCTTATTGCACAGCGTGGGCAACACTCAAATGATCCTTCGCAGTTGTGTTTAGTATTAATGTCCGTGTTGAATCTGTTTTTTTCTAAACCTTGTCTTTTGGGGGCCATTGTGAAAAAATCCAGGCGCAAAGGAATTTCAACATTAAAAAGCAGTTGCTGATATAGGTCGACTGGAAAATGAAAGGAGAACTTTGTTGAAAACTTTCACCTCCCCTGACGAGGTTCTGAGCCACCCTGTTTATTGCGAGAAATGGGGAATGAGTCCACACACAAGTCATGTCCGTGATTAAAAGGGGGACACATCTTTTTAGTGATGTTTGGACACCCTGTTTGCGCGCGCATCCTTTTCGGAAGCAGCCTGTTTGTTGACTCATCCTGTCTTATTACTTATCTCAGGAGAGGGACCTCTTGAAGATCTTCAAGATTCCAGACCGCCTGTGTGTGTCTTTCTTCCTGACCGTCGAGGCCCACTACTTGCCCGAGGTGCCCTACCACAACAGCCTGCACGCGGCCGACGTCATGTACTCCATGAACGTCCTGCTCAACTCCCCAGCTTTGGACGTGAGTGACGAATCTGTCGAGCGAAATATTTGCCCTGTATCGTACAGTGTACTTTTCCACTGCTGAAGTCTCCACGTCTATTGCTCATGAAATAGCTTACTTAGGTAGGTACAAGAGAGTGGAAACCGCCGCAACCACCCGGTTCTTCTTTCTCTCTCGTGACTTTTATTATACGTTAATACACATCTCTTCCTCAGAACTCGTAATCCAATATTTGTAGGAGAGGCTTCCGAAGCCGTTATTAACATCCTCCTAGTAAGATTAGCGTGCATTCAAAGTTTGTAATTATGTACGCAGCTGAGTACTTTTCTCTTCTCCGTTGGTTTCATGCCTAAGGCCTTCGGTATTACGGGCGCCCGTCTCAGAGTACACAGTACGCTGAGGATTACATCCTTGGATGGATGGGGGAACTTGGTACTTGTACTGAATTGCGCGGGATTGGACGTGATCCAAGTCCACAAGGGGAGCTACCCCAGCCAGTGTCAAGGCTGTGCACCATGTGGGAGCTCAAGACGCCCACATCAACCTTGAAATGCATAGTTACGTGGGTTGAGCTGTACGGGAGGTCAACTCACTCCAGGCTGCCAACAGTGACTATGTAGCTTTGCAAGGTGACATTCAAAGAATGTCACAGTGTGTGCATGGAGTTGGATCCTGATAGATTGGTAGGAATGTCACGGACTTGGCTCCTCACACGGTGGCTGTGTCGACCAGTCCTTTCATACTTTTCCTGGAGACAAAATGCACATCTTTGCACTTACAGGGAGGAGCAAGAAGATTGGCAGTGTCTTTTTACCCCTTCCAAATGAGTTGAGTCCAGCCTGCACCAACTCCATCACTGCTGAGTGCTCAGGATGTGCATCCGCTGCGTCAGAGATGTGTTCAAAACATTGCACATTTCTGTTCCTCAGCAACATGATTATGTACTTTATGTAAATGCTTCTTCCATATCAAGAGGATTTGTGTGCATAGGAGCGATGCTTTAAACCAAGGCTCTCAACCAATCTGCATGTAAGTGTCATGTTAAAGATGAAAAAGAAACCCCTGTTGCAGGGTGTGTTCACTCCTCTGGAGATCTTCTCCGCCCTGTTCTCCTCGGCCATACACGACATCGACCATCCGGGCGTCACCAACCAGTTCCTCATCAACTCAGGTGAGAAAGTGTTTCGAAGATATTGAGAAATTTTCCAGAGGTTGAACTTTGTCATTGGGACAACATGCAAATGCAATTTTGTTGCTGTAGAATTTGCTGACGGGAGTGGAAAGTCCCACGAGACCTTTCCGGTACCTTTCCAGACAGCTCAAAAGAAGCTCGTTGTTGCGACTTCGATTGTCCAGGTGCAGCAGCCGTCTCGTCGAGTTCTTTTTTGCACAAGAAGAAAAAAAAAGAAGCAATTAGATTTCTCTGTACTTTTTTCTTCAGCCTTGGTTCTGGAATGAGGAGAGAAGACTTTTCTCTCGCGAGCAAGTCTTGAAAGTTTTATTTCTCGCAAAGGTGGAGTAGAAAATGGGGTTTGGCCATCTACGGTCAGCAGTTCCTTACTTATGCCTAAGGCCTAGCTAAGATAGGCACTAGTAAAATGCCTCTAACATCTCGGGGTGCTTTCATCTGGCTCCTCTCTGCCTTGAATAATTTAGATATCAGCACATCACGTCTCATAAGTCTGCGTTTTCCCCCCATCCAAGGTTCTGAATTGGCGCTGATGTACAACGATGAGTCAGTGCTGGAAAACCACCACTTGGCCGTGGCGTTCAAGCTCATACAGAGGTCGGAGTGCGACCTGTTCCAGGCGCTCACGACCAAGCAACGCCAGACCATGCGCAAGATGGCCATAGACATGGTGAGTCTGGATCTGCGGACTGATCAATATTGAGTGTTCAAAAGTGTCGGTCCTCAATCAGTTGGCAACACTGAGCGCGTGAAGTGAAAAATAAACCGAGATGACCAAGTTTTTCCCCCACCAACAGTGGGAGTCTCAAGCCACTGAAAGTGACAGAGACAACATATCTGTGTTGCCCATTCAGGCATGTATTGCCACATGCTGGCACCAATCCCTACCCTGGACGCTTTTCACGGATCGATCATTCCTGTGCGGATCCTTGACGGGGTCTCCAAGATGATGGCAGTTCCATCGAGCACAACTCTGACACCTTGAACAGCACTAGTCTGGAATTGTCCATGCCTTTGGAGCCCTACCAAATGTTGGCACGAATCCCTACGTGGGACACTGATCATGAATTGTTGACAGGCAGCGCAACATTTCTATCTCGAACAACAATCGTCGCTCACGCTGTTGTGAACGCTCAATCTTTTGCAGGTGTTGGCTACTGACATGTCTAAACATATGAGCCTTTTGGCCGACCTCAAGACGATGGTGGAGACCAAGAAGGTGGCCGAGAAGGGGGTCCTGTTGCTCGACAACTACATTGATCGAATACAGGTGAAGCCACAGCTGTGATCCAGGTGGTTGTTGCACAGCCCGTTGTTCTTGTTGAACAGGTCCTGCAAAACATGGTCCACTGCGCTGATCTGGCGGGTCCCACCAAGCCCCTGATGATATATCATAAGTGGTGTGCGAGGATCACTGAAGAGTTCTTCAGGCAGGGTGACAAGGAGAGAGAACTGAGCATGGATATCAGCCCAATGTGTGATAGAAACAATGCAACCATTGAGAAATCTCAGGTAAGCTTGTCCAGATCAGTCAGTGGTGGTTCCCTCCTCCACCTACCTGCCTGTCGTTGCAGTTGTTGCAGTTGTTGTCATTGCAGATCGGCTTCATTGACTACATCGTGCATCCCCTGTGGGAGACCTGGGCTGACCTGGTCCAACCGGACGCCCACGAGATCCTGGAGGCCCTGGAGGCCAACCGCGAATACTACGAAAAGATCATCAAGGAGCAGGAGGAGGAAGAGGACGACGAACACGAGGAGGACAACGAGAGACTCATCAGAGAAGAGGAGGAGCCAAACTCGGGTTCCATCTCTTCGTCCGGAGAGTCCGAGGCTACGACAGCCGCCTCCAGCGTCGTGGCCGCCAACCTGAGCAACAGCAACACCTCTTCTTCCTCGCATGCTGAGCAGCAGCAGCAACAACAACTACAACAACCCCCTCAGATATCCCTTCAGTGCGAGCGAATCCAGTTCCAGATGACTCTTCACGAGGAGGAAGAGGACTACGACAACCAGGACGAGGAGAAGGACCAGGACACGGGCATGTAATTGTGTCCAAGAACAGAACAAAACAGAAAAATGAAATCAGTGAAAAAAGAAGTTAAAAAAGTAACAAGTGGGGAAATCGAATTCTTTCAGCCTGAAGAAAATTCTGCTTCAAAGTGTGATGATCTTGCTTCTCGGTGATGTGAGACCAATGTTTCAGTCGGGTGTGTCAAAAAAAAAGTTATTCTTCCAGTGAGTGCAGCAAAGGCAGAATCATATCTTTACAAGAGATGTTTTCTTAGCTCATGTGAAAATAGTGAAGAGACGCACAAAATTTTAACAAGAGAAGGCGTGAATTTTACTCGGTGTTGTTGACTCCAGTTGAAGAAGGAGGAAAATGTGCTGAAGGTGAAGAGTTTTTTTCGAGGTTGCGCGATTGAGGTGCGCAGTTTTCCCAGTTTATTCTATATCTTCTTAAAGGAAATGAGAGTGTCAAAGAGAAGAGCTGAAGAAGAAGGCAAGATGCGTATATTTTTGGGACGCTCCAATTTCCCTCAAGAAAAATGTACTTAGAAATATGAAGAAATCGTCTTCTTCTTCATCATCGTCGTTTTCGTCAGTGTGCAAAGAAAAACAGTTGAACTCGCAAAATTTCTTCCCCCCCCCCTCTCTTTTGCACGTGTGAGCGTCTTTTTTTAAAGAAAAAAAGAGGCCTGCGAATCTGTGATTTTCGGGCATATGTGTTAAAACAGAAAATATTATTAACGCACATCAGTATAAACAGACATATATATATATATATATATATATTTACAGTATCCGGCAAAAGTCGTATTCGGAGCATGCCTGACCCTAGCGGGTGCGAGTCAGGACATGGTCTTGGGGAAGTTGAGCCATCCCAGAGCAAACGTAGGATTGCTCGCTCATTTAACTGCATAACATGAGGTGCTACTGTGATGGACAATTACTGCACTGATTTAGAGAAGGTTTTGGGCAAAACTTGGACATTGGTTGGCATCGGGGTCAGGAGGGTTGCCTCAACCATGTCCCGATCCATCAGGAGGCCAAGACTGAAAAAGGAAAAAAAAATGATTACTGCATTGATGAGAATAAAGGAGCACTTTTGCCAGATTTTCAGTGATCAGGAGTATGGCTCACCTTGGGACAGCATTGGCATCTTCAACTTCCTATGCAGGAAACACAGCCACAGGTTTGTGTGCATAGATTTGGGCAAGTCAGCACCAGCTGACTGAGACTTGGTTAAAGCCAATAACGCAGCAAATGAGTTTGGCCTCCAACTTCACCTAGAACAACACCATGGACACTACTTTTGCCGCATCCTGTATACAGGGTGCCTTTTTCATGCATGGCTTGTTTAAACTCAGCTTTGTATGCCAAGCAAGTCTGCTCTGATGTGCCGGTGCCATACCTCATTGCAAAGCCCTTTGAAGGATTTCTTCTCCAATT
>JAAUXU010061368.1_pt1 | contig 20338 bp, 21 predicted proteins | sample 7278151 | NCBI WGS metagenome assembly JAAUXU01 (sample SAMN14350113, study PRJNA611818) | marine sediment metagenome | isolation source: surface marine sediment (1.8m) | place: French Polynesia: Moorea | collected 2018-08 | reverse complement strand
TGAGGTGTATAAACTCCTCATGTTCTTCCTTGCAGAACCTACAGATCTGTTCAGAAAAGTTACCCGCTATATAGTGATGGTAGTTCAGGTAGTTATGACTGGTAAGGGCCTGCAAAACAATACTGAGAGCAAGACGATCCAGGCAAGCCGTGCCATTGCCTATGCTGCCAGGGTTGTCTATCCAGTATTTTGTTTGACGGCAGGTGGTAAGGTGCTTCCAACATTCCCTCCATCTGTCATGGAAGAGGTCTTGGATAGCCCTCTTGTTAAAATTTGCACAGTCATTTAGGTCCACCTGTTCCAGGAGCTGATTGCTCCAGAAAAGGTGGCCCCAAAGGTGACCATGCCCAATGCCATCCCATCAGTCCTGGTTCTGACCCTGGATCCTGCATGCCACCTGAACCACCACACACTGAGTGAGCAGGTTGAGTGGCATGACACCCAGGATCGCCTCCAGGCCAGAAGTGGGAGTGGAATGACGTCCATGGGCCATGGCCAGCAGACCTAGCCTTTGCACTCTATCAAGACATCTTTCGTAGTTTGTGGCCTTGTTTGCCCAGACCATAGCCCTGCATGTGATTTTGGGCAGGACTATGCCTGTGAAAACCCATTTTGTAAGATACAGGTTCAGGCCCCACAGATGTCCCACTGAAGTCTTAAAGTGATACAGGAGTCTAGTTGCCTTTTTCACTTTTTCTGTGATGTGTGGACCAAAGGTTAATTTACTGTCAAGCAAGACACCTAGATACTTCACCGTGTCAGAGTAGATGAGGTCTCTGTTAGCCATGCATAGGCATGGGAGACGTGATGTTTTGAGTCTCTTATGAGTAAAGACCACTACTTCTGTCTTGTTGGCCCCAAACTCAAGGCCATTTTCACACCCAAAGTCCAAGGCCTTGGAAATGGCCTCTTGCCTTCATTCAATGAGGGTGTATATATCAGGGCCTCTAAGTACAATAGCTGCATCATCGGCAAATCCCTTGATGTGGGCTGGCCCAGAATTGAATCTATCTAACAGGTCATTGAATGCCAGGTTCCATACTATGGGAGACAAAATGCTTTATTCTGATGGATCAATCAGTCCATAGAAGCTTGCCCTGCTGGCAGGTTATTTTGAGAAGGTACATAGAAAGTGAGCCTCTCGAGCTTCCCATACTCCCCCTGGGGCCAGGCTCTAAAGGTCTTACCATCGATCTTAACCTTAGATACAATCTGACTAATATAGTCAGCTGTCTCCTTGTCCAAGCAGCCAAGTAGTCCCTTCCCTCTGGCCCACCTTATAAAGGAGCACTGAACTTGGGGGACATCCTCAGACTGATTGGTGAGGATCACCTTCTCAATGGCATCAATGACCCTAGAAAGGGATTTTTGTCAATAAACGAACATTCCTCTGTGCCCTGATGGATACAGAGAAGGTGTGGAAGAGACTGGGCTCTTCCATTCTTGGCCGCTGCCGCATAAGACTTTGGCACCCTCTTGAGCTTTTCAAGCAAGAGGCCCTTGCCTCTCCTCACCCTACTGGACTTAACCTTCACTGCCCCTGCCGGTCCGGGTATGGCTGATGATGACGATGACAATCCGGGCACATCCACCTGTGGTGGTCCGGATACAGATACGTCTGCCGGTGGCAGTCCGGACACGTCCCTGGGTCTCCCCAGAGAATGGTCTGCCATGAATAGTGCAGATCACTAAGATTGGCTTGGATTTTCACCGAAAAATTTAGTCCGAGACACATGAGCACATTTGTTTTCATTCCGGCATCAGGGTTGCCACCCGCACTTGTGAGTTTTTAATGAGTTGTATAATTTCAAAAGTAATAATGAAATTATATCTACTCTTTTTTAAATGTGCTTTCCTTCAGACGGCGAATTCCAATCCTTCTCTGAAGGACGAGCAGACCTCCTTAATGTTGACTGGGGTCATGGCAGCTCACGCCAACCTCATGTCCTTCAGGCTCACCACGCTGATGCGTGGCTTGGCCGAAGCTTTTCTCTCCACCTTAGCCTTGATTGAGTAGTCGAGAGGATTTGCGTCTAGAGTGGAAGGTGGCCAGAAGTCCTTGGCCCTGTTCTCCTCGAGGACCTTCTGGGTGCTCCTGGCGTTGTGGGCAGAGGTACCATCTTGTTAGAAGATATAGTCGCCCTCTGGGTATGTAGCCTCCACCCAAGGAATCACGTGGGCATTTTTTACACTCCTGATACTCCTTGGCCCCCACTTTGCCGCCTTCGTCGATGAACGTAGGCAGGCAGATGTTAACGTCGCTGCCGATGACGACCAACATCATCACGTCGGCTGGGTGCTTGGTATGCTAGACGTACTTGATGTGGTCAGGAACACGATGTCAACCTTGTCACTTGTCAGGTACCAGCTATTCTGCCTATTGACGGCACGGTTTGACCCTGAAGTATTTTTCATCCGAAGAGATGATTCTCCTCCCTCAGTGTGACTTGATGTCATTCAGCATTTTCTTGCACCTGTTCACTCTCTTCTCTTCTTGGATCGGTGTCATCTTTCTCCAGGCCATTCCAAGCTGCTCCATGGCTCTCTGCATCGTTGCCAGGTGAGGTCCTTGCACGCTCACGGAGGAGCGCCTTGGATTGTGCTTCAACGTCTGCTTCACGTTGGACCTGAGGCGTGGGGTGTTAGCTGTAGTTGGTTTCCTGCCTGATCCTGACACTCTTGCATGGCTGCCAATGTCATTTAACCGCTTTACAGCCTTCCTGACGAGCTCATTGGACACCTCCAAGTCAGCGGCCGAACCCCTGTAGCTGTAGCCCGCGCGGTGAAGGTCGAGCGCCGCTGCTCTTGTGCCCTCTATGGGGCCGCCAGTGATGGTAAACAAAGTTATTTTTCTGTTCCAGCGAAGGAAAAATGTTCAGAGAAACTTGTGAAGAAGTTTCAGAGCAGAGTTCCCAAAATTGCAAGATTTATTTTTAGGAGTAAACAAGTGCGTACGTGTGGGGACCCCAGCAGCAGCCATTTCTATTTGGCCAATCCTTCCCCGGGGAAAAGACTCACTCTACCTATTGACAGTTCTCAAGAGTCATCAGATTGTAAAAGAGGAAAACATTCTCGATTTTACGTTTAAGATAGATAGTTAGGACTTTCCGGCGCAAAAAATGTCAACACAGTGACTATTTGTTGCCACCCATTTGTAGAAACGAATCTAATACCGAATTTACGTGTGTGGCTGTGAGTACAAACATGCGGTGCGAGAGGCACAGACAGACGGACAGACACAAACATAACGCCCTATATTTCTGCCATTCTTTCTAGCAGTAGTTCTGCCTCCTCCAAGCTACGGCCTCATTCTCAGGCCTAAATCAAGCTTGGCTGAACTGTTCTGTGTAGCTCTTGAGTAGTTCATAAATATCGGCGTCCCCAAGGGATGTCGTCATGCGAGGGTGGTTTTCGCGGAGAGGAAGGGATTGACGACAGAATTAGTGCGTCAGGATGTTCTCAAAGCCTCCTTTGAAACGGCCGTCAGGACTGCGATCATTCATATGTATTAGGCTAGTTCAAAAATGTCCATTTCCGATGTTCAAGGTGGGGAAATTGGCATTAGACCCTGGCGAAGCTGGTGCAAGTCTCATTTTTTGAAAAAAGAAATGTACTATGAGCACTTTTCGTTTAAAGTTAGTTTTCATGCGTGTTTCTTGCAGCACCTGAATGCTCGAGTTCGTCTGGCAACACAGGTGGTGACTAAGCTTGTCACCGAACCTTGACTCTTAAGTCGACCCAGTGAGTCGGTTTTTCGGAGGAGTCGGAAAAAATCAACTCTCTTGAGCCAAAAAAGAGTCGGAGTCGACTCCAAAAGTTGCACACCTCTACTGGGAACAGAATTACAAAGAAATGTGCCAAGCTTGCCGATGGTGGGGCAGAAGCCACTATCCCTGAATGGAAACAAGCATATGAAAGTTTTGACATGGTCATTCTTTTTGTTGTTCTGTTACCACCCGGTGGAAGCATCCTGACATTCCATGTTCAGATGACTCAGTTAACTCTTTTTGTTGAGTGAGTCGACTCAGTACCTCACATATTAAGTCTGAGTCGACTCCGAAAATTTGGGAGTTGGCTCACCCCTGGTGGTGACCACACTCGGCAGTGGCCACCCTGCCCTACCCTGGTGCTGCAATCAGCTGCATTTTTGGAGTTTGTTGTGTGACCAGAAATCAGGCTTCTGATTGATTCTGTTCCTAGATTGCTTAAGCTGTACATAACATGATGTCCAACTATGTTGAATGCTGTGTTGTAAAAGCATCTCTGATTGAGTCGACATTTTAGGAGCTCATGATAGTCAGAGGTTAAGATGAGCAACTGAAATGTCCGCTCAATCAAAGATGCTTTCATAACCCAGCATTTTCTGAGTTTCTTATGTACTCGGCTTGTCCTTGCATATAGATATGTTGAGTTGGTTTTGCTAAAATGCCATGTTTAGACACTTATTATAGACACTGACTCCTACTGGCCCCTAAACTATCAGCTTAATCAGAGACGCTTTCATGACATAACATTTTTGGTGTCGCAATTTCAGACAGTTGTATGTCCTGTAGTAAAATTTCAGATTAAAAGTTCGCATAGCAAATGATCTGTTAGAGAAAAACTTTTTTTAGTCCAATCTACTTAATTTGACCCTATGCCAAAAACCCCAATTGGGAGAATAAGAATTTCCAGAAAATTTCGAATGAGTCTTATACATACTGTCATGCTATCGACGACTTTGTTTAGATTCTCCTGGTATAGTCGCTCGCAACATTCCTATGCCATGGTTCTAGAGACCATGTTGGGGCGTTTGCCGACTACACAGCACTGGGCGTGACGTCATCACTGGGAGCACTGCTTGGCTGGGCTTCTGAGGGCTGAATTGGCCACACTGCCTCCCTCCCTGCGGTGACGTGGCAGACAACCAGCTCAAAACACCCGAACCTCGTCTCCCGTAAACTTACGTCTATGCTGTGATGCACAGCAACACAAAGCTGTAGCAAAAAGGACGCACCACATTGTTACAGACACACAGACGTCTGCACCGCGCACGCTTATAAAAGTTACGATATAAATTATAAAAAAAATCCTTTTCAAATATTTAGCGAGTAAGTCGTGAAATCCGGAACCACCCCAGAGCAGTAGGGCATCCACGTAGGGCAAAGTAATGCAGTCAATGGAGGAGAAAAGTTCGTAAAAAAGCTTCCATTTTGGACCTCATTTACAATGCACCCCTGAAAATGGGAAATCTGATTGCAAAGTCAGTAATGCTGATGCTTTTCCATCCGTGCTATACTTTTCTGGGACAGTGTATGAAAAGTTGTGGCAGTTGTGACCTGCAACACAACTGTTCGCCAGTACAAAAGATGCTGCGAGATCTTGCACTCTCCCGGACCACCGGAATGCGGAATGCGCTTTCATCTTTCTTGGAAGAAAAATTTTTGAGGAAGTATCAAGCAAAGTATCAGGCCCTTCATGAACTGAAAATGGTCAGGTGTGCGTATTCTGCAGCAATAGATATCTTTCCTGCAAGCAGCCCCGGCCTCCTGATGGATCTTGATGGTGTTCCGGCACACATGCCCTCTAGGCCGAGAAGCATCCAAGTTTTGCTTAATAGCCTTCTCCAAATCAGTGCTTATGCTGGCATGACTGTCCATCACTATGGCAAGTTGGGCATGTTCCAGGCACCAATTTAGTCGCATACTATGCATCACTCTTCGACTGTTTAACACGAAAAGTATGTGTTGAAAGACTGCTTATCTGAGGCTATTGCTAAAATCCCTAAGGTGGTTGTTCCACCAGGAAAACTACATCTTATCTGTGGCAGCTTTCACTTGACATCAACTATATGAATTGTACTGGTAGAGCCAAAACAAAAATTTCATTTGAGATGATATTTTGTTCGGTTATAAGACCATGGCTAGATTCTAAGAATAAGATTGTATGAAGTAAAATTGAGGATTTAGTGAAATGCTAAGCATTTTTGGAGTAAAATTATGTAGTGAAAACAGCGTGCATTTATGCTTTGATAATTTAATTACATTCAACAATCCATGTAGCCGAGTCTTCCGAATGGATAATTACATGCTGAAGAATGCAACTATCATTTTAGAAGACTTTTCTAAAGGGATTGTTGCACACCAAGAAGACCAAATTCAGTCTATTGACTGACTCACAGCAGTGAGTCATCAAAAACCAAAAAATTCAGAACCGGTCGGTCCTTTCAGAAATGGGTCTATTCACTAAATAATCAATGATATGGAACAACTTACTTATTTCTAAACAGCTTTGTCTTAAGACTGGCGGACCAAATTTTGACAAAATACCTCAGGCAAAAATGCTCAGTATCCTTTTGATCAGGCGGTGGCGCTGAATGGGATTCCAAGGGGATTTGAATCTGAATTGCATCACTGCTCAACTCAGACCAGAAGTTGACTCATAATTTGTAAACTTGGCTCGGATTCGGTGCTGATGATTTAAACATTGATCACGTCAAAAGCACCTTTTCTCCTATTGGACAGCATCAACAACATCTTGTTGCAAGAATGAAAATGTCGGTTTAGAATTGGTGTGTACTTGCATAGAATTGAGTCACAATTTTGATGCAATTTGACCTTGAATCCAGCTAAAGTCACTTCTTTGCTTATTCATGCCTAAGCTCTCTGGCAAACTTAGCTCAAATAGATCATGATAATCTTGCGTCACCCGATGGCCTGGAGAGAAATGCTCTTGTTCAGAGCGGCCAACGAAAAGTGGACATTCTCTTGGGAAATAAATTGACATTTCTGAGAGAGACCGAACATGCATGGTATGTCCATCCAGTGTGCACCAACGACATTTCTGAGGAAAAGGGACAAAAAGGCCATCTCTGGCCAGCAGACGAAATGACCTCTCTCGTCAATGGACCAATCTTGACCTTGCACATGTGCTGCTGCACGTAGAGTCTGGCCTTGCGCAGTCTGACACACGTACGATCATCACGAAACTAGTGGGGAATTGCAATAAAGGACTTAGATCTATGGAGAGCTTTTTCTTTTCAATCTCAGCTCGCAGGCAGCGACAGAGCTTTATATGAAGCAGAATGGAACATATTTTAGGGTTTCCTAAGTCTCAACTTTCTCAAGGTAAGGTCCTTTTTTTGTGGAAAACTCGGTCCCCTTTGGTGAGTGCATACACAATTTTTTGGCCATGTTTATCCTTCTTAAAGCCCCCCCCAAAAAAATTACACGGAACTAAACAAAGTTCGGGGGCATCATGAACATGCAAAACTAGCCGCAGAGATGGTCGGTACCCAAATATAATGGAGTGTAGATTGTAGTCGCGCTTGTAGCTTACTTGCGTACCAAGTTGGTATTCATACGTCAAATCGATACTAATACGCTGAACGGTGATAACGCTGGACTTGACGATATCGGAATCAGGGTTGGATCAACACAGCTCTAATTGTCAAGATAAACTGTGGATTAACTTTGCACTGTGCAGTTCTCCAGTCCAGGCTTTTTTTTTTTTAATTTTCACTAACTTGATCAGACGATGCATTCAGCTGACGTCATCCTTTAATAACTTTTGCCGGGATTAGCCTAAATTAATGTTTTGCCTCCCTACGCACTTCGGATCGTCTCTAAAATCCAACTTTTATCAACTTTCGCTTTAGGACCACCCATTTTCTAACCATATACTCGAGAAGACGAAAAGGCCATGAAAAGTGGCGGCGAATATCTAACGCTATTTTTTCACTTAAATATACAGATATCTTTGATCTTCTTTTGCTCAAACTTATTGCTCCTGAATTTCATCTGAATATCAACTTCTCCTGAATCCTGATCTCATCTCGGAGTTCCCAAAGTTTTCACTAAGGCCTAATGCTATAACTACCACACCAAGCTTTTCTGTGATGACAGTTGGATCCACATTACTGCGCAACTGCTCGCACAGAAGTCGGACCCTTTTTATTCCCAAGTTGGTGAACTTTGAGATGCCACAACTTTTGTCAGATCGAGCTACAGAAGTGAAACCCTTCTATGAAATCTAAGAGTCTCTTGTGCATCCGACCTCACCTCGCCTTTTACTCGAGGGAAATTCATTTTTTTTCAAAAATTGCCCCACAATTGGGCACAAATAATCATTTCTTTTCTGTTCACTGACTGAGTTGAGTTACAGAGGTAGGTCACACCTCTGTGGAAAGCTGAGAGTCTCCTATGAAACTAATATACACTTTTGCTCAAGAATCACAATGTTGATGCTTCTGACGTGTAGCACCCCCCCCCCCCATTTGCCGTAATACCCCAATACAACACTCGCGCTGATCGATTGTAATGCTGGAGTGAAAAGTGTATACGCATCGTTGCCGTATGTATAGTACAACACTTTGGTTCAGAGTACCGGTAGGTGCTATAGTTCACACAAACTGCCACATTTTCTCTAATCAAGTGTTCTCGCTCACTCTTTCAATGTTGCTGCATTCAATGTACTCACAACTTTCTACATCAATTGTAGCTGGAGCCTACTTGCTGTACTTGGGATACGCGCAATTCGAATACCGAGCAAATGAAACCAACGGATAATAGTAATGTCTAAAACTGCAGCTTCGGATAATGGGATTTTTTTTTGCTCAGCAGGCCGTAATCGTCAATTTTTTGCAGTCTCCCTTGTACGCTTATCCGAAGGCAACAACTGTTCGCAGTCCGAGCAATTGTGTCGGAAAAAGGCTTGGCGGAACAGACGCTGCCGTCCAATGGTGTTTTAGTGGAAGGCATTGAAAGGACCGAATGTAACGCTGACCTCAACATAGCGGATCTAGGCCGACCGATTTGGAGCACGTGGAAGTTGCAATTTGATGCAGAAAACCTTCAAACGTATTCTACCTGGTGGTTACGACAAAAATGACCCCAACCCAGGACTCAAGTGTTCGTCATTGCTAAGGATATTAAGGCTTCTCCATCACTCACACGGACGTAGAGTCGGTTCATCCTGAACTCCGTTATGATGGTGGTGTCGATTTCCTCCTTGCGCCATTCGACACACTCGGCAACTTCGGCGGCGCTCAAATTTGCAAACTGTTCTTGTGACATCCACTCGCTGGTGTCGGTGTCGGCGCAGCTATAGAATGATTTGGCAATCCATGTGAACTCGAAGAACCTGGGCACGTTGTAAAGCGGCGCCAATATTATGATGGGCACCAGGTACACACGGGCCTTGATGTTGTGGCGTAAGCGGAAGAACGGTACGCACACCGCGATGTACCTGTACAAAGGATGTATTTGAAGAAAGTCCTACTTACATTATTTACAGCACATTTATTTTCGACAGACAGACGAGATACTTTTTGATGTTCAATACTTAGTGATTTTGGTGTACTCAAATTGTAACAAGCAAAGAAATTTCTTGTGTCCAATCGGCCCACGACAGTTCCATACGTGATACGGAAATTTCAAGGTCATGCAGATGATGCCTGGTGTCAGTGCTGCACTGTGCAGCTGAGCTTTGCTGTGCATATCAGAGGAGCAGCTCAAAGAAGGAGGGAGGAAGCAAACTTGGTGCCCTCTCTAATGCAATGAGTGAATGAAACTTAGTAAAGGAGATGCTGTACGGCCTTGTGGACAAAACTTGTTCACTTTTCCTATGGAAGTTTTCCTTCATTATTGATTAGCTCAAAAGATTTGATCTCGAGCAATATCCACTTTTTAGTGCGTCGCTCTGTTTAAGGCCTGTCAAAACTGGTGAGTATCGAAATGTCTGAATTTACCTCATCTTATTAAAAAACTGCTTACTTGAATTAACGTTCCAGTGAAAGAGTTGTATAATAGTAAAAAGGGTTGTAAAGTGGTGGCAAGATTAAGGCCTCATTTTGATTGCTGTCCCAAGTGAGTTCAAAACTTTTGGCATAGAAATCAAGCCTCTGACACTAGCAAAAGTAGTCAAATGGGAAAAAAGTCAGTGTTGGAGTGAGAACAACAGCTTCCAGGTCATCAGTCTCTGCACTACCTCCATGCCGCGTAAGGGTAGTGCCGAATCTAGCAAAGCCGCGGATCTAAAAGCTCAGGCTTTTCTCATCGTCGTCGTCAAGATCCTCTGTAAAATCGACTCTTGGCTCTTGCCTACATTGACGATGTTGTTTCGACCTCACCAGGTCCAATTTTTTTTTCAAAACCAACCGGACTCTTAACTTTGCCACCACCATATGTTGCCTACCTTTCAATGGTCAGCGCCACCGTGGAGTAACAGGACCCCATGACACACATTTGCGCCAGCGGGACCGCGAAGGGCACGAGGTAGACATAGATCCTGTTCCGGTACTGAACGCTCATGACCGGCAGACCGAAGGTGAGGAGAGAAAGCGCCAAGTAGCAGAGGTCCCACACAGAGAGAAACATGAGCAACAAGTGGAAGATTCGTTGCACTCGCTGCCTGGCCAAGCCCATGATTGCCACCGAGTTGAACACCATGCCGAAGAGCCCGATTGACAGGCATAAGGGACCGTCCAACCAGTACTTGACGCTGAAAATTGAGGCATGGTTGTGAATCAATAGCTCTTCCGTATGAGTACATTCCTCCCCTCCCCCCTAAGAAGGAATTGATAAATAACGCTTAAACTGTTGCCCAATCCAGTGCCAACGAACCAACAGGTATCACTTCACAAAGACCCCTGCCTTGACCTCAGCACTGTGGGTGCACACATAGTGTGGTGCACACGTACACACGGTGTGGGGCTCCCAATGAGCCCTCACCAGAGACACTGCTTTGTCTAGTGAACGCAGCAAGCGCAGTGATGTTAGTTGGTGACGCAGAAGAGCGACGAAACTGCTTCATGCGTATTCAAGTGACGGCGTTTGTGTCCGCCAAGTGCAAGATGTACGTTCTGTCTGTTGCGAGATCCCCGTCGTGCTGGAAGTCTCTTACCTCCTTCGTTACACTTTTACAAGAAAGACCTAAGGGACTGAACGTGACGTCTGCGTCCCTTCATCTCTCCAGCCACAGCAGTGAGGAGCTTCTGTCCACCATGGTGGACGGATCCGAGTACTTTTCGCTACGATTACTTTGTGGAAAACAGTTGAGGATGACTTGATTGTGAGCGACTTCTAGCACAAGATCCAAGATATTCGGCCTGTGGCACACAGACACAACTGAGGGGTGCGTATTTCCATGCAGGTGCTCGTGCGTCTTCAAAGATTGTACTAGACTTGAGCTCAGTATAACCCAAAAGTTCGAACGACAAAACATTGATAAAACGTAGGCGAAACAGAATAAAAAAAAGCTGACAAATTGATGTATTGGAGAAGTTGCTAATATGGCAGCCAAAGAATCAGGATGCAGGGGTTTCTTATGCAGTGCTTGGCGTAAGAAATGTTGCTGGGTGGAAATGACTATCCTATTCTGAGCGCCAATGTTTTAGGATTGACATCTGAGGTCAAATGTGTAGTAGAGATATTAAGACATGACATCCAGAAGTTTCGTCTGCCCAATGTGACAGTGCTGAAGGTGCAGCAATCCTCAGATGAGCCCATGCCGGCTGGTTCCGTTTTTTGGTGCTTTTCGCCCCTTTTTCTCGGCCCTCAGCTACTGTGAGGTGGTCCCGGTACCGACAACGTTGCAACCGCAGCCCGGAGAAGAGGGCTTCTGGAGCTGCGGATGCTGGATAAAGTGAAGCTTCTAAAAAAGTCAACAGTTTTGCATGTTTCAACCACGTGAACCAACTTTTATAATTCGGATGTGTGTTGGCACGACGGGAACTTTTAAAACAAAAATTAAGTCTAGTGAAATTTTCACTTTACAAGTCCACATTCTGACTGAGAAGATTCATCGGCTTGTGTTTGGATCCGGGAGTCCTCTGGTAAATCTGATGTACGACGTGCCGGGGCCGTATCAGAGAGTGATATAGGTAGAGAGCGGACATTCCTCTGGTTAGACCGTATTTTTGCAGCTGTTGGCTGTAAAACTGCAAACAAGAAAGTCAACGAAACCTTGCGTGGGTTCAGTAGACCATATCTGCAAATTATAAGTTTAGAGTCATTGATGGAGTGAGGTGGCGTCAATGTCATTCCTCGCACCACTGTTGTCATTGCTCAGAAGTCCGGCTATCTCAAAAAAGTACACACCGGACCTCTGCCTGCTCGATCCGTCCTCGTTTATTCCAGCTGACAAAATACACTGTTTCATCTCAGGCTACGTCGCTAGGAGTGTCTGCTCTCTCCATATACTTCTCTCTGGGCCGTTAAGGGTGTAACAGCAAAAGTGTCACTGAATCTGTCCACACCTTGGTGATGGAGTCTCCTCAACTCGGCCCGAGAGTCAAATTGTTCGAGTCATTTTCTTCCTTGAACGCTTTGACTCCCGGGTCGAGTTTAGGAGACTCCACCACGAAGGTGTGGCCAGAGATTGACAGACTCAGTGATATTTTTGCTCTTACACCCTTTAAACATTTGCCAATCTTCCTCCCCAGCGAAGTGGGTAGCATGTAATTGCTGGTAGATTGACTTGCTGGACTTCAATGTAAGCCCCCTAACATAAACAGCATATAAGAAGTCTATGGCAGAGGGGAGCAACTCTCACTTCCTCCTCTGTAGGGGTAATAGCAGATCAATCTGTAACAGGTCGAGCTACAGTTTCTAGATCGCCAGCAAGTGGCATCCCAGCAATCCACTCCACTGCTTTCCCCTTCTAACTCTTCGTAAGGGTGACAGCAGCGGGCCAATCTCTGCTGGGTTGAGCTACAGTTTTAGTTCCCTGGTCCGTGACATCTTGGCCCAACTCGGTTGAGACCAAAGATGTCTCTTTTCGGGGCTCGGCAACCTCAGACGGAGGTTCGACTCCGCCACAAACACGCCCTGGCCCCTCCCACGTCCCCCCCCCCTGCCAAGTCCACGGCGCACCAAGGCCGCTTACCGCAGACAAGGAATCAGCCTATTTTCTTTCTAGTATGGATTTGGATCTGGACCCGCAGCTCCAGAAGCACTCTTCTGGATTTTTTGTTTCATTTTTTGCTAGCTCTTATGAAAATAGTGTTTTTAAATAATTTTCGAAAAAAATCTTTTGTGTTCTATAGTAGCGGCCTACCAAAAAGCGAAACATGCATTGGTCGAATACTAGGCTGAAACTATTTCAGCAATTCTCATGAAATGAAATGCTCGGCCAAAAGGGTTTGTAGCGGCTGAAAATACAAATTTGGACAACTACCGGTTGTTTCAGGATCCTGAGGAATTCTTTAACTTGGGCAAGATCAATCTCCAACTGAGTCAGACGATTCAGTTACGGTGTCACTTTTACGGTGTCACAGCTTTGAGAGCATGCATGGGTCAGCCGCAGTGCATAACTGCAGTCACTTGTTTATACTCACTTTACTGCCTGCTGGTGTATATTTTTGGAGTGAAAACTCTCTTAAGAGTCCTGAAACACATGGTGGACTCAGGCAGCCGAAACTATCTGCATCGACAGAAGAAGAAGATGAGCCCCAAAAGACTGGGTTGGCAGAAAGGGTTTGAATCGGCCGAGTATTCGGTTTGGTCCAAAACAAGACATTCCCGTCCCGGTCAACCACTATTTATTTTCAAGTCTCGGTTGTGCCCATTGTGCCCATGTCTCCCAACGAGCACTGCATAATGAGAGCATAGGAAAGTCGTGGACGATGTCCATACAAAGGGACGGTTTCAAGTCAGACGGGGAAAACCACCCAAAAGCCCTGATGTCACAGATGTGACCGTTGATGGATGCGGCGCATCACATACGTTACGCATATATACAAATTCTGTATACCGTAAAGTCACCATTAGTAACCGGGGCTATTAAAAAATGCAGCTTTCAGTGCCGCTATTATCCCAGGGCTGCCATAGTCTTGCTGGAAACATTACCGAGCATCAGGGACAAAGCTCGTTTTCGAGTCAAATCGTGTCAAGTAGGTGTTAAACTTACCTTAGAGATCACACAATATATGTTACCTTTTCCTTTTTCGCTCACTACTCACTGTGAGACTGAGGGAGGACGGACAGACGGACGGACAGACAGACAGACAGACGGACAGACAGACACACAGACAGACGGCCATTTCACCAAGGCGGATAACTTTCAATGGCCGCTATTAATAGCGATTCTACGGTATGCGTATGGAAATCGCAGCGCTGTCCTCAGCATGTGAGCACTTCGCGTACTATGACGATTCTATGCTCTTCTGCGCAGGAAATTACTTTTCCCCATCACTAGCGCGGCAAAGCAAAGTTGGCTAGAAGGTCCTCTAACCATGATATTTCTCTTTCAAAGTCGGTCTGTGTGCATCGAAATCGGCCTACACTCGAAATGGACATGTGGCCCCACTATCAAATAGCATCCCATGCGTCAATATTGGTATCAACTGAAAGCTAACTTAGTTGGCTACAAGAATCGCTCTATGTCAATAAGCAGTGACAATGAGTGTGACCTATGTCTATAAGAAGTCCTAGAACTGCCTATTAAAATAAGTAGTGACAATTATATAAGGTATTTGACTGATTTTGCACCCTTTTGGGACCACTCTTTTTTTTCAAGAATTTATGATTAATTTCAGAAAATTTCTGTAGGAAAGGCCGTTTAAATGACCTTTTTGCATACCTTGCATTTGCTTGCAAGGGTTTAAGTACGTTTTGAACCTTTGTTATGCCTTTGTCACCCCTTTAGCTGTCTCTCACCATTGATTGCCCATTTGAGGCCTGGTCGTTGCCTGTGTAGGTCTCAGAAGCCATTCTTCGCTTATCCTACGGTACTATCTAATGTAGCACGAACTACTTGGCCCAAACCTACTACAGAAAAGCGCAATGATACAAGACACAATGACGATTGAACATAAATTAATATTCCGAAAGCAAACCTGCAATTTTAGTATGCCGTAAATTCTGTGTGTCCATGCCGGGTTTGAGCCTGTAGAGCCCACTGTATGGCTCCTGGATTCGCTTGAAAGAAACATCGCCACATTTTTTTGGTATACCATCACCAATTGCATAAGTCTTCGTCTTTGATAAAGCCACCTTGAAGCCTTGATGATGGTGGCCTCAATATGGCGCCTGAAGGCTCTGCAGCTGGCACGGAAGTACGCTGATATTGAGTTCTACTGATGGTGGACACATGCCTCAAGGGCATCGTGACTGCTGCGCCTTATTTTACAGGCACTGAACTCAACATGGGGCTAAAAAGTAAAATAGAGCAAGTTCGCGCAAGGCGAATATGGGGGCCACTTGGTCTTTGGCCAAAATGCAATGTTTCTTTCTTTTTCATAAACTTCTGTGTCCTCCTGGCCGTGTGTGCAGGTGCTCCATCTTGCTGGAGCACCACATTCCCATCTAGAATCCTCTCCTTCACCCAGGGGATGAACCCTTTCTATAAACAACAAAGACCACGGTGTAGTGTCTCTACTGTAGTGTTTAGAAGAAAAATTATTTAAGAAGCAGGGAATTTAATTACAGACAGAGAATGTCTTATTCAATCAAGCCACCTTCATTTTGATAGTGTGCCTATTGACTTTGCGAAGGGTTTTTGTGCCTTGGGCCCACACTGTAGTCCAGAGGGCATTAACATAGTCTACTGCTTTCCACGTGTCGGGCCAAGCCTAGATCCAAGTCCAGGCTGGATCACTCCTTTCTTCTCTACCCCTGCTGTGTCAGAAATGAGCAAAATTTGGGCCTCAAAATTCACCTCCAACCCTGCTATGACTTGGCCCATGCCATAGGAAGGCCTCATTTCAAGCTTGGGCCACCTGGGCCCATTTGTGGGGCCACCTATGCGAAAGACTCAAAGGAAGAAACAGACATTCACCATAATGTCAATACTGATAAAAATTTTGCATTTTAGAACCTCACAGGGATTGAATCATAATTTTATCTCCCAAGTATCACTCTCCAGGTTAGGATTGCTGTCCTTGGAAATAGGAGTCAGGATCCATCCGCCCACGGAAGGCCAGTTTGGGAGCAACGAAAAACTTGGCCAGGCCCATTAGGGGAAGAATTAAACAGATAGGCTGTCAACATTATGATAAGACAACAGAAAACGGATGTGATGCATACAATTGATGTGATACCCACAATGAATATTACTGCTGATCAAATGATAGCACACAAACGAGATTTTAGGTCAAATTGTCCATTTTGCATTCATTTCGTTTGCACTGTGGAGGTCTGAAAAAGAACTACTTAACAGCACACCTTATGTACTGGGAGCGTGATGAAAAGATTTTTACGGCACGCTCCTAGCAAATGAGGTCTGTTGTAAAGTGGTTCTTTACGACACGGTCTCTGCAGACCGAAGGTTTGTAAAATGCTACTTTGCCAAATGTACGTCATGTACAATAACATATTTCTGCAATTAAAATGTCAGGTGCAGGGTCCGGTCCCACTACCTTTTAGTGCCAAAGTGTTTCTCCAACCACATCTGGTCAGCCCAGCTGCAGTGGGCAAGTGCCCACACCAACTGGACTGGGAACACAACCTTGAAGTCTGGATTCATGGAGTCTGTTTCCCCCTCCTCTCCCGTTGAGTCCAGATGGTGGTCGAGGATCCATGCAGTCACCTGCGTGTCCTGAACATCATGTGGTCACCCCTCTCAGCAGAGCTTCTGGTCAGGACCCTACAGTTTCTGCGGTTGACTGGGACATCCTGGACAAGTACCTTCTTGTCTGTAATTGCAAAAAAAAGATGCCACCAAGGCCCCGCTGGATGGTCAGACCCCTGCACCTCTCCCCCATGGTCACCAGCTGCTGATTTGCACGACGCCAGGTCCTTCACAGCAAGTCTCGCAATGCTATCAGACACTCCTATCTCCTTCTTCGTGCTGAACTTGGGGTTGTTTTTGATGTCCTTGTGCAGTTCTACAAGAAATTTGCTGAGCCTCTTCTTGCTTTTGCCACCACTCCCCTTCTTCCTCGCAACACCTTCCTCCAGGCTGTCTCTCTTTTCTTGAGGTCAGGACAACTCCAAAGGAGAAGGCCACACCCTTGGGCTTCTTGCCAGCCTTGTGGGCCTCAGTGAGACTCTTCGTGGTGTCTTCAATGAGGCGCAGAGCCATGGCCCATGACGCAGAAAACGCAATGTTGACAGAACTGCTTGTCACTCACCCCCGGTCCTAACAATGAGGATTGATGTTTCAAAATTTCTGATAGCTATAGGACAAATAATTACAGAGCTAGAAGGCAGAAAAAATGTTAGAACTTTGAAATTCACTCTTGCACACAGCAGCATGTGTGTTCAGGTACAGCAAGTTATCAATCGACAAGACATGTGTGAGATAATGCATTCCCAAACATGAAATTTTAGTTTTGCTTTTGTAAAAAAAACTTACAGCTGTGGGAATATAGTGCTGAAGCAAAAAAAGGCACATGATACTGATTCGTTTGTGTCCACGAAAAGCTTCGAGGCGTTGTCCTCTGTCAAAGCTCTAGTGGGTGTGTAAGCTTTCCAATAACACGGAGTGTACAAGTCTTCATTCATTCACACCCTGACTAGGCACAAGTAGATTCCGTACAGTGCTTCGAAAGTGCTCAATACCTTGGCTCCTTCAGTCTCATGGTCTTTTAAGGGAAGGCAATTAAAGAGAACCTCAGACAAGCAGACTGACCCTAACTTCACCTAACGTGACTAAATTAGTCAAACTTAACTTTGCCTAGCCTATAGGCTAGTTTGAAGAGGTATTATTTCTGGAAAATGATAGGGGTGGATGACTTTTTTCTTTGGTCAAAATATGAGGATGTCACTGAAAACATTTTTTTACATCTTCTTGAAATATGGACACCAAGTTACTTAATGTAGCAAAGTTTACAACACTAAAATTTGCCTGTTTTGTGACCAACTGTGTGGTCCGAGAGCAAGAGCACCAGCTCAATTCTATATAATACTAGCTGAACCTGCACCCGGCGTTGCTCCGGAGAATTCTATAAATCACTATTTCTGTCTATAATCGTACTCTCCCTCCTCGTCCACAACGTACTTCACGCTGTCCATGCGCCTCGACCTCATCACGCACTTCATGCTCACTATTTTCGTCGTTACTTTTGGAACTGGATGATCCGGACACTCTCGTCCTCTCCCCAGCTCGTAGCGGTGATGGCAGCGGGCCGTCAAGTTGATGGGTCGAGCCCCACTTGGGCTTACAGGGTTTGTCCAGCTCACTGTCCACTTCAACAGAGTCCTTGTCTTCCCTGATCCAGCTACTGATAAGGACTGGTGCCACAGAGCTTAGTAATGCAAGCTTAGTTATACCTACTGACATAGCTATGACCTATGTAGTAGATGCTACATTCAACCTTGATTTTGACCTCAAAACAGCCTCGTAATGCAGCTTTGCTTAGCCTATGTCCCTCCTGTTGACCCAAAGGTCTCACATGCCAAAAATGAGCCAGATCCTTGGAGAACTGAGAGGGCTAGAGGGGCACAAACATCCATACCCAAACAGCTTCATATAAATAGACTAGCATTTTCACGCTACCCACGTTGTTGGGTAGAAGGAATTAAAAGTGCCCTCTGCCCATCTGTCTGTGTCTCTTGTCATACTCTGTATCTTCAGACTGATGCACATCGGGGCCCGCGTGTGAAAAGACACGCTTTTCTGTTTAGCCCAATCCAGCTTGAAACTGGACGATCTCTGTTGCTCATGAATGGCCACCTGGAAATCAGCCCCAAAAATGACGAAAAATCAGCCTCAAAAGTGATGAACCGCCAACATCAACCGCGTAAATGACAAAAATCAGCCGCCGCCACCAAGATCACCAGCCGAGAAAAAAATGAGTTAAAATCAGCTGCGAGAGTCAACATCAGCCGCCAAGATTCAGCCACATAGACCGACACACGTACATACTGGCCTATTTCTTTATAGTTATACGAATTCTTAGCATATCTTGACGGGGTGACTCGTTCGTACAGCTTAATCCAGCCAACAGCTGAAAAAGAAATGTGTTGTTCCATATGCCCCAATGCTCTAACCATGTAAAAATACTTTGAACTAAAGTCAGACTACCACAGCCCCACTAGTGATGCTACTCAAATTGGTGCACGGACAATTTGACATACTTCTAGGACAAGGAGATGTGGTCCTCGGCTTCCCCCGACCTGAACCCCATGGATTTCTCCATGTGGTTGATCCAGCAGACAAAGGTTTGCACTGTTCCCCTCAAGAATGTGGAGGCTCTCAAGACCAAGCTCATCCAGGCGTGGGACAAAATCCCACAAGAACAGGTGGATGCAAGCTGCAACCATGTCTGCAGCCGTCTCCGTTGCAAAAGATGGCCATTTTGAAAAATAGTTTCATGTCGTTTGGGATCCTATCAATGTCTTGTCAAGAATTTTGATCAATTCATTGATAAATACCAAAGTTTTAAGCTTTCGAACTTGTACCAGAACTTACGGAGGACACCGTAGAAACTGAGTCACACACCTCCTGTGGCAGTGCCTGAGTCCAACTTGATTTATTCTATCCCTAAGCACGAAACATCTAGAATGGCAGCAGCATCACGTCTGCTCAAGTACACTAAATCTGCTCCTTCTGCTGTGGGCAGCATTGCCAGGTGTGATGTTTTCCAGCAAAACTTGCACTTTTCAAAGGCTGTTGTTTGGCACTATTTGAAGGTCCCACAGCACGGGTGCAAAATCCATCCTCTTCGTCCAAAAAAAGGTAAAAGCTGCACTTGCTGAGTATGATCCTGAAAAATTGAGTTTTTGGCCAAAGCCTCTTTGATAGTCTCCTCAGCTATCTTGCATCGCGGTAGTGTCCATCTTCAAGATAGATTACTGTCAGTCTTTAAACCTGGACACTACATTGGGGGTAAAGTTAACACCTTCTTGTCTATCACTAAGAAGAATGGCATTTTTCTATGTGCCACTTAAGCTGAGTTTAATGCCCACTACAATTTGTTTTATGAAGTTGTGTGCAGTGTACTTTTAGAACAACTTATGGATCAGTGCCATCCTCTGATGTTTCGTTTTCTGACGCAGAGTCATCCTCAACACCATGGTCTTGTTCATTGGCATTGCCATCTGTCAAGAATGCATCATCTGCAATCACTTGAAGATGGTCTAACAAGAAGTGAAGATTCCTATTAGCTTTTTGATGCAGCCTGGAATAGCTTTGGCATCCATGTTTTGGAAAGCTTGCTCCAGATGATTTTTTACAACAGCAAAAGTTGTTGCTGAAGTACATGGTGTCCCATAGATACCGACCCATTTAAAATGAGCTCCCAAAGGACCAATTTTGAAAATTCCTTTTGCAGGGTGTTGCATAATGAATGGGGTTTACGCTAAGTTGACCATAACTTTGAAGTGTCAGTTTGACTCATCAATTTCCTACACCTAATTCAAAATGGTACCTTCAATTTTCTGGTCATGAGAAACAAACAATGGCAAAGAGAAAAGAC
>JAAUXU010073928.1_pt1 | contig 20342 bp, 19 predicted proteins | sample 7278151 | NCBI WGS metagenome assembly JAAUXU01 (sample SAMN14350113, study PRJNA611818) | marine sediment metagenome | isolation source: surface marine sediment (1.8m) | place: French Polynesia: Moorea | collected 2018-08 | reverse complement strand
TCTTCCCTGTGACCTTTACTGCAAAGCAGCTGCAGGCCTCCTTGCTCCTTCTTCTGAGATTTTCCCTCCACAGCAATCCAAAGCAGAAAAGGAGACAGAAAAAGGAGACAAAAAGAGGGGACAGAAAGGCCGCGGCATATGATTCCAGTAAGTTTTTAAACTCGACCACATCTCATCCATCCATATTATTGCCTTGCCAACATGCATGCATGTAGTCAGCCATTGCACATGCTAGCACCGCAATTCCTCATTTGCGAGAGTTGCAGGCATTGTGGCAGGTATTGTACGGGCTTTTTTTCAATGTTATCAAAGTCCTTCCATACGGTTGTGCACAGTGGACTTGGAAGTAGTAATTCCGTATGACTCCTGACGTTTCTGAGCCACTTGTAACATTAACCTTGGATATTTTTGCACCTCTCCACACAGAAACTTTCCTTACCTTTTTTGACCTGCCACCCTTTGCTTTTTGTCTTTCTTGACTAGCTCTCATCCATGGGTCACCAATGTCTTTCCATTTATTCCAATTTCCACAGCCAGTTCATGCCAGTCTCCAACTCTTTTACTCAATTGGACAACTTTTTTCAGAAAGAACAGCTGCAATCTGGGTGGAAGTGTCTGAAATTGATTTGGACTGTCTGAAATGTAGATGGATACAACTGTAAATGACTGAAAAAGGTGCAGTGGATCCCCTTAGCAGCATTCTGCTTTATGCAGCTCTCTCATTCATTCACACATGATAGTGATAACTCATTATTACCTCAAAGCTGTTGGTGCAATAGAGGTAAATTTCCCCAAAACTACCCATAAGTATGAGTAAATGAGTTTTATAGGTATCCTGTCTCAACAAGCTACAAATTGGTCACCCGTCGGCTTTGATGAGCCTCAATAAAGGGGGAAAATGGGTGCCTTTCCCCAGAAATTTCTTTACTGTCAGGGGAGAGAGTGAGAGAGAGAGAGAGAGCAAGAGAGAATCAGGGGAAAGGAATATAAGTATTGGGGAAACAGCCTGAGAGAGGCTTAGAACTCCTGTGACAGAACTAGGGAATGGAGCTGTGATAGGTATTCAAAGTGGAGAAAAAAGAAATGAGTTCCTTTCACTGAGTTCTTCTCGCTCAAGTTTTCTATTGTAGCAATTTCGACTTCTGCCCAAGTTTGGTGAAAAAATTCACGTTGACTTCCAAGAAACAAGACTCAGAGAAACAAAAATCTCTCGTATGTAAGCATATTTAAATCAAGTTCGTCCAGGAGTTCATCTGCGTAGTCCAAGCTAGATTGTTTGTTGTCAACCTTGAAGATCTGAGTAGAAACATTCTAGAAAACAAACTATGACAGATCCTTCGTGTCAGCAGATGCTTTGTGTCAACTAAGACTGCGCGGCTCATTGACACTTGGTGATTTTGTCATGATTGAAATGTCACTGAGTGAATCTTTATATCCGAGGCAATCATCCATGATTTTATGATCAGCACTGCAAAATTTCACCTCAGAGAAGCTGTTTCCTGTCATCATTTGTGCAGGTCCAACCACCTCAAGCATCTAGTGTTTCTTGGCAAAAAAAGGCCCCAGTTGCAAAAATGGACTCACTCAAGGTAGGAAAACCAGCATTTTTGCTCTGCTTGACAGTGGCCTCTTTGAACAATCGATGAATGTTCAAATGTGTGAAACTCAGAGCCAAAAGTCGACAAGTTGGTAAACTGGCACAGTCTTAACATATGACTAAATTACGAAAAACCAGAGTTTGCCAAAGATAGGACTAAGAGCTCTTTTAGGATCTGACAGGAATCTTTCAATGACCAGCAACTGAGTAAGCATGGGATGATCGCACAGTCTTAGTCATCTCAACCACTTGGACTGACATGAATCACAATATTTTGTTTTTTTAAGAATGTCTGCAATCATTTCCTATTACGTTATTCCTCTCCAACACTACAAGACTGTCTTTTAATGACCTCATTTGTTTAATTATTTCATCTGGCGTGTGTAGTGCACCATATGTAAAATAGAGTTTGCCTTCCTCTTTTAACCTTTCTTAAATATCACGCCCTCGACAGATTTCATGTATTTTTATTTTAAACTAGGCTTAAACAAAGCAACAGCTATTTATTCGAGCTTTTTGAAAACAAGCACTATATCTTGAGACACTGATACCCTTTGTTGCAAAGTGGTTTTCAAGTTGGCATAAGTGCAGGCTCTTAGGAAAACTGTGTATTGCGATCAAATGGATCATCTTAGAGCAAAAGCACTGTAAGCATCGATTGTAGTGTAGACTCTCAGTTTTTCGAGGATGGTTGTACTATTGTTGTACTCCAATCTAGTCAAAAGTTATGTCCAATGAAATCTCATCAACCAAGGGTTTCATCCCGAGTGAGATGCCTGTATTACTGTCTGGATTGAGTCTGACGTCAGCTCGTTTTTGGATAGAGACTTTTCAGGCCAATTTTTCAGCCCGTTTTTTTTATTCATAAGTTTGAGTGTATTCAAAAAAGCTTGTGTGCCTGTGATCTCGTATGTAGGCAAACTTGGAAATTGACATCACAAGAATATTAATTTTTAAAGAAAAAGTAGTTTTTTGAAATAATCTGAGCCGGTAAAAATATGGCGGGAGGAAGACCCCTTGTTATATTTGAGTCCAGTTTTTAACAATTCATCGAATATGTGTTTCTAATGTAATTTTTTAAACAGGACGACAAACTTTATGCCGCATACGGTGCACATACCTTTCGAGATAGGCAGTACCGGGCACGTACGAGTAATGCGTAGCAGCCTGATTAGTTATTAATTAAAAACTTAACATCTGCAGTGTGAGGGTGAAAAGTCCGACATGCGAACGTGACAAGGTGGGGGCGGACCCCAAGGGGTGTGCCCGGGAAAGGTGGACGATGGGAGTGACACTGGGAGGGTCAAGAGTGGCGGGGTGGAGTAAAGATTGGGGGAAGAGAAGGACATATTTTTAACTCACACTGTACACAAGTTCCTGGGCGAGCAAGCCTACGTGAGAGCCTCTATTTCAGTAGTGTCTTTGGACCGGCCATGACCTTGCAGCAGCTCCTCTTGACCTCGTGGTTGTTGGTGTTGTCGACGTCGCCGTCGAGGTCGTGGTATGTCCAGTCGGTGCCGTCGGTGTCTGAGTACAGGGCGAGGCCGATCGTCACGGAGCAGGAAGATGAAGAGGAGAGGCCGCAGCAGCAATACGCAGATGATGGCATCAGGAGGCTCATCAACAGCGGGATCATTAGCAGGTGACTTCAGTGCACTGTGAGCCACCAAAGAAGCATTTCTTCTTCCTCTCTTTTTGAGTCACACGGCGACGAAAAACAACAGATAGAGTTTCTTCTCTAAGCACGTTCTGTACCCACGCGAGTACATGAGAAGCTTCTTTTTCTGGCTCATCATTACCAAACAAACCCTTTTTCTACTCTGACAAGTTCATAGGTTTTTAGCATTCCATAGATTTAGCTACTTGAACTGCATTGCTTTTTTAAGAAGAACCGATGAAGCTGCAATCACTCTTCAAGACACTCAGGCAGTCTCTAAACCTTTGGATGCATAGCATAGCATAGCATCTTGCACTTTCTTTGTGCCTCACACTGTGCCTTTGCTCAATTTAATCAACTTTACAGCAAGATTTCATCTCTGCAACGTAGCCCGAGGCTTCTCCGTATGCATGGCCAGAGCCCAGCGACTCGAGACGCACATTCACGCTAGTGATGGATCGGGCTGCCCTGTCTTCGGGCTTCGGCCAAGTTCGTCTGTCTCGGGTCGGCTCGAATTAAAACATCCCTGTTTGCCGGGCAGGCTGACTGCGCCCATACCAGTCGCCGTCACAGTCTCAAAGCTCATGGAGACAACACACTTAGTCCGAGGCATAGAAATTGAGTCCTCGCTGAGGAAGCTGCCCTAGGGGGGTCTAGAGCTGAGCACTCCCAGCCGATTGAGCCCATCTCTTCAAGTGCCCCAACGAACTGCAAAACAAATACAGTTGAAATGGCTTTTTTGTTGTTACTGTCAGATATTCGGAGGTCAAAGACGTGCTTCTTTCAGAACCCACCAAGAGCTGGGATGAAATGTTATGCAATCAATTGTAATCAAAGCAGTAAGTGTGATAAGTTTAGTAAGTGGTCACTCAAACGGAGTCTAGGAATGATCAACAATTACCACAGACAATTAATGTCAAGTTGACAACCAGGTTCTAATGGTGCCGATGCCTGTCTGCTCTTGAGATGCCAGTTGAGCAGGACAGAAAAGCCTCTTCTTCGTCATTTCCTCTTGTCTTCTTGTCAACCAGCTTCACCTCTTGGCACTGACACCTCTGAGTTCAGTGTCAGTGTCAGTGGCACCAGAACACCAGAACCCTGATGGACACAGAGAATGTGGCAGCACTGGTGTTTCTTAACCAGAACTTGAAGATCATGAGGAAAGGTCAAAAGAGGAGTTAAAAAAGTACTAATCATCTCTAATTCATGTCGAATGATCAATCAATCAATTAAGATCAAAACTTGTTTGATAATCTAACTGTAATCGCAATTACAAGATGCTAAATTAGTTGATAATCAAGGGTCTGTCTCTGCTCTGATGATATCAACCCAACAGCTCAATCTATCCATCAGCCCCAATGAATTTGGGCAGCTTCGGGCTGCCAAGAAGTGCAAGGGCGAGCCGTTTTCGGGCCGGCACCAAAGCTCGGTCCATCACGGCACCAGCAGTTTTTATTACTCTTGACGGACTTTTTCGCATAATGCGCGCCCCTCTTATTGCGCAATTGCGTGCAATGGATGGAGAATAATGCTCAATGTAATGGTTATAGCCAAATCATAAGGTGTCCCGACCTTCCCAGCGATGAATTCGACGGTGTGAGCAATGAATGGCAAGACAACTGTCTGGAGCTCGGTGACTTTTCCAAACGATATTCTCCAGCCTGAGTCACTAGAGTGTACTTTATTTCTTTGATTTATGGGCACAGCTGAGTGAGCAGAGTAGTGCATTGGGCTTAAGCCCCAAATATGGTTTCCTTACAGAATTAGTTTATCTTGTCAACTACTTATAATAGGGGACATAAGAAAAAATAAAAAATAACTGGGCAAGAAGTAATTTGTCCAAGAAAAATATAAGGAGCTTTAAAATTCTCCCCTCCCCCGAGAAATGGTGACAATGGTGCTTCGGGGACTCGGTCGGTGAGACTGACACACCAATGTTGACACTCTGAGGCTCCACCCGGAGTCGGGGGTGGAGACCCTCTGGCCTGTGAATGTGCTGTGCGCAGCAGAGGTGCTGCTGCATCCACGCTCTGCAGTCAAAAGTCATGGCAGGCAAATGGAAGAATTTCATGTAGAAACACTGCTTCTGTGTGCTGTTCTATTAACTGTTGAGATTTCATTTGGGGAAGTTTCAATAAGTAACCAGAAATTGACACATTTTGTCTTACTCTTGTGACTCCGACTGTGCATTATGTATTTAGTATTGAACTTGGCATTTTTCTGTATTTTTTCTGTTGTCCTCCATGGGTTGCTGCACTTTGACAGCTCAGACATTAAAATGTGCGGTCACATTCATGATGCTGGATCTTAAACAGCACTTTTTTTTTACATAAAAAGGTTCCTCTGCCACTGTGCAGCTGTCCTTATCATTTTGCATGTAATAGAAAACTTTTCAGGACCCATAATTTTCATTGAAGAGTAGTTTCTATCAAAAAAGTACGATGATTTTGCTATGAACATTTGGGCAGCCATTTATGCCCAGCAATGTTTCCGTCTGATGAGCCTAAAAATAGAATTTTTTTTTTTAAAAAAAAGGGACGCACGTTTCTAAAAGTGGGCGGTGCAATGAAGAGTCCGATCAATTTTTTAAATGTTGTCTTAGGAGTTCAGGATATTAACAGAGATCATTAAGGCTTAAAAACGTTCCAGCTGGAAACTTAAAGTTTTAGCTTTTTACAACCGAAAAAATATAGGGCAATCCTACTCTTTAGGACAAAGCTTTTTTGGACGCTTTGGGAACTTTTGTGTCTTCTTTTGCGCCTGAAAAATGACTCTTTGGGAACGAAATTTTAAATTTTTTGTTGTAGCCCAATATATCATATCCTGGAGCCTCCGTTCCTGTGCTCCCAACGATGGATGTGAGTCTGCTTCAACTTGCACAGGTCGAACTTGGCGGTGAAGTCAGGCTTGCCGCCAATGGAAGTGCTTGTACTTCATCACGGAGACTGGACCTGGTCAAGTCAGAACAGGCTCAACGTCACGTAGGACAAATCGGGCAAGGACCGGAGACTCCGGGCTATGAATGGCACTTTTTGACCCCGAAGCTTCACTGTTTCGGGCAATGAAGCTCTGAAGTCCGGGAGGTGCAAGTAATTCTTTGCCTGCATTCATTTAGTTGAGGATCGGAGGCATCGCAGTAAAAAGATCTTACTTGATGGAAAAGTCCTTCAAAAGGTCGTTGATTCTTATAGGAGTAGGGATTTTTCCTCTATAAAATGGTTGTTTGATTTGAGGGTTCCAATATTGATTCATGGCCCCCGTTTGATTCACGCGTGTTTCTTTGTGCCAGCTGCAGTTGAACTCAGACCTCTGTCACCAATTGCTTTAAACGCAGAAAGTTCATTGGAACTGATGATAAAATTATAATGTGGTCAAACGGAGGCATTCAAAACTTCGGTATCCACGTTTTTGAGTCATTGTTTAAGACCCTCCTGTACGAAAAAAAACACCCCCAAAATGGACGTTTTCGGACAGAAAATCGGCCTCATCAAAAACGTCGCAAACACCGCTATCAACTGATGATTGCAGTCACCAAATCAGGTTCGTCTTGCTGATCTCAAAGATATGCATAGGTACATATCTTTATTTTTGAACTGATGAATATTCATATATTCATATATCATGCAAAGCACCAGGGCCGTATCTACATGTGAGTGTGCATGTATGGGTCTATCTACATCAGATACGTTAAGATACTCTTATGCTTTTGTGCTGGACGGAGTAGAGTAGAGGACAGCAGTTATAATCAACAAAAACAATCATAACTTTTCAGAGACAAAGATATTTCAATTCTGTTTCTTGTTCAGTGATCTCCAGAACGAACTGCAGCAATTAACAAAAGTTTTCACACACCTGGAGGCGTAATTAAGGTTTGCGACAAATTTTTTTCTTTTCAGTTCATGAGTTGGTTCTTCGTGAACGAGGGTCTTAAAATGAATTTGCTGGCGGTAGTTTTTTCGGCTGAGTCACGCAACCTCCTTCCTAACTAACCTCTCCCCCCCCCCCCCCCAGGAATGATCCGATGTACCAAAGATTGCTGGACCTTTTCCTGAAAGAGGAAGTCTTCAGAGCCCCAAAAGCAACAACAGGTGGAGTTGGCGGAGGACCAGGAGGTGGCTCAGTAGCTGGCATTGCGGCGGCAGCCGCAGCAGCCGCCGGAATGGAGAGGAGTCTGTTCGAGGACGATCCATTACTTTCTTGGAACCCTGACAACTTTCCGCGCAGATATCGACACAATTACTATGGACCAATGGATCTGATCAAGAAGAGACAGGACCAGCAGCAGCAACAACAACAACAACATCAGCAGTGGCACCTACAAACCATGGTTAGTATGGATCAGTTGCATGAGGTCACTCCAGTGACTGAGTCCTGTCAGGGTCGTCCTGATATGTAGACCTAAGAAATAATAAGTTAAAGAAATTAAAAGTCTCTTTTCGCGCCATGATTTTGAGAGGAGAAATTGGAGAGTCGAGGGGAGAGTTGGAGCAACAGTGAAACTAGGAGGAATGATCGAAAAGTGGAATTTGCTCCGGTCAAATTGCAAAATTATTGGGCCTAAGATAACATTTAACGATGAATCTGTGAAATCACTAAATTACTGTTTGAGTGATTGGCAATCTCTCCATGAAATTTTCTTTGAAACTGTCTCTACTTTGGCGGTTGTCTCTATTTCAAGTGCAGACTCTCATTGCATTCCGGACGATTTTAGCATAAATCAATCCCTCCAGTGATTTTTTGCTTCATTGAGACCCTGTGACCTACCTATATAACGTCCACAATGTCACCAGGTGATGCCTCCGCCCAAAAAATCATCAGCGATTCTCAATCATTTCAGTGACTTTCGGCCCAAAATGACTGCTTTTTTCGACTGGCTGACAATTTTTGAGTGATTTTCAAAAATTTCGATCACGCCCAACCACGGATTTCACGCAATTAAATTTGGCTTTGGTCGTGTTCGCAGCCTTCCAGACCCCTGATGTACCCCGACAACGCCGCGATCTGGCCCCAAGAGAAGAAGCACCTGAGGTCCAGCAGCCACCAGATGAAGGAGTTACAGAAGCTGCACTTCCAGAGGATGAGGAGAGGAAACTAACCATAGAATAAACTGAGTTTGAAGCTCTTGGACTTGTATGATTGACCAAGATTCCTGTGTCTGTAAAATGTCCATGTTGTAGAACATCAGGGGGGAGGGAGAAGAGGTATTTATATATTATCTCTAAGCGCAATTTCGAGCCCATTTTGTTGTTTATTTCTAACATTTTTGCTACGTGTGTGCGAAAAAAAATATGCAATGTTGTAATAGTATTTTTCCTTCAACACCATCTGCGACTGTTCCTTCTTGTGGCTCACATGTCCGTATGTAAAAATGCATTATTTCAACCTAAAAGACATGAGAGATTCAGGTAGAAATTAAAAGCTTATCTATAGCTGCAACCGTCGTTAGTTATTTTCTTGGGTTTTTTCCTCTGCTCAAAATCTTGGTTGCAGCAGCAGCAACTTTTTTTCGTTTTGCAACGACCGGCGTTCCCCTCATTCACTTGCCCGGCGGGTGGAATTTTTCCGGCGGGCGCGCCATCGTAGACTGCTGAAGGCGCCGTCGGGTACAGGGTGACGCGGAATGTGCAGCAGAGGGAGCATTTTTCGTCATACAACAGGGTGTCGCGCAGTATGCGGCGGCCGCAGGTCAAATTCCTTTACAGGGTGACACGAAGCGTGCACCAACTGTGGGCGAGGAACACAGCAAAGAATGACTTAACCATGTTGCAAAGCTGAAGACTCAATGTTACTTATATTTCACGTACTTTGGCAGAAGTAACTGAACTATGCAAAGCAGTGCATGAAAAATGGTCACTGAAAAATGACGCTTTTGCCAACACTAAGATACTTTTCCAGCGGTGATGCTTGAATTCGGACGAGTGTGACAAGGCTGTGGTACAGTGAGACCTGAACTCATTCACTTGTTCAACCAAGGGTCTCAACTGAACCGAACGGCTCGAAAAACCGTTAAATGAAGACTTCACTGTGGCAGGGAAGAAGACAATGAGTCCGAAGAGGTGACACGACTGTCAAAATGCTCGGTTTTAACTATTGGTGGCTTAAACTGACTTATCATCTTAAGTTGCCAGTAATATCTCTTCTAAAACTGTTGGACCAAATTGCCACGAAATCGTTCTAAACCCTAAGTTTTCTGTCAGCAGCTCTGCCCAAAGTGTTGACTTCCCGCGCTGTCCGTACCTGGTGGCCCGAATCCTGCGAAACCACCACAGCCATCTACGGTCCAGCGTGTCTGGCGTGGCCAGCGTTTCTTCTGGGCTTCTCCTACTTCTTCTTCATGTTCTTCTGTTGCCCGCAGTCAGTTGAGTCGAGCCCGTTCAGTTACTGCATGACGTTGGCCCAGAGGAGACGTGCAAGCATGACCATAAATCCTCATTCCAAAGCCTCCTATCGATCACACATCTGTGAGCTCACGGTTTTTCTGGCCACCCTGTACGATGTTAACAAGTGAACTGGGTGCATAATTTTCGGCCTGAGACAAGTAGAGGAGAGCAAAAAGAGGTGTGTAATGACTTTGCAAGCCTGCAGAAGGTGGATGAATTGAGGCAACGTCACAATGTTCATCACGGACTTCAGGGAGGACGAGTCGGAGATCGGCATCAAGGTAAATGGCGCAAGTTCACCAGTTTTGGGTGCTGTTTTTGAGCGGCGCCACAGACTTTTGGGGCTGCTCTTCACACTTCAGGGGCGAAGAGAAACACGCCCAGTCATCACTGTTTTGAGAGCCTTTGCTACTGCTGTCCAAGTTTATTTTGGGCAAATATTTGGGTTGCCTCTGTCATTTCCCGTAAAGCAAACGTCTTTGTCGTCCGATCTCACGCACCAGCCTCAAGTGTCAAACGTGTCTGGAGCCAGACAAGACTCGGAGTTGAGCTGCAACTACTGGGGCGGCCACATCTCGTGAAACGCGTCAGAAGAGGCTTTGGAGGCCGCATCGAGTCCAGATCTAGCGCCCAGATTTGCTGCAGATCCAGAGTGTGGGGCCTTCCGAGGTCGTCTCTGGTCTATACAGCATTCGTCGAGTCCATTTTAGTCTGGATTTAGTGTGTGGGGAGCCTTCAAACGCCGTCTCTAGTCTAGAGCCAGTGTTGTGCCCATTTCGAGGCCGCATCTAGTCTGCATCGGGTGTGTGAGGCCGTGACGTAGAGCCAATAAAAAGGCCACTGTTGCGGCCACATCGAGGGCCAAATCGGCATTTTCTGCATAGAACCTGCTTACATCAAAATGTTGACTTTTTTTTTAACAAAGGGAGAGCTGAAAGTTAAGTTTAGCACTAGATGAGATCGCCACTTGAGGAGTTTCAGTTAGCGAAACCAACCTTTAAATTTATCGTTTACTGTTGTTTACATTTACGAGGCAAAAAGATGAATGCTGAAACCCATTATCGTGCTCTCAAGCCTTGGGCAGTCATTGGCATGACACGAGAATGCCCATAGCAAAAAAAAAAGAAGTTCAAGGGTTTTAGGCATTGCAAAAGCTCGATTTTTCGGGGCCACGCAGGCCCGTAAACCAGGCCCATTACTTAGGGGAAGTCATCATCACCTCCACGTAAGGCCTATTAATGGCCCTCTGTTTATATTGACCCGTTCTTGAAATGCCATCATAGCTCATTTAGCCTTTTTTTCCATTCTGAGATCTAGAAAGACCTGAGTTTTTGTCCAAATTAGCCTTCAGCATCTCTCTAACGGGCTCTTGGGCAGAATCACCAAGTCATGAATCACAATTACTGCCTCTATTCACACGTTTAGAGTATGTACGAACACCTTGACACCTTCTTCTTCAGCATTTTTCTTCCTCCCTCCATCACCCACTGGCCTTTAAAGGCCCACTTAGCGCCAAGGCTTTGAGCAAAATTGACAATATCAAAGAAAAACGTTGCCGACGGAGCCGGTGACGACGCAACTTTTTGTTACACCCTGTAAATGCCGGGGTTTTTTTCGGTTGGGCGGAAGAGTCGAAAGAAAATTGAGTTGCCCACACAGTGGAAAGAACAAGAAACGTCTGTTACTTAGAGGTCGCATATCTTTTATAGCGACTGAAGAGGTCGCATTTTGCTCGAACATCCAGGCTCATGGATGAAAGTGATTCATCACTTTCATCTGTCTGATGCATTTTAGGAAACATTTGCTCCAAAAAATACATGCTGAGGCTGGCTGACCCACGACAATCGAAATGAGGCACGTCCATCAGTACTCTGAGGTCGACTTGCAACTCAATAACACTGTCCAAATAAGTCATTCAGTAGAAACTTTAGCCCTAAAATCCACTGCATCGTTTGACTGTGCTGCTTTTAGGTCACATGTTAATTGCAGGTTAGTGACCGCTCCCGACAAAGAGTCGGACTTTGAGAAGTTTTGACTCGTCAACAAGCCTAATTTGTACTCTTTTGGGGCTCATTTGGAGCGGTTTTTTTTTCAAGGTTCACCCTGTAAGGGTAGCTTCTTGGGCGCCATCGTCAGTGTTGCCACTCGGCGAGCAACAGGGTGGAGCAGAGCTTGGATACTACGAGAAATCATCTCCAAGTTGATCGGAATTTTTGTGATCCTGGACAGAGATTTTGGACGGAAATTGTTGTTTTCGTCGGAGGCGCCGATGAAAGCGTCTCATTTGATGAACCCTGAACGTTGCTGTTGTGGCGGAAAAATGGTAGAAAATGGACGGTTTGGAAGTCTCAGTCAACAATCTTGTACGACTAAATAGGTATTCAAACTTGTGGGGAAACCAGGGGAAAATTCTGTTGAGATAGGACAAGAAATGATGACTTCTACAGGCGTCAAACTGTACAGTGTGAGTCAGAAGTAGCGTCCCAGCGAGCGATTTCAGCCCTGCGTTATGTCAGACATCTTTGCATTTTCTCGTGGCAAACCTGGGCCTCACAGTTCTGGAAGACGACAATTGCCCCATGGCAAACCTGGGCCACCCAGGCCGAGTCGACGATCATTCCTGGGTCGCAGAGGTCTGGAAGACATCCTGAGGTCCCGGACTTGTCTGTGTTGAGGACAGCAGCCGTGAACACCTCTGAGCAGTTGGAGACTTGGTCATGTTGATCAGCCCAACAATCTTCACCTCCAATAATCAGAGATGCCAATTGGTTGGGTGGGGGCTGACACTTTGGAAACTTGGGACACCAAATATGGAGAGATCACCCTGTACGCAAGCAAGCTAGAGTTTTTTGCTCCCCTCCTCATAGCCTTGATCTTCCCAACTCATTTTTTTCCATTTTTTCATTACATTATAATATACGCGACAACGCCTTTGTCTTCATTCGCTTAAAGCCCATTAATCTCATGGTCCTCATTGTTTCTTGTACTTTCTAATCGCTTATTTTGAGACCTCGGAACTTTAGGTGAGCTTTTCTTGACGAGTTTCAGACTGGCAGGCTTTGGCAGGCTTTTTTGCTTTTCCAACTTTCATTCCAAAAATCGATTACATTTTTCCGCCAGATTTCGTCAAAACATCACTCCACGTTGCACTTTTACGCTGCCATTGTTGTGATCCGATTTTGGCTCCGCAATTTCAGGTTTTCACTTAAAATTCCTCGGTCCAATTATTATGTAGAAACCCAGAGCATCGGGAGCAGCAGCTCCAATGATGGAAAAGCTGAGTGCGAACTCTTTACTTTCTCGCCCTGACCAATGATTTTGGTGAATTCTGCCAGTGACTTTGATCCTTCCTCCACAGAATCCTCCTGAGTTTCTGAACGATCAGAACAGTGCTTCTCTTTCTTTCCTGGTTACTGCAGTGTGAATCCCTGCCCAAATCACTGCCTCTGTGTCGATAACGTAACTGGTACAACTTAACAATCACTGGACGGTGAAGATGCTTGTCTGGACGAGTTCTGCCCGGACGCGCTTGGACTGAGCTCGCATTTGTTGGGCTGTCATGTGGACATTTTTTCCTTGTTCAGCTGTCCATGGACATGAGCGGCTGGGCCTTGTGGAGACGCTCCCGATCGGCGCTGACTCCGACCCCCGGTAGTGATTGATCCGTCGTTTCCCGCATTCGTCGACGCCAGAAATGATTTCCGTCGAGACGACGGCATGTCAGGCCTATTGGGGGCCTATTCGAGGCCTCGACGAGGGGCACGGATTTGCTTCCTCACGTTTTTTCCTCCTTTAGTGGTCTTCGAAATTCCACAGCTAGAGCTGTCAATATTATCCGAATGCTATTTGAAACCGGGTCTCTCGCGTTGCTGCACTGCATTCAGGAAGTACATGTTGTTGTTGTTGTTGCTGCTGCTGCTGCTGCTGCTGCTGCTGCTGCTGTGAGGGCGTGATTGGAAAAAAAATGTTGTCGGCAAGACGTCAGCAAAACTCACGGCAATCATTTAAGTGTGGGGTGGCTTCAAACACCTGTTGTACCTCACTTCATTGAGCTTCCTTGATTTGCCTACACGCGCAGTCCCGGGCGCAAGCAATTTCCGCGGGGGAAACTGCATGCAAGTGGTTTGCAATGAGACGTTTTGGGTGGGGATTTGCGTGGGAAATCGAGACTCTGAGACACACGATTAAGGACGCGAGTGCCCGTTTTTGTGCCGCTAGAGGGCGCAAAATGCACCTCGTTGGAACTTTCTTGGTGGCTGCCGCTCCATAAGTCTCGCTGATGACAACCGTCTGCTGGCCAACCAAAGGCTGTCCATTCTTTGTTTTGAATGCTGTTCAAAAATATTTGTCTTTCCAACCTTTTGAAGAACCTCCAAAAAAAAAAATCTGACTGCAGCTAAACAAATCCCATCCTGTGCAAGGGCCTCTGAATCTACAGAGTGACGCTGGACTCAGCAAATTTGCAACTCATTTCGAAGGTGGAGAGCAAAGACGCGCGACTGGCAGAGCTCCTTGGTCCACCCTGTATTGCCGATTCGTGGTCGATTTCCTCGGGTCCACCCTGTATTGCCGAGTTGTGGTCGATCTCCAGAGTGATGTGCACATATTCGTCATCCGAATGTCACGCACAAATACATATATTTTCTCATGTTTTCCTGTGCCTGCGGAAACTCGCAGAAAACAAATGCCTTTTCCACTTTGTCCACGTCTTGTACATTTCTTTTCGCGTGTTGTCGTGAGAGCCTCCTTTTTTTTGTTTTTTTTTTGACAAAAACAAATCTGCGAGGAAAAATATTTATTTCACATTGCCCAATCCAAATGTTCCGCCACAAACCAATTTGTCGACTTTTTTCTGCTTCTTCTTCTCCAGGTTGTGATTGTGGGAAATGGCGCTGTGGGAAAGTCAAGCATGATCCAGCGTTACTGCAGAGGAGTCTTCACCAAGAGCTACAAGAAGACCATCGGCGTGGACTTCCTGGAGAAGCAGATGAGGTGAGACTTGGAGCTGGTGAGGCACCCAGACACGTGGGTGCCGATTGATTCAAATGTGACCCTGCTGCCATGGCTGGCAACTCCTTTTCTCTGGGTGGCAACGCTGGCTTTTGCTCAACTTTGTTGGCTGCCTTTCGAAGTGAAGGCAAGCAAAGACATCTTCTGGTGTGGGCGTCGATCAGGGACAGCAACAAGTGATCCAGGGCCTTCCACGGGTCCCCTGCGATGAGCAGGTCAGGTCCAACCCCCCTGGATCAGCTGTATTCACGCAGCTTCACCCCGATAAAGTTGGGAAAAGTGCCACTGACCCTTCACAAGCCCAGAGTTGCTCTTTTTGCTCCGGAGATCGACCTTGTTCAAGAAGTGGCCACACATTCAAAGCATCCCTTAGTCCCTAACTCATGTTTGGAGCGCATTGAGGGGCTTTTTCACTGCACAATTGCTGCCTCTGTGGTCGAAAAATGTCTCAAAGTCTTCTTGATCATGATGATGTTCTTGACTCTGAGCTGCTCCACATGCTGAAGTGGCCAACTTCCTTGGGCTAAGGTGTCGCTTAAACTTACACAGTTTGTCCAAAGACATAATGAAAGAAGTATGCGGAGGTATTGAAAACTTTGCAAAATCGTGTCCGGAATGCTATCTTTTCTTTAAAAAAAGAGTAGCAAAGACCTGTTGGCACGAAATCTCCATCGTGGACTGCGTGGATCGTCCAGGAATGATAGAATCGATCCAGGAAAATGAGGAAGTCGTGCCAAAGAAGTGCTAAACTGTGCAGGATCGTGCCAAACCGTGCCAAGTATGTGTCAAATCGAGCCAGACTAGACCAAAATGCCCCCCACAAGTTTAATTATATTCTATTGGAAAGTCACATCTTTTCGGTGCGGAAAGTTCCATCATCTGACTTTTTTTTCCCCAAAGAAAAGTTGTAGTGAGTTCGTCTTAAAGGCTGGCCCTTATATTAAGGCCTTTCATTGAGGCCTTTTTTCCTATGAACTGGCTGAAGCTGGTGGAAATTTCTGTGGGACGCCCTGCACTTAGTTAATCTTGCCTGCCCCTCATTGATCTACTTTCCTCTCACTACAGGGTGTTGTCAGAAAACGTGCGTCTGATGTTGTGGGACACGGCCGGTCAGGAGGAGTTCGACGCCATCACCAAGTCTTACTACAGAGGCGCTCAGGCCTGCGTCGTGGCCTTCTCGACCACCGACCGCGCGTCCTTCGACGCCGTCAAGAAGTGGAAGAGGAAGGTGGAGGAGGAGTGCGGGAGCATCCCAATGGTCCTGGTGCAGAACAAGATCGACCTCATGCACCAGACGGCTGTGTCCGAGTAAGTACGACTTTTGCGAAGACACCCTGTTTGCCACGCACAGTACAGTACTATGCTTACGTGGTTTTTTCTTCTTTCCATGGGGTCCGCGGAAAGGTGTCTTTTTTCCTGACTCACCCTGTACGTCCCGCCCTTTCACTCGAGATGAGCCCCTTTTATCACACCTCTATGTGTACGTATGTGCAGAAAGTGAAATGGCTCAGAGAGAGAGAGAGAGAGAAAAAGAACAAGGCTGAGCCCATTATCCACTTGACCTTCATCAGCAGTGAAGTTGATACCAAGGTTCTCATTAGCCAAATGGCATCACTTGTCTTCTTCCTGGGCACTGGACAGATTCTCCATTGTGAAAATGGTGACACCCAAAAAAGTGGGCCTTTCATGGTTTGAGTAACACCCGGGTCTGTCCGGCATTTAGCCGGGACTCCCCGGGTCTGGGACTCAGCCCGGGGACACACAGGATTCAATCAGGATGGACGATTCAGCGCTGCACTGGTCAGCTGTCGATCAGGGACAGAACTAGTGGGTAGTAGAGCCTGGAATTTTAGGTGAAGAATTCTAGCAAGTTTAGGTGTCGAAAAGGGCAACCTAGGTTCTCCTTCCTATTCCATTGTCACTTCATGAGTCTTTTCCAAAATTGCATTTTTCGCCCCAAAAAGGGCATTTGAAGTTTTAAATTTTCATTGTCCGCCTGCAATTCCGAAGTCTACTTACAACAGTAAAAGTCTAAGCGACTCCGTCATCGTTGTCATCATTCTGCTCGTGATCAGGAAGCGTCTTGACTTTCACTCTCCTCGTAACTTTAACAACATCATGATCGAATCTATGTAAGAATCCCTCCCTGTATTATTACTTCTTAGCTTTGGTGTTCAGCGCCTGCCAATCTATAAGAGCGTGAGTCTTGAAGCTGTGGTCGAAGTTTCATTCTTGTACGATTGTATGATGCCGACATCATATATATCACATTAATAACAATCAATCTATGATACAGGAGGTAACTAATGGGACACAGATGAGTGTGTGGAGTTCGAACAGCTGATGCAGCACAGCCTCAAACAATTTTCTACAACATTGCAAAAAAAAAAAGTAGGCTGTTGCAGATATCTTGACCGTCGATTTCGCCACCTGGTTGGTTCGTCACCTTGTCAAGGGCGTGATATTGGTTCGAGCACCTTGACAACCTGCCTGAGCTGTGCACACAGAGCGAGTCGTGCTTGCCAGATGGATGGATGGAAGGTTGGATGGATGGATGAATACGTGGGACTTCCCACAATCTCGGTAATTTTGGTCAGGAGGCAACAGGCTTTTCTTGGCAGCTTTTCTTCACTCTCTCTCGCTCGCTCTCTGGTGCAAAATTTTCGCGCCAGAACCTTGACGTTCCAAGTCATTGCGAATGCTGGCAAAAAAAAAGAGAAGAAAGAAAAAACCCAGTAGAAAATGGCTCTAGTTTTCATTTGTGGTCCAAGACATTCTTCAAAGGCTTGTGGAATCAGTCAAGAAATGGAGCCACGATCTGCCAATTTCTGCCAACAGCTACCGAAAAATAGGTGTGCATAATAATTTTTGCACGAAGGTCGCAATTTTTTTTTCTCCTTCCGCCCAGGGCAATCACAGGGTGGAGGAGTCAGGAGCAGCAGCAGAATTAAGCATCGTCACTTGTCTGTCTTCAAAGGAGACGTTTTCATCCATTGTTTTTTCCCCTTAATTTTTAAGTCATGTCCCAGGTGTCAAGGTTTATTTGCAGTCTTGCCTGAAAAATTGCACTCACGACGCAAATCTGCAGAGAAAGGCAAAAAACGCCACGCTTAATTGCTCGTGTGTGTGCATTCCGCGGATTAAGTTGGAAAGAGAGAGAGAGAGAGTGAAAAAAATGTCTTTTCTGCCATTTCTTGTGAGGGAAGCGTGAGCACAAAAAAAACACGCAGTTTTCATGGCTTTTTAAAGCGGCCGCTTTTGCCCAATTTGCGCGAGGTAATTGCGAAGGTGCCACATGAGTTCTTGCCTACCCACGTTTTTACTGTCACGAATGACAATCGAGAGATTTTTTGTCCCCTTTGTGCGGTCGACGGCTGGAGGTGCGTACAGGGTGGCCCAGGAGGGAGGGAGTCGGGGAGGAGGAGGCGTTCTCACGGGAAGGGACGCGCTCGCCAGTCACCCTGTAGCCTTTGTACTCGCATACGTGGATCATACTTTATGCCCGCGTCATCTTTGCATAAGTAAACGGCAAAACCTCAATGACCTTTAGACGTACGCACGTGTGTCCGTGTGTGTATAAATGCATGTGTGTGTGTGTGTGTGTGTGCATCCGTGTGTCTGCGGGTGCGTGCGCGTGTGGGTGTACACGTAAACGCGTGTGGGTGTGAGCCTCCGTGTGTCCATGGGTGTGTGCGTCCGTGTGTCTGTGTGCGCGCGGGTGCATGCACACAAGTGTGTGTGCGTGTGTGCGTGTAGTGTGTGCGCGCTGGCGTGAGAGAGAGAGACAGAGACAGAGAGAATTATGAATGTAAAAGTGACCATGATGAAAATGATCGTCAACTTATTCTTCTTTGTCTCCTTCTACTCCACAGTGAGGAAGTCCACAGTCTGACGCGTGAGTGCGGGATGCGCCTCTACCAGACGTCGGTCAAGGAGAACATCAACATTTGCAACGTCTTCCTCCATCTGGCCGAGAACTACGTCAACAAGGTGAAGAGCAGGAGTCTCATGGCTGCTGCGGGTAGCGCCCCACGCAGGCAGATCGGCTTCTCCAACAAGATCAGCAGCCATCACCACCACAGCTCGTGCAACCCCCAGGACTACCTGAGCAACCCCATGTTCGACACGCTGCACCGCAGGCAGCAGTGGCGGGACAAGACCATCAAGTTGCAGAGGCAGCTTACCAAGAGAAGAAGTCTGCAGAGAAAACTTGGAGGAGGTGGTGGAGGAGGCAGTGGTGGCCCAGGAGGACTAAGTATTGGAGGAGAAGGAACCAGCCTTTGCAGCAAAATGCTCTAATCATGCTGAGGCCAACAGAACGTCCACAGCTTGGTCTTCTCCAGTCTGTATGTGCATGTGCGTGTGTGTGTGTGTATGAGCGTGGGAGTGGATGTGCGTGTGTGTGCGTCAACAAGGGAGGGCAGCTTGTACAACCCTTGACAATGTTGTTCTATTCTGGCTTCTCCAACAAGATCAACGCCAGTAGCTCGGGCAACCGTCAGAACTGTCTGAGCTTGGACACGCTGTACCACGGGTGTCAGGAGGAAAGTGGGCGGACGCTGAAGCATTGGAAGAAGCATTAAGAGAGGGGGAAGTCAATGGATCGAGTGTTGCAGAAGAGAAGAGACTCGTTTCAGGCAGCTGAAGCATGGACAGCCCGGATGAAAGTGATGTGCAAGTGATTTTCTGACCAGAAGAAGAGGAAACAAATCACTCCGCAATCTGTGATCACACCCATCAGTTGTTCTGAATTACATGGGGAAATCACTGAGTGATTTCGTGACTGACCCGATCGATTCCTAAGTGATAAAGTGAAGCTCTGTGCCTGTCAGATCTGTAAAGCCCACTTCCTAAGAGCTGCAATGACTCGGCGAGAGCTTGGACAGCTACCAAAAGCACTGAAGTGATTGCCTCAATCATCCTGTGAACGTCTTAAGACAAAGCTCTGCTTGGATCTGGATGTTATGTTATTTTATTTTCTCTCTCTATCAAGTTGTCACACGTTGTGCACGTCAACTGCCAAGAGTTGTGGAGTTGCACAGCAGAACATTCTGTATATAGATGAGTGCCATGACTCAACCAGCCCGAAATATATTGTTGTTCGACTAGTTTTTCCACAGCTGCACGCAAAATACGGTGACAAATTTGAACACTTTTCCTCCTTCCTCCTGTCCTTACACAGACAATCCTTTGCTTGCGTGACTCAGTTCAGCTTCTCCCAACATATTGAGCTTGGACCTCAGCAGGAAAGATTCTCCTACAATAACAGAGGCCCCTGAGCGGGAGGAGCTTCTTTGTCCTGATTCACCCGGTCAGTAAAAGTTAGAGGCAATCTCAGTCAAAAGGAAAGACTTGTCTTTCCTTTTGTCCCCAGCTTGGAGTTGACAGTGGACCAGGTGAAAAATGCCACAATAGGGCAAAAAAAATGCCTGAGAACGCAATACACGTGTGCTAGCAAGATTCACAGCTCTAGAAAATGCCCAGAGAGTGCTACAAAGTGATCCACCTTCCAGGTCCAGTTTCCTCTGTCACTGCCCTGACACAGGTACACACATGGAGTTAGGACCACACAAGTACACGCATGGATTCAAGAACACACAAGTACACGCATGGAGTTAGGACCACACAAGTACACGCATGGAGTCAAGAACACACAAGTACACGCATGGAGTTAGGACCACACAAGTACACGCATGGA
>JAAUXU010032176.1_pt1 | contig 20353 bp, 13 predicted proteins | sample 7278151 | NCBI WGS metagenome assembly JAAUXU01 (sample SAMN14350113, study PRJNA611818) | marine sediment metagenome | isolation source: surface marine sediment (1.8m) | place: French Polynesia: Moorea | collected 2018-08 | reverse complement strand
CAACAACACAATCACAGCCCCTACACTCCCCTCCGCCCTTTTTCTCCTGCCCCCCCCCTCCCCCCATCCCCGCGCTCCAACCCCCCGTCCCGGCTGTCCGGGGGCCGCCCGCCCCCCCCGCCGCCCCGCCCCCCGCCCCCCCCCCCCCCCCCCCACAAGAGGGTACTTTTGAACATCAACAAATAGCATAATACTTATGGAGAGTGCTCGATTGGCATATGCGCCAGTCTCATGTTCAATGCCGTGATATACAGCCAGGTCGACCCTGCTCATCTGCTTGCATATGGCTATGGCAGATGGCGGACGCCAATGGCTTCTACATCGAGCACTGATACACCGCCTTGGCTAGCCTCTCTCCCCAATTGGAACGCAAGTGCAAAATTCAATGTATCAAGTAAGTAAAACCTCCCCTTTTCCTCACATTAATTTTGATGAAGTTGCGCAAGTCAAGTGCACTGCTACAGCCACGCTTGTTACACGGGGTCGAGTGAAGCTAAAAAATGAACCCTGAACATCGTGCTTAGTTGTGTAGAAGGTTGTACGACTACTTAACAATACTACAGAACATTTTTTTGCTGGCCACTAACGCTCAAACAAAAGCAAAGCTGATGCAGGAACGAACCCATGGAGTATCGACAATACGACGGGACATAAATCGAGTCGTAAGCGCGAAACTATGTATGCATCCGACGACAGCACATACCTATTTGCCGCTACACTAACTGATGCTCTTTGTCACCTAAGTATTCAGATGCTGCGTGCTGCAGTTCTCCTGGTCGCAGGACCGGGATGAAGTACACATTTCTATGATACATGGGTGGTGGATGATGTCCTATGGTACGTACGGTGTCATGAGTCGAGGGCTCATGCGATGTCTAGGGCAACAGCTTAGAGTGTACCAGTTACCATTTAGGCACAGAGACCTCCTTTGTCTGGCATTGTTTACAGCATACGGTACTCCATACCAGGGTGTTTATGGCACACAAAGTATGTGAATAGCACTAGTACGCATCACCAAAGGACTCCAACTGTCTGTTCTCCGTGTTGCATGTGTGAGTCTGTTTAGTTTGGCAGAATACAACTACGGTTAATGCACACTACTGCAATATTAGGGGTCCCGTAACAGCATCTTCGCTCGCCTTCACTCGAGGCATATTATATACCTTTTTTCTTAGACGAACTCTCAAGCGAACCTGCATTGGCGGAGATGGGCTTTGTATTCACTTGGCCTCAGGATAAAAAGCATGGATTTCTCTCCCAACAGTGAGTACTTACGCTGAAGGCAATCTGCATTTAGGAGGTCCTTGCACTTTTCGTGACACTTGACTCCGCATTCTGTGCACCGCACCCCTTGTCTCGCCAGACCCCATAGAAGACCTTCACACTCGTAACAGTAGGTGGGTGAAGTGGCAGTCCACAGCAGGAAGTTGTGAGGAGTTGTACTCGAGATTGGGTAGATGAGAGCCTGCAGCGCCTTCTTGTACACGTGCAACTTCTGCAAGACACATGTGCTGTACTTTGTGCTCAGAAGACTGCCACGAGAAACATATGACGCACCAACTCCTCGTTGTTGACGGTGTCCCTGGCCACTGAAGCCAAACCAGTGGCTGATCTGTTGGTCGCGATAGCCTAAGAAGCGGGGAAAATTAGAAATCTGGAGGAGACACTGATTGCCGTGCAGACAGTTAGTGTAGCAGCTGAGGGATAAGCACTTTATCATTGGAGAGAGCAGCAAGCCATGCGATACTATAGCAAGAAGGTCTTCTATGTGTCTTGGTGTCCCCATATGCATTCGCTGAGGTATCTTTGGTAGATAGAATTGTGTCCTGATATGTAAAGGGAGCGAAAGCGAAAGTTAGTCAAGTTTGTACTCCAAGGTATGAGGGATCTAAGCTATGGGAGATTTCACGAGAAAGCAGAGCGTGTACGTGATGTGGGTATGTACGTACGGTACGTATGCATGATGTGCAGGTCCTCTGCTGGCTCTACTACTTTGAGAAGTGGTCCGACCTTTATCTGTAGACTTTGCTGCATCTTGTTTGGACATAAAACGAACGATTCATTCATATCATTTAAAGGACGTATGCAGAGGAGCTGCAAAAATGCGTACATAGCGTTAAAAGAAAGAGTACAATTACTACGCCAAGATCTACATGAAGCTCAAATTGCTGCAGGTAATAAAGCAATCGCAATCGTTTAGCAACCCCGAACATCTGTATCACGACAGTAGTGACAGGCAGTTTAAGACGAAGGGGGGAAATGAATTGGGGAAAGCAGCAAGTCGTTCGCGCAATCCCTTTAGGCAATAAATGTTCGAGTATTGGCTGTTATCCATCGCCAAGATGAACAAGCTATATCACTCAAGCAAGGGGATCTTTTGTCAGAGCTCTCTTCTCACAGGTAGAAACTGAGATGAGTTCACCATCTCGACACTTGGGCTGACGCCCTCATGGAATCGATGTCCGAGGTGGTGAACGAGTGCAAGTTGAGGCTGCTTCACCTGTCAGAAAAGAGCAAGGCCAGAAGATCCCCTTGCCGAGGGATGCAGCTCATTTCGATTGGCAATGGATATTAGATTTATCATGAGACAAACGAAATACGAGCTTGAGATGTCTATGAAGTTCATCGAATGCCATGAGTTTGCATCGAATGCAGTTAGGATGGAATATAGGGAGTTTGTGTGGAATACGGCCAGTTTGCACGGAACATACACAGTTTGTATGGAATACAGGCAGTTCGCATATTCTGCACAATTAGTACACAACAGCGAGAACGTATTTCGTTTGCTCGAGATGATGAGAAGTACCGACTGTGAGGTCAATATTATACAGTATAGTTATGTACAGAACTGACAAGAAAGGTATGCTATCTCATTGGACAGAATAGTTGACTAGCATACATAGAAAGAGTATGTATGTAGAAATATGTAAGTAGAAATAAGAATGTTAGGTCATAGGAACTGAAGAGGCAACCTGGGAACATGATTTTGCTATACTAAAAATGTGAGAAGCATTAGTAACTCCCTCAATCTCTCCGGCTGAGGGGGATTATGACGCAAACTCAGGATGCACTGAACAAATGCAGCAATTTTTCGTATTCTACATGCAATAATTTATTACTCGCACAGAACGAATAGTTACCCTTAGGACCTGGGAAAAATAAGAAAGTGAAATGATGAGAGCATCGTTTGCAGATGGAAAGATTCTTCGTAATCTGTGTCCGTAAACAATTTTTCACCGTTAACTGACACCGTGTACTTGTAGCTCAGGCACTTACCAATTCCGACACCAAAGGGATGGACTTTCTCCTCGGCCTCAGCATGGGCATATTTTCCATGTCGATGTCCTTCAGAAGAGGATTGTCTGTCTCAGATCTGCAACAGTCAAACTTGTAGTTTAACTCTACAAAACTAAACTATGGGTGCTATAATGTGCCTTCCCTGCACAGCACACTATACACAATATACTCCACAACACATGATGCCGAACTCATCTGTCACTTCCGTCTGGACATTTTTGATGACGGAGGCCGAAATGGCCAAGGAATGGGGGTGGATTATTGATCATACATTCAGTGCCACAACTTAAAGACCTTAATATCTTTCAAGGCAATATTCATTCAACGACTTGCCGTTGCTTTACAATTTCATGCGACCTACCCTGTTGTTAAGACAGTGTGGGAAATTAATTCAGGTCTCGTTGATGATCGGATAATTGTGATCTCTTTTTGGTGGTTGAAATTCTGGTTTGACCAGTCAGTTCGCCATTTTCTCTATTGGTTCTTAAAACCAGCATATGATGACTGCACGTCAAATAGAGGTATAGATTTCATGTACTGCACATTCAAGTGTGAGACGTTGATGACTGCATTGGCAAGGGCAGTACAGCAGTCAATGGCGTCTCCGTATGCATGTATTCATCGTGCAGTGCACGCTAAGAACATCCTGAAGCAAATGCTGTTCCAAGTATTTCACTTGTCTCACCTGTTTGACCGACCTCCTGACTTTTCCTGAAATAAGAAATACGGCTGCGTTAAAGTCAACCACTGTTGAAAGTTCTTCTGCAAGTACCAACAAAATACGAAAAGCTGTTAGAGCTGCCTGCTGCGAGTAGCATGAGGCAAGACCTCACCTAAGCAGCCAACGTACATAAGTGACTTCTATAAATAGCATGGTATTTTCATTCCAACAAGACGTGTGCTCCTACTTGTACCACTACTATCCAACAAATAAAAAACTCTCATCCAAAAAAGCATTGAGGCAAATAATTCAACTCGCACGAGAAAATTTGGGATTTTCCTAACATTTAAAGTGTCCTTTACGCTGGTGTAGAAAGTAGCTCGCTAAGGTTAATATACAGTCACAGCGATACTGAAAGCATGATTAATAGGAATAAATGTGGCAATAATGATACCGGAATCACAAGAAAAATCGTGATTGGTAGGGATAAATATTGTGCGCTGTAAAAACAAACAACCTCACAACATTCAACCATGAAAAAAAAGGTGTGCATACATTAGTACGTACAGCGCATACGTACGTACGAATGTGCATAGTTCGAGCAACTACGGTATGCTAACTACTTCTACATATGTACTATTCAGTGCAAACAAACAAACATGAAGTTAACAATATGCATTAGATATGTCATTGACGTATCGCATACATGTACATAGGTATGCATCACAGACGTATTGATATCATAAGCAGGAAATGTAGGGGAGTGTGATCGCGCGAACTCTCGTATGTCCAACAATTAAGCACAGCCTTTTAGAACAGAGAGAACAAATAAAAATAGTACAGTATTACAAAGGCAAAACAAAACAGAGAGCTGCAAAAACTGCGCCATTGTCATAACAAACGATTCATAGTTTTGAGACAGGACCAAACAATAGACGTGTGCGTCAAAGCTTCTTTTCTTCCGCATACGCCAGAGTCAGAGTTGACTTAGGTCAACTCACACGGCTCAGTCTATACCGGCTGCTTCAGGACGCTTAGACTAATAAGTTTTAAAATCAACCTCTCTTCAAAGTATGCAAGAGGTTTTTGCAACCGCCTCGGTTGGGCTTGCCGCTGAGGGAGGCGCGTTCGAGAAATAAAACAGAGAAAATACTTAAGAAAAATAGTGAAGAAGTTTCCCTTTCTCTACTCGAGATACTCGAGATTGATCAAGTCAAAGTCAAAAAAGTCGTAGGAATCCTGAAATAGTCTGACGGAAGACTCTGTTACGTCCCTACAGGGGGTATCTGATAGCAGTGAGCCTGACTTTTAAAGTCAACCCTGTGGCTGAATTCCATGGTGGCAACAAGTTTGTTTTTACCTTGGTTGTTCCCTCCCACTGTTTGCCTCCCTGAGGATCGGGCAAAACAAAGTGCACAACATGGTGACACTCAGGGAGAAGTGCACGGCCAGCCTTGTCGCACTCGGTGCCGAATATTCAGGCCGGCTCAAGGAAGGCGCACTTCCTTGTATACTTACGTATATGGAGTGGTTGTTTGCCACACTTTCCCCAAAGGAGAGAAAAATTTAATAACGTTGTAAGCAAAACATACTTTTCTGTAACCACATGTCTCGTTATGAATCAGATGTCCCCGAGCTACATACTGTATGTCTGGAGGGAGGAGAGAGCGCGCAGGTGGTTGGAGTCTTCGTGAAGACATTTAAACACTCATCGGTCACAAAAGATGAGCTACAAGAAAGTGTTATGAGTCCACTTGAAAGGGTGATTGGACCGCAGTTCGGGCGGTTTGGACAGTGTTTGAGCGCGGTCTCACCCCAGCTAAGGACTGGAAGTGAGGCCAGGACTTGCTGCAAGACACACACTACTGGTGCGGAACGGGTGTGTGCATGGACAGGCAACTTTGACAACGGAACTGTTTAGGAGGAATGAAAGTCAAACAAGCTGCTAAAGATACGACTCTGGGTACGATGCAGGCTGATGGATGCAGCAGTGATCTAACCTGGATTATCTTCTCGAAGGCCCAGTCCCACTTCTGCCTGCCAGACATGGTGCGAGTCTTATTGATGTGCTTCACGAACTTGGGCTTTCCATCCTCGGCGAAGCCAACTTGCTTCTCATGCTGAGGAGGCGACGCCTTGGTCGAATCAACCATAGCTGGAGGCTTTTCTGTCTCCGCAGCTGCCTCTGTAGGTCGTGTCTGTCCATCTTCCATTTTCTGAGGTGCTTCTTCGTCAACCACATAACCACATACCCCTTCCATCTCCTTATCTTGGTAATCATCCACATCCTCATCATCCATAAGCAAAAGGTCTTCAGGAATTTCGTGTGGCTGCTCCTCGGACAGTCCCTTCTCCTTGAATTCGTCAAATTGATCAAATTGCTCTTGTTCTGGCTCTTCCTGCTGTGGCTGTGGTTGTTCTTGTTCTTGCTGCCGCTGTTGCTGCTCTTGTTCTTGCTGCTCTTGTTGTTGCCGTTGTTGTTGTTGCTGTTGCTGTTGCTGCGCCCTCTGTTGCTCGTTGCCGGTAACGCTACCCAATAGACTGCCCAATCCACCCGTCTTCTTGCCACCGAGTCCGCCGAGCAAAGAGCCGCCAATGCCTCCGATGAGATTCTTAGCGACATCTCCTGCGGCCTTGGCGGCTTCTTGAGCTGCCTTGAGGTCTTTGTCTATCACATCTGTGGCGCTAGCTACTGCAGGTAGTGGAGGTGCCGCTTGTTGTTGCTGCTGATGCTGATGTGGCGGAGGTGAAGGCACTTGTTCCTCCTCTTCTTCCTCGGCCTCTCCCATTATTTCCTCTTGTATCACTAGTGGCTCGTGTTGTTCCTCTTGCTGCTGATCAGTGACAGCGGTTGGAATCCACTCGCCCGTGATCTCGTCGTAGTAACCTTCTTCCTCATAGTAGCCTTCCTCCTCTTGGTAGTCCTCGCTGGCGATCACCTGGTCTATGTACTCCGGCGGGCAACCCATTCGGGTAAGCCATTGGATCTTTTTAAGGGAAAAGAGCAGGCAAGATGCGTATAGACTACGGATCGCTTTAATAGAGTGATTTAGCTAAATGATGTACGAGTACGTACAATACTTCCTTAGTCAATACCAAACGTACGTTCAATGAGTATATGTTTGAAACCTAACTAATATTTTACGGATTGTGCTGATATACGTCCATTCAGTACAGTAGAATAAAATTAATAGCAGATGTTCAATAGTACGCAAGCCTGTTGGGAGAGTAAAACGCATGCCTTGACCTTAACTATATACGCACGCAAATTCTAGATCATGAATATACAGACTGGAAAAGCTTAATAGGAAGTTTGAGGTTTTTGTACAAACTGTACGCATGTGCATAGTATGTCCAGTTTTTACTACGCACCATCTGGTACACAAGTATCAGGTCGCCCCGACAGTAATGTCGTTTTTTTTGTCAGTTTCGATGGGACTTCAATAAAGCAGCACAATGATTTACTCAGGTGCATATGCACCAGCAGAATCCATAATCAGTGGCAGCCTTCAGTATGTCTGTATGGGGAGAGACAGGGAAGCCACAAAGGCATCTTCCAGGCAAAAGTCAAAATTGGACAATCCATAGCTGGCACTTATGAATGTTGAAAAAGCTCTCCCCATACAATTCTTTTGTGTTTTTTGATTGCTTCGGCTGCATTGTTGCCTCTTTGGAAAGCACAAAGCGTGACGTGCCTTGTTCGAGCTTCCGAAATGCCTCATTTTAAATGATTATTCAAGCCTGTAACTTACAGTGAGTCGTGAGGCACCATCAACGCTTCGGCTGAAGTCTTTGCAACCTTGCTGTGTTCATATCCCTACATTTAACACCTGTCTGGACTTTTTATCAAGTGCTGTCCAAAAGAACGACGCTACTTATGGGATGACCCGATAGATGCTGCAAGCGCCCATTAAGCTTTTTTAACAGCCCGGACTTTTAGTCCGGAAGAAGTCTTAAGAAGTAATAGAAAAATGAGATAAACATGACACATTTCACAAATGAGCACGGCACATACTGAATTAGAGGACGCTGCGAATACTGCCTTGTTTGAGTTAAGCATATGCACGGTACATTGCAATCAATATATCGTCATAAGTACAAAGCACTCAACTTCTAGTAATGCACAAAGGGTGTAGTTGTAGAAGTAGTATGATGTCACTCATACGTGTAGAAGAATGAATCAGTCCTGTCTCTGAAGGAGTCAAGAAGAAAGCTAAAGTTTGGGCCGGCGTTTTTATCTTTTAGAGGCACTTAAAAAATCATGAAAGCATTTGGTCTACGTAGGTACATTGTTGATGTTTCAGATTGAACGTTGTTCCCAAGAGTCTGAGGAGATAGCTTTTGGTACGAACTCAGAATGTAGCAGGCTAGTTTTGGGGCACGCTTATTCAAGCTCGTCTGGTTCTTCGTGATGATGCTTTCATCATGCAGACTATGCTTTGTTGTCTATAGGTATGAATAAAATTAGGTATTACTTTCTACTAAAAAAAATGCTCAAATACCACACAGTCGAATGGTCATGACCCTTTCTTGTAAGAGTATGAAATGTCAAGCAACCAATGTTTTGTACGTATGCATCAAGCGTACTTTTTAACCAGTTTTTGCAAAAAAGTAACTTCAAATGGTCAAAAGGAAGGCAGAAAATACATCAGTATAAGAATGCGTCTGTACAGCGTGTGTACTGTACGCATACTCAGGGGAAAATAATTTGGAAGGCTACGTACGATATTTTCAAAGATAAAAGTGAATTACCCTGTACAGTACGTAGAAGTACAAAAGATTGTCAAGAGGAAGAAGATACAAAAGTAGTAGGGATGAATGGCAGTAATCGCGCTATTGCACTATGTCCTAAGTGAACAATAAGCGAAATAGTATGCAGATCAAGGTGCTTCTCTCTCTTGAGGAATTTACCTTGACGATCATCCCATAGGCCCACCACCATCGTTCTTGCGGGGTAAAGTAGGCAGTGTGTGGTTTAAAGTACAGCTCATCTCCCTGTTCTGTGACCGCTTGATACGTCTCATTCTCCTGAACGTTTTCATTGTAGTCTGTCTTGTTCACGCCGGTCGTGTCCTCCGCGGCAGTCTTAGTTTCTTCACTCACACTTTCCATGGTTGTATTTGGGACCTCCATGTTGTTCATCACAGTCTCTTCAGTCGGAGTGGATTCAGGGATTTGATCGGGCTCCTCTTGGATAGGGTGCACCTGTGCGTCCATCTCCTCATCTTTCGACTGCTCGACCTCTTCTTCTTGAGGCTCTTGTACAAGTTCTTCCTCAGCACCATCGAAGACTCCCTCTTCTGCTTCGTAATATTCTTCTTCCTCCTCATACCACTCTTCTTCACCGTCATAGTACCCTTCTTCTTCATTCTGGGTGTATTCTCCCGGATATGTTTCTAGTTGTTGCTCTTGATTGTCTTGGCCAGTGGACATTGGATGAGTCTCTTCAACGGCTTCGACTACAGGTTTCTCGTCTTCTATGGTATCACGTTCCACTGGTGCCTGAGGAGCTTCTTGTTTGGGGGGACTTGCTGCCCGAGGCTGAGCAGGGGCAGTCGTCGGTTCAGGGGCTGGAATGTCTAATGCAGACTCCAAGTTACTCAGCATGCTTCCAAATCCGAAGGAAGATTTCTTAGCTTTGACCTCTTTTGCTGCAGCCTGCTTGCCGCTACCTCCACTGAATCCAAAACCGCCAAAGCCAAAGCCTTCATTCTTCTTTGTCTCAGCTTTACCAAAGCCAAATCCTCCAAAACCAAACCCCTTTTGCTGCTGTTGTTTCTTCTGTTGTTCTTTTGGTTTAGAAGCTGAACTAATTGAGTCCATGAGCCCTCCACCCAGAGATGAAAATCCTTTCATAAGATTCTTTGATGCTTCTGCAGCAGCATTTGCAGTCTCAGCAGCGGCTTGTTTAACCTCGTCTTGGACGGCAGGCTTGTCCTCTTGCCCTGAAGGAGGAACGGCTTCTGGGGCAGGTTCTTCGTATTGTTGTTCCTCAGGATAAACCTCTTCAGGAAGCTCTTCTTCTTCATAGTACTCCTGGTAATATTCCTCTTCTTCTTCCGGTTGGTATTCTTCTGCCTCATAGTATTCTTCTCCTTCTGCCTCCTCATAATATTCTTCTCCTTCTGCCTCCCCATAATATTCTTCTCCTTCTGCCTCCCCATAATATTCTTCTTCTTCCACGAGTTCTTCAGCCGGCAGTTCTTGGCGCAACTGCACTTCTTCAACGTCCTGGCGTTGCTCTTGAGGCAAAATGTCTACTAGCCCCTCGACAGTTTTTGGTACCCTTACTGTATCAGCTTGCACCACAGCATCTTCATTAGCACTATGCATTACATCCATTTCAGTAGGTCGCGGTAACTTCAAATAGGCGACAACCTTGTTCATCTTTTAGCGGAGGAAGAAAAAAAGAGAAAGCCTTGACAGTAACAGATACTCGTCAAACCTTATTAATGGTCCCTGCTCTATCCATCATGTCAAGCAATGCATTGGTGTCCTTGGCAATAAAATGTGGGGAATGCAGTACGAGAAAGTGAAATCAACTTACCTGTACGACCCGGTTGTAGGCCCAATGCCACCGTTGCTTCGGCTTCGGCTTTTGCAGCGAAGTCCGGCCGACTCCCTCCTCCTGTAACTGCTGCTCCTCTCTCAGCATTTCCTCCTCTGCCTTCTGGAGCTCCTCCTCGGTGTAGAACTCCTCTTCCTCTTCCTGGTCTTCCTCCTTCTTCACTTCTTCATACTCGTTGCTGTCAAAGACGTAGCCCTCGTCGTCGTACTGGTTGTGCCATTGACCATCTTCAGTTTTGTACCAATAATAGTCATAGTCGGCTGGTCGGGGAGGCAGTTTCTCTTCGTAAACTACTTCAGCCTCTATCTCAGGAGATAACTTCTGGCTATCGCTTCTACATGTAAGTGGTGTATTAGATTTGTCAACTGTATCACGCCCCAAGGAAACGTTGGACTTAATGCTATCACGCTTATGCTGAGGAGCACTGGCCATGTCAAGGCTATCACGTTTCTGGTCAACATGATCGTGTTTTTCAGCAAGAGGTACTTTTGTTTCAGCTTCGACTTCAGCCTGTTCATCTCGTACGACCAGAGGACCGATATCTTTGACTACTTCGTTCTCGTCATCACCCTCGTAACGGTAAGGATCGAATTCATAGCCGTAGTCGTCATACTCATTACGCCAATTTCCGTCTTCGTCCTGATAGTAGTAGTCATCATAATCCAGAGGTCTTGGAGGCAGTTTTTCACCCTCTTGACTTTGCGCAGGATCCATTTCTTGTTCTTGTCCCTGTCTCTTCACCTCTTGTTCGTGGAACTGCTCTTGTTCCTGTTGCGCCTTGGTCACTCTCTCCAGCTCCAACCGCTCCATTTCTATCAGCTCTTGTTCGCGCTTTCGTTCAGCCTCAAGCCTTTCTCTTTCTTGCTGTTCAAGAGCCTCCTGTCGTTCCCTTTCCTGCTTCTGGATTGCCTCTTGTCGTTCTTTTTCCAACCTCTCCTGGTCCTGCTTCATTTTAAGAGCTTCTTGTTGTCGCTGTTGCTTCTCCAGCTGCTGATTCTTCAGAATGTCCTCTTGCCTCTGCCTCTCGATCTCTTCTTGCTGTCTTTTGGATTCCTCCTCTCTCTGTCTTTGCACCACTTGTTCCTGCTCTTGCCTCTGACGTGCTTCCTCTTTTTGCTTATTTAAAAATTCTTGTTGCTGCTTCTGAAGGGCTTGCTGCTGCTGTTGCTTTTGGAGCATCTCCTGTGTATGGCGCTGGAATGCTTCTTCCTGTTGCTTTTGTTGCATCTCTTGCTGCTGCCTATGGAGCGCCTCTTGTTGCTCCAACTCCTTCCGTTGCTTTTGGAGCAGTTCTTCATGTTCCCGTTGCAATTTTTCTTGCTGTTGCTTGTAATGGTGTTCTTGCTTCTGCCTTGCCCGCTCTCGCTCAATTTCAAGATGCTGACGTTGCCGTTCCAGCTCTAATTGTTGCTTCTGTCTTATCCTCTCCTGCTCCAGCTGGTCCTTTTGTAGCCGAAAATGCTCTTGCTGTTGTCGCTGCTGCTGCCTAAGTTTGTCCATTTGCTCCGCCTGATGTTTGCGCAGTCGTTCTTGCTCCTGTCGGAGTTTGACCATCTCTATCTCTTGTTGTTGTCGCAGCTGTTCCTGTTCATGACGGATCTTTTTCAGCTTATGCTGTTCTTCCACCACACGTCGGTGCTCCCGCTGAAGTCGGTCGTACTCCTCTCTTTTCTTTCGGTCAGTCTCGTGTTTCTGGAGGCGGAAGATTTCATGCTCCTTTCTCTTTCGCTCCTGTTCAAGTTGGACCTGCTGTTCTTGCAGAATCTTCTGCTGATGTTCCAAGTATTGCTGCTGCTTCTTTTGCTGTTCTTCTTGACGCTTTTGTTGCTCTTCTCGCCGCTTCTGCTCCTCCCGCAACTTTTCCTTGGCTTTGGTCTCTTCTTCTTGTTTTGATTTGCCAAAGAGACCTCCGCCAAGTTTGGAAATACCTTTAAATATTGAGCTCTGTTTCTCATGATGATGCTGTTCTTGGCTCTCGGGCTTCTCCAGATACCACTCGCCATTGGCATCCACCTTCCACTCCCCGTCTTCATAGTCGTAAGAACTGTCCTCGTAGTACCACTCGCCATTCTCATCTTGATGCCAGTCGAACTCGTTCAGCCACTCTCCCTGCTCGTCTTGGTACCAGCCCTCCTCGTAGTTGTCGGGCTTCTTGGCGTAGGAAGGATCATTCTGGTTACGATCCGAGGGCACCGTGTAGGAAGACTTCGCAGTTGTGTTATCGTAATATGGGTCCTGTTGCCAGTGGCCGTGTTCATCTTGGTACCAGCCTTCTTCTGAGTAGCCATCTTGGCCGTAAGGGATATTGTAGTCGGAAGTGTACTGGCCGCCTGTGTTCTTAAGGTTCAGGTCTTGGACCTGCTGACCGGACACTTGTTGCTGCTGCGGCACGCCCATCAGCTGTTGAAAGTGATTGGACCCATCGAGCTGAAACATAAGGTGTGAATTGTAAGAACAAACAGTACGGGTGACTATCCAAAACAAAAGAACCTAAAAGAAATGGATTCATTATAATTCATGAATGGATGGGATCCATTGGTAGGAGGTCTTTTTTGTTGATTTATTATTTAATCCAATCATCTGACCTTTGAGAATTTGGTTTGAATACATTTTGGATGATTTTACTTGACACCCGGTACTCGGTGAACTGCTCAAGCATACAAGACACGAGGTGTAAACTTATGACTGCGTACCTGGTGCATGGAACCGTTGGAATAATTAGGATCTTGCTGCCATTCGCCAAATTCGTCCATGTACCATCCCTCTCCTTGGTCATACTCGTAGTAATTCTCGTCTGTCCCGTTTCTGCCGCAATCAAAGTAAGTAGAGACAAGATGAAGCGAATTATCCTGGTCTGCGAGGTAGTCGTTGAGGCATGCATGCTTATGAGTGTTCACACGGTGTCTTAAGTGATTGCATAGGTTTGGCAAAGTCATATCTTACGGTTGGAGCTGTTGATCCTGCTGTACTATGGGAGGGATTGGACCATATTGGCCCGGCGGTGGCTGTTCAACGCCTGAAGCAGCTTGGCACTGTGGATCTGAAGAGAGAGAAATATTATGATACAGCAGAAGAACAAAATGTGGACAGTGCAAGCAGACTCAAAACAGTGCAGTCCCTCTTTGAAAGCAAACCCAAGTCTCTTAGAAGTTTCCCTCAGGTACTCACCACTGCAGAGGCGCGCATGATAGAATAGAGAGAGAGAGCGGTCATAAATCAGCTTTTTTCCTGAGTCCTGTGTACGACACTCGACAGCGGATGTACTTACCTGGAGTACTGATTCCATTCTCCCTCAATGTATCCTCCGTTCTGATTTTCTTGAGGTGGCAGTCCCATCGGTTGCTGTGCTGTTCCTTCAGACTAAAAGAGGGTTCATAGTTGGTACGTACTTCACGCGATGAAGTGCAGGAAATGGTGAGTTGTGATGACGAAGAGCCTCAAAGTGATGCCTCCATTGCTTGCTCTCTCTCACCTGCTGACCGAACATGTCCGGTTGCTGGAACTGTTGCGGCTGCGACTGCGACTGCGGTTGAGGCTGCGGCTGAGGCTGAGGCAAAGACTGCGCCTGCGACTGCGGCTGTGGGTGTTGCTGCTGCTCAGGACACTCCTGACTCTGCTCGAAATACTGTGAATCGTAACTCTCAAACGATCTCTGCTGGGGCGTGGCGAGGTCATTGGCCACAGTCAGGTACTGCGAGGCGGCCGCATGCGGAAACTGAGAGTTGAGCACGGGGAAGTTGACGTCAGAGGTGTAATCGCTGTCCTCAGAATAGCCGGCTGGAATTAGAAAAAACACATTTCATCATGGTAGCATAAGTACGACTCTGTGCAGCAAGATGTGCAGATTTGTGGTCCTGTCCGTGGCACACATATGACTGGAGCAAACAAAAAATAAACCGACCTTAGTGATGTACGATGTTTGGACGAGGAAAAGCAATTAAGCCAGGCCCTTTTTAATATCTCTCACTACGGTGCAGTTTTGTCATACGTGCCGTATATCAACATCTGAGTACAGTAGGACTGCGACGTAGCAGCCACAGCTCTACCGCGGACATGGAGGACCAATAAAAATGGGCTCGGCCGTGACGAGCTCTCGTCGCCAACGCAGTAAACCTTGATATGACGATCCCTCAAAAAATTGGCACGTCAGCCCTGCCGTGCCACACACACTGCACAAGACAGTCTGTCCGCGTCATCAGCGTTATCGCAGCTCACGCATCCAGTCAGAAGCTCAGCCAGGCCAACAGTGCTGATGTGCGTCGCCTCCTCTTTTAGGTGGAAAATTCCAATTTGTCTATTCTCTTCTGGTCAGAATGCGCCAAATTCGCATTCCTCAGGCCGCAAAGTTTGGCCACATTCTACTGCGCATCGCACCTTTCAGCTCTCCTTCCAATTGTGCCGAGTCGTTCAACACGTATAATGCGTCTGCTCCCACACAAAGCCGACCAGATTTTTATTGACAACCTTTCATCAGGGCTCTTTCATGCCCATGAAAGCGGCCAGATCATCCACAGCATGAGAAGGCCTTTCTGCTTTCTGTCGCCACTTTCGAGTATGTGGCTACTGCTAAGTATGAAGTTCTAGACTCAAGGTCAGTTAGGAGAGAAAAGAGACCTGGCAGATGCAAAGAGGGAAGAGGAGCGAGAAAGCCGAACAGAGTGACTTGTGGACTGAAACTCTTCCACTGGCTCAATGGTGACGAAATTAACTTTTCGCGATAACAGCACTTTGCCCTGCCTGCATTGAACTCCGACTAATAGGGCATCAGTCACACGAGAGTTCCTTTTTATGGAGTTGAATCCGTCAGAACGGTTTTTTTACTGGGCTAAATCCTCCATGTAGTACAGAGCTCAGGTTCTCTGATTAGAACAGCCATTCAAATCGGGATTAGAAGTTGTAATCTCCAAAGGATGTCTCAGGTCAACATTCAAAGTGCAATTTCTGTTTAGAAAGTGATTCTGATTTTGCCAAGCTCACAAAGTTCTGATGGTTAGAGCTCTCTGGTTACAGGACATTGTATTATAGGAAGTTTCTGCCCCCCAAAGCTGCTCTATTATTTTGAGTTCATTGTACCCACTGCGTGGGTGGGGAGGAACACGATAATTTCATTTTCTCTGAGAGACGCGTCACCACCCTGTACATCTCAAACATGAACTTATGACTTACACTGGTTGAGATACATCGTTCGTCGGTTGGGGTCATTGGGATTCCATTCCTGGCTCATTATATGGTTCAGTCTCTCCAATTTCAATTGTATTTCGGCTGGGTCGGAACTGTTGAAATCTGTCAAGAGAAAGAGGCTGTGTGTCCATTACATATCCATAACATATACATGCCCAGAGCAATACTTTACCGCGTGTACCAAGATTTGTGAGACAACTCATAAGCAAACAGCGCACTATTGCAACATGGTGTAAGGGTGATTTTTTTTCTTCAAAATGGCGAGTGACCAGTGTCATTTAAGCGGTGTAGCAGTGAACTGCGTTCATTAAAAGTGTGTCGTGAGCAATCAAATATCATTTTATCACAGCCTTGGACTGTTTTTTTCTAAACAGATGTACATAGCAGTTCTCTGGTAACTGATTGTGTGTTCGTGCTGATCGTACTATGTAAGTGAGACAGCAATGTTGAGGAGTGTGTCTTGAAAACGGCTGGTGCGTCCGATGCATTGAGAAGAGTGAGATGAAGGTCGGCATGTAAGCGGTTGGCAGGCGCCCTGATTACTGTCCGCGTACTGGTAACGCACTACTACATGTACGCCGCAGCCCAGCTTTTATCGCCCGCTGCTTTTTCCCATTTGACGGCGGGCGAGGTCTCTCTCTTGGTGACACAAATGCTTTTTACCGTGCGAGTGCGACGAACCTCAAGTAAAGTCAAGGGCACAAGCGCTATGAAAAGCTAGGTCACAGGTGCCTTGCCAGAGTGCAACAAGTACCATGGTTAGGTCTCTAGTTCCAGCTACGTATTAATGTACGTACATGCGTGGGATAAGAGTGACTGACAACAAAATGTGGGTCGCAAGTTTGTGGAGCAACATTTCTGCTGCCTGGTAGTGACGTAACCAGGGAAAAGTTTGTGCTGTCTGTACTCATAAACTCATGCTTGTGTCCTGATGCCTCAGCGTTGGACGTCCATGGTTGTCAGGCTAGTCCCAATTCAGGTGGGCGCAGGTACTTTTTTGCCTGACTATGGTGCATGCATCTTGCTTCAGGCGTGCAGGAGAACTAAGATCAAGTGTGAATGCGTGTTTGTTAGTCGTGCTTTTTCGACATGCCAAGCAATGTCCTTCTACTGTGCACCAGTGAACAAGATCGTGAATTTCGTGAACGTCGTACAGTATACTGAGTACTCACCACAGGGCATTTCAAATCTATAATCTACTAGAATGCTGTGTCCCGTTGGGTTTCTGGTGCAGACAATCTGGCCATTGTCCAGCACCACCTCTGAGTCGAGCGAAAGCCAGTTGCCACCAGGCTCCTAAAGACGCGTTTGGGTGGAAATTAGAAACGAGAAGAACAACTTCCAGGGAAGAGGGCGAAAATTGAAACTTTATTTAATAGAAGACTGTGCCTTTGGGTGTCGTTTGGCTCGGGCTTAAGCTCCTGTAGCTACTGCATTCTTAATTAAATCGTCTTCAATATCCGGAAAACTAACGTTATTGATTGATAGCGCTCGAGCTGAGCTAAAAACCTAACACCTCTTCATACGAAGCTGGCGCAATAAATATTAAAGGTTTCGGATTTCTAAACTCAAAATGTAATGGTACAAAGTACGTAGGTAGTACCATGTATGCGAGAAGCAAAATGTTCTACAAGCTAGGTAACACCATGCTCAATCTACGATGCATCACGCTGCAGATACTCGTACACTCAAAATGGGAGCTCGAGTTGGCACAAAAATCTGTCATCTTACCACTCTCGTGCACTGAAGGATGTGCAGGGGAGCCCAATAGTAACCGATCGCCTTGTCCCACAATATTCCCTTGTCCCAGACCTCGAGCAGTAAGCCGGTGTCGAAGCTGCTGAGCTCACTACAGTGTTGTGAAAAAAAAAGCAAAAAACCTATTGATGTTTGTATGCTACATTGGCAAGGGAAAAAGTAGCTCTTACAACAGGAAGTCTTGCTCCCAGTGAGGCTGAGGTCCCTTGACAGCCACGGTGGTGGACTTGACATTCTGCAGCTTGAGAGTGACGTACACGGTACTCGTAGATGCGTTGGGACCCACCAACTGAGCTCGTCGCACTGCAACAATTACCCTTGATGAATATCTTGTGGTTGCTTTATACGGTATGTGCAATGTACCGAGTGTACTAAGGTAGTTTATGGCATGTATGCGACTTAGGCCTACCTGTCACAGAGAGCAGAGACATCTTGATTCAGTGCCCGCCGTCGTCGTGATGATCTGAGTCAGCATCATCAACAACTGAGACTTCTTCTTGTCACGGCTGAGACTTGGTAGGCTGTGTTACTGCTGCTCCCACGCGTTTGCGCCGTCACATAGTTTGGCCGCCGCCGCCGCCGCTTCAAGGGCAACACCCAAGGCCATAGCAGGTGGCGGCGGCATTAGAATAAGGCCTAGGTCGCCCCTATGCAGGTGAGACGAGGAAGAGAGCGGAGAAAACACTTGTGCACCTAGTCTATCCGGGCTCCATCGTTTAGCGGCAGCAGCTATGAACTACAAGTCCCTCTAGGGCACGAGGAGCGGCTGTTCTGAGACGAACCGAGAGAAAGGAAGGAGCGAGAAAGCCCCTCGTGCGCGCGCGTGACAGAGAGCCACTCCGCCAGACAAGTCCAACGTGGCGTACTTCATTTTCAGCCGCCACAACGTCCACGTCACCTCCTGGGACAAAGGCGACGGTGCGGTTTTTTACTGTCATTCCCTCGTCACACTCGTAGTCATTGTCCTCAATATTCATTTCCCTCAATATTCATGAGTGAGCTCTTGAGCAGCCAATGGTCACAATTAGTTTGAAGCTTTAGGTACTTGAGCCCAAATCGTGTCTGACGGAGGAAACAGCAGTGGTGCCCTTGAAAGAAGACGAGGCCCTGGACGAAGAAGGCAGGGGCAGAAGAAGGAAACAACCATAACTACAGAGGGGAGCGCACGTCAGAGAAAGTACAGTACGTTCTGGTCTTCGTACTTGTGCCTATGCACTCCTAGTAGAACAGCAGTGCAGTCATAGTAGGCGGGGGTGATTCAGCCGATTTCGAGCTGCCGTGGGAGCTTTCTATTTTCCCAAAATGCATCCAAGGAGACATCTTGCGTTGGGGCTCAGAAATATAATACGGTAGATGTGGCACATGTACCGGGTTCGGCAAAAGTGGTACCACCAGGTCGTAGATTTGGCTGATGTAGATCACCGAGAGTGATCTTGATGAAGTTGGACTCGGGGTATAATTAGAAACCTGCTTGTTAGGTGTATCAAGTCTAATTTTGGCTCAAAAAACCACCGGGACTTCATCAAGGTATTTTCTGTGCGGCAAATTGACATTCTACTTCTTCTTGAAACTTCCACTTCATGGTTGTTGTTTTTGATCTATGGTGTCCAAATTTGAATGAGGCTCGGGGGAGGGGAGACATCAGGGGCGCCACATATGTTAGGATATCCTGATCGGAAAGTGCATATGCCAGTGCACCGCCAAGACAGTAGTGATGCTACTTTTGCTGGACCCGGTATATAAAACCGATAAGGAACTATGGACGTTATGTGGTACAGCATGCACAAATATTCTTCCGATGGGGACAATATACAGGATTGGGAGAGGACAGGGGTGTCAACAAGTGGGACGGTGCTGCGGAGAGGTCGACCGGAGGTACCGTTCATATGAGGATGAAAGTACAAGGGGATAAAAGAGGTGTCGCCCCCAAAAAAGTGCTGTTGCAAGAATGGGCTCCCAAAAGAGCTATGGCCTTGCAAAAGCCCATGGAAGAGGACTTCTTCCCCTGCGGGTGCTGGTTCAAGGAGCTTTAATTGAAGTTTTATCTGCCAACGATGGCCTTCTGAGCAAAAAACTAGTAAGTAAAGTACTTTTCTTCATCTTTAGGTTAAAGTAGGACTTTATGAAGCGAAAAAGCAGGGACATATTGAAAACAACAATTTTCAGGCTTCCAACACATATCAAAGTGCGTAACGGCACTTTCGGTTCATGTGATGCAGGCAAAAAAGTTGTAAATTCTGTAAACTTTTCTCTTTCCTAGTACAGGATATCTCCTTTGGTGAATAATGTTTTCAGTTGAGACTCCTGGACCAGCACCCACAGCTCTAAAAGCACTCTCGTAGGCTACCTTTGGCTACTAAGGTTATTTTTGAGAGTATTCGACACTTCACGGCAAGATAAAGTGTGTAACAGCAAAACTGTCACTGAGTCTCTCAATCTCTGGCCACACCTTGGTGATAGAGACTCCTAAACTTGGCCCGAGAGTCAAAGCGTTCAAGGAAGAAAATGACTCGAACAATTTGACTCTCGGGCTGAGTTTAGGAGTCTCCATCATCAAGGTGCAGTCAGACATTGAGAGACTCGCTGACATTTTTGCAGGGTCTTAGAGCATTGTAATACAAGTATTGCAATACTGTGTTGTTGGATAAAGTATTGATACTGATATTGTATTGAAAAAAGGCTCAAAATATTGTATTGCATTGAAAAAAATTCAATGCATTTTCAATACTTTTTAAGTTGCTATGGGGACCAAACCCGTACCTTGTACGATGGGTCCTCATGGGCATCGTCCGGCCACGGATAACGTATGGTGCCATTGTATGGGCCAAAGTGGCCAGCAACCATAAAAAGCAACTAGACAGAGTCCAGAGGCTGGGATTGCTAGCTAT
>JAAUXU010098194.1_pt1 | contig 20373 bp, 16 predicted proteins | sample 7278151 | NCBI WGS metagenome assembly JAAUXU01 (sample SAMN14350113, study PRJNA611818) | marine sediment metagenome | isolation source: surface marine sediment (1.8m) | place: French Polynesia: Moorea | collected 2018-08 | reverse complement strand
GCAGTTCATGCGATAGATGGATTGCTCGAGAAATATAAACTGAGCCAAAAACAAGGACTACTTTGAGGAGACTGCGAGGCCACTCTTAACCGCTACCGGATGATTACGATTAGCCAAAAGATGGTCCAGTGGTCCAGAGCCCGTAAAAGTGTTTAAAAGAAGGAAAGGTTATAAAAAATTGATGTAAAAGGAGGGTTATTTTTTTTAATTTGGCCGCCTTTTGCCCGACTGTCGTGGCGCCTCTTTGAATTCCCAAAGTTTCCATACATGCTTTAATCGCGATCCTACAGAGAGTGGTAGGTGTGTGTGGCAGCCGTTAGCAGTTTGTCTCATAGTTTTGCGTCACCCTGTAGAAAACATCACTTCTAATTAAACGTTAACGTTAGTTCAGCTGTACAGCCCAAATAACAGCCTAAAGTTCCAGATGTATTGATTTCATGGCATTCTTGGATTGATCACATTCACATGACACAGGCAGAATTTCCCTTCTCAAAAGCAGGATGAATTGGGCAACAAATAAAGTTGTTGGCACTCAAGTCAGAAAAGGAAGAGACCATATAAGTTAAGAAATTCAGGATCACAACGTTATCGACATCAAAGCTTGAGGTTATTTTAAACTCCAGAACACCATTCAAGCCAAAGAGATGGAAGTAGTTGCGTGTACCGTATGAGCACACAAAAAAGCGCCTTCGGCTATCTTGAAGGCCAAACCTTTGTAGGCTTACATAAATCCCCATGGTCACAGCGCGCCAACAGCTGCTGAATTAACAAGTTAACAGTTGAGTGAATAAAAACAAGTCCTTTTAGGTGAGTTGTCTTGCCAAAAAGACCATTTGGTCAACGCGTGAGTAGCAAGCACAAAAAGTGGCCTCTCAGTCTCTCAGCCTAACTCACTGGCCCAGCTGCTTCTTGACAGGATCACATGTTTCAGCAGGAAATTTTCATCTTTCTGTGTCCTGTGTTCTGGGGTCTCTCAGGCACCAGCTCGAGTCATGGCTCACTGATCCGGCCGCTTGTCTGACTCGAGCCACATCTCTTTCAGTCACCAGTGTGAGTCATGTTTTGGTGGGAAATTTGAGCATATGTTTCACCACCCAAAAATATGCTGAAAAACAAACTGAAACTCATTGAAACTTGGAGCACATCCACATATGAACTATGCACATCAGAATACATCATTAGAACACAACATCAATGGTGCGGAGCCTTGGAAACTGATGTTGATGGACAGAAAACCGTGAGTTATTGTTAGGATTATTAGGATTCTCAGGCCCAAAAGTACTCTAATCTAACGACGAGGGTCCACAACACTAATTTTCTTTCTACAAGAGACCGTATCATGCTACTCCAAATTTTAGGAGGGCCTATGGTGCTCAAATGTTCTACTGGGCCTCAGTTGCTCTACTCTACGTTTAACTTGGGTCTATGCTTCATATCCATAGCGTAGGCGCTTAGTTATATTAGAGCGTCATAGGCCTTTGAAGACTAAAAAAGTAGAGCATAGAGGAGAGTGCTGTTGGCCCTCTGAAAAAGATTTAGTGGGTCAACGTCTGGCTGAACGTCTTCCTGAGCAACGAGGATTTGTTTTCATGGGAGAAATGAGAGGAGAAGCATAAGTTTGCTCTCGACTCACGCCGATCAAAAGTGGCACGAAGTCAACAGGAGCATCAGCTGCCATTGAGGCCCGAATGGAGGGCGTAGCTTTTTGTTGAGGTAATCACTCGAACAAAATGATTTTTGTTTGCCTCAGTCCCTTTGGACCAATGAGGCACCCAATCAACTTGTTTATGGCATTGGAATCAATCCAAGACCCACCCCCTCACTTGGTTTGGGTACCACTATGAATGGTGATGCAAAATGTGTTAGAGCTGCCAATTAAAGGAATCGTGCTGATGAGCTCCATACCTGTTTGGCTTCTTCCTGAGGTGCAAAGGCGCACTGCCAAACGGGGCATGGGCTTCTCCTTAGGCACTTCCTCAAAGGACTCTACTGTGTGAATAAAAAGAGGGCCCCATGCTATCTTGAAGGTACTCCTATATAAAATACCAAAATGCTCTTAGTCTCGGTATGGTTTTTGTTTTGGGCCGAGATTCTCAGAGCCATTAGTACCTCTCATTTGGGTGCATTGGTACATGGTCTATCTGTAAAAATACTATTCCGGACTCCACAACAATCATTATTGATGCTACGTAACCACTCGATTAAATGATAGTCAGACACCAGAGATTATTGCAGTCAAAGAGCTTGTAGTCTTATTGTAATCGAAGCTTTGGTCTCAAATGGTTCACTTATTTTGAAATGAAGGGAGTGTTGGGAAAACCTCCTGGTGGAGGGAGTCGAATTGACTTCATTCCGCTCACCGGGGCGATGCAAATCAGACCAGTGCACCTAAGTTATGGCATCCAGCAGCTTAGTGGAAAAGTATTGGGTTCATCAAAAGTCACTGTGCGTATGCTAGTAGCTGTGTTTCCGAGGAAGTTGGACCTCGGGCTACTAAGTATCAATTGATCGTTCATTAATGTTATAACTCAACTTCAAATTTGAATTCCCCGTAATGACCGAGGCCTTGTCCATGGCGTACAGGTGACTATGCTCCTATTCATGTTGCCAATCTTTATAGGATGCTGTCATTCACGAGGCAGCTTTTGAAATATGCAGATAGCTTTTGGAGGGGTGCACTGACCCAGGTGTCAAGTTTGCTCTTTCTTTTAAGGTAAAAATGAGCCATTTAGTGTTGATTTAGATGAATTTTAATGTGGCTTCAGAGACAAAAAAGAACCTAGTCGCACTACATAATCTGCCAAAATGCGTGTGATCGCTTTTCTGCAGGACTTAGATGCCTTGTTCCAGATCGATGAAATGTACGCCAAATGATCTCATTGAGGTACTAAATGGTGCCTATTGCACATGGGCAAAATACTATATTCAAAATAGAGGAAAATTGGCTGTTCAGAGCCTCAAAACGCCATTTCGTTAAGTACACAACGGCTTTCGACGAAGCCGATGCTGCAGGCAACGAGGTGACGAAACACTGCACAGTCGTAATACTGAAGAAGAGCTGGAACGGTGGGCGGTTCAATACTGATGGATATGAGAGTCGGATATCCCAATACGGCGCTGGTTCTGCAGTCACTGGTCCTCAATTGCTGAGACGCACTCGTTTCTACCGATTCCAACGAGCTTTCCTATGCAAGGTACACCCGGTCTCAGTGTTTTGGATGCAGCCACCCAGAAATGATCGTCACCCTGGAAAAGACATTGTTTGAGTGTAGCTCCCCTTTTTATGACTTCGTGCATTTTGAGCGCTCTAGCATCAAAATGGATGGTCACGCATTCATGGTTGGAAAGCATAGTCAGAATTATTACTAAAGAAGGAGCGGGCTCTGTCTACCTGTGTCGCCAGTCACTGCTGCTGCCGCCGAGTGTCTGTTGCTCGTCATTTGTCCGCGATCATGCTCTTGTGCACGAACGTGGTGTTTTTGACTTGCAGCATGTCCAAGGATGGGTCAGAAGGCGCCATCTTTGGCATGTGGCACTGGAGGGTGGGTGGCCACACCCACAGAAAATTTCAGTTACTTTCACTTTCATTTTGTGGTCAAAAACATAAAAATTCGGCTGCTACTGGCATGGCCCTCTTGTCTACTCACCATACACCTCAAGTGCTCTAGTGTCACAATAAACATTCAAAACTTGACGAAACTGCAAGATGTCATGTCTGACACTCTCTGTCACACATTCCATGGCAAAATTCAACCTTACAATTAACTCACTAAGCGTATGACATCAATATGTACCAAGCGACATTACTTTCGCCAAGCACTGTATAGTGTACTAGTACTGAATAGATGGAGGAGAGAACACTAGGACGGTCTCAACACATTTTCTCGCTTTCCTCACCTCAGACCAATTTTTCGCACCTCTTATCCCAACTCACATAAATAAATGATTAGGACTAGGTTGATCCAAGTTTGAACGCTGCGCAGAGCTCAAGCGTAAGGTTAGGTTCAGGCAGACTCGGGCCCCATTGACAAAGCATGATCCTATCGACAGAAACCATACTGTTTATATCGAACAAAACATGTAATGTTGCATGTTGTAAGAAATTATAAATTAATTTAACTATTCTCTTCCAATTTGTACTGGTCTACTCAGCTCGGCTTGTCCTCGCTCAGCTCAAACTTAAACATGCATCACTGGTCTACTAGGGATGGAGAGGTAAAGTGTGAATTCACTCTTCTCTTGGTTGTCTGGATCTCATGAGCAGTGAGAAAATGTTGAGGTGAGGAATGGTCACGGTGCGGAGTTGTCACCCTACCCACTGAAACCCTGAGCCTTAGTCATATCGGGGTCTGTCAAAGTGACTTTCAAGGACTCCAGATGTTTTTGTATTGCACATACCGAGTGCAACGGGGTATCCATTGAACTTTATGTGCAAAGGGAATCTCTGCCAAGTCCTTCTATCTCCAACACTGAAATGTCTCAAGATGTTATCTCTGTGAGCTGGAGCGCCAAGTTTAGAGTGAAGGTCTTTAAAAATGTTGCACCAGTCAGCAGGAACTTACTAATAGCTCTATTAGATCTTGTCACCGGCTGTCTCCAAACAAACTTAGAAATGCACATTTTGAGGGACAAATGTTCTAAAACAATGCTACCTGGTCGCTCAAGGTCTCAGATACCTGCACATGGACTTTCCAGCAGAAGTCCATCTTGGTCACAACAGGCAACTGTCACGGGAAGCACTGAAAACACTTTACCTGGTCACACAATGTGACTGCGCTCTTGCAATGTACACTTTCCAGCATAAATCCACTCTTGAACAAAACAACTGGTCACCATGAACAGTTGACCCATTTTGACACCTGGTCTCACATCTTCATTCCAATTTTCAGCTCTCTAGGTTGCAAACTGCCAATTGTTGGAGCAACACATTTCTAAATTTCTAGTAGGCTAGGTCAAAAAGGGGTCAACTTTGGAAATTCACTGACAGCAGCTGGGGTTTGTTACGTGGCCTCAAAAGATGAAGATGTAGTCAAATACTTTTAAAAAAAATTGTGTCTACTTATGCCCAACTTGATTTGAAATTTATGTAGTAAGCCACTGTAGTAAATTTACTGTGAAAGTAAATTTCAGCTCTGGTGGCTGTCAGAAGCTGCCAAACTGGGTGAAAATCACTGACCAAAATGCTGACTTGCTTCCACTGCACAGGGGCCCCGTAAAGTCAGCAGACTGGGAGGGAGAAGTGGAGGAATTAAGAAAGTTGGCGAGGAGAGCCTGGAGGAGATATTCTTGTAGTCATACAGATGAAGACTGGACTGCCTACTCAGAGAGCAGACAGGCCTTTCGAGGGGGAGTAAGGGTGGCCAAATGGGAGGCCTGGAAACTTTTTACAGAGGGAACCAGTGACTCCAAAGCTATGTCCTAACTCTTCAAGATGGTGCAGGGCAAAGAAAACCATAGCATCAATCTCCTCAGTGATGCCTCAGTTGGTGGTCCAGAGGGCACAGTGAATCACCTGATGGACATTCACTTTCCTGGCAGTATGGCCATCGTGCTGGGGGGGGGGAAGGAAGACATCTGCTTTGGGAGTTTTGCTGGTGCCTGCCGGATGATTGACTGTTACATTGGCCAGTATCCAGGAGGCTACATCCAGCTTTGGAAACACCAAGGCAGGGGACCTGGATGGCCTAAAACCATTGGTTTTGAAGAACCTACCAATAAACTGCATGGGTAGGCTTCAGGCAATCTACATTGCATCCCTCTTCTCAGGGTATGTTCCAGTATGCTGGAGAAGATCAAAGGTAGTTTTTATACCTAAACCTGGGAAAACAGATTACTCAAGGCTAAGGCCTTTCATCCACTTACCCTCACCTCCTTTCTGTTGGAAGCAAGGAAAAAGGTGGTGCTAAAACATCTGGAGGTAGCTCATAGAGTGCATGACAGGCTCAACGTCAACCAGCATGCTTTCCGCAAGGGATCTAGCTCTAACTCTGCCTTATCAGACATGGTGGATGAGATCAAGAGCTTGATCCTTCATGACCATCATGCTCTGGGAATTTTACTTGATGTCAAGGGTGCTTTTGACAATTTAAACATTGAATCAAGTATCTGGGGGATGCTTAATAAGGGCCTCCCTCTTCACATTATCCAGTGGTACTGATACTACCTGTGACACCAGGCAGTTGAGACCGAAATTAAAGGCATCACAGCCATCAGAACTATCATGCAGAGAACACCCCAGGGGGGAATTCTCTCTCCCTTTGTGTGGAACCTAGCCTTTGATGAGCTGTTAGATGACTTTGACATTGGACTAGCCCGAATAAAGGGCTTTCTGGATGATGCAGTGGTTGAACTGCAGGGCCCAGACATAAACACCCTCATAAAATGAGGGCAAGAGGCTATTCCTAAGGCACTGGATTTTGGTGGGAGGAATGGTCTCAAGTTTGGGGCTGAAAAGACCAAAGCAATCATTTTCACACATAAGTGACTGAAAACAGGAAGTCTACCACATCTCCACATGGAGGCTCGTGACTTAGATTACTCTAATTTGGTAAGGTACCTTGAGATCTTGCTGGATAGCAAGCTTACATTAGGCCCACATATCAGGGAAAAGCAAAAAAAGCAATTAGGCTCCTATATCAATTTAAGACCTTGATGGGGCAGTTGTGGGGCCCCAGTCTGCTTCTGACAAGATGGGGCCTCACTGGAATTGTATGTCCCAAAGTCAAGTATGGTGCCATAGTCTGGGCCAATAAGGCTACAAACTATAAAAAGTATTTGGATAGGGTTCAAAGGCTAGGGTTGCTTGCTATGACACATGTATGTCTTTCAACTCACACAGCTGGACTGGCAGCTACCCTGGATGCTGTTTGATCTGTATGTGCAATGCATAGCAGTGCAGGTGGTACTGAGGGTTCAGAGCAGGAACCAGAGTAGCTGGGATGGTATCAGCTGCCGTCACTTAAGAGGTCATCTTCTTTGGGGCAACAAAATCCTGAAGGGGGTGGAAATTAAGGGAGACCGTACAGACAAAAGGGACGTAAAGGACCTCTTCTATGACAGGTGGAAGATGAGATAGACTCACCTTTCAACATGTGGCCAGACCAAGTTCTGGTTAGAGGAGCCCGGTATCCTGGGCAACAGCCTGGCTCGCCTGAATCATCTGACCCTTGGCCTGGCTTTACAAGCCACAACAGGGCATAATTACCTCAATTATCACCATAATATAGCAGGTAATATCTCCAAGCAAATCTGTTGATTCTGCTGGGAAGAACATGAGGAGTTTATTCACCTCGCATGTGAGTGCCCTGCACTCACCAGGGTATGCCTGGATGCTGCCTGGGGGCACCAGCCTAATAGACAACCTCTTGACCTATATGAACTTGTCAGGTTCATGAAAGTGGACCTCATTGTGAAGGCCATGGAAAGGAAAGCAGAACCAATTAAGTTCACTGGTGGACTCAACATGTCAGGCATAAGTGTCCAGAAAAGACCAAACCCAGGGTTACTCCTCTCTCTCGTTGGGATATCCATTCCCCTTGAGAGACCCCATTAACAAACAAAATGCTGACATGCTCCAGTTTGTCAGAAAAATATTTTACAGCAAGTCCTGAAGAAAAAAATCAACCTATTTTACAGTATTGCGCAACTTTAAATGCATTTGGGCATAACTAGAACTCCTTTTTTCACTTTCATTTGACTACAAAATCTTCAAATGGTAAGTGGTTACAAATTTTGGACACCTACGGGGAATTCCAATTTTCCACCTAGCCTAATTTCTAGTGTGATTCTTATATTTTATATACCTTCTCTGGATTCCTTAAAAGACGTACGACAGACAAAGTTTTGGAGTGCTTCTTTTTTGAACTGGTGTTGGAAAGTTTCATGGAATGAATACGATGCCCGACCCGTACTGACACGAACTCCCTCTTCAGGACCGTATCTACCTACAAAGCAAACGTCGTAACATCCGATATTCTGTATGGTCTTCCGGAAGACCATATTGGTTTACCTCATTCTTCTTTCTTATACCTCTCTATTTTTGTTAATGCATGCATTCCGCTCTTTCTGATCACGCTCCCAACTCGTCACAGGGTGACCAAATATATTGACGGTTTTAGCTTTTTCGGACAAAAATATTTTTGAAGAAGCATTATCAGGCCCAAATTTCACGTAATTCTTTTCCATTGGACATTACTCGGTCAAGGCCTGGGGAGCATCTGATTCTTCTTCTTTGATTCTTCAGATGCTCCCCAGGACATGAACCACTACGGCAGCCTGGGTCTGGGTCTTCTCTTCTCCATGAAGGCTGTGATGATGAGGTGGCATTTCAGCAGGCGGTAACTTGACGACCTTCCCCATGGGTGCCCCGCTCACTGGGGCGTCATCGGCCCCGTGGCGGATTGAGCGGCTCTTTTCAACGTGGGACGATCTGGGACGGCTCCTCTTTGGCCGATGGTCTGGCTCGCCATGCAGCTCCAACGCAGCTCGGTGGACGTCGGAAAGTGTGCGGAAGTCGCGTAAAGTGGACAGTGACACTAGGACTTGGCTTCTATACATAGTGGTCACCCTGTACATCCAATTCCCTCGCCATTCAGAAGATCACACGTAGGTAGAAAGCAATTTCCGTCTGGGCTCTGACGAAGGAGACTCATAATACTGTTTTTCAATATTAAGTCGCCTGCCACTGGCAGTGGAAAATGACAAAACTGAACTGCGTGAGCGAAATGACGGCGAATGCTGCAATCAATCCACGGCATTTGCTGGAGGAAGAGGGAAGGGTTTGGATCAGAGTGGCGGCAGAACAAGGTAGACAAAAATGTAAATTGTGACCAGCATGCTTTGAAACGGAAGGATGCCTCAGTGTCGCGTTTGTGACCTGTCTCACTATAGTTCATTCCACGAAAAAGTAATCAGCACAAAATTATACGTCGCGTGGAGCCTTTTCACATGTCTTCCCCCCGGCTGAATGACCTGGCGTAAACGGCGTGGAACAGCTGTGCAGGAGTCATGAGTGGTGTCGGAGGGGGACACGACTTCGATCAGGCCTTTGTCAAGCCTTACCAGATCTGACCAGATGGCATAGTACATGACGTTGAGGCCAGTGGAGGGACGCGTCCTCCAGGATTTGGCCCACAAGCCCTCCAAGTGAGATCACTTCGGCACCAGGTTGGACCAAGACTTGGCGCTGAGCCCTGCTGAATAGTGTGTGAGGCTAGGAGTGTCTATGACTGCAGCCATTTTTCCCCTGGAGCCCCGAGGGAGTCTCGACACTGAGCGACCCCACCATCGTCGTCTTGCTGGCGCAGCTGCTTCACCTTTCGGCGAATTTGCAACGTTTATCTAACGTACGTTCGATCGAACTCAGTAATCGAAACATTATCGAATTTTAAAACACTGAACGCAGAACGTTCCAGGAATTTTGAATTTTGACGCAGAACCCTCAATGGACTTTGAACTGTGATGCAGAACCTTTGAAGGATTCCATTCGTCAAAGCGCTCGATGAAAAAAAAATTATAACAGCCGGAGTCAGCATGTTCTAATTGTTTCTCAAGGACAACACCTTCTTCCTGTCCTCGGTGGGCTTCGAGAGTTTGCAGACCCAGGTAGGCTTGTGACCGACTCTCGAGTACAGATTCGACTCTTGACTCATTAAGGCGGTTAATCAGAGGAGTCGACTGTCCCGAACCAAAGAACAGTTCAGGTCGACCCCCAAAATTGCAAACCTCTACTGGCTGAGACAGCAAGAATGATGTGGCTGAAGTCTTCCACGTCATAATGGAGACAGAGCTAAATAAAGTAGGACAGTGTTATACTCTTTGTCCTTTTTCTATGCCAATAAAAGTATAAACATTCCTTTGTAAGCTTACATAGTACTTGGCAGTTTCCTTACTGTTTCAGATCCTTCTTTTAAGTTAAACGCAACTCCCGTGAGTCGACTCAGTACCCTTGGTACTAAATTGGAGCCACCACCGAAAAGTAAAGAGTCACAGTCGAAGTCGACTCCTAAAACATGCCACTTTTCACAACCTGGACAAGGGCAAGCACTTGTTCTTCAGGAAGGACGCCAATTTAGAAGTACAGTCACAGTGGATGTTTTCTGCCCAAAGCAAATGCTACATTCAAACGAATTCTTGGGTTGTCGTCTTGTTGCACATTCTGTAGCACCGAACGGTAAATAGTCATGTCGAACACTGTCCCAAAATGACGGAACGGAGCGCCAGAACTGGTAAACTCTTTCTACCTAGGTTGGCAATTTGTCTTTTCAAAAGCCAGATTTGAAAAAAAAAATGGCCTTCTTTTTCATGTTTTGGCCTTGGAATTTGACCAGTGTATCTAGTACTCGCGCTTCCGCGCTCCCCACATCGTTGGGTAGACAGAATGGCAAAATTAAAAGCGCTATAAGTGTGTCTGTCCGTCTGTCTGTGTCTCACACCACATGCTTGGCGCTTACCATGCGCTGGAAATCGGCCGCTCAAAGCTGGAAACCAGCCGCGAAGATCAGCAATATGTTTTGTGTTCACCGCGCGCTTCGCGCTCATCGGCCGCACAAGAGCTGGTAAAACTGGAAATCAGCCGCGGATCTGGAAATCAGCCGCGGATCTGGAAATCAGCCGCGGATCTGGAAATCAGCCGCGGATCTGGAAGGCAGCCGCGCAAAAGCTGGAAATCGGCTACGGATATATATTCGGACACACACACACACACCTAAAATCAGGCTCTCGCGGTGACGCAAGAAGACGTCGAATGTGGTTTCTTTTAGAAGTGAAGCTGGAAACCCGAACAAGGCTTTCCAAGTTCGGTTTTTGAAACACCCTTGTCGCCCTGTATAGTACGTACTCGTTCGTATTAGGGCACATGATGGAGATGGAAAAGTTTGAGCTGACTAAGCAATACAGACTACTCCTCGTTCACTCAAAAATATGCGGAGGAAGAAAGAAAAGTCAGTCTGCATTGTGCTTCTTCCTCACTATTTAGTCCTCTCTGCCTACGTGCCACTTCCTCCATTTCCCGTTGCCTCTTCTTTTTCGTCTCTTTATCTATATTTTTTGCTTCTTTTGTCCTCCACTAGCGAGGCAATTCCGTACGCGCTGCTTGCGGCTCTTCTACTTGTTTTGCATGTAGGACCGATATTTTGTCTGATCTTCCGAAGCAGTGGTAGCTGCATTCCGCTGATCCACAAAAATCAGGAATCTATGTTCAGAGGCAGAGCAGCAGGTTCCGCAGGCCTACTTTGGAGGAACTACCGGGTGCGTCACACCCGCTTGTGCGTATTCCTCGAGGCACTTTTGGCGTACGTCTTCATGCCATACGGGCACGGGGTTAAACTGCCTAGATCTAGTGTGGTCTAAGCTGTCATTTGCAATGCAACATGCTCTTGCAGGGCGAGTGTGGACTCAGCTAAGGCAAAGTTTCGGAGTTCAGGCAAAACTATGGCCTGTCTATGGGATATCTATGGGATTACATAGTGGGATGAGGTTTCTCAAGCAATTTTTTGTCATCCATCGAGATCAACACCAATTAGCTCGCTGACGAAACAACGAACCTGAACGAATTAGACGTTTGCCCCCTGAGCATCCCTCCAAGAACTACTAGCTTGCTTCAACTGCTGACTGATTAGTGGAAGCATCTAGAAGTTTAGCTGCACAAGCAGTGCTCCTCTGCTCTATACACAAGGCCTTGTTCATCGTAGAGCAATCAAATTTGAGGCTGAAGTAGAAAAGCATCTCACAGTCAATTTTTGTCTCATGACCCCGTGTCTATCTTTGACCTGAACACTGCCGACAGCATCATCTTGGAGGCCAAAAATAGGCACGAAGGAATATGGCGCACCCCACCGGTGACTCCAGTTGCATTTCCTTTGCGCCATATGGAACTCGTCTGTGATTTCACCATGGCCTCCACCCCAATTATGGTGGGATCATGCACCAACCACTGCTGAAATGATCGAGTCAAGCCAACTCTGTAATTCCAGGCGTCCAGGAACACCATTTTTTGCGACTTTGTGTCATTTTACGCGCAATTTTGCATTCTTGGCCCCCCTTTTTTACAAAATGCTAGCATTTCATGTCATCTCAGCTCTAATTTGTGCTATGTCACACTTTTTACGAAATAAACAAGCACAGGAGAGCGGCAATGGATGAGGTCCACAAATGAGTCATTGCATGCATACAGTGCGAGGACATAAAATTTGAACACTGCTTTGAGCGGGTACAACGACATCGAGATCAACATGGGGAAGGCCTTTTACATATGTAAAAGTTGAGATGGGTGATAAGTGACATGTTCCAAGGCAGATTCGACAGCTTACTTGTGTCTGAAGCATGGAGGAGAATAAAAGGCAGAGGATTGGCGATTTGTCTCACACTAGCATCAGTCCCACTGAGATCGCCTGCATCGTGGGAACCAGTCACACCACAGTGTACTCAGTCAGAAAGTGGTATGACGACACCATTAGCATTGCCAGGGCCCCAGGCAGTGGCACAATCCACGACGTCTGCAACGAAGCCTTCCTCTAGGTGCTGGCAGCTGAAGTCAGTGAGGATCCCTCCAAGTACATGCGGTCCATCATCAAAGAGGTTGGGATTAACTCCAAGACTGTCAGAAGGGCCATCCACGAGAACTTTGGCCTCAAAAGCTACGTGAGGAGGCAGAGACAGCTCTTGACGATGGTGGCCAGGGCTTTGCAAAAAGGTCAAGAGGTGCATGACCATCAACAACTTTCTTAACGGCCATGGGTCCACAATCTGGCTCTTCTCAGACAAGAAGGCCTGGACAGTGGACCAAGCCAGGAATGCCCAGAATGACTGGTGGCTAGCCTTTGACCCCTCAGATGTCCCGCCCATCGCCAACACCAAGCACCCAGCCTCTGTCATGATGCTTGGTGTTGTCTCCTCAGAAGGGAAGGCTATGCATCTCATCTGGTTCCCAAAGGGCCTGAGACTGAGGGCTAGGGACTACTTGGAGGTCATGCAGGAGGAGGTGTGGCCCTGGGCCACCAAGAACTTTGCTGGCAAGTTCGTTGTCTGGCAGCAGGACTCGGCCCCGCCCACAAGGCCAAGATTGTCCAGCACTGGTGCTACAAGCATTTTGACCACTTCTGGCCAGTGACCATGGGGCCACCGCACTTGCCTGACCTTAACCCGCTCGACTACAGCATTTGGAGGCCTGCCGCAACCTTCACCCCAATGTGGACAACCTGAAGGCCTCCGTCGAGGAGGTGTGGGCTGCCATGCTGGCAGAGTACATCAGGAGGACCTGTGGCCCAGTTCTGCCCAAGGCTCGAGGCCATGATTGCTGCCAAGGGCGGGTGCATCGAAAAATAAGTGTACAGTGGTGTCTCCCAATAAACATGGGCGGGTAACTTGTTTTCAATGGCCTTCTCCTTATTGATCTTGACGAAGTCCAAAAAAAACCCAGGTGTTCATATTTTAGTCCTCACACTGTACTTTGAGGCTGGCTACCACAAAAAGGGCTTCACCACTGCGTTTGGCATCACCTTCTGATCGCATGCATTATCCAGAAGTTCCACATGGAGACTGACAGCCATTTATAGCATAAAAAGATGTCGAGTCAAGATTTACCAGGACCGAAGATACGACAAAGCAGGCAGTGAAAAACATCTTGGAATCAGTTTAGGCAGAGGTTCGTATGTGCAATTTTTACTTGTAAGTAGGGAGCCTCAAATGTGGTTTTCTTTCACGTCCATTTAAAAATGAACCAAAAAACAGGGAAACATGTACGTTAGTATGTCATTGTCAGAGTCACAGGTTTTTCTGTAACTGGAAGTTGAGGCAGCTGATGCCAGAATACTCAACGTGTATGATCAACAGCTTATCTGATGGACTCACATGTAAACACCAATCTCAGGGTAGCAAATATATGCCTGATGCCACAAAAGAGACTGTTGCTAGCCCTCAGTCGCAGCTACTTCTGGGCTTCGAACTTTCTTTTTCTTCTGGACTCCCGGTAGTCGGCGTTTCCGCAGCTGAGACCTGAGCGGGTCTCACAATGGGCCCAAGGAGACTCGGAAGTCACCTGTGTGAGCACGCGCGCTCACTCGCACTCACCGATGTGTGCTCGCTCGCGCTGAAGTCCCCAGATTGCGATTGATGGTATCGACGCTCCTGCTCAGTGTCTGCTTTTCTCTCTCTCCACCTTACCTCCCCTGCTTTCTTCTCTCTCGTGACGGATGCGCTCTTTTTCTTCAAAGTTGCTCGGCCAAGGGTGTCCAATTCAGTCCTCTCGTATGAATCAGCGGGGAAAGCAGAGCTTCATCCCAGGAAGAGACGAAATCTGCGAAAATGTGTGCTTGGAACGAGCTTATGGGCGAATGAATACTTTCTCTGTGGACGGCTGAATTGGGCTGCATTCGGAAGATCTGCAGTTGGGAACTTTCATAAATGCGGGCAAAAACACGACTATGAAGAATTTTCGTGCGTCACACGTTTCCCCCACCGTGGAGATTCTGCGAGTGCCATTGGTCAACCGCAAGAGTGACCTGTAGTGAGAGAAGAGCGTAAAAAAAAGTGGAAACAGACTTATCGTACGGACAAAAAGAGTGTTCTGAGATCCTCAGAGTGATGTGTGATATGATGCGATGTGATTCACGCAAAGGTCGGGTCGGTCTCATTTTTCTCAGTAGGACAGGGTGGAAGTAAAACCCACCAACAGTGGGATGAAATCCACGATTCTGGCCCCGGAACTGCAGTCATGGATTTGGGCGAGGGATGGGTTACGAGCCCGAATCAGTTTCTGAAGCAGGGGCGAAATGGATTTGGTCATGTACAAAATTATGCAACCTTATGTTATGCAACCTTATGCTCTCCGGGCGTAAAAGCCCCAGGTCCTCGAGCAAAGGCGGCGCGATGCATCATTCGGGCCTTTTTGAATTTGATCGCACCTGAGCTTTCACTGGTATTGCGCAATGACAACATTACGTTATGTTGGGCTCTGTTTCTCGAGACCTTTATTTTGGTGAATCACGGCTTTAGCGTCGTAAAAGGAACTTTTCCTTGTAGAAGACCACATTGATGTCAAAACATTGCCTCTCCTACGATAGTGACAACGAGAGCAATATTTTTCAAGAACAAAATGTAGAGGCGGAAAGAGGAGGCTATCATTTCAGCCTCCATGATGCTCTTAATAGCAGCTACTGCGACCCTAGCTACGCTGCTCTGGTGCCGGACCTGTGGCTGTCGGGGCCTGCGCCGAATCCGCTGCTCCGAATTATCGTAGCTGCCACATTTCTCGTCCTCTGCTTCGTAAACAACGTGTGCAGCGTTTTGCTCTTTATCGTCTTCTGGAGGTAACTACTGCGAGTCATGCACACATGTACAATACAGTGGGTTACACGCGTAGGCATCATTGGATGTAACAGTTGCCGTCAATACGCGTATTGACGGCGACATGAGCATCAGTCAGGTGCATAGATAGAACTGATGATGAGGCTTCTCCTGCAACTGCCTGAGGTACCTTACATTGAAAATGTAGAAAAAGGTTGTCCTGCGGTTAAAATGTCCCAAAAGAGCCACAAAAGTCCACCAGTTGAACGTTTTGAATGCTCGTAACCTCAATGACACGACAAAACATGTTGGTTTATCCACCTCCAAGAAATCCCTCTTTTGATTATACCCAGCAGAAGTGCACTTCGAACCTGTCAGGTACGAAGTCGTCTGCACGTCCAACTATCAGCGAAATCTAGTTTTTACTCTTTGTTCACAACGCACAGGTTCCTTCGGATTGCGGTGCAAATGATAGTCCCAAAAAGTGTGCAGATTCAACGCATCTGTTAAAGTTGATTCTTCTAAGCAAACTATGATACCTTCAAAAAATAGATATGAAGTAAAAACAGCCCCACTCACAACGTTTAACTCAGTTAATGCGACTCTTGCGGAACAGAAAAGGGGAGTCCTAGCAGGTAATCGTGACAACTCATGATTTCTTTGTACTTCATTTCTGGTCGTCAAAACTGTGGTATTTTTCCATCTTGTAACTGAAAAAGTGAAGAAGCTCCTCTTGGCATCGCAGTCAGCAGTGCCTGAACAATTACAGCCCAAAAGAGCACAAATTTTGTCAACGTGCTGACCGCCCATTTTCCTCCCCGACAGATCATTTTGCATTTGCTTGCTCATAAGATTTAAGACACTACGCAAAACTTGTCTTCAGCCGAAGTCTTTTTTTTGCCAAAAATGCGCCTTCACATGAAGCACTCATCCAGAGCGCCCCCAAAACCCTATGTTCCAAACCAATGGGGCCACTCATGTAGTGAATTATTCCGACTGATCTTAAAATCACTGAGGTCGCAAGTCGCAGATGTCTTTGAGCATCAACATCAGATGCATGCATGCATCAGACACGAGATCGATCAGACGCAGCATTGCTAGATATCGGGTGACCGAAGTGACTAATTTCAATGTCAAAAAGGGCGAAATTCAGCAGAGGACATCTGTTCTGTGCAATTCTTTGCTCTGCTTCTACCTCATTTTTTCCACAGAGGACGTACTGACCGCAAGCTATGAGTGAGTAGTTCCCTGAGCCACACTGTTGTGCAGACACATGAGTCTTGCGCACCACAATTTGGGTCACCACAAACTTCCGACTAAATCTTGGAGCTGCAGTAAACAGCAGCGTCCTCAGGAGACACCTGACGCAAGTTGCAGTTGCCAGAGACTACTGGTGATGTAATGCAAGAGGGCTTCCTGCTCATATGAGATACAAACACCAGACGGACATAAGAATCCTAATCCAGCACCAAAAGTGATGCTTACATCCGCAGTCCATTGTATCGACTTGGTTCTGAGCAATATTGCGAGCTCTCTCGCTCGCTCGCTCGTTCTGCATTGTAATAACTTTACGTGCCTGTTATCAGTAAGTTCGAAGAACATACATAACTGCAAGTGAGCTGCAGAGGAGCGGAGGCTTCAGACGTGGACCAAGCTTTTTCTTTAAAGCTTGATTTTGGTCCAGCCGATGCCATGAAAACAGCTTCATGAGTACAGCTCAGGGGAAAGAGGTTGGATCTTTCAGGCAAACGAGCTATTTTGAACGGAATAATCTCAAGGAAATATGTCTGTAGAAGGAGAGAAAATTAATGTTTTCTTGGAGAAAACATGGAAATTTTTATGAAGAGCGATGTCAGTCAAGGCTGCCATGTGTGGCGAGGCTGTGGAGTCGGGCAAGACCGAGCAAGGCAGGACAAGGCCGGGCATGGACTTCTCGTCCCTCGTGCGTTGGCTTTTGAAAGCAACGCGAGCAACTTGTGGTAGTCGTGCCAAGTGAGCCTGTTCCGCTCGCCGGCTCGCCCAAAGACGGGTCCTGAGGTTTCTGTCTTGGTCCCCTTGATCACACTGGAAAAAAAACTTCCACTCGATTACAGCTTAACCCAAAAAAATAAGGCAGACACACAAGTGGCTCGCGTCGAAACACTTTGAAGCTTGTGTGAAGCCCCAGACTGCGGGTTCACTTTTCTCCACTTTAGGAAAGGGGTGAACATTGTTCACGTTGCCTGATGAAAAAAGGCGAAACTGAAAGAGTAAGGGGAATAGATGCAAATTTGGGGAAGCCTTCTCATCACCACCAGGGCTCTGAATAAAACGCCGCAGAACATCTCGGCTCCCGTCTATCCACACTGCACACACAAAGTACAACAGTGATCAGCTCATCTATCGTTCTTCCACAGCTGTTGCATCCTTGAGATCCTACACTGTCCAAAGAAAATAAAGGAGGGAGAAGGTGAACAAAGCCATTGAACTGAGGCCGAAATGTCAGCTGTCGTGGTGGTCCATCAAAACATAGAACATTATTGTGGTCTCCGCAAGGAATGGAGCAGGTGCACTGTAGTGTCTCAAGAAGTGACTACTTCAGAATTTTGTAAGCAACATAAAGTACAGCAATCTGTTAAAAAAGTGAAATACACCCTTCAAAGGGCAAAATATGACTCCCTAAGGAGAAAAGGGAGTTTATCCTTTATTTTCTTTGGAGCGGAGCAAGAGGGCCACCACAACAGCTGATATGCAGTTCCAGAAAGTGTGGCAGCATAAAAAGAGGAAAGAGAAGGTGAACGATGCCCAGACTCACTACAAGCACTCTGTGGCAAAAGGTCAGCTGTTGTGGTGGCCCCCTTTTCATAGATAATTTTAGGCATAAAGCAAACACATCGAGAGGCAGATCCAAGCAGGGCCGGTGGGCTAGATCCGCCATCTTTCGGGGTAGTTCACATGGTGTTTTTCTGTACTGGTGTGAACAGAATGAAGCACCTGAACTTTGCACCAGGACCCTGTACTGATGAACTACCCACAGCATCAGCTGCTGATTCCTCCTTCCCGCTAGCTTTGCCCCTCTAGGTGTTCACATAGAGTAAGTAGCTTTGCTAAGAGGACTGACTCCAGGCTAAGCAGGTGGTTCACTTTCTGAGCGCAATGCACATTGTTACTCTATACTGTGAACTTACTCACGCTAGAAGGCGACAATGTGCATTGCACTCAGAAAGTGAACCACCTGCTTAGCCTGGAGTCGGTCCTCTTAACGAAGCTACTTACCATACAGTAAGCAAGCTACTTACCATAGAGTAAGTAGCTTTGCTGCTCTTTCTCTGGCTTCGCTACTTACTCTATGGCGTTTGGTTGCTTTATGCTTTAGGCTGCAGTGCGACTGAGCAGCTGAGGCTGCCTGCATGTGCGACTGCAGTCTTAAGTTATCCATGAAAGAGAGGACCACCACGACAGCTGACTTTTCGCCTCAAAATCCTCAGAGCGAGCCAGGGTAACATTCACCTTCTCCCTCCTTTATTTTCTTTGACACTGTCACAGCGGTGAGCAGACACCAGTCAACACTTGCTGTTGACGTAAGTGGACAACAGTTTTTGCGCAGTAACTCAAGGATTGATTTTGCAGCCCATTTGGGAGCCTGAACGGAACCCGGGGTTAAGAACTGCGGAATTTTGATTACCGGAGCATAACGCAAGCTTTGAAGGCCTGCTACCAGCTGAAGCAAAAAAAAGCAATGTAGGCAAAAGCAGTCTTTAATTTTTGATTCACCACGAAATTGGGGACATAATAACCACAATTTTGTACATACAGTGTGTTGATTCATGATACGCAGATGCGACATTTGTACATATTTCATAATCGAATGGAATACAGTGCCTGCCGTAAATAATGTCGCTTGGTACAGATCATTGTGCTATGCCTATTGGGATAATTGTAAGGTTGCATTTAAGGTTGGAATGTGTGATGGAGAGTGTTGGACATGAGATCCTGCAGTATCGTCAAGTTTCAGGCACTGCCCCCCAGAAAATTTCAGCCACTTTCACTTTCATTACTGGTCAAAAACATCGATTTTCGGCAGCAACCGGCACGGTGCTCTTGTCAACTCATCATACTCAAAGTGCTCTAGTGCCTTAACGAACATTCAAAACGGTGACCTTGAGTACTAAAAGTTCTGTCCCACAGTCTGAACGATCCATTACAGGTTGAAATTCCACTCAGAAACATCCCCAGGCTGTATCTGGCAGCAATACGTACCAAGTGACATTATTTGCGGCAAGCACTGTACAGTGCGTGTCAGTTCGATATGCGAGTATGGAAATAGGCAATTTCTGGGCACCCACATTGAATTGGGAAGTAGTGTAACCATCTGTGGGATGGCCATTGGGCTAAAGTCACTCAGGCATCATGACAATGAAAGTGTAGGTCAATAAAATTTGAGCTCAATATTCCAAGTTTTAGGTGCCCATCTTTTGCATCGATAGTTCAATCCACCCATTTACTTTTACAGCTCTACAGTGCAGTAGGACTGACTTTTCCTCTTCCCAAATGCTATGTTCTGAAAATATGTCTGATTGATTGATCTCGGGCATGGAGCGATTCTCCATGCCCGAGATCAATCAATATATGAGAGGTGCTCTCCTCTCAGCACCTAAGATTCGAGCTCAATCACACATACTATTGCTACTAATATTTTAGGACTTGCATATCAAACAACGGGCCTAGGGGAGACTCATATTTTTTGAAGCTTGTAGATATTCCATGCTGGATGCTCTATTTCTCAAAAAGAGATGTACTGGTGTCAATCCGGCACTCGCTGCGGCCTGAAAGGCTGTACAGGCCTCCACTACCTCCACTAGGTATTTATTTGACATCTTGGCCGAGGACTTGTAAATGGCGGCCAGAAGGAATCCGTCTTCTGTGAGGAGTGCTCTGCGCAAACATTGTCTTCCCCATGCGTCCACAAGTCAAAGTCGAGAGGGTTCAGGTTCAAGCTGGATAGAGGCCAGAACTCCTTTGGCCAGAACTCCTTTGGCCAGAACTCCTTTGGCCAGAACTCCTTTGGCCAGAACTCCTTTGGCCAGAACTCCTTTGGCCAGAACTCCTTTG
>JAAUXU010178067.1_pt1 | contig 20377 bp, 19 predicted proteins | sample 7278151 | NCBI WGS metagenome assembly JAAUXU01 (sample SAMN14350113, study PRJNA611818) | marine sediment metagenome | isolation source: surface marine sediment (1.8m) | place: French Polynesia: Moorea | collected 2018-08 | reverse complement strand
TAGGGCAGAGCTCGGTTGTGTGTCGAGTTCGGTGCTCTGGTGTGTGTGTGGGTGGGTGGGTGTGTGTAGTGCAGAGCTCGGGTGCCTGTGCAGTGCAGACCTAACGCATGTGTAGTTCAGACTGACAGTGGTAGTGCAGAGCTCGGGTGTGTAGCCCAAATCTCGCGTGTGTGCAGAGCAGATCGTGTGGAGGGGTGCGCACGTGTGCGTCGAGTAGACGTAATATGCGTAGTGCAGAGCAGTTGCGCGTACAATATGCAATGCGAAGGTTCTCTCTCTGCTTATTTACCTGCATACCGGGTGGCCCAAGGGTATTCGCAATGTTGTTTGCACCTTCAAGATGAGTAGCAAAATCTTCTTAATCACCATTACTCATTTGCAAGTACAGAAGTATTCCATTGAAACGTGAGGGTTACAAAGTCAAATTTTCTGAATCATCATGGTAAGTAATAAGTGACTTTGACTCTATGCAACAACTTGCTGGAGTAGGCACATTCAAAATCCACCCGTTATCATATTCATTTCAAATTCATGCAAATTTTCGGAATCCAAATTCATCCCATCCCTTCCTTTGTCCCTTCCGTGCAGCAGTACTTGGTACTCAGTACTCGGTTCTGCAGCAATGTAGCAGTGGAGGAAAACTCTTCCTTACTCTCACCAGCTCTGACGGGAAAGAGTCCCGCAAAAATCGCCAACAACGAAACATTCTTACACGCTCTTATGATCAAATGTGACCATTACAGCCTTGGAGAAAGCGGACATGCTTTCTTTCCTCCGTTTCAATTGAATTGAACGTGGTGTCAGAGGACACATTCGCGGTCGGGCCGGAGCGCTGGCCCGCAGGTACTGAACGAGCCGTGAGTGGCCTCAGCCCCGTGGCACACGACGTTCATATGTGCACGTATGTACATGTCACGTAGTTTAGCACTTGCTTTTGTTAAGCGGACCATTTCGGAGGCCATTCGAGGCCATTCATGCATAACAAATGACCTCGGAAAACTGTTGCCCTTCTGGGGCAACAGTTATTCCGGGGGACGAATGATTTGTGAGTGGTGATGAAACACTGAATTTCTTGGTCTCTCCTCGGGCAGGTCTTGGAGCTCCAGAATACTCTGGAGGACTTGACAACACGAGTGAACGCGGTCAAGGAGGAGAACCTCAAGCTCAGGTCGGAGAACTCCATCCTCGGACAGTACATACAGAATCTCATGCAGGCTAGCCAGGTCTTCCAGGCGGTCACTGCAGCGACGGCGGCGGACGCAAGCGGCGGCGAAAACCAGCCGCCGAGATCGGTCCCTTCAGCGACGGGCAGCGGGGGTGGCGGAGCGGGCGGCTTGGGCACAGTCATCCGGAGCGTCAACGCATCCGCCATGGGCAACACCAGCAAGAGGTCAACCAAGGAAGACAGCGAAGCAGTTGTGAAAGGTGTGCTGAGTCCTTAAGGGACGTCTGCCTTTCAAAATTTGTGAAAGTTTTATGTACGTCGTACCTGAAGGGTCTCTTATCGGAAGCAAGAAATACAGTTTATTTCGTTGAGCATTCTGATTCAGCAATAAATCCTACTGAAGTCACTCTCGTGCCACCCCGTAGTTCTGCACCAACTTGATGGAGAGGTCGTACAACCTCTTGGCGTCCTCGGCGCTGGCGGAGGCGTTGGGGAGGTACTTCGTGGGCATGCAGTCCTGGAGCAGGGCAGTCACGATCGTGTCGGACAAAGAATTGCGTGTCCAGCGGGCCTCAAGTCAAACTTGTGAACTCTTTCACTAGAGAAAACTTTCCCAGCAGAGAAATTCCAAGTGAACAAAGTCTGGCCAACTGAGTTCGCGAACTAAATATGTACTCGAAATTGTCTGTCTGTCCAGGCTCGATCGTGATTGCCTTGTAGAGCACGAAGTTGTCCTCGCTCTGCTCGTCCTCGACGCACGCGCGTGTGATGTTCATGGCGCCGCGGTAGCTGGAGCGCATGAACATGGCCACCAGCGGGAGCAATTTGGCCTGGTCCAGGATGCGCCGGAACAGCGACCTTGGGAGGGACAACGCTTCAACGGGCATATGCGTACAGGAGCCAGCAGAGGAGAGTCCAAAATGTCTTCAACAGCTCCGGAAATTCGTTCGTCACCGGACATGGTAAAAAACTCTTCCTTAGGCCCTTTTGCACACCGGCGAGCTGGGTCAATAACAGGCTGACCCGAGGTTGACTTTGGGAATCTTCATCAAGATGAACGTGGCGGAAGCAAAGGTGATGTTGTTCAAAAAGGTTGCAGCTGGCTTCAATTGGTCCGCTTGACCCATTTATGCCCCCCCCCCCAAGAGACCACTGAAGCTCAATATAAAGTACCCTGCAATGTCTTGAGGCTGGACAAGCTGCCTTAGGGATCAAGAGTGCTGTCCTACCTTTGGCTGAATTCCTCTCTAGCTAGACCTGAGTAGCACCATCCAGGACAGACACTGTAGCAGTGGACGTCTGGAAGGCCTCGCTCAGACAATGTTGACTTTAGGTGCTGAGGAGAAAGAACAACTTTTGCAAGATCGGGAACGTGCACTGCTTCGCTTAGTCCTCACGGCCATGTAGAGGTAGCCGCAGAGCTTGGAGTCGAGGTAGCCGTTTGGGGCGTAACTCAGACCGTCTCCTTGGCGCCCGTGGACCACAAACTCGTCGGGGGAATCGAGCTTGATCTTGCCACTCTTCATCAGCGACGAGGACACGTTGATCACGCGCGGCCTCGATGCCTAGAAAAAAAGTCGCGAAAAAAGTATAGCTCAGATTTTCTGGCGAAAATTTCGCACGTTTCTCAATAACGATGTCTGCAACAGGAGCTCGGTGAGCAGGAAGTGGCCCAGGTAGTTGACCCCGAAGTGAATCTCGTAGCCGTCTGAGGTCTTCTTGTGCTGAATAAAAATCAGGGCCCAAAGTGAGTCAAGTCTTGGTGCAACAAAAAGAACCTCTCCTGTTTGTTTACTCTGTTCATTGGCACCCACACCCCGGCGTTGAGGACGAGACCGTCGATCTTGTCGTACTTGGTCGAGATCTCCTGGGCGAAGTCGCTAACGGACGACAGCGAGGACAAGTCCAAGTGCACCGCGTCAATCAAGGCACGAGAGCTGCCGTCACTGCACAGAAATTGAAAAAAGTTTGATGCTTTCAAAAGTCATTTTACGTACTATCCTCGCTCCTGTAAGACGATACTTTCAAAAATAGAAGGAAACGATTGAGTCACTGAGAGTAGTGGGGGAATCCGGTGACATGACACAATTTTGACTCAAGCTGGAGAGCTGGTGGCTCTGCTCTCAGGTGATCTCTGACCTGAACATGGCTAGATGAAGGTGGGTCAAACTGACAGCTTCTTAAGCGTACTTTAATCATGAATTGCTGGACGCATAAATTTGTCAGAGACTCTCATCAATGCTGTTATTGATCTTTCTTAAAGGAATGTTATTATGTTGCTTCTGAGCTGTGGCAACAGCTGATGTTAGTGGCTCTCTTTAGTGTGACTCTTGACCTTTCTTGTACGGAGTTGCAACTGACACGTTTTGTAAACTCTTTAAATTGTGTTTTTAACTTGTGGAGGCCACGCAATTAGAGTGTCTCGACAATATCCTTAAAGCACGCAATAATTCGACGAGACCTTCGGACCAGCCCGGGGACTGAAAGTCTTGTGAGACTTTCCACTCATCCTGCAATTGCCAACTCACGTGATCTCTCTGATGACCTGCTTGGCCTTGGTGAGATCCCTGACCCCCATGACGACCTTGGCACCTTGTCTGCAGAGGACTCGGGCAACCTGAGAATCAAGCGTTGGTAACGGTCATGGCACGGAACAAGTTGTGGACTGAAGAGAACCTCCTTGCCCAGGCCGCTGCTGGCACCGGTGACAACGAAGACCTCGCCGCTCAGGTCCTTCACGGCCTCGTAGAATCCCCACGACCTGGACTGACGGTACCTGAACATACACACGGTGATGAAGACGTTGCAGTCGTTACTGACCTGGCCCCAGGTAGGCCCCAGGTGCGCCGCAAAAAAGTTACCTGACGAACCCAATGGCGCAGGAGATTCCCGTCAGCACCCAGACTGGCACAGGGACATCCCGGAGGAGATGGCACCACTGGGTGGATGACATGGTGTACAGGCTTGACTCCGTCTCCTCTTTTGTGTGTTTACGTCGTCTGCGCGTGCGCAGCTCCGGATGGCGCCAAATTACGAACCGCGAAAAACAAGGTTTTCAAAGTGTCTCTACAGTAATTGGTAGAACTGAGCAGACCAGCTTTGGTGTACAGGGTGTACCATAAGTCGTTGTCGGTATACCATCGGGATAGTCGTTGTAGCTCCACTGAAGCAGATCAAAGTCAGAAGAATTGAATGCTGGAGCTTTCAAATGAGGCAGAATGTTGGAGAAGCTCATTGGAATGCTGTGCATATCTTTTTTGCAATAGTCATCAATAGAACTTTACAACTCAGTCCATAGTCAGGCATACAAGTCAGGCACACAGATTAAATAACGAACTACAGTCTACCTTTTTCATTCTTCCAGCTGTGTCACCCTTGACCTAGTAATGCTACGTAGACATGATAATGTTTTTGTTTTATGTCAGCGATGCTGTTTTCGTCGTGAAAGGAGAAAAAGGGTTTCTTTATAGCTGCCAAAAAAGGAAGTTTCTTTGCCTTATCAACTTTTCTCATTGAATTTAGCGAAATACTCCCTAAGTTCAGGGAGTGAGACTATTATGGATAAAGTAAAATAACTTTATGTCAGACTTGACTTTTTTCATCATTTTTATGCAGTAAAGCACAAAATAAGAAAAACTTTATTTCACCAGTGAAATAAAGTCCCCAGATAAAGTAATTAATTCAGGCTCCAGGCCTTTGGACATTAGCTGTGCTTATTTAAGTACTAAACTAAGAAGTTGGGAGCCGGCAGTCGCATAATAAATTGAAAGTCATGAGTTGGATTGATCCACCGATCAAGAATGATGGACAACATTATGGTGTCAAAGTCAAAGTGAAATAAAATTAAAAATTCGCTGCAAAACAATTCCCATAATTAAACGGCTAATGATTGGGTGTTCTTTCATCTATTTTGTGCAGTGCACTGTGCACCTCTCATGAAATTTCTATGCCAGTTGGTTGGGTTGTCATTTCTGGTGCTATCCGAAATGTGGCCAAGAAAATTGGGATTGCTCAGGTTATTGCTATTGTTGAGGAGGTTCGAACATGTTCAACTGTTTTTGTCTTCTGCTGCTAACTGACATTTGCAAAAATTTGATTTGGAGCGTGGATTTTTTTCTGTGTAGGCCAAAACGGCTGAAGAAGGACATTTGTGGAGGAAAAGCTCATTTTCATATCTCACCTGCATTAAAGGTTTAAGCTCACTCATGTTTCCCTCGTGGTCAGAATTGGGCATACTCAAGGTGCCCTCAAATTATTTCGAACAAAAATAACTTTTACTTGTTGGTCATGAAACAAGTACCTTTCTGGTCACTATGAGCTATACTCGAGTATTCTTTAGCGTCGGCGATTCGATACTTCATACTGTTGGGGAGCGATGCTATCAAACATCGGGTATGAGGTGATACTCGGGAAACATATCAAGCATCGGCGACAAGATGCTTTTTAATATCGCACAGTCCTAAGCATGGTACACTAAAGCTGTGCGAACTCCCAAATTGATCGAGATTGCGATATTCCATCTGTCGAGACCAAATATCACCATAGTCAATACGATATTTCATACTTTTATTCCACAACTGTCACGTTTTGGTGCAGGTACACAATGACAATCTTCCACCTTCAGGGAAGTCCTGATGTGCACAACCGGAGTGCAGTGAACACGACGTTGCCACTGCAGCTGAGCAATCGTTCGGAAGTGGCACTTGATGCTGGGATGGCCAGACCCATCCATGGCCATCCCGCAGTCCACAAGCTGCCAAATTGTATCGTACGCGATACCGCGATATATTTTTGGGTATCGTGATATTCGACGTTTTCCAAGTATCGCAATATTTGATATCGATACGACGACGTATCGCACAGTCTTATGGTGCACCCATACATTGCAAATAGATAGGTGATTACCCACGTCTACATGGGTAAATTATCATATATTGTTAGAGCGCCACCGTTCTTAGGAAAAATAACAATCATCTTGTGCACAGATGTTTAAAAAATAACAATTGATTCTTTGTAATAGTCATAAATGTTTCGTGAAGCAGTGAAGGGTTAGTGAGGTTTCTCCTTTGCTGGGGAAGAGAGCGCGTTCAGGACCAACGAGACGACGCTCTCCAACGGTACGAAGGGGTCCACGGTTGAGCTGGTGAAGATGCTGCTCAGCTTGGTCGAGATGCACAGGCCCACCAAGGACACGTAGATGACGTCCTGCAGTGTCAACGTGCACATTTACGCGGGACAGAAAACGCAATAAAAAATAGTAAGAAAATTGCAACGAAAATCGGAGCAAGGAAAGCTAAAAATTACTGAAATTTTTCACGTGAAGTTATGACGCCCAAACAATTAATAAATGATATGATCGATAAGTGTAACTGCTCCCTTAGTGACAAGTGAAGAAAAAGTCACTTTGTTAAACCTGCTTTTATGCTGGCAAATTTTGATAAGTGAAGTGGGTTCAACGACTTACAGGGGTTCCCATAGTAGCAAAGATGACGGCGGCGAGCAGGCAGTTCTTGGTGGTGACCGAGGGCCGCATGAACTCGGAGTCTTTGGGCCTGAAGTCCCCTCTGATGGCTCGGGCGATTGGGGCCATGAAGCCCGACCCATTGCCTTTCAATACTCCGATGGACACCGGGATGAGGACCGGGGAGTTCTGGAAAGCCTTGGAACCATCGCCCAAGCCACCGAACACCTTCTTGACCCTGCAAAGGAAGAAATGCATGTGAAATCATCTCTGAAAGTAACGCTTTGCACTTCTTTGCGATCACCTGTATATTTCCTTGACGACGCAAATGACCACGTAAATAGGCTGGAGCTTGACCAAGGTGTAGAAGATGTCACCAGGGCTGAAGAAGACCAAGAGGAAGAGGACGAAGCAGACCAGCACCAGGAACTCGTCCGAGAAAGCCGCAAACACCGGCTTGCCTACAGAGTCAGGTTTTTTCAGTGGCAAGCTGAGATGTCATCGTTTGGTAGGCCCAAAGGCCTACCTCATATGTACGAATCATAATAGCAATGACAGGCATACCAAGCAGTGGATTGGCCAGGAGGCTCCCAGCAAAGCTGGACACCAAGCAGGAGACGAGGGCTGCGGCGGGGTGATCGTGTGCGAAGGCCTTCCCGGCCTCCTTGCGCACGGTGAGCACGCAGAGTAGGATGTGGCAGACGTCGAACACGGGGTAGAACTGCTTGGGCAGGGCCAGCAGGCCCTGGGCAGTCATCATCAACTTCGCCAAGTCCAGACTCCTCACTCACGCCCAGTTGTGGTTGCTACGCCTCACCCACATCAAGGCCTGATAAGACTTTTTTGCTACAGGGTGAGTAAAAATATCAGTAACAGGAAATATGCGAGGAAGTACTGGAGGATGCACACTACTAAAGTCCTGACAATTTCTTGGCTCACCCCCGTGGGTGACCTCGCTGTCATGAGACTTACTCACCCACGAGAAGAATAGAAGAACTTCATGTCGCTGTCGCAACTTTTGCTCACCCTGTAGCTGACACAGCTGATAAAGAACAACCCCCCCCCCTTCTCCCCAAAGATTAGTGACGGAGTCTCCTGTTTACCGTGCGGGCCAAACGCAAGTTAGGGATGGGCGCGGGTCGGGTCGGGTCCTACATCTGCTCATGCACGGCCAATTTTTCAATGCTTTTCGAGCTTTTTTGAACCCAGACTTCTTTATTTTTTTTTTTCAAAAGCTTGAAATCAAAACAGAGTGTGACCAAAACCAGAAAAAGAAGCCATGTTGCACCAATACGCATTGGGGTCGGGTCGAGCCGAGCTTTTAAGGATTCTTAAATAGTTGAGCTTAGTTCAGCTCAATCGTGAGCGCAACCTAAAGTAGGCCTTTGTCTGCACGGTTTCGTGCCCCACAGAGCACTGTCGTTCTGCAATGTTTATGTTATACCGTTCACCTGTCCATCTTAAGGCTCGTTTGCCTTAAACACTCTTTCCCAGACTACCTTTACAAGCGAGAGGTCAGGTAGAGTGTATTTAAAAACATCTCAGCCGAGGGGGAGGAACTTTTCGCCCTGTTTCACGCAACCTCGCACGTGCGACCTTCACTCAGTACTGTAATGGTTGGATTCGCACTTGTTTTTATACCATCAAGGTCACTTTCCCTCAAACTTTACAGCCTTTGTTGTATTAGTCAAATGTCAACCACCTGTCCAAAAGCATGGCAATCAACATATCTACCGTGAATGCTCTTATAACCAGGCAGGCTCTAACAAACCAGCATGTCCAAGGATGAGGTGGCTGTGGAATTCTAGGTGTTGTGACACCTTGATGGCCTACTCAGAGCTACCGTTGTGCCCATGATTGTTTAGACTTGTTTTGTTTACTCATGAAGTACTGTTGACAGGTTCTACAGTTACACTTCAGTTGAAAAACAATCCTGGAGACTCTAATAACCGTGCACCCTTGAGTAGGAGTGGAAAAATAAACAATCAGGCACGTCTGATTATTGGGGCATTTTCGGTATGTGCAACTCTCTGCCAAAAAGGCAACTTGGTCATCTGCTTCACTTCCCCTCTGCGCCGCTTCCTCAAATAGCAACAGAGGTGGGCTGAAACATCCACATTGTCCTGAAAGACCAGGTTGATCTTGTGCAACTTGTCCGTGTGCGCATTTCTAATGAGAGGAGAAGTGAGACCACCCAATTGCTCTATGTACAGGGTTATTTAGCTTTGGATGCTGCTTTTAGGCAATCTGGCATGCGCAGAAATGTGTCTCTGCAGCAAGAGCAACGCGGTCAGCAAGTAGAGACTTCTGGCTTTTAGCATAGCGAATTCCACAAGAAACATGACTGCGTTGGAAGTAATTCTGAACACTCAACTGATGCGGAAAGTCTTTCCGGGGTCTTTTTACAGTCAATCGATGCATTTTTGCATGGCATGAAAAACATAATCAGTCCAAAATAGACATTGAACACAAACCTTTCTTAAATGCGTCACTTATTGTAAGATGTCAGTGCCACTGCATTATTTCTTACCTCTCGTTCCAGGGCTACATAAGCCTGTAAGTTGAACAGAACATAAGTTTTGTGCAGCGAGACCGATTCCTCGGTTGTTTCGTGCCCTTGCAGACGATGCGACCTCTTGCTTGTGGACTTTCTTTTCATTTTCTGCTACTTGTGATGAGCAAGTACTCTTTCATCCGATTCTGAATCGAGGACATTAAATGCGACATAATTCTCTTTCCATTGATGGAAGCACTGCTTCAAAAAGTTCTCGTACATTGGAATACGTTGGTTTTATAAATGGTCCTTTCTCGGAATCTCTTGAACAAGAAGGGGAGTCTGTGGTACTTCAGCACCTCTCACACGAGAAAATGCTTGTTAATAAGAGGTTCTGCTGTATTTAATTATCTATTCAAGGCAGTAACAACAACTTTCTAAAGGAAATATTACAACCAATTTGCTTGACATTATTGGACATATTTGATCTCATCACAGGCTCTCCTGGCCTTCTTGAGCGAGCAACTCCTCGGCCGTGGCGTACATCATGGGACGCTTGCGGACGAGAAAAGTTATGTCGTTTACCTAAAGTTATAGAGTCGACCAGATTACCCCGTGGCCTTACGAGTCATGTCCCAAAAATTAAAAGATTAAACTGTAGTTAGTTAAGATGTGGAGATCGATTATGGCAGTGCATACCCATTTTTACTTGAATGAATTCGATGATGAGGTCTGCAGGAACTCCACGAACTCTTTGTAGGGGCCCTCGTCATCTCCGTAGCCAAGCAGCATGCGCCTGGACACACTGTTGTACTTAAGTAATGTGAGCCACAAAAATGTGAGGAGGCGGAGGTGATAGTGCAGGAAGATCTTGCTGGCCGGAGACAACTGTTGAGGCCTTGCTGGAGGCCCTCTCTGAGGCCCTCTCTGACTTCACACTGTGGGAAACACAGCAAATACCTGAGCTCCTGGCTGAAGTGGGCACGTCTCTTGCAGACGTCGAAGAAGGTGTCGATATCATCGCCCTCATCTTCCTCGTCCCACTCAGGGTTGAGCTCGGCCGTGTTGCTGAAAAGGTCCAGATTGCGATTGGTGGACGACTCGGAAGAGTTGGCCATGGTGGAGGAAGTGCTGCAACAAAGTTCCCTTCCTGCATAAAGTATGGAACATCGAAAGTGCACTTTAAAACAGCTGATTTAAGTATAGAGATCCTCTAGCAGAAAAACACCTTCTACGAAGAGGAAAAAAACACTCCCTGCCAAGGCAAGGAAGCTGGAGGAGGAAAACTCAACCAGACAACTTGATGAGATTTTGAAGTGGCGGCAAAAATGAAAGTGACAAAACTTAAGGCCAAAAACGCCATTTTTTGGCTCATCAAAGAGGAGGTAGTTGAAAATGGCATCAAAGACAACAAAGACGGAAAATTTTCTTCAACTATACATCGAAACTTGACTTGAACACAGGTTCAATTTTTACTCTCATTGTTTCAACGTCAAAGTCAAGACAACATTTGGTATTGCCCATTCACCAATGCCTTGAGACCAGTTGGTTTTGCTCTAAGATGCACAAGAAAAGGAGAAAATGACTGTTGCAAAAAGTGACATTTTCGGAATAAATTTGCAAAAAAAGGAAAGAAAAAGTTTTCTGTGGTGTGAATTTTTTTATGTCAATCCAAATCCTTTCCCATCCACTAATCTGTTGCTCCTAGATCTTCGCCACAGCTGTCTGGTGGAGGAATATCTTCCCAAAGAATAAACTAACTGTGACATCCATGCATGCTGAGTTAAGAAACTCTAGAATTTTTTACGAGCTTTTTTCTTCTTCCTCAACAGAACAACACATTCACTCCTCCACCAAAGGCCCATCAGAGCCTCTGAAGGTCTCCACGAGCTCCACCTTGGGGAGCCTCCACGAGGAGGACGAAATTTCGGCTGCAAACGTGTGTGAAAGGTGGTGATTTGAGGCAATCTTTCGTGGTCTGGAGTTTTTGCCCCTGTTGTTTTGTTCCTGACAAAACATGTCAATGCGTCAGTGTTGCCACCGAACCCCAAAAACTGTGCCCTGTCAGTAGCAGTTTGTCAAAGGGTGCAATGAAGGGGGATGACACCGAATGATGAGTGGAAGGAGAGACACGGACCTATGTGTATGTCTGTGGGTGGATGTATGAGTGCTGGGATGAGGATTGGCGGAAAAAGACATAACCTTTGACACGCAACCTCCTTTATGAGCTGCTGCAGCAACTTTTGGCACCCTCAGTTGCATTTGCACCGCACTCGACTCTCCAGCTGCGCTGAGTGGTATAAGGTGCGTAACTACATAAATAGCAGATCTCTTGGATCGCTCAACTACTCACATTTGTCTGGTCGAGCTGATTCTGCAACAGTTCCATGCTACTAAAAGGTTCCTTCATTGCTCACATTCCCCTTTTGCTCCGCACGATCCGTTCGTGCACAAACCAACAATCACGCGCGATCAAGTTGCGCGCTGCACATGCACGCACGCTCTGCACTGTGCACACAGGCTCTGCACTGTGCACACAGGCTCTGCACTGTGCACACAAGCACCGCACTGTGCACACAGGGTCTGCCCTGCGCACACAAGCACCGCACTGTACACAACTTCTGCACTAGACACACAGGCTCTGCACTGTGCACACAAGCACCGCACTGTGCACGCAGGCTCTGCACTGCGCACACAAGCACCGCACTGTGAGCACAGGCTGTGCGCTGCACACACAGGGTCTGCACTGCGCACACAAGCACCGCACTGTACACAACTTCTGCACTAGACACACAGGCTCTGCACTGTGCACACCCACAGACACACGTGTGCGTGAGAGTGCAAGCCGCAGCTTTGTGTTCAACCCTGAGTTTCGACACTTGAATGCCAGTAAAAAGTAGGAGAAATCTCATCAGCATGACGAGAGAGAAAAATCAGTCACGACACACAACTAAAAACTTTTTTAACGTCATATTCGCTACTTTTCATACGTTGGACTCTCCTGCTGGTCAAATCTGCCTTTTGGACGTAAACACTTCACGACTCACAAACAAGTTGTGGTCTGAGCTGTGGAGGATGAGGACACGAGCCTGTGGCCATTTTTGCCTTTTCCGGCTGCTCGCAGCATTACTGTTTGATATTTTAGGATAAGATTTAGGTAAAAAACAAAATAACCCTTAAGGTCTTTTGTGACCTAACACCTTCACAATTGCGTGGCCTTTTTTTCTCGATTTTCCAGTTCCCTTTATCTGCTTTGTTTTATTTATACTGACCTAAAAATCCCCGGCCTCAGCATGACTAATCTTACTCAAGTCGCTGCCTTTGCCGTGCACCCTGACGCCGTTCCAGGACCTCGTTGCGAAGATGGCGGTGATCGACAAACAGGTGGAGGAGAAAGAGACACCATTGCCAAGTGGACGTCGCCACCATTGTGAGCTTGGACAATCCAGAAGCCCATGCCGGTCGCCTTCGAAACAGCCACAGCAACAACAGAGCACATTGACAAAGGTGCTCATCATTGTCAATGACAAGGGGAAAAAAAAATTCTTCATCACCGATTTTTGACAATGACTTGAAACGAAATCTTTAAAGTCGCCAACAGCTTTTTTTCATATCAAGTAGGAAACTATTTGTAAGAACTCAAATGACTGTGAAGATTGTAACATTAATAACTGAGCGAACAGAAGCTATAAACACCTACTGCTTAATGGGTGCAGAAATTGCAAAGGAAAATAAATACTACAGAAGGAGAGAAAAAAATGCAGAACACTGCACATGTGTGCGAATTTGGAAGAGACACTGAAAACCCGTGTAATTCTTGGAGCTGCAAACTTTTGGGCTGTTGTAAAGCAGTAAAAACATGAGCTCTTCCACACTGAAGCGTCAGAAGCAAAACTCTTGGCAGAAACCACATCAATCCCAAGGTGAAGAATATTCAATACTTTGTGTGTTAGCAGAGTTTGCGCTGCTCGCCTAAGGAATCAGCCTAAAAACACAGCATGGCGCACATTTTTCACTGTGTTACACGGGCTTTCCATCATCATTTCAGAACTGACTTTTTTTTTTCACGGAAACCAGAAAAAGTGAGATCTGTAAAGGTCTTGTAACGTGCGCGTGCGTGCGCTCCCCGTTCCCGCGTACTCGGCGAGTACAGTGTGAGTCAGGTAAAAGCTCTCAACGTGCAACCGTCACTTGGCGGAAGATTCTGACCACCCTGTACTGCATTAATGAGGAGGAAGATTGGGGACGTCATGAATACCATTTTGTTGGAAATTGTCCCGACATTTTGCAGCACCCTGTTCGGTCCTCTTGCAGTCCCTTTGACCATCGGCCTTTGACCATGGCCAGACTACGTCCAGGCCAGCCTCGTTGAGCATTTGCTGCAAAAATTGCTGCAAAAGTGCCAGTCATATGTACTGTTGATACATTTGGGAGGACAATGATTACACCGCGAATTTTAATAATCTGAACTGACTGCATGAATCTCCGGACAGCTTCCAGCCAAACCATGTTGGAGAAGATTCACACATGGGTTGCTCATAGGGAAAAAAAGAAGGATGCGAAATTTTCCACACACTGGAGGACACAGGGTATCGTATGCACCCTATTAAGGTCAATGTTTTGATTTTTCAAAAAATGTTCATTATTTACTGAATGTTAGACAAACGGGAGCCTGAAGAAGATCAGGAAGGAGAACACGACGGTGGCGATGAAACCGTTGGCCCCCACGATGGCCTCGGAATCGGCCTACTCGCCAATGTGAATGACTCATCCAGACATTAGCATTAGCCTTGGGTCATGATTCGTTTCTGAGCAGTCTAGTTCTGTACGCAAATTCTTACGTGTGCAGCTGAAACAGCGCAAGTGCGTAAGCAGCACTGAAACATGTGTGACGAAGTCCAGCTTCTTGCCCGTGCAGCACTTTTACGCCTCACTCTGTCCACACGAGTGGTCTCTTCTCTCTCTCTCCGTAAGACATTGACATACAAATGGTGAGAGAATCATGGTCTCGGTACAGTGAAACTGCATTTTACATCACGTGTAAGAAATTTGCAGAAAAGCTTGCAAACGCGCGCACGATGTTTGCGTGAACGATGGATGTAACCACTCTCACTCAGCTGCTGTCGTAGTACACGGACACAGTCGGACAGGACAGCAGCAGCTCGTCTCACACGTGCCCAGTCCAACTTAACCCTTTCTCATGCGTAGGAGACTGTTTTCTTCATGCCCAAGCTCTGTTTGCTTTAGGTTATATTTCTAATAACTAAAGGTGTAAAATTCTTTGTAAATTCCTAGATAATTTGTCTGGAAACCAAAGCTGCGTGGAGAAGGGGGAGGGGAAAACCGTTTGTCAAGTCTCCTCCTTGCGGAAATTATTAATGAACTCTCTTTAAGTGGCGCAGGAGGAAGAGATAAGAATGTTTCTTAAGATGCATTTGCTTTAACACACATTCTTTGTTTTCCTGTGTAAGGCAAAGAAATTCTTCCGCTGACCTTCAGGCCGGCCCCAGTGTGTGAGAACAAGTGAATGGATGTGCAGTGTGTGAAGACCAGCGCGTAAAGTGCAGCACGTAAAGTGAAGTGTGCATAAGGTGTAGCGTACACAATGTACTTCATAAAGTGGCGGCTGAAGCGGGCAAAAAAGGCCCGCGCCAGCGCGCGTTGTAGCACTTTCATGCGTGGGCGGCGCCCAGAGTCTCTGTCACGCACGTGGCAACTCTGTCCACGTGCATTTGACGTCAAAGCATTTTTCCCTCTGCTGCAGAGTAGAAAATTATTCACATTAGAGCATGAAAATATCTTCCCAAGCACGCGGAGGGAGAGTTAGAGAAAGTTGTAAGCGATCCGTTCGATGCCAAAGTTCAGGAGGGGGAGGAGGCCGAGGAGGGGGGGGGGGAGGAGGAACTCGAGAAGAGGACGACTGAAGAATTAGGCCTACCTTGATGTATGCCTCAGAATTTGCGAGGGAGGATTTGAGAGTTGCAAGTGACAGAACTTTTTTTTGCCAGGTCCAATCTGCCACTGGAAAGCAGGTCCTCGCTGGAGTACAATGGACCAGTCAAGGTGGGGATTTGACACGAGCTGTGTGCGAAGGGTGGGCGGAAAACATCAACATTCTGGTCCAAAAGACCAGCCCAGGCCTTGGTCGATAACACGTTGAGGACCGACGGTTAAGGGGACGCACTTTGCAACAAGGACAAAGGCACGTGCAAATCTTTGCTTGAGGAGAGCCTCATACGTCAGGTGTTGCCACAGTGGAGAACTGTCTTACTTTACTCTTGTGCTTCAACTGCAACATCCTGTAAGGTTTGCTCAGAAATGTTTTGACTCTTCTTTTATATAGGACGTTGCTTTAGTCTCGCGTCAGCTGAGTTGCATCAGCTAGTGCGAGGAAACTAACCATTCCTGAATGATGTGTAGTAAATAGAAGTATGGAGAACACAGTGAAGAGTGTGAAGTGAAGCGAATAGGGCAAGTGTGTGAAGTCAAGAGTACAATGCTACGAACAAGTCATATGGTTATAGTCAGGTCACCATTATAGTGTCATTCCAGTCGGTCAGAGTCATGACAACTTTCTTGACTGCTTCACTCAACTTTTTGAATAACCCAACGTCGGAGCTTGATCAGGGTCTGGAAAGATAAGATTGCTGACAACGGGTGAGAAACCCTGACAGAGTGAGTTGACTTTCAGAGGATGGAAAGCTTTCATATTCTCCAATGGGACAACTGACGTGACATGATGACACTGTTGAGTGGGTTGTGACCGTCTGACACAAGGTGTTTCAGGGCACACAATGACCCCCTTCACTGGTCACTGCCTTCACGTCACTTTCGGCCTTCACCTTCCTCTTGGCCGACGTCCTCCGCACGAGGCCGTCCTTGTCCTGCTACGACGCTGTTGGCCGACTAATTCCCCGGCTCCACAGACGACGCATTTGGTCTTTGAAACCGACCCAACGGCCCAGGTGGTGGCAAAATGCAGTGCAATGAAAGAACAGAGGAACTTCCTCATGTCACTGCAGCGCACCGAGGCGCTGGAGACCACGTTGGAGACGCCGTTGCCGCTGGAACCGTCGTCAGTTTCGCACACTCAACCCCGGACACCAGCAGAACAACATCTGCCACCCGTCCAGACCACTGCTTCGAAAGTCATTCCACACACGCAGACCCAAAAATGGCACAACATGTGTGATTCGGGACGCTTTGGACTTTCACATTCTTACTTTTCTGATAACTTTCCACATTTTCCAGGCACAGAGCAGATTTCCCTCATTTTGCGGGGCAAAAACACTTCACAGGCACGAGAGCTTGGTTGACACTTACTTAAATTAGCATTTTTAAAGCTATATTTCAGACTAAAAATCCACCGGTGAACACTTCTTAAGGCGCTCATGAACGAAATTTCTCATGCAGCAGTTCAAAGAATTCGCTGTAGATTGCAGCTGGAGGAGGCAGCAGGTAAAAAAGACTTCTGAAACTCTTGTTTTGCGTCGTTGGCAAGAAACGTTGTTGCCAGGATCGATGGCGTCAGTGGCAAAGATTTTTTTTTGCTTCCCCCCCCCCCTTTTTTTTTTTTACTTCGACTTCCCCAGTAAAAATGGGCAAAATTTCCCTCTGCTGTAACGAGAAAGGACAGAGACAGAGAAGCGTCAAGAACTCCTCGCCGTTGCCGTCGCCGTCGTCGTCGTCGTCGTCGTCGTCGTCGTCGTCGTCGTCGTCGTCGTCGTCGTCGTCGTCGTCCTCCAGGGAGGCCACAAAATGCAAGAGCTTTTACTAAACAAAACTGTACTTTGCCCCCCTCCCCCATGCAAGTATGCCTCAGAGTACAAGATACATGTGTGTACAGCAGTGCAGACACAGAAACGCTGAACACGTGACTGAAGAATAAAGATCATGCACATACACATGTACAGCTACCCACATGTCGACACAAACACATGTGTCGGTACACCTATGCACAAAATGTTATAAGTTACTGTCACTTTAGGTTAGATCAATCCTTGACCAGACAATATCTATTGAGCAGTGTGTGTGTTCCACCCTAAAGCTCCTAATTGTATCAGAGTGTGACAACGAGTTATGTACGCAGAACACAAGAGTTAGGTGTGAGCAACTAAATGTTGCAAAAATACTGTCTTTTACCAGTCACAGGGAAATCTGACTGATGTATTCATCAATTGCACAAGATCGATCTTACAGTGATGTCACACAATGATGACAGCGTTAGCTAATAAGAAGGCCTAAAATCTCGTAATGAGTTGTTTAAAGCTGCCAACTTTGTTAAAATAGAATAAAAAAACCAACCATCAAACATGGACTGATCAGTCCGCGATCACGTCGCAGCCCACAGCAGTCTCCGTCACCATGAACGCGCCCAGCTCATTCTCTACGTGTCAGTGCCTGTTTTACTGCCCGGAGTCAGTGATAATGACCTGCCCGCACGCCTGCGCAGCGTGCGCAAACGCTGTGTACTTAGGGCTGTCAGACACGTGATGCACTGAGACGTTCATGCACAGCGAGCAACACTCATCGTAAGTTAATGCATACAGTGAAGAAACGTGATTTTGTTCAAGTTACACTATAGACGTACAACTGTTTCTCCCACATGACTGTTCTGCGCGCGCGCGCGGAAAATACACGCGGGCGCGCGCGCGCTAGCTGCATGTGTATCAAAGCTCTGATGTTCGTCGCATTAGATGAGGCGTGTTTAATGCTCGCTGCTGAAAGCAAATCTTCTTTCTTTCTTTCTTTCTTCGCGCGAGTTCATTGGACGCGGCCGCCGCCGCCGCCGCCGCCACCGCCGCCACCGTCGTCCGCGGCATGGGCTTGATCACGTGACAGAAAAACGGCGTGGGTTCAAGCCACAGATGTCTCAAGTCCTGTTGAGGGCAGGGAGGTGGGGGGCCGGAGAGTGCCGAGACTGGTCCGGTGTCAGTTTGTGTGTTTGTCCTCGTGTGTGTTCTTCGCACTCGTCCGCACAGCTTTTGTGGAACGGGGGAAAAAATCGGCAAATTCTGACAGGGTGGAGCTTTTTTTCTTTGAGCTGGTCCGGACTTTTTAGACGTCTGAGACAAAGTCAGCTAAAAGACATCGATAGCTGATTCTGGCCAAGCTTAGGACTCAACTGCTCGTTGCTAAAAAGTGTGCGAAAATGTAGTCGCACAGCTCGATCTCAGCCTTCAGCCATCACTCCGAGGCTGAGTCCGGAGCCAAGGAGGAAGTGTTGAGTAGAACAAATCGCGGGCTAAATTTGAGCTATCGATGGCGGTTTGACAGGAGTAGAAAACTTGGAGGGGTTGGGGTCAGGCAGGCGGAGCTCGGCCGGCAGCAGTAGGAGCAGTGGCGGCGGCGGCGGCGGCGGCGGCGGCGGCAACATTTTCTAAACCCTGGCAGCCGCGAGCGACGCCGATCGATCCAGCAGCAGCAACTCCGCGCCCGCCAACATCTTCCCCAGAGAGAGGGAGAGAGAGAAAAGGATTTGCCACATTATGAAAGTGATTTCTGCTCCACCCTGTAACAATAGGTAATGACTGAGGTGGGTTAGGTGAGGAAGGAGCTTCAATTGTAGCAGCAGCTTTGACATGTCAGATGTCACGGGACAAGAGGTCATTTTGCAACAAATGTGTCCAGTTCTCTCGTTCTTTGTGCAAAAATGTTGACTGGCAGGGGCTGTTACAAGTGCAAATCTACAGCTGGTCATCCTTGTCTCACTTTCCCTTAGGTGTGACAAGGTTTTGTTGTTGTTGTTACTTAGCAAAACAATCTTCATGGGGTCGGGATAAATGTCTCGCAGATGAACTGACTTTGTTATCAAGTGACTTTCCAGAAAATGAAAGGGGAAAACCTATATCGTCTCCAAAGTTATCTGAGTGCGGAGCACAACTCCAAAGCTTATCTATCATTGAAGAGCACACAAAGAAGTGTGACTTTGAACAAAATATCCTCCTTTTTGCAGGTAACTTCCAGACCCACACAGACTGGAGCTCACTGAAAGTGCATTACTTTCAGAGTGAGTTCATGCTCAAGTGTGGCTTACAGTCTCATTCGAAGCTGACACCACAAATCTATATCTATCTATCTATCTATCTATCTATATATATATATAGAGAGAGAGAGGCTAATATTACTCACAAAGCCTTAGCTGTGTGAATGAGTGAGAAGGCACACCATAGCTTGTTATAAGGAATCTGCGTGCCTTATGCGACTGAATTTTGGCACCGCAGGATTTGTGCCAACGCCTCTTGTGTAATGAGCTGGTGCGCACGCGCGCTCCTCCATGCAGCGTCGGCGTCGTCGACGGCGGCGTCAGCGGCGTCGGCGAGAGCCACGGTGGCGACGCCGCCGAATGCGACAGCAGCGATGGCGGCGGCGGCGGCGGCGGCAGCAGCTCCGTCCAGGCCACTCACTCCTCTGACAGAGCTGAAGGCAGCCACAACAACTTCCTCCTCCTCCTCCTCCTCCTCCTCCTCCTCCTCACCTCCCTCAGAAAGATCTCAGAAGAACGCGATTTCCAGTAAAAAAGGGTCCAGAAATCACGGAAAGTTCTTCTCTCGAACGAACAGAGGAGGAGAGGGGGCCAAAAAAGTTTCATCCAAGAGAAAATTTCGCCATCACAAGTACAAAGAATTTACCAATTTAGTCCAAAATGTCTCAGCCGACCAACATCAGCTCCTCCTCGGCCATCGAGGCCTTGCTCAAGGCCGCAGAGTACCTGGATCGGAAGGAAAGGGGTAGGAAAAACCACAGGCAGAAAGCAAATTTCAGCTTTTGCCCTTTTTTCTAAGTTATCTTTGTGGCTTTTTTCTTTTTCGGCGTTGCAAAAGTCAAAATTAAAGCAAAAAACCAACGGCAAAATAAAATCATTTGTAGAAGCTGCGGGCGAGCACGGGTACGCGTCCTCGCTGCCTCCGTCCCTGGAATTGGTGGTGAGCAACAGCTTCCGCCACAGGAGCAACTCCAGCCTCTCCGCGTCTTCGACGGCCTCGTCTGCGTCCTCAGTGTCCGTGGGCAGCAACCTCAAGAGACTCAACAACAACAAGAAAGTGCACCAGGGAAACAGGTAGGGACTGATATGAAGTCTGATGAGGAAAAAAGGGGGGGGGATGTAGGGGGGGTAACTTGACCCCCCCCCCCCCCACCCCCCCCCCCCCCCCCCCCCCCCCCCCCCCCAGACGACCCCACCCCCCCCCACCCGAGCCCCCACCCCCCCCCCAACCCCCCCCCCCCCCCCCCCCCCCCCCCCCCCCCCCCCCCCCCC
>JAAUXU010053650.1_pt1 | contig 20377 bp, 19 predicted proteins | sample 7278151 | NCBI WGS metagenome assembly JAAUXU01 (sample SAMN14350113, study PRJNA611818) | marine sediment metagenome | isolation source: surface marine sediment (1.8m) | place: French Polynesia: Moorea | collected 2018-08 | reverse complement strand
TTTACCATGTGGAAAAGTCCACTTTTCTTCACGCATCGTTGTTCACCTACAGAAAAGTGAACTCACGGAACAAAATGAGGAGTTGAGGAAAAACCCTTTGCCTTGCGAAAAGGACTGTTCGAGCACTCCGAGCTCGGCCGTGGAGTCGTGGAACAGCTGTTTTATACGTCTGAGTCCGGACAGCAGTTTTCCAGCTTATTCGGGGAAGCTCCGACGAGACGTCTTCAGCAACACGCAGCTCTTGTCAGCAACCCCGACTTGTCTCAGCTTCCGCTGTTTCCAAGTGCGAACTTGAAAAGTGCGAAAAAGCGATGACAGAATCGTTTATTCTCAGACGGAGAAAATAGAGGTGGGGCCGGATACCCGACGGGTCGGGTACCTCTCGGGTAGTGACAGTATCATCCGGGTTCGGATTATATCGGGTCAAAAAGAGAGACCCGCGGGTAGACCGAAATTATGGTGGTGTGTAATATATTCCAGCACTCTTCACCGTCAGGGGTGAGGGGTGCCTATGACCAACCAGTCACATCAAGGGTGCACCATTAAGAGAGCACAATTGAGGAGTCAGGGCTCTTGGTAAAAATCATGAGTGCTTTTCATGGCAATGTCAAGAGGGGGATTCCATTTTCGGGCTACCCGGGGGAACCCGATACAGTAGTGGCCTCAACCCGAAACTATATCTGTACCGATCGGTATAAACATTGCTAATTGATTTAACTTGATTGTTTAGACCAGCCTTAAGGAGAGCTCTCCCCTTCTCCTGCCTTCTGGAAGCTTCTCCCTCTTCTACGATGAGTCATCAGTTGCACTGCACAGTCCTAGCATTAAAACCACTCCCCAAAACATAGTGTTCTGCTACGTAGAAATCAGCATGGATTTGTTCAATATCGATACAGCAATCTCTCTACCCGAAACCCATCTCTCGGAGAAATCCGATTCCGAGAATAAACACTGTCGTGCAGAGACCAACGTTACTTAAGAATTCGTTGACAGAAAAGAGGTGATGGGTCAGGCTAGCTCTTTCTCGAGCTCGGGTCGGATCGCGATATCTGTGGGGTGTTCAAAGCAAATAGTTCTCTTAGCCCACCAATTCCAATTTCCCTCATCAATTACTCTCTGCAGGGAAATATTCTTGCGCTATATTTCCCTCACCACTATGTTCCCATATTTGACACAGCTGAATCACTTTCCTAAGTTGGTATTTCACCTCTTTCAACTGTTTTGGAAAAGTGAAATGCCAGTGTTATGGAAGAAGCAGGATAATATTTTGAAAATTGTGCCTTAAATGGCATAATGTGTACTTCTGGTATATATTGACCCTCCTTGGACTTGACAGCACTCAGGTCATTTTATGTCCCTCAGGCAGTCTAGTCCATGTAGGGGCAATATTGTACTACAATATGCGTCAATAACGTGTAGTTATGTCTCTTTGAGTATTCCTGCAACTAAACCGATTGCGATTATTTAGTCTTACTACATCTGATGTGAATAAATTCGATGAGCCATAGTTAGTCTGGCCCAGACTATTTATGGCACTTCCTACGCGGTCCAGTAGTTACCTCTGCAAGCACTTGAACCTTGAAAGCAGGTGAGTTCCACGTCCACTACATACATGTGGTGGAGTGAGCGTGTAACCAGGGTCTTAGAGTATTGTAATACAAGTATTGCAATTCTGTATTGTTGGCTAAAGTATTGATTTTGATATTGTATTGAAAAAAAGCTCAAAACATTGAATTGCATTAAAAAAATTTCAATACTTTTTCAAGTTTCCGGTCAAAAAGAAACATTGCTTGGCAATGCCAAACACAACGGCTTCGGGGAGGAATGCGGGCAAATTAATGGGCTGCATAACATTAACTTGTAGCATGCAAAGAAATGGAGCTGCTTTTTTTCAATGGCTTCTGAGTTTTCCACTGAAGTTAGGTTAAGTTAGGTTTTCTTGCTGTTTATTGTACATATTCTGCAATATTTTGGGCAGAAAGTACTGAAATTGCGTGACATACTTTTTTTGCATTGAAAATTGCATGTTCGACCAAGCATAATCAGAGTCGGGTCTCTTGAACATATAAACATAGATATAGATATAAGGTTCTTAGGACCTTTCAAATCATGTGAAAATGCCGAGTATTTCAAGCCACAAAACCTAAACTAACTGCATTTCTCTTCATGTGGCCAATTCGTCTGCAAAATATTTACATTGGCACGTGATTGAATGTGCATCAAGATGTTTTTCTGTCACCCACAATATCTCACTCATTGTGGCAACGAAGTCAATCAGTCATCAGTTCAATTTCAGTTATTACTTTCTCATGTTCTCCTTGCACTTTTTTATTTTCAATTGACTTTTCCTAAAACTTATTTATCTGCTTCAACTTCATTCTTTTTTAAACATTGGTTTCTTGTGGATCTGATTCAGTCCAGATCTTTGTAATAGCGGAGTTAAATAACAGACAAATAGAGAGTACAACGTGGCTGACCCCTTTTGACACCGGGTCTCCCTCCAACGCAAAGTGGAGCATCGACGCCCCCTTGGTCACGTCTCAAGCAGCGCACATCTGAGCTTCATTCGAGACACAGTCCTCAGGATTCTCCGCGTGTTTGACAGCTTCACTCGTGTCAAGGGGAAATTTTGGGGTGGATCATGCAGATATGAGACTTGGGCACAACTTTGAGTGCGGAGCCGGCCAAGGCTGCCCATACTGGAGCTTGAAAGGAGGCCACCTTGACAGGGGGGGACGCCAAAGAGGCCGGGAATTTGGCTTCTGCAAGGGGTAAACGTTGATGAAAGTATCTGGAATTTTATCATGGAATAATCGCGTCCACCAAACCCACCTTTTCCAGCATGATTCACTCCCCGGTGCCCTCTGGCGCCATGTGCGACCATGCCGAACCCGATCTTTCTGCCCAGGTCATTGTTTTTTCATCTGTTGCAGCATCCTAAATTTTTTGGCAAGACTCGATTTGCAGTCAAATGAAGTGAATGAGTTTTTAGGTCCCCTCTCTGCCTTCAATGTTTCAAAAACCACAGTACACAGAGATGTTTGGTCATTATTACAAATTAGTTGTGGACCTGCTTAGTTATTTTCTCGAAGCCAAACTGAAGCACTGTGGTCAAATGAAACTGAAAACAAAGTGTTTTTAGCTTTGTCCCAGGGCCTTCCAAACCTGCGCACCTAGTTATGTACTAAACTTATGTAGTAAAAGCTATTTTGCTACAGGGGTGCCGAGGGGGGGGGGGCGAAAAAGAGTTTCTTCAAAACTACAAGGGATGTTCCATGGATATTCCCATTAGTAGGGTTACAATTCCCTGACTCTCAGACACAAAGGTGCTTTGGAAATGTGCACTCCTGTCCTGTGATGTACAACTCATCTGCTACTGAATGGATGACTCCAGGCATTTGGTGGGACTGGTTGGAGTGCTGGAATGAGAGCCTGAAGAGAGAGAACAAGAAGATTGCCCCATTGAGAGATAACTGCACTGCTCATGTTGAGATGGCCGAGCTCTCAAACACTGAAATGATCACTGAACACTGAAAGGAGAGATGCATTTTATTGGTGGGGCTGAAATGCATTTGGGGCGTGTGGTCTCTAGTGACAAGACATAACGATAGTTTCTGTCAACTGCTCATTGACATAAGAAGAAGTATGACATGCGTGTGGACTCCGTTCCGGGCTGTTGACGTCGTCAATGCCCACCAAATGTTCTCGCTGGCCCTCAACATCGTCCGCCCCTTCCTTCCCCAAGGAGGCGGTGAAATGACCTCGACAGCCTCCACCAGCACGTGGACAAGTCGGTGTTGCCCTAGGAATTCGGCGGCACCGCTGAAAAGTTCGACGACTCTGCCTGTGCCGACGCAATCGGCGATCTCCTTGACCAGTTCACCTCCATCCAAGTCGAAAAGAAATGAATATGCGCTTGTTGATTTGGAGTTGTCCAAAAGTAAGTACTTTGGTCATTTAAAAAAGTATTTTATTAACTAAATATACTTTTGTCCTTGATCAGTTTGGCCCCAATGTACATAGAATGATACGGTTTATTTCGTTCACTTGTATTTACAAGAAACAAGTAACATGTATAGTTCTTCCGTCGTCATTTTTAACATGTTATATCTCTGCGACGACGTCAACTCCCACCTGCTTACAAAGTACAATGTGCACGAGGAACCGCGATTATACAGGGCGACCGCCATAAAATCAACGCATTCTCTCCTCAGTGTAAAACTTAATACAATCAGCAAACAAAAAAATCTCTCCAGACCCTTGAGAGAATCATTGACAAAATGCAAAGAAACAATACAGTAGTGATAACAGGAAGAGGACCCCTTTTTTTTTTACTTGCGCTATTGTTATTGTTCTTGTGCATCCGTTGTGATTGGCTTCTACGGCTGTACAAAGTTCAGACCTCTCCGTGAAGAAGCAGTACATCAACTTGGCCGTGATGTGGTCGTGCTTCTTCTCACTTCACTCAGTCATTCCCAACTGTGACGCAATGACCGACAAGAACGATTGAAAGAATGATGAAGAGAAAAATGCTTCTGCTTGCTCCTCTGAGCCAAGAAGTCACTTCCGTACATGGATCAGAACTAAAGAAAGTGAAGCAAGAGGAATGTGATGAGAGTGGATGGATGCCCTTTTCTTCATGTGGGAGTAGTAGACGGTGAAGCTGGTGTGGAGATGGAATGAGATGTGTCCCACTGATGCTAGTAGTCTTCAGGGGGAGGGGGTATTAAAAAGGGTGGGAGGGGCAGTGGGAGGTCAACAAGTGTATGGGCGTTCAGGCGGGGGAGGAGGATAGGCTGCTGCGAAGGGAGTCAGGTCACATTTTTGACTCCCAGTCTCTCTTCTTATCTAGGTTCGCTGTTCTTCACTTCGATAAATGCTTCTACTTCCTCTGCCTGAGCGTCTTCTTGGTGTTCTGGTCGACCTCGGGCAACTCGCTGTCGTTGGCCTCGTCAGCAGCGGCGGCAGCGGCGGCGGCGGCAGCGGCCTCTCTCTTGGGCTGCTTTTGCTCCTTCCTAGCCTTGGCCTTCTCCTGCTGTGTCTTCTTGCTCTTAGAGCTGCCGGCTGAGGTTGAGAGGGCAAGGGCAGCCTGAGTGGCGGCAGCGTTCTCGCGCTGTCTCCGGAGGTGGAACGTGATGAAGTTCCACATGAGCCACGCCTGCAACAGCCCAACGGCCGCCAGAGCGTTCAGGCGGAAGAAGAAGGTGTTGTAGCTGCCCGTGGCCACGTCGATCACCTGTTGGCGAAGACAGAACGTCAGTGAAAAGTTTCACCTTGACAAATGAGGACCAAACTGTTCCAAGGATCTGACCTGCTTCTCTGGTGGCGCCAAAGCGAGTCCGTACCAGAACGTGAGGAATGCCAGGAGAATGGATCCGAGGCGCGCGAGAACGAAGAGGGCGTCGTGGACGCGATACAGGGGACGCGCCAGCTCGGAGCGGTCAGCGTAGGACAGGAGCCGACAGGCGTGGAAGACCGCCTCTGTCAGATATTGCAGCACGATGAGGCAGAGGCCGACGCGCGTGTACGAGAAGACGTAGGCGGCACTGATGAAAACCAAGTAGAGCGATGCGTACTGCACGCGCGCGGGAGCGTCCTCCCGTTTCACCTGCGGGGCCAAAAATATTTTTTTTTAAAAAAACTTGTTCATCGAGAACTAAAAAAGCTTGTCAGCTCCACGTGAAGCATTCACCGGTTCTTTACCTTCTGGAAGTAGAGTTCTGGGAACACATGAAGCCAGTAGGAGAGTTGCGTTATGTAGAAAAACTTGAACATGAAGGTCATGTAGACGTGTGGGTAATCTTCCCAGAGCAAGCGAATGTTGAGGAGGTTTTCCCTGAAGAGGATGTCGCCGGCCCAAAAGAGCGACACAAGGTAGAAGGAAAGCAGCTGGCCGGATTCGTTGAACTTGACGTGCTTGATCTTGGACAGGTGAAGCTTCCGATTAACTTTGTCAAGTAGATACTCCTGTATGATCTGGTGCATGACGACGGCGATCAGCAGATAGAAGAAGACGGCCGGTAAGTCCTTGAGTCCAGTCGTGTAGAAGGTGAGGTCGACGGTGCCGTCTTGCCTTCCAGGCGCATCCACCGAGACGCTGACATTGTGGTGAAGTGCGATGAAGAGGGTAGCGATGGGTGAGCTGACCTGGAACATTAGTCCCACCACGAAGATCATGGCGATGCACGCCACGATGTCGGCATGGTTCTGGATCACGAACTCATGGCTTAACAATGGCGGGTTCTTGTTGGAAGTGCGGCGCTTCGCGGCCATCGTGCGGGAAGAGGCGACAACGTCGTCGTTGATTCACCAGCAGCTGTTATGAAAGTGAATGCTAGGGCTGGATCGCGACAAGTATGATGGACGCCAACTCGAGCCGAGCCTTTAGCAGGTGCAACGTCCTCGCCGTCACCTCGAGCGCGTTCGGTCCAGCTCGCTTGGTTGGTGACGCGGCGTTTACGGGGAGCTCCGGCCACTGCCAAAGCTGCCAACGAGGCACCAACCGGAAAGGTTGATCACGCAACTGTCCTTGACTGTCATTTCCGCCAACCTCCTACGTCGAGGTTTGGTGATTTGCAACAAAAAACTTCCTCCAGCAAAACATAAACAACAAAAAGATTGGAGTGAAAATGGGAGTTCTTGGCCTCGCCACATTTGCATCGCGGCGTCCAGGATGAACGCTACGTGCCAGTCTGGCTGTGCTCATTCAACGGCGGTGTGAAGCACGGGCTGCCTTAACCCAAGACGTGGAGATGAGCAACATGCCCAAGGCCGCATGAAGATCAGTTAAGATGGGCGAGGATGAGGCCATCCTGGCCTCCTTCAGTATCTGGCAGTTGATGGTCAGGAAGGCCTTATCCACTTCTGACCTGGGTATCTTAGAGAGCCTCTTTATTCAGACCGAAGAAATCTTAAAGGAGTTGAAACAGCTGTTGGAAGGATGCGTCGAACCGGTGCCCAAGCGCGGCCGTTCCACTGCTAACAGACCCACTTTGGACCTTGGGGAGAAGCTGGCGGCAGCCTTGGGGCTAAGTCCAGGCAGATTGAGGCTGAGGGTGAAACCAGTGGTTGACCACGATATTGGACTAAACCCCGAAAGATTGTTTGCCCGGCAAATGAAGGAAGAGTCTCTTGTGCTCTGTCAAGAAGGAGTAGCAGTAGGAGCAAAAACAGAAGGTGATGGAGAAGAAGAAGAAGCTCGCCTAGAAATAATCGACTCTGAGTCTCCTAAGCGATTCGCCTGCTCCAACTGCCAGTTCTTGACGTTCTCCACTTTAAAGGGCCTCCGGCGCCACGAGCGTTTGTGCGCCGGACTTCGCCCCAAGCCTGACCCAGCGGGTCAGTTTCCATGTGCCAAGTGTTCGCGCACCTTCAGCTCTCGGCGGTGGGCTGCGCATCATGAGTCCAAATGCGACGGTGTCGAGGGTGGCGGCATGAGGACGAGACCGATCTGGCGGCGTCTGCCTGGCTCCGGAGAGCTGGTGTGCGCCGTGGACGGGTGCAAGACGAACCAGACCTTCTCGGCCATGTACGGACTGCGTGCACATCATCTCAGCGAGCATGTCAGCGAGGAGGAGCGAGGGCGCTTCCGCTGCCCGGAGTGCGACGCACGTTTTGCCAGCCGCGCGCGCCGGAACGACCACGTGCGTGTGAAGCACCAGAAACGTCACCAATGCGACGTCTGCGGTCGCAGATTCGGCGAAAAGGACAAATTAAGGGGTCACCGACTGACGCACACTGGAGAGAAACCGTTTGCGTGCGCCCTCTGCCCGTTTAGAACTGCCAAGAAATTCAATCTAGGAGTCCACGAACGAACCAAGCACGGAAAGGCCGGTAACGACAGCTTTTGCTGTGAGATCTGCGGCCGCGCCTTCGCCACCGCCGCCACCTTAAAGGGCCACATCACCATCGTCCACCAGAGGTTGAGTGATCGAGAAAAAAAGAAGTCGAATGAGGTGAACGTTAGTCAAGCGAACGTAGAACTAGTCCCAGCCAGTCCGTCGTCGTTCCTCCTGAGCGGATTGGGTGAGCTTGAACAACTGGATCAAGGAGTGCAGATAGAGCAGGAAATTTCTCAAGAGAACACAATCGATGCTACTTCGATGGTGGTCGTCGCCGAGCCAGTGCTGACGCCGCAAACAGTGGAGGTTTCATCTGCAGCGTCACTGCCGACGCTGTTTGGTCCACTCATCGGCCCAGAGCTGGGGCCGAATCTGATGGGAACCGAAGGGTCCATGAATCTCGATCAGGATAGCAATAATCATCTGGATCAACAGTAACATGACTGCGCAATTAAGGATATAGTGTGAGACAAAGGGATTGGTACGCTTACGGAGACCAATGAAGTGTTTCGTTCTTGGATTAGGACACCTTCACGACAAGGATGCAAAGAAGAATGACGAATATCACAGCCAGAATGACGATGCACTTCATCTTTCTGTTCTTTTTTTGGTACCTCTCGGCCTTCTTGAGCTGCTGAAGACCCTGTTCCACCTTGATATTGGTGTGCTCGATGTTGTGATCGATGCGATCAACAACAACACCCTGAAACAAAGTGCCACTAGCATAAGTGCAAGTTTTCTGACTTGAAATACTACGTCTTCATTGTCGAGCAGATATTCGTACCAGAGATATTCTTAACGGGGATACATTAATCGGTGCAGTAGAACTACATGATGTGCAGTAACAGTGCTTGCTATGCTGTAAAATTGCTCACTGTGCAGCTAATCTCTCACTGTACAGTGAAAGGCAGGGATGATACTCATTGCACAGCAAATTTCCTTACTGTGCAGTAAATTTTGTTTTCGGTGCAGTTGACTAGAGTGATGAAAAGGGAGAAGTAAGAGAGAAGTACTTTACTTGCTCCTGCTGCCCGTGGTGGCCTTTCTGTTGCTGAAGCTCTGGACAAATGCTGCAGCCTTCAAGGCGGCCTTAAGTGCAATGATTGGGAACAGTTTTGTCAGTGGAGTCAGCAGTTTTGGGTGGTTAAGGTTGGGGAACCCCGGACAGGGACAACCTGTTCATGTCCAGTTTACGTAAAAAAAAAAATACGTCTCCATTAGGATGTGCATCTGCTGTGGGCTCTTGTTCTGCGCCATCATCAGCCAAGGCCAAGACTTTGGCTGGGAAAAGAAAGCGAGGTCGTCCCACTGAAGCTCGTCCTGCTCTCATTGTTCAATGAATATTTAGGCTAGGCTAGCACATGTTTTACTGTTAGTGAGTGTTCTGTGGTGCAGGAAATTTTACTGCACGCTAAATCATTTTACCGCACAAGGAAATAAATCCTTATCTGACCATGCAGTGAGTAATTTTACTGCAAAGCAAGCAGTGACTGAACTATACTTCTCACCTGCTCAGACACCATCTGGGCGAGATCTTTGAATATGGCATTCAGATCGGAGATGGACGTTACAACCTGGTTAATGTCCCTCTCCCTCCTGGCCAGCATCTTGGTCGTCTCCTCCAGCTCGATTAACTGCTGAGTGTTTAGCCTCTGGTTCACAGGGAACAGGTCCTCAGTGTTCAACTCGACGTCTTCATCGCAGTAGTCTGAGAAGAACTCCTTGGACTTCTCCTCGCGAGAACGGGTGTCTGCAATAAAATGACGAAGTAAGAGGGCGGTTCCATGGTGGACTTTTAAAAATTTCTCCGACTAAAGGGGGGATTTGGAATGAAATTTTGCGACGCCTCAAACTTATCATCCAGGGCAGCCTCGTGGATGAACGAGTTGCAGAGATGTAGACCAAACGCAATTGAAATACTTTGCTGAACTCACGCTTGCTGTGCGTCCCTTGGACGGAGGCAAACTTCTCCAGGACGTCCCTGAGCGTTGTCGTCAAGTGCCTCAACACATTTTCGCCGAGCTCTTGTTCCAGTGCCTTCCTCCTCCTGGACTTTACGTCTTCCCTGATCTCTCTGAGTCTCTTGTGGCTCTTCGCAGCCAACGTCTCCAACTCCTTCGAGAGCGTCTCCACCGACTTGCGCCTCTGCCCCTCCTCGCCATCATCGAAAAACGGCCGCGCCGCCGACTCTCGCAGAACCTTTTCTAGTTCCGCCACCTTCGACTGCATCAGGGAGAAGTCAAATTCCAGCGCAGTCGAGCGTCGGAGGAAGGCCGGCAACGTCGACAGTTTGTGATCGACGTCTTCCGCCTCATGGTCGTTCAAGAGGCCCACCCGATCCTCCTCGACGTCGTCAACATCAACGAGTGTCTTGAACTGGAAGGAAAAACAATGAACAAGCTGTCGAGCATAGCACAAGATTGAGCCTATTGACCTTGTGAATGCTCCTTCTCTGGATGGCGTTGGTCCTGAACAATTTAAACTCTTGGTTGAGCGACCTCACGGACGGCTTCTTCTTGGGTCGAGAGGAAAACGTCATCGACGACGTCGACGACGTGATAGGCGGCAACATCGCCGGCGTGACCACCACTTTGAGCTGCAGGTGCAGTCTGTTGATATTGTGTAACAAGGGTTGCCAAGTAATGATCAATGTGGAAATGATAACATTCTGTCTATATATCAATAATCATAATTCACAATCACATCAAAAGATTGTGTACTAAAAGCATAGTCATGTCATAAGCCAAGATCGGGATTGTCAACGAAGAGATGGTCAGCGACAAGGAGGACGAGTAGACGGACGGTGGTGGTGGTGGTGGTGTTATTTTTTTTCCGCTCATTAACAAGCTGACGTCATGGCAACCCTGACAAACCAATAAAGTCTAAACAAATCGATAGCATCTGAGATCTGAGTGACATGAACTTGACAGCAGACGACAGGGATGAGAATCCCATCGTCGCGGCTACTTCCGCCACCGAAGCCAACGACGCCGCTGCCGCTCTGGAGTGCAGCATCTACCAGAATTACTCCGCTTCCGAGGTTTTTGTGCAGGGTCTGGCGGGCGTTGTCAACCAGCAGGATGTCGAGGCCATGATCAGGGCTCAAAAGAAGATGTGAGGATACCCTTCAAGTCAGGGCTGACACGAGAGTGCAGCCATTTCTCTCATTAGCTAACCTTGAGTTGCCTTAGGCTTCAGCGGTTCGAGAAGACGAACGAGATGCTGTCGAACTGCAACACCCTGTCGCGCACACGGCTGGAAAAAGCGACCAGGGACTTCAGGGCACACATCGCATTCCTCACCGAGACCAGGAAGGACCTGGACCAAGTGTTCAAAAGAATTGCCTCGCTTAAACAAAGACTCGCAGCTCAGAATCCAGAAGCCTTTAAAGGTACGTAAGAGATCAACTCTTGTGATCACTGCCCGGGCACCAATTTGGTCTCACTTCTCGTAGCTGCTGGAGGAGCGACGGAACCACTTAAGGAAGAGGACGACGAGTACGACGAAGAGCTCAAACGTCGGAGGGAGTCAGAGGTTAGGAGAGAATGAGAAGGTGCTGTGATCTCTTGAACTTTGAAGCTTAAACTCGCCTTAACTTGTGCTACATTAGTTATGGTAGAAGTAAACATTTTGTCAGATTGTCCTTTATTTTGTTTTTTTTTAACAAAGTTTTTGCCGACTATGTTCTTCGCACTGATTTAGTCGCATACATACAACGAGAAGAAAAACATCTCGCTGTAGGTAAAATTAGTCGACTCTGTAAGCTATGGCATGGCCAGGGTTCAGCTGGATCTTGGTCAAGACGGCCTCACGGGTGGCAGGTGCGGAAGCAACAGTGGCCAAGGGAGCGCCAGCAGCGTAGGGGAGTGGAGCAGCTCCAAGGGGCAGGCCAGCGGCCAGGGGCAAGCCAGTGGCCAAGGGAGCGGCAGCGGCCAGGGGCAAGCCAGTGGCCAAGGGAGCGCCAGCGGCCAGGGGCAAGCCAGTAGCCAAGGGAGCGCCAGCGGCCAGGGGCAAGCCAGTAGCCAAGGGAGCGCCAGCAGCGTAGGTGAGGGGAGCCGCACCAAGGGGCAAGGCAGTGGCGAGGGGCAAGCCGGTGGCAAGGGGCAAGCCAGCGGCTAGAGGCAAGCCAGCCTCACGCTTTTCACGGCTAGTAGCCTCATCGAAGGCAGCCTGGAACTCAGCCTTAGCCGCAGCAACCTCAGGAGTATCCTCAACCGGCTCAGGGGCAACACCAGTGTCAACAGGAGCAACTGGAAGCTCGAGAGCAGGTGCCTCAGGCACAGCAGGGGCAATAGGGAGGTTGGTGGCCTTGACGCGATAGCCCAAGGCATCAGCAATGTAGTCCACACGCTGGGGAATACCGTTGGCATCAACGTAGCTGTAAGATCCAGTCACACCACCGTAGGCATTTCCAACCTCCTGCTTGGCCGAGTTGATGTTGGAATAGCCGTAGTTGATGTTCCCAAACTCATCCTGAGCCTGGAACTGACTGGAGGGAGCAGCCAGGGGAGCAGGGATAATAGGAGCAGCCAGGGGAGCAGGGATAATAGGAGCAGTCAGGGGAGCAGGGATAATAGGAGCAGCCGCAGCGTAAGGCAGTCCATCAAGAGGGAGTCCGACATTGGGGTTGATCAGACCAGCCTGGCACGCGGCCACGACGGCGGAGAAGACGACCTACAACGAAGAGGGAAAGTCCAGTATGCTGTAGCCAGCGACAACGGAGACGCACCCTTACCAAGGTATGCATGTTCAGTTGTGTTCAGGTGCGAAGCTAAACGGCAATTGCGCGCCTGGGGCCGGGGGACCCGCCTTTATACGCGGGGTCTGGCGTGCGCGCGGACAAGCACGCGCTCTCGCGCAACAATAAACCCAAGCAACAAAACTGGCAACCAAAAAGACGGGCCAAAGGGGTAGAATTTTGTGGCAGAGCAGAGTTTTGGGCCGTGAAAAAACTCCCCATTGTGCAAACGAGTAACGCAGCCACGCGCTCATTGCACGGATGGTTATCGACAATCCCTGTTATTTGTCGTCCAATGAAGCGGACTCCATCGAGGGGAGGTGGCTCAGGACTGGCCCAAAAGCCCTGTTGGTCGAAACCGGGCTCTGACTCATTTGGCACCCATCTCCGCAGAGAACCTTCACCAAGTATCAACCTTGAGTTAGGTTAGGTTCGAGCTTCCAATTTCAGTTGTCTCGGAGGAGATGCGGGTTAAAGAGACGGAGCAGCGGCCACCACCTGCATGAGATGTTGGGCCTCGTTGTCAACGCGTGGTCATCATGTTCATACTGTCCTTCTCCTCCTCCTCCTCTCAACTCCACCACCACTAGCAGCAGCAGCAGCAGCACCAAGACCAGCAACAGGGCGCGCACTTTCTGCAGCTGTCAGCTTTGGATGACGCAACAACTGGTTGCACTTTGGAACTGGGTAACCTCTGGGCCAACCTTTCTCATCGAACCTGCGAGTCACGAGCAGAGGAGTCAATGCATCATGGCATAGAAAAGACTTTTTTTCCAACTCTCCGAGGAGCACACAAAGAAAGAAATGTTGGGATTGTTCTTGCTCCTCGAGGTTTGGAGCAACTTCTTGGTCTAGTCCACTGGTCTAGTCCTGGAGTGAACTAACTGTATTTGCGAAATACGAGCCAAGAATCACATGTTTTTGAGTAAGCTTCTCTAGCAAAAAAACGATGAAGTAAAAAAACGCCTACTTCTTCAAAAGGTTGCGTGACTCCTGCTGAGGATTTGTTCCGTCGACTGTTTTGAACGAGGAACAAATGTCAACAAGCTTAAGTTCAGCAACGTTGAGGAGAAGTAATAGTGCTGGTTTGATCTCGGATGAGCCAACGAATTCGTGTCCGAGCACTCGTTCGCCTTTCTGCCCACGTCGGTCGAAGACAGGGAAGGATTATGGCCAAGCAAGACAACCTTTTGCTGGATAAATACAGAGGGTGCATGCTCGGTGGTCTCTTGGGAGACACACTTGGTGCGCCTCTGGAGTTTGTCACCGACGGTCGCATCTCGGCAGAGAGAGTCCTGAAGCAGTTCGACAAATACGAGAAATGGAACGGCGAAAGCGACGACCTGATGCAGTACACGGACGATACTGCAATGGCTCGACAGGTGAGAGGTGCACGCCACTCACTCGAGTGGCCCCCCAACAGTGATGGTGGTTGAGAGCGATAAAAGCCACCGTAAAACTGCGTGAATGCTGTGAAGATTCCTCAATGATAATTCCAATGTTTTAGCTAGCAAAATCAGTGAGTACTCAGGGCTGCCTGGATCAGAGGGATTTGGCACGCCGCTTCACGCTCGAGTATTTTCGTAATCCTTATCGTGGCTACGGCCGGGGTGTCGTCGACATCTTTGAAAAACTGAGGGAGCAAGAGGACTTTTCTGACTGCCTCGGCCCGTCCAAAGCTCAGTTTGGAGGCTCCGGTTCATATGGCAACGGAGGAGCTATGAGAGTCCACCCGGTAGCCCTATTCTGCGGGCCCGAGGCCACTCGCGATATTTTAGAGGAGACGGCGAAGGATTCAGCCATGGTCACACATGCACATAAGGGTGACTTTGATGTTGTTAGTTCGATACGCACATACGAATTTAACTCTCGTCAACAGACGGGTTCAACGGAGCGATTCTGCAGGCCTACGCTGTTCACTTGGCCCTCAGAGACACCGGGAACGCAGAATTCTTACAAAAGTTGAAGGATCAGGCCATGCTGTTTGGCGAGAGCGACGAAGACAGCTTCGTCAACGGCTTGAAGCTCATGGAGCGCTTTCTTGCCGAAAAGGACGACGTCAACGCTCTTAAGCATCTCGGAAACGACGTGACCGCTCTCAAGAGCGTCCCTAGCGCTATATACAGTTTCCTCAGGGTCAGGGAAGGCCCCGTGGAAGCGGCCCTGCAGAAGACCGATAACTTGTTCGAAAGGTACGCTGTCTTGCTCGTCCATTCTTTTGAAGGTGGCCAAATTTATTAACTTCTTCTAATTAGGACTCTTCAGTTTGCGTACTTGTTCGGCGGGGACACGGACACCATTGGCAGCATGGCAGGGGCCATCGCCGGTGCTGCCTACGGAGCCAAGCTCATCCCCCCTTACTTGGTGAGACAGTGTGAAGCATCAGAAGAGGTCCGAAAGCTGGGAGAAGAGCTTCACAAGGTCTCGATGTGCGAAGATGCGCGGGCGGCGAAGAGGTCGAGGACTGATGTACTCTAGTAAATAAAACGTAAGTGTCCAGCTGAAGAACTGAAAGAGATACGAGAGGTTCTAATGCGAATTCTGTCATTAAACAAGAGTTTCCCATGCAGGTCTGAAGTCCGCCAGACGATTGAGATGCATGTGATGCTCTGTTACGCTGTGCCTACGATAACTGAATATATTTTGCAGGTCCTGGATGCTTTGCTCAGAGGAAGATGCGTAGCTTTGTCATCTGATCATCACATAAAGCTATGCTCTCATCGGCAGAAAGCAAATTTTGTGCTTTTTGAGACTAGAGAGTTTTCAAGTGACGAATACTTGTGACAAGACGTGAGAAATGAAGATTACATCGCTTTATCGGAAGGTTGGCATATGATGAAAAGTTTGCAGGACTAGAAGTCATGTGAGTCACTCTTTGATGATACTTTTCTTGTAAAATATGTTTTACCGTCAAACTTCATGTGAGGAAAATCTATACTTCATGCTGATGCGATGCAAAAGACAGCTAAAGTATAAAACTCAGCCAGCATCGGGATGTCACTCAGCATAACATGAGCCAGCGCTTGTTAAGTGAATTACTTTTTGAACCCTTGCTTGAAGTGGTGACTTTCGAACAAAAGCTAAATGGTTGCATTCTGTATGTACAATGCCACAGCGCAGTAATTTTTGACAGTATATATTATCTAATGTACCAGCAATGCGGGTTCAAGAACCGAGACTAAGATCAATCAACGTTGATGTTGGCAAGTTCTTCAGTTCATAGAACATCCTCTCCGCTTTTTAGGACAATTTCTGAAGGGCCAGATGAGATGAGCTGTTAAACTGAAGTGCAGAGAGAACAGTGTAAAAAGATTGTATAAGTTATCTTGTATGTGAGGAGTTTTTATCTAACAGTGACTGTTTATGTGTTAAGGAAGAGAACAGAAGAAAACTGCACATGTGTTTAAGTGCACGAGACTTGCGTTTTTCCCGCAAGTCTCCAACAGCTCGCGAAGAAGTGTGCAAAACTTGACTATGCATTTCTCCACTGCTATGAGATATTCTCTCTACCGTACAACAACACCCATTTTGGTGACACAACACTTGACACAACTGCTTTCTTCTTCTATTAACCGCAGTTCACTGTACCGTTGCATGAAGCGATGCAAAGCCCACTTGCTGTTCAAAGGTCTGACTCCATGAGATGATTGAGAACTTCGATCGTGTGCTCATCAAGGCCATTACAATCACACATGCACAGTACGTACGGATCACGCTGGGTTTGGTGACGTCAGATTCCAAAGTTCCGGTGTCGGGCTGCACTGCACTTAGTGCACTGCACGGCGCGGCTCTTTCTTTCTCTCTCTACTCTCTCATTAGGTGCATTGAACTAGGAGTGAAAGTCGATTTCTTTCTCCCAACTAGTCCGAGTCTGCGGACTTTCCCAACGCGATGGACGCGGGTGCGACGGGGCTCTTGCCGCTGATCGTTGACGAGGGCCAACAGAACTACGGCGTGATCCCTTCTTCGTCTGCCTCTAGCGAGTCTGTAAGCCGCGAAGCGGCCGCCAAACCCGACGAGCACTGTTCGAAGCGGCCGAAGAACGAAGCCGGAGAGATGTTCGAGCCCGCTGAAGCAGAGGACAACGAAGGCGAGGAGGACGACGACGAACTGTCCATGGTACTCCCTACGGCCTCGCTCTTGCAAGAGCTAGAGCTGTCCATGGTGCAGGTGGAGGAATGGTTCGTGTTGCAGAGGACCCAGTTTGACGTCTACCTGAACCAGGAGCCGTATACTGCCATCCAGGCCCTGTTCCACCCGCGTGAAAGCATCTTCATCCACCGCATATGGGGAAAGACAAAGACGATTGCTAGATTTGCGGACGCCGCAGAGCTCGATCGCCTGTGTCGCAGTGTCTTCGCCGACGCCGTCGCCTGCCTCGGCGTGATCGGACGCCCGGGTAAAGCCGATGAAGAAGTGGTGCCAGTACTGATGGCGCAATTTCCCGTGGAGCGGCGGATCTCGCGGAGTTGCCTGCTCACTTACAATGTGTCCGAAGGCGCCCTGACCAGACTCGAGGAGGAGGGCATCGGGCAATGTTCGGCCTGCAGAGCAGACATGCCAGATTCCAATGATGACAACGATCTGTTGCTAGACTTCATTGATGATAGCGTAGTCTTGAAGGAAGAGCCGGGAGATGTCGAGCTGCAAATCAAGGAGGAATTGCCTGATGAACAGACTTCATCTGCCAGCGCCACCAAGAGACGACTCAAAAGGTCCCTTTTGAGTCCTAGTCCAGCTTTGCAGAGAGTTCTAAAGAAGCCGAGGTCTAAGAACAACATTTCGAAGGCTGGATTGCCTCAACCGATTACCTTCATGCGGGAAGGCAAGAAGATGTTCCGGTGTCCTGAGTGTGGCAAGGTCTATCCTCATGCTCAGAGCTTGGAGAATCACAGAAAGAGATTTCATATGATTGGTAGCTTCAAGTGTGAGCACTGCGACTTCGGTACAAGATTTGCACCCCTCCTATTCGTGCATTGCACGGAAGAGCATCCTGATGTGGAGTTCAAGTGTCCGAGCTGCGGCGATCAAGTGTTTTCCAAGTATGAGGACACTGCCTTTGAAGAGCACTACAAAATGTGCCACCTCTCGCTCGTGCGTTGCAAGAAGCGCGAGATGTACAAAGGGAGAAAGCCAAGACCTCGGGTGCAGTGCGAGGAGTGCGGAGGGACCTTTGCCAATAACCACATGCTTTCCATGCATCGCAACGCAGCCCACTTGGGGATCAAGCCTTTCAAGTGTCCAGAGTGTGACTTCACCTCCCCGTACAAGCCGTCGATCAACGTGCACATGAAGGTGCACATGAGAGAGAAGGGGATGGAAGTTACCGAACAGGGCACTCCCATTCTATTCAGGTGTGACAAGTGTGAGAAAGCCTACACAACCAAGGGCGAGTTCAACCTCCATGTCAGGAAAGTGCACGAGGGCATTGTTGAGAGACTCTACTGCGACAAGTGCACCTACTCCTGTACAGCCAAATCTGCCCTTAGAAAGCACAAACACACGATCCACGAGAGCAACCCTGCTCTCTGCTGTGAGATTTGCGGCAAGAAGTTCGGCCTCCCCTGCTTCCTGAACTATCACATGAAGTCGCACCAGGAGCCAACTCTGTTTTGTCGCCACTGCGGCAAGGGTCTCAAGACCAAGCAGAGTTTGGCCGCCCACGAGCGGTCGCACACGAGAGAGACTCCGTTCGCGTGCGATGAGTGCGACTACGCCTGCAAGGCGTCCTCAGTCCTGCGGAAGCACAAGTTGGCTAAGCATAACCCTGAACAGAGGTCATGACGCTTGGAGAATCCGTGAATATGTTACAAACAAACAGCCTAAGCTGGACATTACTATTCGGCTTAGTGGAATTCGTCTTCATGTAGTGCATGTTGCATCTGTGGAGAGAGGGAAGAGCAGTGAGCAGCAATTTCTCCATGCAGATCTGCACTCCTCGTCAACGTACTGCGTGACCTTCAGGTTGTCTTCTTTTCTGCGACCTGCGCGAAGGACTTGTGGCAGTTCCTAGTTAACCTTGAGCTACTTTATTGTCCAATTCAAGTTCTGTTGGCCTCTCCCTTCCTCTTTGCGATGGTGAAGCTGGGCACGTCGAAGTAAGGGTTCATTTCTCTGCACGCACGAACACAATCGCAGACAAGTTCCGCTCAAGAAAATGCAAAGTGCGTCTTTAGCGGCCTGCTTTCCGATATGATCTAAAATCAGTGCAAGCTAATAAAGTATGCGTCATATATACGTTATATTGTGTAGTGTTTGGGAGCCTGAGTATAGCCAATGTGAGCAAGAGCAGGTCCGTACAGACCTTCTTCTAGGATCTCCGCTTCTTGACATGTCCTCCACGATCACATTGGTCGTCCCCTTGCCTGTCAGCAGCGCGAATACTATGACAGAAGGCGCCGCACGAACACGTCAGTGCCGGCCAGAGACTCATCTCATGACTCAGAGTCAACGTAGCTGGACGAGCGAGTCCTATGACCGCTGCGGCGTAAGTACAGAATGAGTCAGGGAAAAGTCTCCCGAGCGTTATGAGAAAGGGCCGTCATCTTCCGACTCACACTAGGGCCGGTGTGGGCAGCGGCCCGGAGACCCGACGTCAACTTCCCCGGCCTACACATTTCGAAAGCCAAGTGGTGCGAAAGAGGTCAGCAATCGGCATCAGTGATGTTCCACAACGCCTTTCCACGTGAAGACAAGTAGTGAAGCCCTGTCCTGGAGATGCAACCTTCAACCACTTTGCCGACAATATCAACATGGATCATCAGCCAAGTCATGAGTGAGATAATGACTAACTAGAACTACAATGCTGGTCCGAAATGGATTTTTTTATAAATAAGAGTAGGCTAATTATGAGTTTTCATTGGAGCCAGATTTTGTTTCTTCCAATCAACTTGTGACGGGTCAAGGAGATAATTTCACTCATAAATTTCCATGTCAATCACTCATTGGTGGTACCAACTAGGGACCGTAAGCCGTAAGGGAGGCTCTTACAAGGGGTTTGTATTAACGTGATGCTTGCCCCGAGCGAACTCTATGCGGTATTTCATGCGTCACAATCGGTGGTTCGACCTTATCTCCGATATCTGATCCAACCTAAGTCTTATTCCTTCACCAGACGTCATGTAGATGTTAGCTTGTGCTGCTGCCTCAGCATGCTGCAAGGATCATCAGCCAAACCTGCCGAATCATGAGTAACATGATGGTTGACTTTGGCCTTAGTGATGGCACAAAATGTATTTTTTTTTTAAAAAAAAAAAAGCGAGAGAAAACTAATTGTTAATTTTGTTTTGAGTCAAATTTTGTTTCTTTCAGTCAACTCATGATGAGGCAAAGAGATAACTCTATCGGAAGATTTTAGGCCAACAAGGTGCCCAAGCATCTTCAGTGTGTTTCGCCTGTAGGGTCATAGAGCAGAAGGAGTGCACGCAAGTGTGCAAGTGCAAGATGCGGCGTGCAAGTTTTTTGCTGGAAGCGTTTTTTCCCACTCCCCGTTGTGATAGGCGAGGTCTCCATCCTCAAGAGTATAAATGCCAGGGCTCTCCTGACTTCAGCTTCACTTGCAACTTGACGCACAAGTTCCAGCATCACCTCTTCAACCATGAAGTTCGTCGTAAGTAACAACAACAAAGCAGAAACTTTCATGAGGAACCTTTCGTCACTGTGGAAGTGTTTTGACTGACACGAGGTTGTTCTCATTTTAGCTGGCTCTCCTCGCCGTCTCCTTGGCAGTGACCACTGCTGCACCCAGTGGGGGGTATACCAATGTATATAAAGACGCAAAGATCCTCATCCCATCTGC
>JAAUXU010176688.1_pt1 | contig 20380 bp, 19 predicted proteins | sample 7278151 | NCBI WGS metagenome assembly JAAUXU01 (sample SAMN14350113, study PRJNA611818) | marine sediment metagenome | isolation source: surface marine sediment (1.8m) | place: French Polynesia: Moorea | collected 2018-08 | reverse complement strand
GGTATGGACAAGTACAGTCAGACGAGGTGGGGAGTGTAAGCTACTGGGTCCAGCGCTGGGTGTACAGAACTCTCAGATTGATGCCCCCCCCCCCTTTTTTTTTACTTCTTCTCAAGTACCATATGGGCTCACACACGAGGAAGGAGACGAGAATTTTTTGCACGTCTGAAATTCTTCTCATGGTTGCAGCCTCTACGTACTGCAGAACCGCATACTCTGACTGCTAACACAATGTTGCTAAGCAAAGGGCGCACTTCCACTGTCATATTTTTTGCGCGGGGACGCGGATTTATATTTTTTGCGCGGGCACGCGGATTTCCTGCCAGCGCGTATTAATATGTAATGCCCGGAACCGCACTCGATAAACAGCAGTGCACACGAGTGGCAGCCGCCGCTGACCACGGCCACAGTGACCACCGGCCTTGCATGCCACGACGTCGTCGAATTTTTCTTGCAGGAAACGTGCAGCTGCTGAACGGAGCCCCGTTTAAGAAAGCTCCTGCCCCTAAAAGCCTTTTCGTGTACGTAGAAAGAGAGAGAAAGGAAGAGAAAAGTCCTCTTTTGGGGCGAAAGAATGAGCAAATTAATTTATTGACTCGGCGCGCTCTTCCTTTAAAAGTGGGGCGAGGCCTGCCTGAGGCTGGATTTCAACCTTTTGGGTGCAACTTCTCCGAGGGATTCACCTCTTTCCTCCCTCTCTCTAAATCAAATACTTTTCCTTTTGACATCCTCTGGCTAATTTTCCGTCAAACGACTTCAATCTCCTTCGTCCTGGTGAAATTGCCTATCGCGACACTGCATTGCTACTGAGAGAGAGCAGATAAAGATGGAGGTTGGTGGAGAGAAATAGGGATGTGCCGTACGAAAAGCAAAAAGCTCTAAGAACTTGATATTCATGGCCTCACGCATTGAATTCCTTCAGTACTGAAGTGCATCGGGTGCGTATGCAGTGCCAACGTCTCTCTCCAAAGTCAAGAAGGGATCGAGGCCTGGAGTTTCAACAATCTTTTTCTTCCCTCTTGCAGGTATGTTTGAACCAACCACCCCTAGGAAAGGCGGCTGCAGAACAGTATAGTAATGTATATGTACACAATACACACTTAGTGCGCCAGCATATTGCACTTCTCAGGTCCCTAAAGTACACAGAGTTCCACAGCCCCCCCCCCTTTTTTATTTTCTTCGCTCACAAGAGAAGAAGCCTGTCAAAACAAAGTTGCAAGGGGAAAAAGGAGCAAAAGTTGGTTAAGAATCATTAGGATTAGTCGCTGGCGCGTGTCGACCTTGCTCCTTCTCTCTCTTCTGGCGTTAGACGCCACCCGGAGGCAACTTTAACCCATAAAGTTTGGCCAAAATTCTCCCGGCGAGAACGCAAAGTTGCCGGGCAGCGCGATCCAGCGCCTTTTTATCCCATTTGACATGCAAAAGCCCGACGTCACGCTCACGTTGGCTGAATCTCTAGGACGGGACGGCTGGTTTTAAGGCCGTCCAAACACCCACCCAGTCCGCACGGGCGTGGCCGCGACGGCGGACGCCGCCGCGCCATTTAACCAGCTGGCGGCGGCAAAGAACCTGCCCACCTTGTGGCTGGAGAAGTTGCCTCCAGTCTTGAGCCTCGTCGTAGACTCGGGACCCCCGGAATCTTTTCTTCTCTCGCTGTCTGTGTACGACAGGGACGAATTTTGTTCGAGGTGAATTGGCGAGAGGAGGGCGAAAATAAGTTCTTTTCAAGCCGAGCGTGGCATTATTTGTCTGAAAGGCGCCATTGTCTTCAGACGTTTCTTTCCTCCAGTTCTTGAGACTTTCTTTTTCCCTACTTTTCCTTTCTTTTGAAAGAAGCATCTCCGATAACGCAATTAGGCTGATACCGAAAAAAAAGCACGGACCAACAGTGTTGGAGGCAGAGACGCAAAAATCATCTCCGGAGTAGCTTCGGCGGAAGGAAGTAGGAATGATACCCTGACTTATGTTTGCGCGGATCGATCAAGCTTCGCAGAACTGCCTGAAGTGAATCCACGACCAAGTGCACTTGAATGACCTCTTTGGACCAGGATCGAGTCATCTCTAAGCGGCAGCGCAACTTCCGTCAGCGCACATTTCTTCCCCCCCCCCCCTTTTGGCAGAGATTCATTTCTCTGCGCCACTGGTGGCTTCGTCGTTCCTCCTCGTACTATTAGTGTTATTTTTTTTGTTGCCCTCTTCTATCTGGTCCTTGTAGTCAGTTGTTGCTTGCGCGTCTTCCCCCGGTTTTTCCCCCTCCCGCTTCTGGTTGTGACGTTTGTCCCCGGAAAAATATGACCGATGGGATTCTTGCACGAAATAATTATTTCCTTTCCTTTCATCTCTCTCTCGCAGATGAGTTGTTTTTTTTTTTTTAAAAAAAAAAAAAAAGAAAAAAAGGGGGACGAGAAAGAAAAGGGAAGACAAGATGTCCGCACATGGGAAGAAACTTGACCCTTTGACGTGTTTCCGCTGCTTTGTCCGTCAGTTTGGCGCCTGCAGAAGACCGAAAGTACGAAAGTCCTCTGCACTTGTTGCCTCGACCAAGTCTCCTCCCCCATGGAAATGTTCGATAATGGCTGCTGGACCCATTGCAGCCGAGGCTTAACCTTTTCCTCTCCATCTGTCAGTTTCAATAAATTATTAACGCGTCCTCGCCGCATATTGAGAGCAGTGAGACAGAGGGGGGAACATTGGTGGACGCAAAACGAGGCCTTGACACGGAGAAGTCAAGTGGCAAATACAAAGACCTGACCTACAGCTCGTCTGCTTGCTTGCTCGCTCGCTCGAGTGTGTGAGTCAGACTGGGTGTCTGCAGAATAAAGTGTGCTACAGGGTGCATCTCAAAACGGTGCCGGCTCTTCAGTGCTTTCACTCCTCCACCACCCAAGCTATTGCAGCCCTGCTTCAGCAGCTCCTATCCTATCCATTCTCATACAATAAGTCGGTAACCTGGCAAAACTCATCCAGAGGAGTTAGTGCTGCGTCAGAACAAATCAACCTCATGGTGGGGAACACATGGCATTTGGCTTTCAACGCTCATCTTCCAATGATATCTTGTCATGAAATAAACCTCCTCTTAATCATAGGATTACGACCCGGGCAAAGTTGCAAAGAGCAACTTGGGAGGTGACTCATGCTCGTACATCGGAAAGTTATGTCATTTTTCTGATATGACTTTTGCATGGTAATGCAAATACATTTCATTAAATTAGGGAGACATTCTTATGCTACAGAGTTACTTGTGACTAAACGTGGCCATAGAGAATGGGCATAATGACAGTGGGGACAAAGAGCCGCAAAAGGGGGTCCCCCTCGTAGCACAGGAGAACCCGAGAGGGTGCCTCAACATGTTTCTACTAATTTATGTGACAAGCTGTAGCTTTGAAATTTTTGACATATAATCTTAAAGATTAGAACAAGGCAAAGGTTTAAAACCTTGCCAAGCCACTTCCATTTACTCTCTGTCAACTAAGTTTAAACACAAGCACTTAAAGACAGGTGGTGTAGGATTTGCAGGAGAATCCTACAAATTTATATATGCCATAGGTTGAGTGCATGAAGAAGTTGAAATCTTGAATAAGGGGAACTTATAAGCCTGTTCGCAGCATTGTCGAGCAGGACCGTTGAGTGTTCATTAATAACTTTTATCCTCTATGAAGACCTCAACGTGTCCTTACAATTTTTTATGTGGAGGGGTCTGGCGGGACACCTCTCTTAAGTCATCGGAAGTTACTTACTTGCTCTAAAGGTCATTGACGGAAAAAAAGCACAGCTGTGGCTCGTCATAAAGGTTCATACATAGAGTGTTTCCGGTTCATTTCGAATCACCTAGATAGTTTCTAAAGGCGGGAGATAACACGTGTGGAGATACCAGAACGAGATGTAGCAACTTGAAGTGGCCGCGTGTTGATGTCGCCCCTGTACGGCCAGTCAGTGCTCTCTTTATTTCGCAGCTTGCTTGTCTCATTCACTGTTAGCTTGTGTAACAGCGGTATGTATGCAAATTCTCCAGAGTGTCGGCTTCTCAGTCTGTCTGTCGGTCTGTCTGTCCGTGTGTCTCGCGCACACTGTGAGCGTTGAGAGATATCTGATGTGACTCGGAGACAAGTTGTAGAGAAAAGAAAGACTGTCTTTGTCTATTAACACACCCAATGCGGTCCTCCTCATATTCCACATATTGTACTTACGTCGTTCCTCATGTTGTCTACCACGGAGGAGAAACTGTCCTACTTTCATCCCAGTCACTCTCGTCAAGTTAAATGCCGTAAAAGTTACGAATAGAGGATATCGTCAAACTTTCAAATCGTAGACGTTGCTTTCCTGCTCTGTGCTGGGAAATCCCGCACTTTTATGACGTCACTGTGCCTTTTCTTCCGCCTCCCCCCCCCCCCCAACTTCTTCCTCGTTGAACTTCAGTAACTTTTGAAAGTATTGCTGCCTGACGCCAGTGTTGGTGCTGGTCAGCGTGGCCCTCGGGGACGGACTCTTTGACGCAGTCTTGACAATCACCAAAGTTCTAGCGTCACTTCTCAAATTATCAAATGAGTTTTTATACTACGGCGCCTTAATTGGCGTCCGTCCCCTTCATGCTTGCTTTCTTGCTCCACTCTGCGTGCGTGTGCGCGGCCTGCAGCACCTTCAACATCACTCTCGTTTCCTTTCCTTTGGCAGAATGTCAAAAAATCAGATGTTCCAGGCAAAGAAAAGCCTGTTTCCTACGAATGTCATTTCTCCAGAGGACGGTGGGTGTGTTCAACAGCGTGGGCAGCCCAGAGTCTTGGGCGGTTTGTTTATGCCGGACTCTCTTGAAACTCCTCCTCGGGCTATTTCAGTGGCATCCCTGGTCTGCAGATTGACGCTGATGAGGCCAAGCTGTTGAGTGACCAACCGTGCGTGCGTGCGTGCCGGGCCCATGTGCAGATGACGCTGCGGAGTGACGTGCAGCGCTGAGGCACAGTTGCACTGCTGAGGACAGTGCCATGTCCAGCGCTCTCGTGGTTTTTCTTGGTACTTTTGTGCGCGGTGGGCTAATAAAGTTTTAAAGGGTTTCCACTTTTTGCCAGTGCACTTTTTTGGGGGGTATCCTCATCACTGACCCATTCATTGACTGACCGATGAACTAACCCTTCCTTTGCTCTCTTTTCGCGCTTTCTTTCTCCTGCTCAGAAGATCAAAAGTAAAAGCACCCATCTCTCTCTCTCTCTCGACCCCCTTTTTTGCTGTCCGTTTCTGCGCCCAGAGGAAAAATGTTCCTTCTTTTCTTTCTTCCTTTTGTAATTAGCGGAAGAGGCAGTGGCGGCATTTATTAAACTGTCTGCCTTTTTTTGCAATGTTTAGTGATACCTTTGAGGGCTCTCGGCCGTTGAGAGAGCGCCATTAATCTAAAGAGGCGGAAGAAAAGAAGACGAGAAACAAGAGGAATTAGTCAGAGAGAGGGGGAAGAAAAAGGATGGGAGAGGAGGACCTTTTTTCCTTTATTGCCCTCCTTCCGTTTAATATATTTTTTGGACTGTCAAACTGTGCGCGTAACTATTGAAAGCATGGGGGGGGCGAAGAGGGGGGAGTCCCCGTCTAATAAATTGAAAGCTTTTCGTAGCCAATGAGGCGTCTCTCTCTAAGGAACACACATCTTGCTTCCGCAGTACATATGTGAACGTTGGTGGGACTCGAGTACTTCAAGAGCCTTCCTCGTTTTCTCCTCCGTCTTCTCCTCGTCCTTCGACTTCTCCTTCGACTTCTCCTTCGACTTCTCCTCGTCCTTCGTCTGAGTTTCCCCCCACGTACTCACGCTCGCGCATATTTCTCGACAGCGTTGAGGAAGAGTAATGGCTCTCAATCGCGTGCGTATGCATGCGTGTGCCCGCACGTGTTCTCTCTCTCTTTCTCTCTCTCTCTCTCTCTCACACACACACACACACACACACACACACACACACACACAAGCCAGCATACGCGCGCATACCCCTTCTTAAGCTAAGAATTTTTGCAGAATTTACTCCGCCCATGTGCTACATAGCCCGAGTGGGCCTCAGTGCTACTGCAGCACTACTACAGGTTACATATTTCTGTGTTGCTTAGATGTGGTTGAGAAGGGTGTGTATTGAGAGAGAACGAGAGAGAGAGAGCAATCGCCCCAAATCTCTCCTTCATACTTTATCACCTGGGAAAGCTAGAGAAGAAGGGGAGAACTGAATTGCGGCTTTATCCGCTTAAGGACGGTGTTTCATCGATCACAGTCAGTCTGGTTACATTGGGCTTCCCAAAAAAAAGCTGTGTGAGAGCACGGCTTTCACCTACACCCGTGGTGTGTGTGTGTATGCACGTTAAGGAGCTTTGTCTATGTGATGGCTTAGTGATATGACAAAGCATGGGCTGTGCATTAAAAGTGAGCTGCTCGATGGGCCTTGAAGTGGCAGCGTCTTCATTTGTCACACCGAGGGAAAAAAACTTTCTTATTCCTGCTTTTTTTTCTGCCTCTGCCAAAAGAATAGAGGAAGAATACAAAGTCTTTATCTCTCAGTGAAGTGCGCCAGGCGGCCATGTATTTTGTTTGAAAAATGCAAATACCCCTCTGTCGTACTGTATTTTCTTTGTCGAGGAGAAAAGGGGAAGGGGCAATCGATCAAAGTCGCTGGAAAAGTTGGAAGGAAAAAAAGGAAAAAGTCCAAATGAGGACCCCCTTCGACTCTAGGAAACGCGTGATCCGGGCCAATTTGAAACAGGTCCACCAGCCGCACCCATGCTAAAAGTCTCTGTGAAATTCACCCGGCGGAAAGTGCTTTGCTTGTCACTGCAGTCGTGGGCAGAACTCTCCAGGAAGGTGGAGGTGGCCTCCTCCTGCTCCTTCCGCGCTCCCGCCAACGTCGTCGTCGTCGTCGTCGTCGTCGTCGTCGTCGTCGTCGTCATCGTCGTCGTCGTCGTCGTCGTCCTCCTGCTCCTCCTGCTCCTCCTCATGTGTGTAATGGAGAGAAATGTTCTCAAAACAAACCCACAACCCCAAATGCTGTAATTCGGCTTGATCGAGACAGCCATAACTTTCAGTGCTACTAGTTGCTCCTTCCCTCCTTCGCCAGGAGGCAGAAGGCGGGCAGCCTCTGAGGATCACTCTAACTTTCCCAGTGCATCGCATCGTAAAACGCCTATCAATGTGTTGTTTCCCCTCTCTTCCCTGCTTTCTTTCCGCACTCACGCGCGCGCGCACTCGTTGGACTACAGGTCCTTCTCCAACGTCTCCCCCCTGCCGCCCGCCCGCCCGCCTGCCGGGGCTGAGAGCCCCTCTGGGAGACGTTTTCGATCCATTTCGCCCCGGCAAAATAAGAAACTGACGACCTTGTGTGGGCAGGCAGAGCAGGCTGGGCTTTGGCAAAAAAAAAAGAGGGAGCCTACAGCAGTAGAACACTAATTTCGCGAAATTGGATTGGAAGGGGTTTTGCCAATGGGGAATAGTCGACGGCGACGGCAGGCGGGAACCCCTGCACCTAATAAGTGTCGCAGGTCCCCTTGCTGCTTTTTATTCCTGCTGTCGAGGAATTTAATTGAAAGGAAGGGGGCGAAAGCCTCCTCACTTTAATTAACCCCATTCACGTTTTAAGGCTGCGTTTACACACATATTTCAGATGCGTGCGCCCGACATGACGTGGTCGAGGCACTGGCGAAAGTGTTGCCAGTGCAAGCGCGCCCTCAACGCTTCGCTTAATGGAAAATAGTCTGATTGGAGCGTGGTGGGAGTGAAACAAACAAAAAAGCTGGGGGTCATGCGTGCCTCGACTTAGTAGGCCTGCCTGAATCCCATGCCTGGTGTGTGTTTCGAGAAGGGTGTGAGGGATGAGCCTCGGTTTGTCTTCACATCCATTTTCCTTTCCTGAGCAGAGGAGTGAAGCAAAGTTGGTGTCTACCGCACCAGCTCCTGGCGTGCTCATTACTATGCATCAGGGTGGGTGATGGAAAGAGAAAGCGGACCGGTCGCTGCTATTCTCTCCTTCATAGAAATCCGCGAGGAAGCAATTTTATGGCGAGGACCCGTTGGCAAATATTTGCGAGTCTGTGAGCGCTCGCTTACCCAAAGGCCTCCAATATAAAAAGGGGGTCGCCTTTTATTCCCTCCTTGGGTTGGAATGCCAGGCACTCTTAAAACGTCGTCCTCTGCTTCCTTCTTCCCCCTTTCAATCGGATTTCTCTCCAGACTTGCTAATGCAGCGCACAATTTAGAAGACAATTAGGCAGAAAGTTGGTAGGAGGATGCACCGCAGAGCGCTCCAGATCACTGCCATTGTAGTACTAGGGAGACCCTACCAAATTTCATCCAGGGTCACAATTGCTGGGTCGACAAATCCAAGAGTACAGCAGAATTTCAACGCTTATTTGGGGGAGACGAGAATTCATTTCGTTTCCAATCTTGTCCCTACAGAGGAGATTTTTTTTGCTGTGTCGCCTGCGGTGTTTTTGTAGCCTGTGATTGGTACTTTTATGATTGTGCTTAGCTGCATTGTACGTGAGGTCTTCCTCGATTCACTATTGCTGCGCTGAAGTGTTTCCTCAAGGAAGAGCCAGCGAGCAGGGATATATGTGTTTCAAGAGCTGCTTCTCTTCAGCAGTGCTGGAGCAGCTTCCCTGCATGCCCACCTGCTGTGCAACTTTGCAACCTAAGGTACGTTTGCCCTTCTCTAAGTCAAAAATTCGATAAAATTTGACTGCGAGCCAGCCACATTCTTCAGGTTAGTGACTTTTAAATCCCCTGTACCAACATCAGTCAAATTAGGGCGGACAAAGCTAGGGGAAGAAAGGCTTTTTCCCACACGACATTCGAAACCCGTCTTACCACAAATTCGCCGGAACAGAGTGTTTTCTTAAGGATGCAAAGGAGCCCCTCATGCGTGGGCAACATGGAAAGGGGCTTTGAGTGGACGACGATATGTAAAAAGCATTTCCCTCCCCTCCTCCCTCCCTCCCTCCCTCCCTCCAGCCCAGTAGCTTGTATATGTTTCTTCTTTCTCTCCCGCAACGTACATTCTTATGTGCAAGTTCCAGCTGTTAGGAGTAGGACTCAATCTAGCGGGATTCGCCTGTGACAGGCCTTACCCCACTGCCCCACAGCACTCTTGTGCCACTGCACTATAATAGGTATGTAACAGAGGTCCCAGCCTAATGGGGAGCCGGGCTGGGCATGACCTAGCTGATAAAGAAAGAGTTGGGGAGGGGGCACTTGGGGAGAGCCATTTTCATGCGGTTTCCCGTTTTCGTCGGCGTCCACTGTGGTGAAATGTTTTGGAGAGAAGAGAGACGCGGAGCCTTTAGAAGGCCTAGAAGGGGGATTTCAGAGCCGGGGGGGATCTAGAAGGGGGGGGATTGGACACGCACTCGCGGCGGGATCTGGACGGGAGGGGAATGAGCAAACAGTTGATGAAATTTTGGGATTTTTCCGCCTCCTATCCTCGTTCCACCCCCTTGTCTCAGCCAGCACGGCGTGCACAGAAGCCAAGAAACTTCATTTCTCAGAGGCAGAAGGGGTCGATGAGCAATTTCTGATCGCCGGAAAGCGAGAGCAGAGGAAATTTCACTTACTCCTGCCCCCTCCCTCGACCAGGCAACTGCAGAGCTTGTTTTTTTGCTCGGTCAAGCCGTTGAGAGGCCCTTGGCCTTTTACTCTCCTCATGACAAATGAATTCTCTGCTGGCACGCTTTGCTCGCACGCTTGGATCCAGAAGCAGCTGCGATCTCAATCCCTCCTTTCTCACTTTTCTTCTCTAATGCGCACGCGCGCACCGACGCACACACGTGCAACCACGCACTCGCGCGCGTCGACACACACACGCGCTCTCAGTCCTTTGGCCTTTGAAATGTGAGAGTGAGTGAAAGAAGCCAGTAAGAGCCTCGGCCATCTCTTCATGCTTATAGTAATGGCGGTCGTCAAGAAGAAGGGGGAAAGAGAACCCAGCAGAGCGTTGTGCTCTAAATGGTAAATGAGTAGAGGTTAAAAATGGGCGGAAGATTGCTGCTTGCTGTCTTGAATGACCTCTCCTGCCAGCCTCCCTGCCTTCTCCAGCTCCACCAGACAAGAGCGCCGTCCGGCAGGACCTCGCCGCACTAATGGCCATTGCCGTGTCCTCGGTTAGACCTTATCTGGTGGAGTTGAAGCCCACATTCAAGCCCACCGTTTTCGTCCCGGGAATTAGTTTCACGTTTTCTCCCCTTCCTTTTGGTTTAAGGAGGCGTCTTCTTGAGGCTGCTATTGTTATTGCTGAGCTCTCAAGAAAATGGAGTAGAAGGAGAATAAGACCACGGATCATTTTTCACTGAGGGGGGGATTGCATTCCTGTCTGCGTGTGTAAAGCAAGAGAGGGGGATTTTTCCAGGGGGCAAGGAGATCGCTGCCCCCGGCGAGCAAGTCCGTGTTTTTTTTATGTTCGTACAATATATGTAATGTTCGAGGCGTCAACTGCACGACAGAATCATTTCTCGGATTAAATATAAGTCTCCTTGTCTTTCCGCTCCCACCGCGATCGAAGGAAAGGAACAAAAGTCCCTTACAAAGAGGCTTTCTTGTCGAAAAAAAAGAGCGGATTTCCTTTTCTCCGTCTCTCTCCTATCGTCGTCTTCGGGTAAGGGGATGAAGATTTATCGGGCTCTCTTCCCTACTTTTTCGAGAACGCGAAATAAAGGATTTTGCGGAAAATAAAAGAAGGAACAGAGTGAGAGAAACCTGAAAGCGAAGAAGGCGAATTAAACGCTACTTTGTGTCGCAATAAAAGTTTCCATACTCCTTGGGTGACGACGCTGCGGAGAGGTATAAATTCTGGCAGACACGAAGGAGGAACATTTTCTTCCTTCTTTGTGTGTGTGTAAGAGAGAGAGAAGGAAGAATAGACCGAGTCAAATTAATGTACCAGAAATCGAAAAAATCCTCTTTGCAATGACCTTGTCTTGCACTGAAAGTTCGTGGAAGAATCTCTCTGCATAACGTCACTCACGGACGGAAGCTCAACCGTTGGCGGGCACTCAATAATTACACGCCCAATGTCATGTGCCCAGTGTGGGCTGAATTGACAAAAAAAAAAAAGAGTGCACACCATAAGACGATATTTCCGGTCCCACTACTACAACTTCTGTACTTCTGGGACGATGCTGACGTGGACGACGACGACGACGACGACGTCGACGACGCAGTCGCAGTCGCAGTAGGGCCTGCTGCCCCCCCTTTTTTTCTCCACTAGCCAGCATCGTCCTGTGCGTTAGGTGGGCTGAGGTCGTAAAATTAAGAAGAGCCATCTGGAGACGAAGGAGGTGAAAGCAAGGCCAAGTTGAGCTGGGCCATGCAGAAGGAAGGTAACGAACGCATGAACTTTGCTAGCCCCAGAAATTGCTTTTGCACCGACGTCGTCGACGACTACGTTGTGGAATGCGGTGCCAGTTCCTCCTTGGGCCCTCCCATTAAATTCCGAATCGCCCATTTTAACGCTTCAGGTTGCCACAAGAACAAGAGGAGTCTTAAGAGAGCCCAGGTGACGACGACCACCAAGTGAGATAAGGGTAGCTGCCTCGCCCCCGTCCTTGTCGCTCTTCACTCCTGTACGCACTTCAGAGAAAGAAGAGTTGCTGTAGTTATCGCTGCAACCTTTACTAGATTACGCTTTCATCTCTAGCACAGACTATATTTTTCATTCAGCGTACGTAATCCACTTTCAAGAGGAACGTTGAGCATCAGCGAGCATCCAATTTACAAAAAAGTCGTAGCAGCAGCATTATACTTCTTATTTTCTTCAGCTGCGGCAGCAGTTTCTTTTTCTCTCGAGATAAAGAAAAGTGTTCTGGGGCAAAAAGTCAAGCAATGCATTGAAATGTGACCGTTTTATTTTCTCTCCCCATTACGGCCGGCAGCAGAATAGACCGAGGAAAAGAAAAAAATTCCCTACGCACCCCATTTGTTGCCTTCAGGGAGGAGAAAGCTGAAGGGAAAATCCTCGCCTTTTCTCTTCCCCCCCCCTTTGCTCGTGTTTGTGTTGCGAGAGTCTCGTTAGAAGTAAATTGTCATTCGCTCAAACCTTGGGTAAGCGAGATGCAGTGCGAGAACTGGACGTTGGCGCTCCACAGCAGGAGCAGCAACACTACACTACCTTATGCTAATGCTGACTCGGAGGACCATGTTGAAAGAGACAAGGTCGGACGTCCCTAATTAAGGAGCTCGAGGGCAATTGAGAGTAGAGTGCGAGAGTGGAGGCGTTCATTAGTGTCTGCGCATTACAGAATGTGCATACGACATAGTGATGGAGCCAACCGCAGTTCAGGCGATGATTGCCGGATGTGACATCCCAAGGAGGTGATGATCCATCGTGGGACATCACGGCTCGCCGCCATCAAGAGTTAGTCGTGTTCCAGCAGATTTTTCGTTCTACTCCTCGTAGTCCGTCTTCGGTCTCGACCGAACCCGGGCCAGATGGGAAGACCGAGGACGGGGCCGACTCGGCCGAGACATCACTACTTATCGTCATGTCCTGCACTGGCGGTGGACAACCGATTACGTGCATATTGTGAGGGGGATAAAGTAGTACTAGTTGGACACAGAGTCAGCACTACGTGAGGGAAAAGCCCGGGGTTCTGTACTCAACATGACGACGTAGATACTATTTATGTAAGACAATGAAAATGAGAGCGTGTCACTGATGCTTGATGCATTAAGACGAACTTATGCACGTCGTAGGCGTTCTCGGCCTTGTCGTACTTGTTGGGCGCTCAAGCTTCCGCCGCCGCATGACGTACGATTAGCAGAGACGGACTTTATAACACCCGAGGTCCACTCAGTCCCAAAACGTTGTGAAATGCGCGTTTCACAAGAATTCCTCAGATCTCAGACCGTACATTTTTGAGTCAGTTTTACCACCGAAAGTACCGGACATCAAGAGCTTGTGCGAGGTCCAAGTCTGACTTTGCAGCCCTGCCTGTGTCTCCTGGATCCGCGTGCCTGATCAGAGTGCTGAAAACACTACGCGATCTGCGAACAGTAAGGACCGAGGGGAGTACAAGTTGCCCATGCCTCTTGCTGGCGGGTGCACAGTCAAGAGTCGCTAGTCTGACGCAATAAACATTTACATACGCACATATATTACGCACGTACGTTCCAGCCGCAGTTAGCCACGAATTCCAAAAGGCTCTGTGGGTGTCTGTGTTCACAGGAGGAGGGGACTAGGAAGTTGATGCAGTGCATACGCGGGAGCCCAGCGCAAAATGTGCACGTGTGTACGTACGATGTACATATGTATCTAAGTACTCTGATAGGCGTACGTACTACATTTGCCCTCGTTTCTCCTTCTTAGAGAAGAAGGAAAAGGGGAAATGCACCCGATGTATCAACATGAATTATGACTGTCATTCTAATGCTGCCTGCTTGGCTTTTTGCCGTTTTATGGCCCCCCCTATGTAGTGCGCGTACTCACTCTAACTCACAGGCTGTATATACATGTACGTGCAGTACGTACTTCATGTAGTAGACTGAGGAATAAGCTGCTAGTTGGCTAGCTGGCGAAAAAGAGATGGAGGTATCTCACAAGCAATCTGAGAGCGCATTTTTCGACGTCTCTTCTCACTCTCGCTCGCTCGGGCGGCGCGCGAATGGTGCTGTCATCCAGCACCAAGAGTCTCGAGGGTAACTTTCGGGGGGGGGGGGAATCATCTTTATGCCGTATCTCTGCGAGTGCTTTCAGCGCTGCTGGCGGGAAAGGCATTGGAAAACACAAATTACGACTCTTCTTCCAATACTTGCTTCCACTTTTTTTTTCCTTCCAGTTTCGCCCTTTTATCTCGAGGTGTACACGGGCTGGGGGATTTTCCAGGGGAAAATCGTCGTTGGGGGGCACAATGCCTCCTTGATCACCTCCTTCCTGCTTCTACGTTCACATCAATCCCCCGAACGCCTCATCTCTTCTCCCTTTACATAATGCTCTTCTTTTTCTCCTTCCTCCCAAAGGGTTTTTCCTCTCCGTTCTCTCCCTCTCCTTTGATCAACCCATCTTTTCCTCCCTTCATAATGGGACAGGCAGTGAAAACCTACCTAGGCATGCTCCTGACACAATCACCTTTTCAATGGCTCAATATATCATGTCTCATCCATGTTGCGGAAAACACTCAATACGGAGAGCATCCGAGGTGCTTAACTTTCTTTTTGTGGATGCAGGAGCTGTGAGAACAAGCAGCTTAGCCTTACTTGTACACTATTAGGCGACTTCAAAGACCCTTTGCCTTGAACCAACGTTATTCGACGGGATGAGTGCAGAAGACGGTGTTACCGTTGCGCGGATTTTAGGCCGGTGCGTGGAGAGGCGGGTGGTGCACGCACGGTAAAGCCAATGGGTCTGTGCTGCAGACATCAGTGCAGTAGTCCTTCGTCGAATGCCGGGAGGACGTGCACGTGTGAGTCACTTGTGTGAGTTTGGGGCTAAGACTTGGAGGCAGAGTTGCGCTACCAGTACTTTTACTTTTCATTTGCACTGGCGTTACAGCAAAGGTCTACACGCATGCAGCTCGGTGCTTGCAGATATGGGCCTCTCGAGCGAAGTATCGCCTTCAAATAGCGAGTCTTGCTGAAAAGTTTGGCACCGCGGTTCATAGAGAGCAGTAATGTTCGATCATTTCGATCACCACGGCCAGGCGGGAGGGCCGGGCGGCCGCCCGGCAGGCAGGCAGGCGGGCCAGCAGACTGGCGCAAGCACAACTTAACTGGCTGTATTCTGCACGGGGTGCTTACTGTACTCCTCAAAGAGACTAAGAAGAAAATCTCTTTGGGAGTTTCTTCCTCTCCCGGGGAAAGTTCTTCCTCAATGAGATTGGATGCTCGCACGGATAACTCCCCATCAGGTGTTCCTCAAAGTTGGCGCTGGCCGCGATTTCCTTTTTTCCGCCGAAAACTCTAGCAATGGACCAAATTGAGCGGCGGCATTGGAACACGATCAAAGACCAGGGGGCAATAACTTTTTGGGGGCTGATTTTTTTCCACAGTTTTTTGGGGTGGATGAGGAAAGTGTAGGAAACCTCTCGCGGTGATGACAAAAGGGCATGCTGGGTTATTTGATGGGAATCTCTTGGGGGTCGCTGCGTGGGGAAAGGAGACAGACAAACGGGCTCAAAAGTGCCAATGGGAGGGTGGAGAGGAGAGTGGAGGAGGAGAGCGAGGTTGAAAAGATAGATCGGTGCCAGAGAGATTTTGCTCAAGATGTTTGTTGTGCAGTCGTTTGGTGGTTTCAGGCCGAGCAAACACAGGCACATTTCCTCCTCCCTCCTCCAGTTCCGTGATAAGGACATTTGGCACGCGAAAGAGAAAAGGAGACCGAGTGGAAAGAAAATTTATTCCCAGAAAGTACGAAATCTTTAGGAAACCGTATGCACAAACACTGCATAATAGCTGGTGTGCCTCGCGCATGAACGTGTACTGTATACATGTATGCATGGCCAGAGGTTGTTTATTGCCTAGTAGGGGCTCTCTAGCTTCAAAGGCGCTCCAGATTATTGCTGTCGCTTGCTCTCTAGTGCGCCATTCCTCAAATACGAGAGCGCTCTCTCCGTCTCTCTCTCTCCTCTCTCTCTCTCCTCTCTCTCTCCTCTCTCTCTCCTCTCTCTCCCTCTCTCTCTTTCTCCCTCTCTCTCTTTCTCCCTCTCTTTCTCCCTCTCTCTCTCTGTGCTGGAGAATTTCCTTTGGAGGAATTCGATATTAATCTTCCTTGGTTCTTCTTTTTTTACCATGTCGCTTTGTTATGAGATTGGACGAAAGGCGGAAATTTTGTACAAAGTTATACATACGTGCTGCAGGAAGTTCCAAGACAGGACGGAAAGTGGACTTCTTGTCTGGGAACCACCTTAACCACACCAGAGAAGAGCAAAAAATACCTCACTTCCTACCTCTTCCTCCATTTTTCCCACTGAGGGGGGAGGAGGGGAATGAATTCTCCGAGAGATTTAAAACTTTTCTTGGCTTCTTTTTCTGTTTCCGATATCCGCCTTCCCTTTCCGGTCCCTGCAGCAGTAGCGGCCTCTTGTGGTCCTTCTCAGCGACTGTCAGTGTTTAATGAAAGAAGAATATGTGTGCGTTATGCATCAGCGAGCTGGCATGACCTTCAGTCTCACTCAGCAAGGCTGAGGGGAGGGGGAAATCTCCTGCAGTTTCCCCCTCATGACAAACAGACGATTTTTCATTCGCGACCCCTCTTCCCCGATGCTGAAATTGATTAAATGCTGTGGCAGCCTTGTTTTCCCAGGGGGATTTTCTCTTTCTCGAGGCTCCCCCTCCTTTTTTCTTCTTTCTCACTATGGTCACATCTGGTGTTTGGATAAGTGGGCTATGTGTGTGATGTCGGCCTGGCAGCAGCATGGCCGGCCTCTTCCACAACAAATCCTATTTTCTCTCTCATCCCTACAAGTACACGTACTCCTGCGTATGTAGTGCACGTCGTGGTGGTAGTAACGTTAGAAGTAGCTGCGTCTGGTAGAGTACTGCTGTAATACTGCTGTTCCACTGTATGGTTGTCCGATTTCTTCGATTTCGCCTTCCTCGCTGCATTGACAAGAATGTGAAAGCTGCCACCGAGATCTGTCGGTCCATTTTCTTCTTGACTTTTACCAGGGTTCCAGGCGAGATGAGATGGGAGAAAAGGAGGCCATGCTATGGTACTATTTGGCAGTCTCCGACGGTGCCGCCTGGAACAACCCCTGGGCTTTTTTATTCGGCCTCTCTCTTTCTGTCTCGAAATCAGGCAGGAGAGAATAAACAACAAGTGTGTTGTCGGAGGCCATTAGGGGCCCGCCGAGGCCTCTTCTTTCCCCACTAATGATAAGCTCTCCATGTGAGGGGGGAAGATGGGAGACAGAAAAGACTCTGTAAAGATTACGTTCGTGCGAGGGTCCTGTTGGAGTCAGAAAACAATTATTCCCACAGAGGAGTAAAAACCTTTTAGACAGACGGAGCATGGGAAAGGAGACGCGTGTGTTTGTGTCATTGGAATATGTTGAAATCGCCAGGGACCCTTTTCTCCCCTAACTTTTTCCTCCACTCTCCATATTTCTGGCGTCTTTCTTCCTCCCCCCCCCCTCTTTTTGTAGATTCTGGCTTTCCATTTAGGAGGATGAAAGAGGAACACAAAAAATCTTTGCCTTGCTCCTAGTTTCTCTTTGCCTAACTTTGGGCAGGCTTTCGGCCCCAATAATGCGACGTACACCCTTCTAATGAGCTGGCGTTTCTTACTTGCTTTTGCACAAACAACAAAGGCCGGAGACCCATTTTCATTATCTCTCTCTTTTCAGGTAAGTTTGTTCTTTGAACAAGTTGGAAAGAAAACGCCGCACTGAAGCAAGAAGACTTACATGCTGGATGCACTGCACAGAACTGTTTACATACTCATTTTCCTTTCTTTCTTCTTCCTCCCCCCTTGGCTCTTGCCAGAGGCGATGCGCGATACATGAACTGATATGACCCTTCCGCCTCTGCTACCGCTATCTCCGTCCAATTAGCTCATTCATCATTATAAATTTTTGGGTAGGCGTATAATCTCCCCACGGGAGAGATAGGAAAGCGGCAGCGTTGGAAAGCGAGGCCCTTTCTCAGGGTTCTTCGCTCCAGCTCGATTGATACTGAGCAACTGGAGTAGAAAGTTTGGGGTCTATGGCCCACTATCCCTGCTGCACGTAAACCGTAAATAATGGAAGTTTTAAGCGGAGAGTAAGTAGCTGTCTCAAAGACGTTGCTCACCTGGCCACTCTTTTGGGTCCGCACTGTACCCTGGGGAGGGGGGCGTCAAGGTCATTGGTGATGAGGCAGAGGATTGCATCTGAGCACTGCAGGGGGGGGGGGGAACAGAATTAAGAGATGAGAGGGGAGAAAAAACCCTACCCATTACGTCTCGGAGATAGGGAGAAATCCAGGGATGTCTTCTTGAGCATACTGAGAGATGCCTCGCGTGGCTTATTTACGTTGTTGGGGGTTTTTTTTAGCATGCATAGATAGATAAGTCCTTAAGTGCTTCTGTGTAGCAGTGTATTTGTGTAGCACCAGATGTGTCCCTCGTCGACTTGTTGCCATCGGAATAACCAGGCTCCAGAAGCAAGTAATGCGTTTTGGAAGCCCTTATGGAGCACGAAAAGGTGGGGAGGGGAGAAAAAAGAGCAACAATTGTTATAAAAAAGAGAAACAATTGTTATGGTTTTCTTCTCAAAAGATGGTGTCCATTTTTCCATAAATTTTTGTGTGGGGCAGTGGTCAGAATTCGGCCTACCCATATGGTCCTCTTTTATGCCCGTTAAGTGTGAAAGCTGACACTTCTTACGGCTGCTGATGCATATCACCATATTTCACTGTTTCTGCAAGGCAAATGCTGTATTGCATAAGTAGAAATTTGTTGCGCTTTCCTTCCAAGTGCATTGTTGAAATATGTAGTGTTTCTCTCTCAAATTAATCCTGAATAATCGTATGTTCATTTTAATTAGTCTTTATTTGGCTCATGCTATGCGCCAAGTGCGAAAACGTAATTCATCGCTTTTGAGTGAAAGTTGAGTGGTGAATGCTTAACCTTCTTCTCCCAAGCACGCCTTCACCCCCTCCAGTGACTTGTTTTCTCTCTCAATTACTACTTGAACAGCGAGTGTCTTCTTGCCGGTATCTGGTACTTACGACCACAGAGAGGAAGTGGGTAACCAATCTTGGCCATTTGGTCAAGATAAGATGAGGAGTAGTAGGTTGTTTGCAAAGATTGCTTACTCAATCTCTTTTCATCGCTCGCGGTCTTGGCTCACGCAGTACTACGACTTGGTCGAGAGGGTGGGCAAGCGCTGCTTGCCCGTACTGCCAGTGCTGGTGGCATTGGCGGCTCCGAGGGAAAACAAATGTGTTGGCTCAAGGAATTAGGCACTTGCAGCGCGCGTCATCGCCGTTGTCTGCACTGCGTAGAGGTTAAGTGTATTTCCCATATCATATATGAGTTTTTACGTATATTCCCCGGAGCTGCTCGTACTCCGGAGTGAGGGACGACGACGAGACTTTACTTTCTCCTCCCTCACACTTACCACATGTCGGTTGCTAACACGATTAGTAAGGGTCCGAAAACGTCGCTATCCCTCGAAAAAGAAGAGGAAAAAGAGCGAGAACCATTGGAAATGCTTTTTTTTGAGAGAGAGAGAGAGAGAGACAGCGAGGCGATGTACACAATACCGCGGTGAAGAAAAAGCTGCGGTGCCCCCCCCCCCTTTTGGGAATTGGCAATTCCATTACTGTCCCCTCTTTTTTGGTCAAGGGGATAAACGCCATTTGCGACGATGTGTGTGTTTGCTTAGACATGACCCCATAGACTGCTGATCCCCATCGCTCTCTTCATCCACAGACGCCCTCAGGAGAAATATGCGCCAGCCAATGCAGAAGGAAAGTGGACCGACGATATTTATTTGCAGAGCACGTACTCTATTAAGAACAGATAGTAGAAAAAGATCAGTACAGCTACTAACTTATGAAGGAGAAGAAGGACATGATCACTCGATAAGCAAACTTGGCTAGAGTACCTCTGCTCCCCTGATCTGAAAATGTGACGGTCGGTGAGCTCAACGCTGCCGTGACGAATGCACGCGTGCAAGTTGGGGGTGGGGGTGTCCGTGTACTCGGGCGGCAGCCTACGTGTACATGAGGAGGAACTACTGCTTGTTGGTGAGTTGGCACGTTGTCGACGAGGAGGGAAATAGGCTATGAATATATTGGGCAGCGAATGTGTGAGATGGATGTCAAGTGGGGAGGATATGTCTGTCACGTTATGACCGAGAGAGCGAGCTGGGGCCTTAACCGTTAATATGTACAGTGCACGCGCACCACTTGTTATTCAGACTGCGAATCTCGGAGGAGCGCGACATGCAAGACGGGCAGGAGGAGATGAACCTGGCTGCATTTCGCGCCAGCACCGTGTTTGTCACTTAACGGATGTTTTGTTTCGTTTGGGTCATGCCGTCACTTCATCTCTGGTGAGGGGGTCACCGAGCTGCCCATGTCGGACATGGCCGCCCAGGAGGCTGTCGTGGTCGAACCCTTTGAGGCCTTTATAATTCCACGCGGCTCCTTCTTCTTTTTCCTCCCTGCACATTTTCATTCCCAATAGTTTACAGTGGTGTTTCAGAAACTTTTTCCTCCTTGCCTCATTGTCGTATTTTGTGACAATGATCGCCCATTTCTGGATCCTGCTGCACCTGCCTGCAATTTTCCCCTTTTAAGGCGACATAGAATCCCTATTTTTTCGCATTGCGGCAGAGAAGCTCCGACAAGAAGCAGCCCTCCTACTACTGCTACTCCTACTGCTACTCCTACTGCTACTCCTACTGCTCCTGCTCCTGCTCCTACTCCTACTCCTACTCCTACTCCTACTCCTACTCC
>JAAUXU010047057.1_pt1 | contig 20381 bp, 24 predicted proteins | sample 7278151 | NCBI WGS metagenome assembly JAAUXU01 (sample SAMN14350113, study PRJNA611818) | marine sediment metagenome | isolation source: surface marine sediment (1.8m) | place: French Polynesia: Moorea | collected 2018-08 | reverse complement strand
TACTATTAATACATATGTCAACCTTTGTGTAAAATATGAAGTATGTGTAACAAGTAAAACATGAGTTATTATACATTTCATTTGCCCGCGAACTTTCCGGCAACCCTGTAGATACTCATGTATAGGAACACATCAGGCTACGAGAAATTGGTTATCCTGTCTCTGCCCAATTGCTCTAGCTGACAAAATAGACTAAAAATTAACAGTAAGAACCAGCGAAAAAGGACACAAATACACCAAGGGCATCTAGCAGGGTCTGATGCATACTTATGTAGTTATCCCCGGTCATGTGAGAAGGGCACCAATACTCAAACTTTACCCAGTGATGTGCATTTTAAGTGTCATAGCTTTGATGTTGACGTTGTCACTGCCGAAGACTTGCACGGAGTCTTATACTCCACAATACTAATACTTATACTACTTAGTAAGACACTTATGCAAGATACTGTTGCAGTGCTACGAGGCATCATAAGTTTGGTTGCTGGTAGGAGACGTCGCAGACACGTTCACGTGTAAATGGCATGTGTCATAATAACGGGTACTGTACGTAAGTGCCCTAGACAAGGTACGTAAGCAGCACAATATGTACCTGATATTCGCGGTGCCTCTCTGGATTGCTGTCGTAGCTGTAGAGCAGCAGGTGGCAGTCCTTCAGAAGCATCAAAGCTCCAGTCAGCATCCGGTCAGTTCTGCTCAACTCCTCGGTGGCCAGACAGAACATGTCCATCATATGGAACGTGTGGCTCTTCATCTCGGTCGCCTCGATCTCCATGCTGCACTTCTGCCTCAGGAGAGGTCGTCGCCACTCAGCTAAACATGTGGACAACACCTCGTCAAGATGCTCCTTGGACTTTTTCAACTGCTTGAACCGGCGACGCTCTCTCTTGACCGCATTGTGCCGACGCCGAGAGAGTTCTTGTTGATTCTTCGACAGGCGAGAGTTGTCCTCCGAGTCGGAGCCGTTCAGCGAGACCAGGGATGCGAACGCTTTAGCACGTTCTGTGCAACCTTGGCGGAATTTGAGCTTCTTGCAAAGGGCCTTGGCGTCCAAATGTGTGACAAGAAGTTCCTTATGCGCCGCCAGCTCATCCGACAACTCCTTCGGGATCAAATCATCCTCATCCATTCTATCGGAAAGTGCTGTCTCAGTCTGCGCGCCGAAGTCCGACTTTTCTGGCTGGTGGCTTTCGCCGCTCTCGTCGGTCTGGCAAGCGGCATCCAGGAGCTGGTGCTCCGTGGGACGCTGATTCTCATCACTACTGCCGGAGGACGTTTGTTGTACCTAAGAATGTCGGCATTACATGCATGAATGCTTGCGCGCATAAGTGTAAAGATCCGAGGAGTCCTACCTGTTCCTTAAGTTTTGCGTTCTCTTCTTCAAGCGCCGCCACCCTGGCCTTCAGCTCCTCCGTCGTTTTTGCGTAATGTGCTACAGCCAGCTGTAGTTCAGCGCTGCTGTTGCCGCCACTCACGTTCTTCTTCAGTTGGATCTTGATGCGCTTAGCACGATCTGCGTACCTGAAATTGCGGATGTTGGGCACGCGCACGTCCAGATATTTTACGTGACGCATTACTTGAGCGTGTTGTAAGTGTCTTCAAAGGTTGCCGCGTTGGGAGACACGTTTGAGATCATGACGGTACGGCAGTTGCCCCCTATGGAGTCCTTCAGCAGCCTAGTCAGCTTCGAGTTGCGGTATGGGACGTACTTGGAGCCCTCCGCCAAGGCATTGATGCAGTTGCCTGAAGAGGGAATTGGGCTTTATGGAAACACTTTGGAGCAGTTGTTGGTTTCTATTGAGAACTCACCCAGAGCAAGTAAACTTTTGTTGATGTTGGCACCCTCCCGAAGTCTGGTTGCACCCCCGGTCATGGCCACGGTGCCCCGCTCGCTACCTGCCAGGTCGATCATGCTCAACTTGGCCAGCTTGACGTCAGCCGAGAGGCCAGTGGAGCGCGACTTCTGCTTCAAGAAGACCTTTGAGAAGAAAGTTTGTTAGCACCTGTCTCAATTGCTTAATGACTGTTGGACCCTGAAAAGACAGACCACGCCTAAAATACGCGCCAAGTATCTTACCTGAAATACGGCGTGGGACCTCGAGGACTCGGCGTTTGCGTCCGTCGGGTGCTGTGTACGGTTAGCGTTTCCTGCCTGTAGCAACATGAGCAAATCCTCTGGTCCGTCGGGCTTGTGCATGGACAATCCGGGGACCGTCACAGAAGCGTTGCCGTCCTCGCGGATAGACAGTTGGGGTCCTACGATGTTGACGGTGGAACAGATACCGTATTGTACAACGGCGCTCTAACGCTAAGTTACCTGGCTTCAGGAGGTCCACGACTGTCTCGTTGTAGACCTCCAAATAGGACACGACGACCTCGCACGCCACATCCTCCTTGATGGCCTCTATTCGTTTGTAGAGCTCAGCCACAGTCAGGTATGTCAGGCCGGGATTCGACTTGGACCCAAGCATGGTGTAAGTCTTGCCAGCACCAGTGGCGCCATACACAAACACTGTCGGAGAAATGGATGCACGATCCCTTCCACAGATGCACAAATTGAAACCACAAAGCCTTTCTGTTCTTACCCGAGCAGTTGTAGCCGAAAAAGAGCACGTCGACGAGATCCTTCGTGGACCTCTGGAAGACGTCTTCGTTGTCACTCTCGGGACCAAAGACGACGTCGTAGGCAAATTGATGATCTCTCTTCTCGCGCTTATTAACGTCGCGCCTGGTCTGCAGCTTGCCCTTGTAATAGAAGTCGTCGCCCGAGTCCTTGGGATCGAACACCAGCATGCGCGAGTTCACAATCTCGATCACGTTTCTGCACAATGACCAGAAAAAAATGAGTAACTAATTGTCTAATATAATTAGAGAAAACAGTTGAATAATTACTAGAACTGAGTGCAAAAAGTCTGGCGCTGACTCCAGTGCAATAAGTTACCTCCGTCCGGACTGTAGCTCTCGCTCGTTCTCAGGCCGCACCCGCACCGCCACTCGAATGTTTTTGGCTCCGGCGGCCTCGCTCACGGCCTCTAGGGTGGTGCCGGCTCCTTTGCCGGCGGCCACGCTGGCTCCAACGTTCCTCCTCACCAAGGCGCCGCTGCGTCGGCGCCCGACGTTGGAGGACTGCGGAGCCGCAGCAATAGTCGCTGTCCCTGGCGCGGAAGCGTCTTTGAGGCTGCGTATCGGAGTGGCCATGACGCTGTTGCTGCCACCGCGGGGAGAAGCGCCCAACAGAGGCCGCCTGGACGTCGTTCGGACTGGAGTCCCTGCGGCTGCCATCCGGTGTCGCACGGCCAAGGACCTGCGCTTCTTGGGCGCCCGACGGAGATTGGCAGCGGGTAACGCTCCCGTGGAGGACGACGCCGGAACGCGGGGCGGCGGCCTCGGCCCCTGCGACGGGAGGAGACGCCGATTCCTCGTCCCTGACGACGTGGCATTCGAGGACGTCACCGCCTTCCTGGTGGAGCGCGCGTCGGCCTTGCCCGGCAAGTCGTTCCTCCGGACCATGGTGACTTTGACGTGTGACGCGTCCAACTTGTCAATGTCCAACTTAGCCACTGCCTCGCATTGCAAGCTATGTTTGATTTTTCAACCTTCCGTCAGCCCGGAGAACCCGACGAGTCCGTTCGCACTTCGTCTTGGCTGGTTTCGTCGTCTGAAAACACAAAACTTGCCCGGGCGATTTAAATTCGGGCTGAATCGGCCGAAAAATGAGGGCGCAGGCGAAGACTTTTCAGGCCAACGGACGTTGCCGCCCTCCAACCTGCCGCGCTGGCCGCCGGCCTGGTCCGCCTGCCGAGGTTGCGCGACTGCTGCCCCGTCAATGTTCCGTCAGGTGAAACCAGGTAAAGAGGCAGGGAGGACAGACGACGACGACGACGAGGAGGAGGAGGAGGAGACGTCGACTTGGTGGGCGAGGCCAGCGCAAGGCCCGACAGGAGAGACAGAAAACGGAGCGGAGGCTCTTTCCTCCCCTTCTCTCCGGCCAAGGAGCTGTGGAAAGAGAGAGAAGAGACCCTCCTTGAAGCTGTGACCTGCGGGTGGTCACGGTGGAGGACACGGTGGACATCTCGTGGCGGATCGTGTCTAACGGACTCGTCACTTCTGAACTCGGACTCAATAGCTAAAAAAGGTGTCGCCTGACTTGTACGTGGGCGATTTCTGGTGCAATCTGGCTTGTCACAGCCCAGCCGCAGTCTTGTTTTGAAGGAACTCGAGCAAGGCAAGTCGGGTCGTCCGTCGCAGAGTGGTGTACGGGCGAGTCCCCGTTGCATGTCCGCGGAAAAGTGATCCTCCTCAGGATGGGCCTCCTGCCCCTGGAGTTCACGGACTGCCTGCAAGACTCCCCCTACTTCAGAGACTCGCTGCACTCGCACGAGAAAGAGCTGGAGAGGACGTCGCAGGCCATCAAGGAGCTCATCAAGGAGGTCAAGTCCCTACTGCAGGCCGCAAAAAGTAAGAAAACACGCCAGCTCTGGTGGTCGTCTCGTCCAGAAATGGGCTTCGACGTCGTTTGCAGTGTTATAACCAGGATCTCGCAGTGATCCTGGTATATTCGGTTCATGCGATCCCTGAGGAGGCCACCCGGAAATGTCTCAGAATCTTGACTAAAACCCCATGACTGACTTCAGGCACGTCGTGACCAGAGGCCTAGCTAGACCTAGGCCTTTGAGAAGTTGATCTTTGCCTCCACCTCACTCCCCCATCTACGTCTGCGCGAGCGAGTACTCGGTGCTCACCCCGGCTTACGTAAGAGAGGCCGAAGTGAGGACTTTTCAACAGTCTTTATCTTTATAGTCGTTCGTTGCGTCATTAAAGTTAGCATTAGCCCGCCAGAAGCCCCCGCGATAATCATTGCTGCGTAATGGCCATGAAGTGCGCGTGTGCGGACACCGTGATCAGGATTGTCCGTCCACCCAGTTGTTGTCCATGCATCTCAAGCTTGACTCGAGCATTTCTGCTGTTGCACGAGAGTCAAGGGGGGCTTGATCAAAGCTGCTATCAGTCTGAGCTCAACGTTGCCGTCGGCCTTTTGTTCGCCGCCGAGCGTCAAATTACTGTCAAGGAAAAGAATTGCCTGGGCGAGTGAGTACGTTATGTTCTTTAACAGCGAGTCGGCAAAAGGAGGTTAGTGGCAGATTGCTCGGATAAGAAGCCACCAACGTGCGGTTGCACGAGGACAGCGACTCCCTCTTATGTAATTGCAGTTGCACGAGGACAGCGACTCCCTCTTATGTAATTGCAGTTGCATTCTCGTCGGAGAAAGAGGTTGCGGCGGACAAGTCAATGTTCAGTTACTCCTTGGGGCTGGCGATTTCTTCCTTCCTACGATTTTCGCACCACATTTAGCTCGCGTTTGCCTTCAGGAAATAGCGAGGGGGGATCATTTTGACAAATACCACTGTACAAGACACTTTTCCCACGCGTTGGCTACGCACAGCGCCTGTGCAATTACGCACTCACTTCGTGGAGGCCGTAAATATGGACACCTCCATCTCACCCTTGCTAGAGCTCCTCGGCCATCCAGAAATTTTCAAAAACGTTGGAGAAATTTGCTGGGACATCCGTGGATCTCATTTGCTGCCTTCGCATTGCGTGACGAACCCAGCAGTGAACCTATGACATGATAGAGCTGGCAATAACTTTGCTTTTCTGCACCATATCCGAGGTTCGGACGTGATAAGTGGGTCACAAGAGAGAAAAAAACGCTGTCAAGCACAACGCATCAATCCAGAACATGCAGAAGGTTCTCCTTCCTCGATAAGCATCCAGTTGTGTTCCATGCATCTCGTGTCCAAAGTCACACAAAATTTTCTTTAAAAAATTGATCTAACGTCTTCTTTTTTGGAAAGAAATCGTCATGTCCATTTAACCAAGAAAGAAGTTGAGAAGTTCTTGGAGAAGCTCACGAAGAAGAGTTGAATTTGACGGTGAGCGCGGTCGTCGCAGTCCCTCAGCTACAGCAGGGCCAAGACTGTCTCAGTCCTCAGGTCCCCCATGTGCGGAATAGATTCTGTGACCAAATTTTTAATGCGCGACGCACTTTGGTGGAAGCAAATCTATGTAGATTTGGCCAAGAAAAGACGGGTCAAAAATGTTGAGGAATAAGTTCTCGCAGCTCTCGCAGCTCTCGTCGACATCTGAGTCAATCCTTTATAGGTTCCCAGTTTGCCCTCGTTTCGGTGGCCATGAGGAGATTGTACAATGGCCTTGCGACTACAGGGTGGAAGGGAAGAATTGACGTGACAATCGCCAAGTCCTTTTTGCAGCAAGTCCCAATCTCCAGAATCCATCCTTAGAATCACCGCAGTTTTTTGACGAAATGCAGCACTGTTGAAGAGGACAATGCCAAGAGCAAACAGGCCCATCGAAATATGTAGTAGGACGATGCACAGCACGTCTGCTCAGGCATCATCGGGGTCCTCAAGCCGGAGCGCCGGCCGTGCACTCGCGATGGCATGAGGACGAAGATCTTCATCAGATTTCTTCGGGACAAGAGCTACTGATTTTAGACTGGCGGTCTTTTTTTTTTTTTTTTCAATTTTAAAGGGGCACTTTTTGACATCCCTTCCTCCAGCAGGCTGCTGTGCTAGTGGTGGATTCAAGCCGAGCTTGAGCTCGAAAGCTTGAGGGCAAGCTGAGGAGGTTTGAGGCGTGTCGAAAAGCTCTGCGAGAGCTTGACCTAAGCGTCACAAAAAAGTCAGTTTGAAGATTTAAAAATTCTGCTTTTTGTCATGCCGTTGGGACCTGAAGGGGAACTCAACCCATTGCTAAAAGATGGATGTTGTGCGCTTACTGCTTTCCAAGCTAGAGATGGACGCATCTGCTAGATACTTCTGAGCTTGATCAAGCCGACTGGAGCTTGATCTACAAAGCTTGATCCAATCTGGAGATTTTCGGTATGTCTTCCTCCAGCTCGGGCTCTGTGTCGTGCGCGAGGTTAGAACACCGAACTAGAGTTCTGTGGTTTGTGTGGCTCTTGACCCGTCAGCACCACAACCACACGCGTAGGCACGCGCATCCATCACAGCCAACTTGAACACCATGTCCTTCTTGGGCGGGAGCCCAAGCGTTGCCTCTCCCTCTCTCTCTCTCTCTCTTATTTTTTCTTTTAGCAGTGTCACTAACTCGGACAACGCCGGCTACCTCCGCTACCCTTTACTTAAATGTTACTTTACTATTAAATATACTAGAATTCCTTAACTAAATCTTATCTTAGGCTGACTGCATCTCTGTTACATTCGTCCCATATCTATATTTCCGAGGATCCATGTGTGCTGTACTCCTCACTTTTTTCCTGTTTGTGACAAGCTTAACTCTTGTTCTGCTTTCAGCTCTCTCTGCAGCGCAGCGTCGTTTATCACAGCGTCTGATCGAGTTCAAGTTCGAGTGCATCGGCACCAATCAAACCGACGATGAGATCATCATCGCGAGCTCGCTCAAGGAGTTTGGCAAGCTCATCGCTGCCATCGAGGACGAGAAAGACAGGATGGTAAGGACGACATGAGAACAACACAAGATATGTCCCTATGAAGCAGTTTGATTAACTGTCTGGACGTTGCTCTAGCTGGAGAGGGCGTACGAGCAGTTCATCGAGCCCCTGGAGGAGTTCCGGCGCAAGCACATCGGCGCGGTCAAGGAGCGCAAGAAAAAGTTCGAGAAGCAGACTGCCAAGTTCTGTGCCAGCCAAGAGAGATACCTCGGGCTGTCCACCAAGAAGCAGGACACAGTGTTGCAGGAAGTGAGTATTACGTACGTCCTACGTGTAGAGGGTAGACAGGGCCATGGTCGTATTTGGCAAACAAGCCTCCCGCCGTAGCAAGTGACCAGCGTGTCATGGCTGCAAGAAGTAGGCGCACGACGGTGCATTCTTGCACGACAGTTTTTTGCACTACTGAAACCGCTCATGTGCTGTTTGTTGTCCGTCCGTCTGTACGCGATCATGGTGCAGCAGCGCTCTTGCATTTGGGAGAGTGGAAAGGCCTTTCTCCTTTCCTCCCAGCGGCTGCGGCGATAGGACTGCGTGTGTGTAGGCTTCTCCTGGCAGTCGTGGTCCGCGGGACTCTTCTCTCTCGCCCTCTCTCACCCGCTATAACGTCGAGGCAAGAGAAACTCGACAGAGTAATCGTTTAGAGAAGGCTTTTAAAATCACTGGCCTGACGATTAGCCTCGTCCCCAGGCTCTTTTGCTGGCTGGAAAGTTTCCGATAGTAGCGAAAGTTGGAGGAAACATAACAGTGGTGATCTATGAGTGAAATGATGAGGACAAGGATCGCCGGTAACTTGAAATGTGAGATCAGCTAATGCAGTAACATTCAGGTTGACGTCCAATTGTTTCTATTTTCAGGCCGACGCCACCTTGGAGATGGAGCAGAGAGACTTCATTCGTGCGGGGCTGGAGTACGTCTGTCTCATCCAGGAGGTGCAGGAGCGAAAGAAGTTTGAATTTGTAGAGACGGTAAGCGAGATGTTCCTTGTCACGTTCCTTATGCACGTACACACGTACCTCTATTAACAAATGAGTGGGCTCCCGTTCCAGCTTCTGGCATTTATGTATGGCTGGCTGACCTTCTACCATCAAGGCCATGAAGTGGCCACGGACTTCAATCCTCACATGCTCGAGCTGCAAAGCAGGATACAGAAGGTACGCACTCACTCGCCCTCTTGGGTGTGTGTGTGTGTAACTATCATATCGATCAAATTATGCAAAAGGCTTTCTCTTCTCCAGACTCGAGAGAATTTCAATGCCAGCCGAGAAGACATCCACGCGCTCAGGCGAAAAATGTTGGAGGTCAGGAATGGGGTGAGTGTGCCTGTCCACAATGCCGGTGTTGAAGGCTTCGGAGCCAAATTGACTTGTTCCCTCGTTGATCCAGAAGCCAATGGATCCTGGCACTCTGCGCAAGATGTACACTCGCTCTGGATACCTCTTCCTCATGGAGAAGAAGGCCTTGGGCACGACTTGGAACAAGTACTACTGCCATTATCAGAAGGAGAATAAGGTATGCGCGAATTGTGTCTCAGCTGCGGACTTGGGGAAAATGAGCTGACCGTTGTAATGCTCTCTTCACAGATATTCTCCATGATCCCTTATAACCAGACGCAACCCAAGGTGATCTCTAACGAAGCGTTTCGCGTTAAAGCCTGTATCAAGAGGGTCTCCGAGTCCATTGACAAGAGGTTCTGCTTCGACATTCTTCCCGAGTACAAGTAAGTCGTCTACTTGAACCGATGCACGGGGGCTATTGGTGCGACTTCACGAGTCCGCCTGCTTTGTTCCACAGGCCGAGCGTGGCCCACACCTTCCAGGCCTTGTCTGAGGAGGACCGCGAGTTGTGGTTAGACGCCATGGACGGGAAAGAGCCCATGTTCGTGCACCCGCCAAAGCCGTCTGACGCCAATCAGACATTCCTCGACGAAGCGGGGTTCAACTTCGTGCAAAGGTGCTTTCAGGCCTTGGAGGCAAGAGGTGAGTGCAGTCGAACAACCAGGCTATTCAGCACGGGACAGAAGAAGCATCTCTCGTCTACCTACAGGTCTCGAAGATCAAGGCTTGTATCGGGTGGTTGGCGTCGCGTCAAAGGTTACGAAGCTTCTGACCATGGGCCTGGACCGGCGGAAGTCGGAAAAGCTCAACTTGGATGATTCTCTCGAGTGGGAGTCGAAGACCATCACTAGTGCAGTCAAGACCTTCTTCAGGAATCTGCCTGAGCCCATCATGACTTTCAGACTACACTCTCAGTTTATTGCTGCAGCAAGTAGGTCTTTGCATGCACTTGACAGTCGAATCAGTTGCACCCTCATCTTGTTCTGTTCAGAGCTGGACACCTACGAGGATCGCGTGGCTGAGGTCGGTCGGCTGATTTCCCAGCTCCCTGAGCCTTCCAAGCGTATGCTAGAGCTGTTGATGCGCCACCTCGAGGCGGTGGCGGCCAACAGCGCCAAGAATATGATGGGCGTCTCCAACCTAGGGGTCTGTTTTGGCCCGACCCTGCTTAGGGCTGAAGAGGAGTCGGTCGCGGCTATCATGGACATCAAGTTCGGAAACGTTGTTGTCGAGATACTCATTGAGAACTGGCGGCAGGTGAGAATGCTCGTTCCAATGAGCCTCGTCTATGTCACTGTGTTGACGAAAAGCTTATCGTTCCATTAGTAAACTTGTAAGTTGTCGTGGACTAGTGTCGATGAATGCTAATGCGTGATCTTCTTCTTCTTGCAGGTCTTGACCGGCGCGCCGCCGAACACTTCCAGACGGACGGCCAGCAGTCCCACTGCTGCCGACGCGGTCAATCACCAGCTTCAGTCCAGCGCCTCTCCATTGCCAAGACAAGGCAACTCTTCCTCACTCACGGTGCTTCCAGTTTCTCCTTCGTCTTCTGGAGTTGGCGCCAGCCCCGGCAGTGGTGGTGGTGTTGGACCCAGTCCTCCAAGGGGAGCAGGGGCTCATAGCAGAGTCATCTCACCACCACAGAGGCCCCCGCCGCCTTATCAGAATCCCCCGCCGCCACCGGGGGGCGGGGCTGCCGGTGGCTCTTCCGCAGTTACCCTGGCGCATGCTGTGATATACAACAACGGTCCGAAGCAGGTAAGAAGTTTCCGTTTCTACGCAGTTGCCGCAGCCGCACTCATTTGGCTTCGTTGCATGTATTCGCACTAGGCCATGATGTCTCCAAGCAAAGGATCGTCTCCTCCTACTGCCACCTATGCCACTTGGGAGCGGCCGCCGACAAGGCACACCGTACCTCAGCCCCTTGCCTCAGCTCCTGGCGGCGGTGGCGGTGCCCCTGAAGGACAAGGTGGCATGAGCGCCAGTTGGTACGCCAGTCGTCAGCAGCCCGTGCTATCCAGACGGACGACCCCGCCGACGCCTGCTCAGAGGCAACTCTCGGCATCTGCAGTACACGCTTCGAGTCTGCAGAATGTCAGCGGTAAGACGGACCCGAACGGGGCGGAGAGCGTCATCTCATTCTCAAATCCACCTTCAGGTTCCTCTTTGTCACCGTATGAGGATGGGGGCGGGCAGTCCTCTTCGGTGGAGTATCCACCGCTGGCGCCGCGGCCCAAAATTGTTCCGAGATCCAGCAGCGGTTCCGGCTCCGCTGCAGCCAGTAGCAGTTTTCTGTCTCGGCGGCAACAGTTCGACAGTTCCTCGTCTTCTGTGGAGTCTCTGGCATCTTCGACCAAAGGCGGTGGAGGCGGGGGCACTCCGGCTGCGGCGTCGTCCACGTCGCCGCTGGCGGCCGCGGCCGTGCCTCAGCGGAGGCCGTCCCTGACGGCCACAGCCAGTGCTCCCCTTCAGGCGACCCGCGATCAAGGTAAATCAGCAGTGAGCAGTTTCTCGGGATGTAGCTGGAAGAGTCTCTTGCCACAGACGTCCTGACCGCCAATCCGGAAATTTCTCCATCATCTTCCTCCTCGTCCGGGGGCGGTCGCCAGGTCCGGACGCTCTACGCCTGCGTGGCCGAACACGAGACGGAGTTGTCCTTCGAACCGAATCAAATCATAACAAACGGTAATGGCATACGTGCACCTCCATGACGACCACGTTGAGCTACGTTGGTTCCATCTCGTCTTTCAGTCCGTCCGTCTCTGGAGCCTGGCTGGCTGGAGGGCACTCTCGATGGCAAGTTCGGGTTGGTGCCGGAGAACTACGTCGAATTCATCACCTAATCCGTCTCCACGAGGCTGAGGACTTAAGGCGTGAGCCACGTTCGGATTGGTGCCTGAGAACGACTTCAAATCTCATCTCCTCATGCTCTCTATATATCCCTGAAGCTCAGGACTCTCAGTGTCAGCAACAATACTGCCCCCCTCCCAATACTCACGGACATCAACGAAAAGAAGTTGCAGCCAGAGAGAAAAGAAGTCTTATTCACTGAATAGTACGTACGTACATAGGTGCTTACATCATTGCAGTAATGCTCAGCATTCATGTGTGCCGGTGTACCACAGTCTGGTGGAAGACTCAAAACGCAATGTACGTAGTAGTGCATAAGCACACCTTCCTCCACGCACTATACTTACTCCTTTTCGCCACTCAATGCATTTGCCAGGAATGGATATAGCAATTTCTTTAATCAGAATACACTACAGACCTAACACGCCCGCACACACGCACACACACACACACACACACACACACACACACACACACACACACACACACACCAATATCTATGTACGCATGAAGCAGTCGACAACTCTTTGACATTCGAATGTCTCGGGTGTCGAGACTTCCAGTGATGACTGCAGTGAAATGCTTCCACTTAAGAGTTAATCAAAAGAGTGAACAAAAGTTTCCTTGACTTTACTGATTATTGTCGGCAGTTCAAGAGTTACTCGGTATCAAGTATGTTCAAAGTTCTTGAGCAGCCAAGGAGGCGTTATCAAGGATGATTATATCATATTACAGATATATTTATACAGGATGACTCGTAATAACTGTGACAAATTATCAATCATTTGCAGCCCATAGAGATTTTAAGCATTTCTTTGGTAGTTTTCCCTAGTGGCGCCGGAAAGTGTAGCGTAGAGAGTGTTATTAAAGACATTACAGGTCGTTTAAAGAAAGGCAGAGGACCGGCCAGATCACGCGCAGCGCCTTGGTGGCGGCGGCGGCGGTGGTGGTGGTGATGTCGTTGGCGGGAAGGTTTCGGAGGGTGGGATGGTGGAGCTATTTACGTGGTCCCGGAGGATCCAAGTCCAAGGAGGGGTACACATGAGCGCACATTATGTGCCGTTAATTTCAGAATGCCGACATTTCGTGGGCTTTTAAGTGTTGAATCACAATATGTCCCTGTGGAGAGGGAAATATAGTGCAAGAATATGTCCCTCTAGAGAGGAAATAAGCTGGGAAATATTCCGAAAATCATGCGTCTACCTTACCACGAATCTCAAGCCCACGGATTCCAGCATCAAAGGTGAGCACTTTGCCCAGGACATACCAAAAACCAGCTAGAAATCTTGTCGGGGACAAGCTAGAAATAACCAATTTCACAGGTGCATTACGAACCACCTTCATATCAGTTATATAGCAACGCGCTGCAGCGCACTGCACCATATATGTGTAACCTTGCGGTGTGTCTGCAGATATGGAAATAATGGCTGTGGGTCCATAGTGACGGTGCTGATCAGCATCTTAGTTCGCTCCTTATCTTATCACCGAGTATTTATCAGCAGCAGAAGCGCCTCTTTTTCATCCGAGTAAACTCTTGTTTCATTTTCCTCTTATTCTCCAGTATTTGCTTAAGGCTCATAAAGACTAAGAAGCACAGAAAAGGTTGTCACCATGCGCCGGAGGAGTGGTGAAGAAAATCCAGTCTTAGTCATGAAATTCGTGAGTAAAGCGATTCTCAACGTCAACATTCAGTTAGTCGGGCCTACTGATAGTGCTGCTGTCATCGGAGGGCCCTGGGCATTTTCACGGTGAACGTGTACAGTAGAGGCCGCCGGAAATGGAGCTAGGACATTTTGAGTCGTACCAATGTCACTGATGCATCTGCATTGTCAGAAAAGTCTGGACGAAGACTCGGATCCGCCGCCTTCTGGAGCGAGCGCCACCCGCAGCGGATACCTGCAGCTGGTGGAGACCGTGGACGCCGGGAGGGTGAGACAGCAGCAATCGTGCCCAGTCGTGTTGTCATTTGAATTGTTCACTTCCCTCAAGACCTCGTCCGCCGCGGCCTTCGAGGTGGACAGCAGCGGCGTCACAGGGGGGGAGACCACGACAACCTCAATTTACGCGCAACCCATGCGTCGGCATCACCATGGCGCAAGGTAACTCGGGCAGCAGCAGCCTGTTGATCGTGAACGCGCTCACCGTGACTTGTAACGGACAGATACTGGTGTCACTACGACGGCACGAACAGACTCTTCTGCATGGTGCTGTATAACCAGTCCTCGGGCAACGCGTCCAACTCCGAGACCTTCAGGCTCAAGCTTTGCCATAAGAGGTCTGACGACGAAGGCAACAAGCTTACCTTCGACCTTATTCCGGAGGATAGGTAAGAATCCGACCGTGAACTACCTTTTTGTACATGTCCAGCACGTACACCATGTGGACCGGAAGAGGGCGTCAAGGTGAGGCCCTTGACCAGCTGGCCACTTATGGAAAAAGTCCCGCATTCATTGGTAAGGGGGGCTTAGACTCCAACATTGGCAACGTGTGACGCCAGGACAAAGACGAGGAGGCGGTGGAGTGGGATGTCTGCATGAGGGAGGGTTCCAGGGGGAAAAGTGAAAGGATATATAAAATGAAGACTTCAAGGACGTCATAGTTTTCCTTGGCCAATCTCAATTTCTCCACGGACAGACCAAGCACGGCATACACCTTCCGTGCGCCGGATGCCTCCTCGCACGCCGCCTGGCTCTCGGCACTCGGTGCCACCAGCGCCGTGTACGTGCACAACCTGCAGTACTCGGATGCCAAGCACTCACACTTGGACAATGCTGGCTTCGACTTCATCAGGATGTGCTTGGAAGCATTAGAAAGGAGAGGTACGAGCATCTCTTTGACCAATGTGCCTTGACGCAACGCTTGGTACGTGCACCTTCTCACGCTCGTAGGTCTGACCGAGGAAGGGCTCTACCGCATGGTGGGCACCAGCTCCAAGGTGGACCTCTTGCTAACCACAGGCCTCAACATGCAGAAGATGCAGTCGCTAAATCTCGACGACACTCTGGAGTGGGAGTCCAAGACGATCACAAGTGCGGTCAAGACTTACTTCAGAAATTTGTCTGAATCACTGCTGACGTTTGACCTGTACAAGGCCTTCATCGAGGCTGCAAGTGAGTAGATTGCACAGTTTAATTACTGTGTTTATGTATAATGAAGATGTCATCATCGTGATTTTCTCAAGAACTTGGCGATCCTGAGCGAACAAGAGAAATCCTGTTGCTGGAGAAACAGCTTCCTGTGGCCAATCGACAGATGCTGGCTCTCCTGATCCCGCACCTGCGCGACGTGGGCAAGAAGGCCGACGTCAACATGATGGGAGTCAAGAACTTGGCCGTCTGTTTCGGTCCCACTCTGCTCTTCCCCAGGGATGTCGAGGAAGGGATTGATGCTTTGGGGGGTATCAAGTACGGCAACATTGTCGTCTCCACGCTCATCGAGAAGTGGCAGGCGGTGAGAGCAGTGAACAAGTTGACTCTGGACGCGAGGAAACTTTTTTACTAGACAGTGTAGTTACTTCAGTAGACAAGTATTATGGCAGCTGATGACCTGACCAGTGTAACCTCTGAGCAGTCCTGGTTCCTATGAGGTGGATCATGCTGGGTCTCAACATAGGTGCATTGGTATGAAACTGGGGAATGGACCAAAACCTGGATGATTAATGTTGTTCTACTGACTCCTGAGAGGAAATGACTTTCTTGTCATTAAGGTCCCTGTCGGAGTCCAGTGGAATCCCTTGGAATGGGGGCAGTTTTGGCTCTCACTGCAGGCAGAGTCAAGTGTTTGTCCCCGGCCTCACCTGACCTCTCGTAAGGGTCACTTTTCATCTATAGGATGATCCCTGCGACGTGGATGAAGCGGCGGGAGAACAGCTGATGTCCCTGAAAGCCACTGAGACCCTCTACGCAACCTTGGGCGTGCCGTACATCCACATGGGCAGCACGTCTGCTCCGGCCAGTCCTCGACACTCGCTGACCTTGGACCAACTGCCCGAGGAGACCACGGAGAGGCTGAGGACATTGGCCTTGGCCTCCGACTCGGACGGTCGTCCCGACTCTGCCGCCAGTGCACCAAAGCTGACGAAGCCACAGATGCCTCCGCCGAGGCCGCCACCTCCGCGGGTGCCTCCTGGGGGAGATGAAGCCGTTTGGGATGAGGACGATCAGTGGGACGATGAAGGCATCGTCGTCAGGAGGGACAAAACTCGACTGGCCAATCAGGATATGAATAAACGAGTGAGTACGACCTGCACACAGTTCAACACAGCTCGCTGCAGTGGGTAATTTATGAAGTGCGATCTTTAAAAAGTATATTTATTTAACGACAAACTTTTGGAGAATATCGAAGTCTCTGCGTGCATTGGCAAAAACAGCGCATCTTTCTGTAAAAAGTTATTTTCCTCTGAAGGTACAAAGAATTCATGGAAATTTGTGAGTTGGATGAGAACAGAAATTTCCTATTGATGGCTGAGAGACTCGAACGATCCCAAACTTTCGAGAAAATCGTGGAAAAACCGCCCGTGGCACCGAACGGACTGACCCGGACAGGACGATTCTTACAAGCATCTGATCCCCACATTCGTATGGAATGAAAGGCAGATAAAATTGAGCATGGCAAAGTTTGATGCAGTTTAGACGTCTTCCACAACGTCTCCTTGGTCTCCAGAACGCCTCCTTAGTCTCCGCGACGTCTCCTTAGTCTCCAGAACGCCTCCTTAGTCTTCAGTGGCCCCTCTCCTTAATAGCGATGTGTCGGGCTAGCCTTTTTCCGAGCTCGGGCCGAACTGGCTGACGGTAGCTTCGAGCTTTCAAGCTCGGGGTTCGGCTTGAAGCATCTCTTTTCCACAGTGTCGTACAGCACTTTGCTGTCTTATTCTGCAGTCTTCCCCGTCCTTAGTACAACGAATCTTAATTTTTCTTTAATTTAAACATTGTGGTTCCTGCATTTTGAGGCTAAACCCTGTACGAGGCCGGTTGGATTCGTCTCGGAACCTGAGATTTATAGCACAAAGTAGTATATTTGCTGATCCTCACAAGCATCATCATTTGCTAAGTAAGATGTTGGCTTTGCTTTTGGTTTCGACGAAGCGAAATCCATATATCTTTCTAAGCGTGTTCTGTTGGGTTCAATAAATTAGGCCCGACTTTTCTCGGTTACAGTCAAATCTCGAATGAGGAAAGTTTTTGGAAAAACCTTGATACAATTGAATTCTTTCCCAACGAAACCTGAAGTATAAGATGAGACCGACGCAAAGACCGTTTCAATGCTACAACATAAGCGCAAACAAATGCTGAAGCTGCAAAGTCTTTGAGTCGCTCTGATGATTGATGACGACGCGGAATTGAAAGCATCGGGAAATTGCATCAAAAATGGCAAAAAGAGCAAAATTGGAGAGGCAAAAACTCCGCAGAATCGAATTTTCTCCCAGTTGGACTTTCAAGCATTGAATCATTTTGCTCCAATGATTTTGCGGGGATATTTTTCCAAAGTCTGACTCCTTTCAGATGTCGGTGGTTCCCCCACCAATGGCTCCTCCTCCCTTCCAGCCTCCGCTGCCGCCTGTCGAAGATGACGACGACCGCGAAGACCGCGAGCATCTGGACGAGGCTGCGGCCGCTGCGGACGACAAGGGCAAGGTGGAGAAGACGTTGCCGCAAGAAGAGCAAAGGAGTAACCTGGGAATGCTGCTCCGCAAGAAGAGGCACGGCGCAGTCAAGGCCGTGGCGCCGGTGATGAAGCCTCCGAGGCTGTCAAGGCTGCTCGGCCTCGGCAAGGCCAATGCGGAGAACTTGCCCACGGTGAGTTCGATGTCTCAACTGGACGACGTCGGTGAAGCAGCTCCGGACTCACATGATCCTGCTCGTCAGCACGTGGAGGTCGGTGATCCCAATGGTCCGGACACTCTGGAAGTTTCTGGACGTGACAAAGACAGTGACGCCGTCACGGTGGTTGATGGCGCAACGCGCAAGGCAAACGACCACGATGACGACGACAACGAGGAGGAGACCGAGAAAGAAAACGTCCTCGGCGACTTGGCAACCAAGCACGTGTTCAAGAGACCTGTTGGTGTCGTTCGAAAGCCCAACAAAAGCAGGGCTCCTTTGCCTCCAGAATGGCCTACTTCGTTGCCATCTCGGAAAACTGGCCCTCAGCCAATGAGAGCAGCTCCGCCTCCGCCAGCAGCTTCGTCGTCAGGCATGAGACACTCAGACCAGTCTCCAGCCGCTTCCTGGACGCCCTTCAGCCTTCAGCAGGGATCCTCTTCCCCGGCAACTGAGTCGGCGAAGACATCTGGAGACGCTGCTACAGGGTGCGCAACGTTCAGGTTCAATTCGACTCACGCCGCTTTGACCAGCCTTGGCAGGCACGAAACATGTGTATCTGCGGCGAGAGCAACGTGGGCAGCAAGTAGTAACTTTTTGAACGTCGCAGACTTCAATCAAAGTTCTTGCATGCAGTTTCGAACATGTTGAACTTCGTGCAGAACAACTTATTCCATCGTCATGTTGCAACATTAAGACCTCTAAGTATTTTTTAGCCTATTCTGAGTTATAATCCCATTCATCGAAATTGCTGAGTAGAGCTATGAGTCACTTCCTGGAGGAACCTAAACATTGCGCATCCTGTCCAAGAAGAACCACAAGCCCGTCCAGCTTTATCAGCCCCGTCAGACCAGTGCCGGCACCACGAACCTCTCTACTGAAGGACCCAGGACTGGTCCTGGGTGCCAACTTTGGCACCGAACAATTGACGACCTCAAACGTGCACAGTGGGAGCAACGACAGCGCCAGTGACACATGGGACTGACGAGGGCATCGTGTTGACCATGACCGAGTCCACCATAGCCACTCCTTGACGAGTGGTCCTCACATCAAACAGTCGTCAAAGTATCATGAAATAAATACCGGGTGGGGCAGAAAAAACGCGCATTGCTCGCGGCTGCCTGACAGTGTTGAGAGAGAAGAATGAAAACTCTTGACAACTTCTTTCACGTGGTCTGGAGGGGAAGCCGTTAAGCGGAAAAGCCCCTCCACATCCATAGTATTTATTACAATCATGCTAAATACGTTGAGGCCGGATTCCCTGATGGGACTCCTCGTCGGTCTCCTCGGCAGTCATCTCGTCTGTCTCCCAGTCGGTCTCCGCGTCGGTCGTTTCGTCGGTCTCCTAGTGGTCATTTCATGGGTCTCGTCGTCGTCCGTCTCGTCGTCGTCCGTCTCGTCATCGTCCGTCTCGTCGTCGTCCGTCTCGTCTGGAGAATCAGGAAAATCAGGAGTGTCGAAGGTAAGCCCGTCTAGACTTCCGTCGTCCACCGGGGTCCAGGTCTTGAAGGATTTTCCTCCTATCCTGATCTCTGAGACTAAACGGCTGACGTATTCAGCCGTGCCCTCATCTAGGCAGCCAAAGAGCCCCTGACCTCCGGCCCATCGAGTGAACGAGCACTGGAGGTGAAGTCCCTCGTCAGACGGATCGGCCAGTATCCTCTTCTCCATTTTGTCTACCAGCTCGTGGAAGAGGTCCTCGTCGATGCATTCCCTCTCCTCCTGCCCCAGGTGGACGAGTAGCAGGTGGGAGGGTCGTAGTCCACTCCTCGCCGCCGCGGCTCCCTCAGAGGGTCCGACATTTGTTGTGGTCCCAGGTTCCACCGTTGCCGGCGCTTCGCGGACGACTGACGGTATCTCCGGGTCGGTCCTGGGCCTCTCTTCGGTCGTGGCCAAGTGGGGAAGGTCCTCGCCCCCTCCCCGACTTGTCCCCAACCTCCGAACGACTCGGTCCCTGGAGGCGGCCGCCTGATCGACATCCTGGCGGCCACTCTGGCCGCTTTGACCGCCGCGGGTCCAAGGTTCTCGCCCAGACGAACAATCCGCCATTAGTAATGCCTTAAGAACAATTTATTATCCTTAAAACTTAGTTTTTTTCCCTGGAAACACGTTGTTCACCGTTGCGAAGCACGCGTTGCTGTGAGTGGAACCGGTAAGCGCCCAGTTGAGCGCGTCACCAGAGCGTGATCCAGTAGAGCGCAGTACAGGGTCACGGCGGCGGTGATATACATGGGCCAGACCAGTGACACTATGTGCGCGTGTCTGTCCGCGGTGGATTTGGGTCGTATGTGCGTGTGCGTGCGATGGGTTTTTGGCATTTTCGCGGCAGACTTCGTACCTTTTTGGAAATTTCCTTCAAAAACAGTGCCAAATTTCACCTTTTCGGAATGTCCCTGTGCCAAGTCGTGTGCCAGTACAAAAAGTGATGATACCTGCGCTTTTCCGGGTGCGCTGAACTGGCCCCTGCGCTCTGTTAGCGTCTGCACTGTAGGGTCTGGCGCTGCAGGGCCTGGCGCTGCAGGGCCTGGCGCTGTAGATAGTAGCAGCAAACTCTACTGACGACGCTCAAGTGTCGTGTGCTGAAGGGCACTGCGCTCTCGTGACCGGACACGGCTTTATATATTTGACTAGCAGAGGTGCCCGGCATTGCTCGGGTCCTTATAAGACTCGCCGCAACTCAGACTCAAGACACGAAGCTGATCTCACCCTTGAAGCTGATCTCGCACCCGGATCGGATCCATTTACTTCTTTTGAAACTGGCTGATCCGGACACTCTTAGTGATGGCAGCGGGCCATCAGTCTCCGGGTCGAGCCTCATTTTGGCTTGCCTGGTCTTCCTGGCTCAATGTCCACCCCTACTGACCTTCTTCCCTCCCCTTCTCTTGC
>JAAUXU010129750.1_pt1 | contig 20384 bp, 11 predicted proteins | sample 7278151 | NCBI WGS metagenome assembly JAAUXU01 (sample SAMN14350113, study PRJNA611818) | marine sediment metagenome | isolation source: surface marine sediment (1.8m) | place: French Polynesia: Moorea | collected 2018-08 | reverse complement strand
TTTTTTTTAGCCTGGTACGATGATGTTTGTACTTCAGGCCTGTATATGTGCAACTAAGGTACAGCAGCTATTTTTAGGGATGCGGGAGATGACTTGTTCATTTTGAGTCTCAGGATGCTTTTTGCCTATAAACCTAGTTAGTCCATCATGAGGCCCTAAGAGAATTGTTTCAAATTTGCCAGGGCTTGAGGCTTGCGTCATCACTACCTCCTTCAATGGGAGGCTGATCTCTTGTGGATGAATCCGTGCACTGAATGCACACTTCACTCAGGCTCACAAATGTACAGACATTGAGCTACAAAAAGGTCAAAGCTGAGGCCATTGACCCATGTTAAATTATTCAGGGGGGTAAAGCCACACGCACCCCTGTGAGCAACCCCGCCAGAGCTACTTTCTCGTCTTTCTGCTGCAAAAGTTTTTGTTGTCGTTGTTGTTTAGCCTTTGACACGCGATCTCTCTTTTCCGTGGAAACAACGTGGCTGAGGCAGCTTTCACTTCACTCACCCTCGATGCAAAATCAATCCTGACTGGACAAGGCCAAAAAGTTCTCGTGACTGCAGCAAAGTTAAAGTCCTACCTGGCTCAGCTCAGCAGACCCATTTTCTATTTACCTTCTGCAGCTATGACAACCGAACCTCGAAAGCTCTGGCACGCATTTAGGTGTTTCTCTGCTTTGTCTGGTTCGAGGAACGTACGGAAATGGAAAGTTCACGGTTTTTTTCCTTTTTTTGGCTGCCCATGTAAAGCCAGATTTCAATCAAACTTTTTGGATTCCCTGTACTCCCCTGTGGCTTTGAGGACTGGGGGTTGCCTTTGGTCTCCTTTGTCCTTCAGTCGAGGTAGGACTTGTTGAGGTTGGGCTACTACTTGATCATGACGTGCTTGTACTCGCCGCCGAAGGTGCCAAATAACTGACAGATAGTAGACGCTGCGGCCATCTGGCGGTAGAAAAGAAAAAGAGCGTTAGCCTCTATCTACTTACAGGGTGAGTGGGAGTTGGCTGAAAAACATTGGGGTCTGTACACAGCGATAAACGCTGCTGGAGAGACCAAGCCATGCTACAAAAGGGTGGTTGGGACACTTCTGACGGCAGTCAAAAAGATCCATACGGCTGACGTTGCTGCTGCCGTCCATCCCATGTTTATCGCTGACAAGATCTCTACCGTCCAATTGCCTGACGTCCACAGGCCAGTGTTTGACTCAACTTCAGATGATACAAGCAGATTGAGGGCCTCCTAAAGGCCAACGGGACCGCAAGCAGCCGCTCCTCTTGTCAAGGTCATGTGGATCACCAAGACAAGACGACCAAGGTGGCTCACGCTCTGAAGTCAGGGACGGGCTTCAGGCCGACGACGGACACGGTGCAGTAATGGGCCTGGGTAGGGCAGAGCTTTCCCTGATCCCCCGCATTGATGGTGACCCCGTGCGATGCGACTACGGCACCCTGTACCATGTCAGCACCCGCAACCCGCATCCGCTAAGGCTCGTCTGGCATGATAAAAAGCCTCATAGACAATGCATATCCCTGATGAGTGCACGAGAGCCTCGCACGAGGGCAACACAAAGCAAAACCTCGAAAAGTATTCATGCTAGAACACAGCTGTACGAGTGCGTTCAACTTCCTCATAATAATAACGCTGACGTTTTATGGTAAATAGACACAGTATATTGATGGTATGCCAGGATGAGCACGGTACTGTTGCGTGCACAGTGTTCAGTGGTACAAGTCTCTGTCCAGGTGGTTCTCTAGGAACTGCACAGCAGCGTCTTGCTCCTCAGGCTGGAGGTGTTGCTGCTGCTGCTGCACCACTTGCTGGGTTGGCACTTGCTGCTGCACCATGTGCACCACATTGGGAGAACGGTCAGAGATTTCTCGCTTGAAGCGAGCTTGTTGTTGCTGTTGCTGCTGATGCTGGATGGCCGTCTGCTGTTGCTGCTGGGCTTGCGCCATCGCCAGCTTCTGGCGTTGGCGCCTGTGCCTGGCACTCTCCTCCTTGCCCTCGACGTGCATTGTCTCCATGTGTCTGCGGACACGCCCCATGGTGGTGAACTGCTTGTTGCACATTGCGCATATGTAGTTCTTATTGCCACCAAAGTCACCGTGCTTGTCAATCTTGTGTGCGTCCAAGTTACCCTTCTTCGAGGCTCGGTACTCACACTTGTCACAAGCATAGGGCTTCTCACCGGTGTGGATGAGCCTGTGATCAGTGAGTTTGTTTTTAAAGCCAAAACCTTTACCACAAATGTCACATATGTGCGGCTTGATGTGCTTCATCTTCATGTGTTTGTTCTTGGTGGTGAGGAAGGAGAACCGCTCGTCACAGTAGTCACACGCAAAGTACTTCTCCTCTTCACGCACGTGGCACCCGTGGAAATGCTTGCGCAAGCCGTACACCGAGTTGAAACCGTATCCGATGTTGCAGCCTTCGACTGTGCAGAAGAACTCGTCGTTTAACTTCTTGTACTCGGGATGACGCACGTGCATCCCCGTGCACCGCGCCTCGTGCTTCTTCCCGTGCGACATGGCTACCGTCTGGCCGCATTTGAGACACAGGTGTCTCTCCTTGCTCTCCTCTTTCACCTTTATCCGCTTCTTGGCTGAGCCTTCCTCGCCGTTGTCCTCGTTGCTACCGCTGGCTATGTCGGTGTGGTTCGTCAAGTGATACTGCAGGTTCTCCTTCTGGGCGAAGCTGCGGTCGCACTTGGGACACTTGAACGGCTTGACGTGCTTCATCTTTAGGTGTGCCTTCTTGGCTGCCGGCGTCGCGAACTTCTTGTCGCACAGTACACACGGAATGAATTTCTCCTCGTCGGGGATGTGGTCGTCCGCCCAATGGATGTCAAGCTCCTCCTTAGTGGCAAAGCCGTCGTCACCCTGAATGCACTCGGGGTAGGAGCAGAAGAAGCTCCCATCAGTCTCGGTGAACTCGGCCTTGATTTCCTTGAGGGCAGCACATTTTTTCTCCATGTGCGAGTACAGCGACGTGGCGCTGATGTACTTCTTGCCGCACTTGCCGCACTCATACTGGCCGCTCTTTTTGCCCAGCAGCTTCTTGGCAGACATCGTCTTTCTTTTCCGGGCTGACCTGGGTGATCGCGTCGTTCCAGCTGACTTGCGCTTCGGCCGGAAGTCGGGGTCGTCCGAGCCCACCTCGTCTCTGGCGCCGTCGTCGAGTTCGTCTTCGTCATCCCCTTCCTTGTCATCTTCGTCTTCGTCGACGTCGTCGTCTAGTTCGCTTTTGATTCTCTGCGCTACTTCGGCAGCCTCGTCGTCGTCGAGGGGCTCGAGACGAGCGGGGAAGAGGTACTCGGTGTTGAGGAGGGGATTGGCATAGAAGATGTCCTCGGAGTCTCTTTTCTTCCATACCGTGTTCTGGTGCGTGTCGAGGCAGAGTGCCATCGACAACATCTGGTCGATTTTGACGAAGTCTCCGAACACATTCTTTTTGGCACGCTTGCGTCCGTCAGCCTCCAGCGAGTGCTTGCCCAATCTCACCGGCTGGAGACAGCTTTCGATGAGCAATTTCAGCTCGCCCAAGACCGTGGTGGTGTCGTTGATGAGCGTCTCCATGGCCCCTGCGCCCACGGTGCAGTTGATTTTGGCCTTCTGCAGCATGATGTCCCAGATGGTGAAGTGGTCCAACAGCTTGGGGCTGACGACCTGCAGGAGGGTCTCCGTGTCGATCTCGGAGACCTAGCGGACAAAGAAGGAGAACTGAGACCTCGACACTTTTGACCATCTTCTCTAATATAACAGATTTTTGGACGTATCGAAAGTCGGCAAATCTGCGCGCAATCGGTTCCTAGCAAACTTTTACAGGGATAGCGGCGGATTTGCCATCTCGTTTCGCCGGCCGATCGTACCAAGTTGATGAGCGTGCTGATGCTCTCGCCCAGTCTCGCGTCCTCCACGGCCTCGGTTTTCAGGGAAGCGGTCGCCGAGGCCACGGGAACCTCGTCGGACACCGCCTCCGCCGTCACGATTTCAGTCGGCGTCTCCGTCGCCACCTCCGCCATGGCCAAGGCTACCGAGATCCTCCGCCGGGAAACCTTAACGAGCAGTGGGCAGACCCTGGCACCCAAGCTGCCGATCCTCCGGGCGTGAAACCGGCGAAAACAAGCGTTATTTGTGTAAAACTCAGTCTGGCGCGTTTGTCACTTTGTCTCCGCGGGACGAGGAGTGCAATGGCGGATGGTGACGCTGCTCGTCGGGTCTTGTACAGCCCCGGCTCGCCCACGCTGCCGCGGATCTCCACGAGTTTGCCAGGTCGAAGAAGAGCGACGCCTTTTCAACAGTCACTCTCGGCGCAGGCGGGCGGCCAAACTGACTGTCAGGGGTGCCACGGTCAATTGGCCGCGGACGCTCGACTGCAGCTCCGTCTCGGCCGAAGATGCAGTCCTGCGGCTCCTCCCCGAGGCAAACGGGACCCCTGAGAGTCAGAGTGGGCACATCTGCGCGCGTTCCAGAAGGCGGCCAAGCTGGCCCGGAGGAAGGAGGAGCAAAGGGCAACTCTCGCCGTCGCGTCGGCGCGCAACAATCACAGATGCCACACAAAAAAAAAGGCGCACAAACGTTTCTGCAGATGGCCTCGTGCGTCGAGCTGCCCTCGTTCGCCACCCTGCCCTTCAGGTCGAACTTAGTCTCGTCATGTACTAGGCTGATATTTCTTCTGTGAAGTAACGCCATTCGACAGCGAAAAAGTTTAGTGCTCGCCTAAACTACATGCGCAGGTCTTGACTATATTTATTTACACACCACACGTGAGTTGAGGTAAAATCGCTCTCTATGATAAAGGAGTTCACAACCCAACTGGAGCCCCAGTCCGGGCCCACCTAGATAATGCCCTCGACGTCTATGATCATGTGCTCCGGCTCTGTGTCGGCTTCCTCTTTCGCTTCCGGCACAAGCAGGCTCATGTGAACTTCGTCTTCGTCTACATTCTCGGCAGCAGGGCCGTCTTCTTGCTTGCCTGCCTGCAACTGGATCGGGTGAGGTAAAGGAAGCTGGCCTCGCATCTTTTTGTTGGGCGGCTTGTCTGCGCCATTGGGATGCATCAGGTCTATGTGCCTCCTCACTCTGCCCATGGAGACGAACTGCTTGTTGCACAGTGCGCAGAGGAACTTTTTCTGGGAAAAGTCATTGTGCTTGGCCTGGCGGTGAATTTCAAGGTTGTACGGCTTCGCTGACTTGTAGTCACACTTGTCGCATGCATAAGGCTTTTCCCCAGTATGAGTAAACATATGTCCGTTTAACTTGTCCCTGCCGCCGAAGGCCTTGCCGCACTCTTTGCACACATAGCTCTTCAGATGAACAGCCTTGACATGCTTGTTCCTTGTTGTCTTGAAGGAAAACTTCTTCTCACAGTAGTCACAGGGAAAGAACTTTTCATCCTCACTCACATGGATTTCGTGGAAATGTTTTCTAAGCCCATAAACAGAATGGAAGGAATATCCAATGTCACAACCTTTGACTGTGCAAATATACTCCCCATTCACTAGCTTGTATTCAGGATGTCGGACCTTCATGCCGTTGCACTTCTCCTCGTGCAGTTTTCCGTACGCTTTGCACAGAGACGCGCCGCACTTGAGGCAGAGGTACGTGTCGTTCACCTCGCTGTCGGTCTTGGTCTTGAGGTGCGTCTGCATGTGGTGCAGCATGGAGGCACGGGTAAAGAAGGCGCGTCCGCAGGCCTCACACTTGTGCGTGCGCTCGTGCTGCTTCCTCAGATGCGCAGTTCTCGCCGCCCTCGTCACAAACCGAAGCTTGCACACTGTGCACGGGATCAACTTCTCCTCTTCGGACACATGCGCCTCCTCCCAGTGGATCTCGCCCTCTGCCCGGCTGCTAAACACCCGCTCACCTTCCTCACAGTCGGGATGGCTGCAGCACAGTCCGCCTCCCTCGCCAGAGGCCACGAACTCAGGGTTGAGGACGTGCCGGCGTGGACAGTACTTCTCCAGGTGGACAAACAACGCGTCATCGGAGACGTAGCTGCGCTTGCAGTGGTCGCAGCGGAACTCCTCATCTTCATTCTTGTCGCCAATGGCATCGGTGTCTTCTCCAGGCTTTTTAGAGGCCTCTTCTGCCTCCTTCTTCAGCTCGGCGGCCTCCTTGGCCTTCGCCGTGGGCGCCCTTCTCCGTTTCGACGACCGCGGCGGGAGTTTTGTTGGACTCTCTTCTTCAGTCTTTTCTTGTTGCGTTCTCTTGGCTCTCTTAGGTATTGGCGGATCTGCGTCAGTTTTGGCGAAGAGTTCTTCCTCCTCCTCTTCGCTGTCTTCTTCCAGCTCCTCGGGGAAGAGGCACTCGACGTTGAGCCTGTGGCTGGTGTAATCGACCTCCTCCGGACTTTTCCTCTGCCAGAGGTTGCCATCCAGGCCCAAAGCCGTTGATAGCATTGGGTCTAATTCTACCTGGACACGCTTGCTCTTGTGCTGTGGACTCTTCTTGACGACCTCCGACATCTCGGGCTTCTTTCTTCCCTTTGCTCCGTCCTTCTGAAGTCTCTCGTTGGCTTCCTCCTCCAGTTTCATCTTGGCGTGCCCGCTCCCGTTGGAAATGACTGGCTCTAGGCACCCGTGGACGAGTAGTTTAAGCTCCGAGATGATCCCGACGGCGTCCCTGAGAATTGACTGAATCGCGCCTCCCTCCACGTTGAGCTTGGCCCGCTGCAAGATGAGCTCCCACGCCGAGAAGCTGTCCGTGAGCTTGGGGCTGACAACGTGAAGCACGGTCTCCGGATCGAGCATGTTGGACAAATTGATGAAGTGAGAAAGGTTTTCCGCCAAATCGTTGTCGTCCACTAGCTCCTCCTTGATGTCGTCGGCAGCCAAGACGACCTCGGGGGAGGCGGGGGCTTCGGACATCTCGGCGGGGACGATCAAAACACCGAGGAAGACGGAGAAGCGTTGCCAGGCGCTCTTTGCGAAGTTGGACCCGCGGCAAAATGGCGTCCCTTCCTCCTCGCTGCCGTAGTTGCTGGACAATTGTTGACATCACTAACAAAAATCAACAAAGTCAAGTTAGCGTTGCCATCGACTTGAGCAAGGATGAGCAATGGACGTACGCTCTACAGTGGAGAACACGGGAAAAGTCACGTAGGCCAGAATTTGTGAGAAAATGTCAATACAGTCAGTCTGGTCCAGTTTCGACTTCGGTGAGGTGAGTGAGGTCGCCCTGGAGAACATTGCGTCCGTACTAGGCGGTGACCGACGTCAAAGGGAACTCCTCAGACAAGATGTTCAGCGACAACTCAAAAGATCCTTTGAAACCACTTAGAGGTCATCAACCAAGAGAACTCCTAAAACTGCAAGAGCACCGATATCTTTTGGAATGTTGGACTACTGTGGAGAAGATATATGTCAGTACTTAAAATTAACCTAAAACCAAGGAGCATTCCAGTTATATTCATGTATATAGGAAGGACGCTTACGCAAACATTCATATTGTGCTAATAATCTGTAGTGCATTTGAATTGTACGTATATGACAACTTCATGTAAATTTAACCCATTCCACTTATGATTACACCTATTGCATCGCTCGCGAAACTGTCTCTCATTGGATCTTCAAACTCTCTACAGGAAAATTCAACTCAACTGCATTCTCCTCATAGTGCTCGTGATATCTGACTCGATCACGCTCTTCTCCAACTTGAAGTCGAACTCCGCCGCCCTCAACGCCAGTTGCTGCCCCGTCTCCAGACGCCTCTCGACGTCCTCCAGCAGTCCTTCCAGTGACCTCGTGGTTGCGACGGCAGCTCCTCCAGCCTCCAGGACTCGGCGGCAGCTGGAAGATAGTTGGAAGGGAACTCCGTCCAGTGCGTGAGGCAGCGAAGAGCTGGACTGGGAGCCCAACGTGGCCGTGGCGTATGGCGTGGGGTAGGAGGAGTCAGACTCTGCCACAGGCGGGAACTGGTGAAGCTTTTGAGGACTTTTCTGCTGTTCGATCACAGTGAAGCTCTCGTCCTCAGACGTAGACGAGACAGTGGCGTCGTTCAGCGGGTCGTACGAGGGTAGCGGGGCCTTACGAGAAGTCTTTCCGAAATGAGGAAAGGCCTTTCCAAAGAATGCCATGTCTGAAAACAATAGCTGTGCTGGGGCCGGACCACGTCGCACGCGCAGGGGCAATAACTCTCCTGTATGGCGGTTCAGCAGCTCACGCAGTTGGACTCTCAGCAGACACAGCGGTCCAGGGGCGACTCAACCCGCAACTGTCATCGGTGTCTTGAGATAACGATAGAGCTCGGGCCAGGCTCGGTCTCTCGCACGGTCACAGACTACAGGCTCAGGAGGAGTCCTTGGTCTGGCCTACAGACGCTGCCGCAGCTACAACACAAAGAGGCTGCACAGTACTGCTACTGCATACTGTACAGCACACGCAGCAGCTTCCAAGGACTCGGACGGGAACTACTCGTAGGGGATGCACGAAACCTCTCAGCAGTTTATGTGGTAAAATATTCATGCATACAGTTAACGGTTAGACACAATTCATGGTTGACACTTTCTACGTGTTCTACATACGAGCTCTCATTGCAAGTTCGAACGTTAGGATGATGGAGAATGTCTTAAAAGCTTTCACTGGTACAGAGGGGTCACGGTTATGACGGTCTCATGAGGTCTTTCCTGCAGGTACTGAACAGTCGCCGTACCATCTTCCTGATGGATAACTTGGATTGGGTCCTGGGATGCTTGCTGAGGATGTACGTGACCATCTGGAGGTTGCTGATGGTCGGGTGGATGGTGCATGGCAGGCAGTTGTTGTTGCTGTTGCACGTTCTGTGCAACTTGAAGATGGGGCGGCAGAGGCAGGGGTCGATTCCTCTTCTTCTTGCTCGAAGACTCCTTGCCATCCACGTGAATGACACTCATATGTCGGCGCACCCTACCCATGGTGACGAATTGCTTGTTGCAGATTGAACAGAGAAAGTTCTTTTGTCCAAAGTCGTTGTGTTTGGATTGCAGATGCATCTCCAGATTATACTTCTTGGCAGCACGATATTCACACTTGTGACAAGCATATGGCTTCTCGCCAGTATGAGTGTATCTGTGACTTGTGAGTTTGTCCTTGCCACCAAAACCCTTGCCACAGATGTCACAGACATAAGACTTTAGATGTTTAGCCTTCACATGCTTATTTCTCGATGTCTTGAAGGAGAACTTTTCATCACAATAGTCACAGGCAAAGTATTTTTCCTCCTCTCTAATGTGAGTGGAATGAAAGTGCTGTCGAAGGCCATAAATGGAAGTAAAGGCATAGTCAATCTCACAACCATCAACAGTGCAGATATACTCGTCGTTGATCTTCTTGTACTCAGGGTGCCGCACATACATGCCAGTGCACTTGGCTTCGTGCTGTTTGCCATAAGCCTTGCAGAGTGTCTGCCCGCACTTCAAACACAAATAGGTCTCTCCAAACAACTCCTCCTCCTCCTTCTTGATGCGTTCTCTCTTGATCCGTTCTTCAATGTCCATGTTTGCAAGCTCGTCATCTTCCTCTTTCATCTTGGCCTTCTTTGGCCTCCCCCTTTTGCGCTTGGGAACTTCATAATCCGGGTCTTCCGGGTCGCCGTCGTCCTTCTTCTCCTCCTTGCCATTTTCCTCCACTATGTCGCCTTCGGCGTCCTCTTCCTTCAACTTGGGCTTGCGATTCCCTCGCGGTTTGCTCGGAGGTCGAAACGTGGTCAAAGGATCTCTCCTTTTCTCCGGGAAGAGGTTGTCCATGCTGAGCATGGGCGTGTAGTAATCAATATCGTGGACGTCGCGCTTCTTCCACAGTCCTGGATCGACGCAGAGCGCCACGGCCATGCCCTCGTCAATTTCTACGGCGCCTTCCACGCGCCGCCTCTTGCGCCGCTTGCCGCCGTCCTCATCCTCGACCTTTCTGGCCTTAACCGGGCGTAAGCAGCTTTCGACCAAGAGCCTCAGTTCGGACAGGACGGTCCCAGTATCCCGGAGCAGCGTGTCCATGGCCCCCACGTCTGATGTCAGCCGCCCCTTGTGCAACATCAGGTCCCAGATGCTGAAGTGATCGAGCAGCTTGGGGCCAACCACTTGCAAAATGGTCTCCGAGTCCAGGAGGTTCGTCAGGTTAATATAATCGGAAAGGTTTTCGGCCAGCTCGCGCTCGTCCAGACGCTCCTGTTTCACTATGGCAGGTTGGATCTCTTCCGCCTCAGGCACGTCATCCTCCGCGCTCCCTTGCTCGATTGAACCTTGAGTATCCTCGGTTACCGTAGGATCCTCCTCCTTGGGCCTTGCCCCGCACTGTTCCATCGCGTCGAGCACGTCCACCTCGACAGGGGGCCGCCGCCCTTCTGCCACTGCAGCGACGGCGTCGACTGCGGCGATGGCCGCGACGGCGGCGCCCGGTTGTTCCGCGGCGGCAGCGCCCTCGCGGCCGTCCCCGGCGTCGCCCGCGACGGTCGTCATCACGATGAGGCTCGCGGAGAATCGAGGGAATTATGCGCGAAGGCCGAAGGGTTGCCAAAGTTGAATGGACCTGATCAATGGCGTCGCCTTTTAGCGCTGTTGCGGTGGGGCAGGCGGAACCGATGGAGAAAAAAGGCGTCCCTCCTGAAAAGCGCAACGGATACGCGGGCCCTCGCGCAACCTCGAACTTGCAGATCGACCCCGATTTGCCTATTTGAACATGGTCACTTTGTCGGTGGGACTCCTGTGTTCGGATCTCGAGCAGTCACTTCTGCGCCACCATCAGGGACGTCCCGTCCAGATGGTCGGACATCTCGTGGTGACCAATTGCTGGTTGGGTGCTTTCAGCCACGTTCCAGTAGGTCAACGCCAGAAGGAATGCTCCACTTGGCCAAGGTTGCCTCAGCCTTCGCGGTGCCATTCCAGCCCTCCCTGGGGCTCGCGGCACAGTGCAGCTCCCTAGCCAGGCTGCCGACGGCGACGGCGCATATTACCAAGCCCGACGCTGGGAACCTGGGACTGGGAGTGGGAAAGAAGGGAGGAAAGGAAGAACAGTGGGCTGAGGAGGACGGACTAGGGACCGTTCTTTTCGTTCGCCGTCGCCCTTGAGCGAGGCAGCAGCCAGCGAAGACGACCCCGATTCCCTTCTTCTTCCCGTCCTCGGCTCCGTCCTTCAACTTCGCCGGCTAGTCCCGGTCCTCCGCCCTCTCGGGCCCTGCGACCCCGACCACATCCTCTCGTCCTCCAAAAGCTTCTCCGGGTGAGTTTTCTGTCGGTCCCTCTCTCCCTCAGGGTTTTTCCTTCAGTTAGGAGTAGTCTTCGTGCGGCGCAAACCGGAGGATTAACTCCTAGCGAGGATCCGGCCGGGTTTTCCTTGTTGCAGTCAAAGCCTGACTTCCTTCTTCCTTTCAGGTCCTCCCACATTCATTGTATTTTCTTCCGACCTCTTCCATCATGGACGAGATGGACACTGGTTCAATTTCGGGCGACTCCGCCCCCGAGGACAGCCCCAGAGAGGCCATATCGGAGACGGAGGAGGCCATGGCCATGAGTCCTGCGCCGGCGCAGCCCATCAAGCTCCCCAAGGCTGCTGCGACCAAGTCCGCGGAACCCTGGACGCCCGTGGGGTCAGCGCATCCTCGACCGGCGCCCTCCAAGGCCTACTTGAAGGAGCGTTCTGCGTGCCTGACGGCATTTCGCGGCTGGAGTGAGCAGGATCAGATCGACTTCGTGGAGGAACTACTCTCTGGCATGTGCCACTACCAGCACGGGACCGTCGACGCCTTCCTCAAGCCGATGCTACAGCGCGACTTCATTTCACTTTTGCCCAAGCGCGGTCTTGATCACGTGGCTGAGAGCATCCTGGGGTACTTGGACGCGCGGTCACTGTGCGCTGCTGAGCTCGTATGCCAGTCGTGGCTGCGGGTCATCTCTGAGGGGATGCTGTGGAAAAAGCTAATAGAGCACAAGGTCAATACGGACAGCCTGTGGGCGGGATTGGCGGAAAGAAGAGGGTGGATGCAGCACCTTTTCAAACCTCGTCCTGGTCTGCAGTCGCCGCACGAGTCGGCCGCGGCTGCGGCACCTCCGGCGGGCACACAGAACCACAGCTTTTACCGTCGCCTTTACCCGGTGATCATCAAAGACATCAAAGCGATCGAGAACAACTGGCGCTGCGGAAAGCATAACTTGCAGCGCATCAACTGCCAGTCCGAGAACAGTAAAGGCGTCTACTGCCTGCAGTATGACGACGCCAAGATTGTGTCCGGACTTCGCGACAACACCATCAAGGTGTGGGACCGCGCGACCCTCTCATGCGTTCGAGAGCTCAACGGACATACGGGTTCGGTGCTCTGCCTGCAGTACGACGAGAATGTCATCATCTCGGGGTCTAGTGACTCCACGGTAAGAGCATGGCTGGTCGGTTCTTTGAGACGAATTGTCAAGTTGACGACATGATGATGATGGTGATGATGTTATTGTTGTGCAGGTTCGTGTCTGGGACGTCCAGACCGGGGAGATGGTGAACACGCTGATCCATCACTGTGAGGCGGTCTTGCACCTACGCTTTTACAACGGCATGATGGTCACTTGCTCAAAGGACCGTTCCATCGCCGTCTGGGACATGGTCTCACCCGCGGAGATCAACTTGCGCAGGGTCCTCGTGGGTCATCGAGCCGCCGTCAACGTCGTTGACTTCGATGAAAAGTACATCGTCTCCGCATCAGGTGACCGCACCATCAAGGTGTGGAACACTAACAGCTGCGAATTCGTGCGCACTCTGAACGGACACAAGCGTGGCATAGCGTGCCTGCAGTATCACGACCGGCTCGTTGTCTCTGGGAGCTCTGACAACACCATCCGCTTGTGGGACATCGAATGCGGCGCGTGTCTGCGCATATTGGAGGGACACGAAGAGCTTGTGCGCTGCATCAGGTTCGACTCGAAGCGAATCGTCAGCGGCGCTTACGACGGCAAGATTAAGGTGTGGGACCTAGGGGCCGCGCTGGACCCGCGCGCTCCCGCCGGCACGCTGTGCATCAAGACCCTGGTCGAGCACTCGGGTAGAGTCTTCAGATTGCAGTTCGACGAGTTCCAGATCGTGAGCAGCTCACACGATGACACGATCCTCATCTGGGACTTTCTCAACTGCACTCCCCCTGAGCCGGCGTCTGCGGCGGCGAAGCCGGCTGTCACGACTAGTTCAGGACCGGCGCAATCCTGAAGCGTCGGTCCTGATCTAGTCGTGACTCCTTCTCCCCCTCCTTCTCCTCCTCCGCCTCCGCCTCCAAGCACTGGCGCGCGTTTCTGAAGACGCGCATGTACATGTACGTAACGGCTTCTAGGACGTCTTTGAGGACTTCAGCATGCGGAACGAGTCATTTCGATCGATCGATGGACGAGACCTTCGGTGATATACGTGAAGGAAAAACCTTGGAAGAATTTCAAACTACTATACACACTTCTTCGTTACGTGCTGCATATATTATGAGTATCGTACTGTCCTGGAAGAAATGAGTGGAAGACGAATTCAGGCGAACAACCTTAGATCACTAATTACGAGTAAGACTGTGCACAGGGTGAGTGGACAGGACGACTGACAACGCCGGAGACGAGCTTGCACTTGCTGCTGCTGATGATTTTTGGACGGTCTGGTTGGCACTGACTGACGGAGGGGATCTGGAAGCTCTGTTGGTAGCCGATCGCGAAGTGTGTGGACGCGCTGACAGCTGGCAAAAGGCGATAACGTGAGCAATGTTCTCGTCACCTCAGAGGTCTTTGTCTCTTTTGTACTCAAGAACGTTTTGCGCCTCATCTTGGCCCGCTTCGTGGCTCTGCTGTCAGTGGTCCATGGACTGGCTGGCTGGTGGGCTCCAAGTGAAACTTGAGAATCTCCGTCATCTGAGACCAATGGGAGCATCATAATTTTAGTAATTCCAGAAGCCTCCACCCACACAAAGTGACTTTCCACTCACCTTGTACATTATTAAATTTCTAATGCGGACGTGTAAAAGCTCTGTCCGATAGTAATAAATAGAATTTATGAACTTAGAGAGGCGTCTGTCTATCTCACATTTCTCGGATAGGGTTCGGACGCTGGCAGTTTTTGACTTTTTGGTCGTGCACACGATGGCGGCTGCGGCGTCATTGCAGAAGATCTTCAACGAGGGGGCACACGCGCCTTCAACGTGGTAGTAACCCGTTGATCCTGACGTAGGCTTGCATAATATAGTCCAGAGCTTCTCTCCTCTGTGGTTAGTGATGTCTTTCAAGCCTCGAACGTCAGGCCAAACCTAATGTACACGATTTGCTCCAGAAGCCGGTTGTGGTGAAGCTGCAGATCTTGCCGTGAGCTATTTCAGTGCGCAGAGCTTGAGTGCATGTTCTGCACTGTGGAGCAGAAGGAGCCACTGAAATTGGTCACGGAGACAGAGCATCCAGTACATGAGGACGAGTTTGTGACTGCTCAACTTGAGCTCGAATGGTCAAGCTGCGACCACCAACAGATTAGCCTCCGCCGGTCTGGGCTTTTTTTGGTGTGTGTTGCGTTGTTTTTTAACCAAATGTGATGAAAATTTTGAAGCCAACCCAAGCCTTGACCTGAGCATGAATCGATGGCTCAATTTTGGCCTGAGCCGCGTGTGGTATTACGAATCTGGCTCGAGCTTGGGTCCATCGCTATCCTCCAGTTTAGCATCAGCTTTAGGCCATCCAGAAGAGATTGTGGTCTGGTTGGTGTTGACGCTTTGGGACGGCGTCGGTCATGTCGGATCTTTGGTGGTCTCACGTGGCACCTGACCTGCAGAGCGCATTGCGCCAGCACAACCGCGAGCACGCGCCACCCTCTTTGCGCCGGAGACGCCTCGAGCTGGAGGACGTCAGCGCCAAGTGCGCCAAGTTGGAAGAGGAGTGGAAGTGCGCAAAGATGCTGAAGAAGCAGCTCGAGTACGAGGAGAAGAAGGAAAGCGAGAAAAACAGGTACGACGAGCCTGCAGTTGTCTGCAGTCATCACTTGGCCAAAGATCTCGAGTCCATTTTGCTCAGACCTTGGATCGAACGCTTCGTGGACGCGATAGCGGAGGACAAAACCAACGCCGACGGATCTCGAGTGGAAGAGTCCTCCATTGGCTTGGACACTGACCTCCTCTACGAGCTGTTCTACGTGGAGGCTGCGGAGACTCCAGACGACGATCCCAACACCAGCGGCATCACCAACCACAATAACAATAACAACGAGGAGTCCAGAAACGTGTTTCTGACGGCCGCCGTACAGTTGTTGGAGGCGGCCGCGGCCGAGACGATACGGCGGCGGCCGTTGCCTCGCACCAGGCTGCTGCACCTGCTGAGGTGTGCCACCCAACTGCGGAAAGGCGCGCAAGAGGTGGCAAAGAGGGACGAAGACGAGGTCAATGTCCAGAAGCTGGAAAAAGTGATGGTCCAGGTAACGACCCTGCCATTTTTGTGTGCCGAAAGTCACCCTTGACTCCGTTACTTTCAGCTTACTCAAAGTCTGGGCACCTTCGCCGATTGGCGCCGACTCAACAAGAGCGAAGCGGAGGCGCTGATCGAAATCATTGGCGAGTTGGACAAGATCCCCGCCATGTTCAAGCACTGCGTGAGGTCTTTGTTGACCTTGATATGATAACCTTCGTCCAAGTTTACATGGAAAATTGCTTTTAACGTCTCGATGTCACCGCAAGGTGCAATGAGCTCATGATCATGGACAAACATGACTTGGTGACCTCCAAGTGATATCAGTTGCTTGCTTAACCATGTGCAATAGTTGAGGCGTTTCCTTTGTTTCTTTTCTCGCACGATACTTCGGCAGCATCATTTTAGATTTTGCTCTGCACCGCATGATTGCGTCAAGAGTCTTGGATTCATCATTATTGTCACTGCTATAGAGATGTCCAACAGTTGCAAAGGGTTAATATAGTGGACTCTGATTAAAACGTCAGGTTAAGTCCGGGACGCTATCTGACGTCATGGGCATCCGGGGAAATCCGGGCAGAAGTTTCCGGCCCCTCCAGACGTCATATTGGTCAATCCGCACTCGGCATTCTAGTCAAAGTACCAGGCGAAATCCGTCCAGTCAACAGTTTTCTTTCACAAATCGACTTTTTGTCACTGAGAAAAAGTCGTCATCTGATGTCTTCCATTTTGCCAGTGAAATCAGTGATGACTGATAAAACTGACGTCATGAGCGGGGTGACGGACGTCTTATGCGAAGCACTTTACTCGATGGTGACTTGCGAAATCAGGACTGTTAACGCCATGACCGAAGTGACGCCCTGAGCAGATGACGTCACTTCCAATAATCCAATACACGTGTACTAATTTTACAGATGTAAGATTGCATCACTGCTGAGAAGACACGTTGGCCGACGACCCGTCCGAGGAGGTGGACTGAAAGATGCAGTCCATGTAGTGACGCCTTGTGCTTCTTCTATGACAGCCACTTCATCGTCAGCTACGTGGTGCGGGTGGCGGCACCAAACACCAGAGTCGCAGCTAAGACGATCCACGTGGCCGACATCGTTGAATTATTGGTAACTGGTCTGGATTGAGCAACAAAGGGTTGAGGCCCCAGTGGAGACCTCAGAATCAGTAGCACCAAACTGATGAGGACTTTTGCTCTGGTGAAACTCATTTCTTCAAAAGAGGGGTACGAAAATTGGGCAGATATGATTAATCGTTGATGTCAACTTTTGACTGGATTGAGCGATAGGAGTACTTGACCCCTCGACGGAAAGCTAGAACTCTCCTCTAAAACAGGAGTGATGCACACGTTAGCCCACTCGACTTTGTTGACCGCGAACTCCAGCCTAACGAGCGTACTCGCATGGAAGAGCGACCAAAGTCACGAAAACGTGCTATTGTTTGCTTGCTAAGTTTCTGTAAAAGATGCCTGCTAGAATGAATGTACGACTGGAATGTGTCTGCCCATGTGTTCAGTATTTGATAAATGAAATGAAGGATACTTTCTCTATAGGCCTGATGGAACTTAACTTTCTGGTGAGAGCAGTGAATCTCTCAATGTCTTTGCATGTACAGTTGACGTTCGATTTAGTCAAGCTATTTTGGTAAGCAGTAAAATGTTGACTAAACTACAAGGCTTGACAAAAATGAATGTGACCAAATCTAGCGTTGACTTGGCTACTGTACGTGGGCTCACTTGAATTATGCTCGAGCTGATTCGAAGTTCAAGAGCTCCAAGGCTCGATTGTGTTCAAGGCTCCACAAACACGCGTTCGACCCAACCCTGGAGAAACCGATTACTTCTATATCTCGGTTTCGGTATCAGTTTTGCTATTGAGAATTACGCCTTGCCGAATAGAAATTGTGAGCCTATCGATCGAACCATGCACTATGCCGGTCACAATGCATCCGCTCTGGCTGTGTCACATAGGGCTCAGCACCCGGTACTAATAAACGAACTCACCCCGACAGACAAGTTTTGGGAGACCGCACATGTCTGACTCACAGTGCATGAGAACTTCTGGCTGCATGGTGAAAGGTGGGGACAACATTCCTTTTTCAGTTGATTTTCTTACAGTGCAGTAACTTCTCTTTCTGTGTCGTTTCTATTAGTTGTCAGTATTGGAGGTCTTGGGTCTGCCTTTCCATGTCTTCAAGGACTGGGCCCACGTGAGAGGTCATGCCAAGGCCTTCTATGAGTAAACCAGCCTCTCAACAAAACCTTGGACCCCAGTGATCCCATCTCTGAGGGCCTCTCTGTTCCTGACGCTCTGGGCATCTGCAGCTTCGACAATTCGGCAGACCTTAAGTGCAATGATTGGGAAGTGTATTGTCGTTGGAGGTGAAGGTTGGGGAGAGACAACCTGCAATATCTCCAGTCTACCTGAAGAAAGTCTACTTCTACTCCATCGAGGAGAAGTCCCGCGTGGGCTTTGTTCTGTCCCGTTGTCAGCAGGGGCCAAGATCTTCGGCCCCTCCCCCTCTGCCGTCGGGTCGTCAAAACCCTTGAGAAGCAAAAACCAAAGTCGAGGGGAAGGTGCTTCTTTTTACCCAAACGACGACGTACACTTAGGGCATGCAATACCTATGCAACACACTTTAGATTCTGTTATCCTGGCTTGAGCGTCGTTCCCAGAGCTCTCTCTCTGGGCCCAGTGGCCTCACCTTAAAAGCGGGACACAACGTCCAGCACAATTCAACGGCGCGCATTCACGCGGAGGCACCTTCTGTTCGGATGGCCGTCGTGGATCGTATTTCAGCCCCGCGAAGGACTGTACAGCTGGGTGTGACCTGCACTATCACAACTGCTGCCGAGTCTGATATGTCAGGTGTTCAGGAGTGAAGACTGGCTTATTTGACAAGATGTAATCATGGTCCGGACCCATAACTTTCAGTCCTTGCACGCAAACTGCAGCGGGCCCTAGTTCACTTGACAGGCCCAGGGCTGATGCCGGATAATCAAACTTGTTGTGAGGCAAGGACTGACAGGTCCCTGGTCATAACTTAACTGTCTGTTTGCTGCCAGTTTAAGTACAGTGGACTCGTGTTGTCCCGAGCTAAGGTGACTGAGATTGGGGTACATCGAGTGGGTGAAGGGAAAGAAAGCAATCACAGCTTCACTGAAGGGGAAAGAAACCGCACCCTGGTTGTCTCTTGAAAAATGACTCTAATCTTGCTTGCTTATTAGGGGAGACTTTAGTAAAGTCTGATGTGAATGTAATAATTAAATTGCAATTATCACACCCTCCATAAAATGACCAAATGTGGAAACTTCTGAGCTTTCCAAAATGTCACTGCTTGAGCCAAATTGAGTGCCACAAGAGAGGATATGAGGGCATCAAGCTGGTAATTGTTGCATTATGAGGGAACACAAAAATCCAGGAATGTTCAAAAGCCAGTGGGGTACAAGCAGGGTTCACTGTACATGCCAACTTCTAAATCCATAACTCCTCATGCTGCAAAAAGGAACAATAAAAGGCCATCCCAGGGAGATTCTGATCTTGTGAAGCTTTCTTTTCTAAACGGCTGAAGAGATGGTAAATCTGTTCATCTTCCTCCTTTTGGCCTTATTCCACGGGGCAGAAAGCACAAATGGTATTGTTATTATTATTATTATATACTCATTTTCTTCTATCAAAGGGGTTTTGTGACCATAGATCAGTCATAAAAAGTTCCTTTTCTTGACTGACTTAAAGTCACAAAGTCCATTTACAAAAGAAAATGTTATCTCGGAAATAGTGAGGCCTTTTTGTGATGATTTTTTCCAAGTCGGCCAAACGCAAACCTTTTTTGACCCACACTTCTCTTTGCTCCATGTTAGTCAAAAAAGGTTTGCCATTTGCCCTCGCCGGAAGAAATTCTCCCAAAAGAGGTTTTTTCTAGAAATAACCTCATTCTTTTCATCACATTGATGAACAAAGCAATGCATGTATGCAATGAGCATAATGTACTTAGTGGTCACGCTGACTTTTTTTATATTTCAGACAAGTTGGCCGTTATAAACTAGTTAAAGTGGTGTTTGAATTTCTGCAATACTTTAATTTCTAGCTGCTAGCGGAAGGCATAATATTCCATTTTCCGCAAACTTAGTTGAAATGAAGATGGGGAAGCTGTTCCATCCCTTGGAGTAAGCCATTGACTCATTTGGGGGTGGGGAGGGGGGGCAGGGCCCACCATGATTTCTGCTGCAGTTAGGAACATTGACGCTGCGTCGAACTTTTGAAAAACTGGTGGTTTTCTAGCATCTGAGGATCATGGTTACACTTTCTCTCGGTCTGCAAATCAACCAAAAATCTTGCCTCAAATTACAAATTCCATCGGTGTGAAGTAGGACTTCATTTTCCTCGTCAAATCTGACCCTCACAACAACTTTGGACGCAGCCCAGTTCATCCCAGGTTTGTATAAGGGTTACATTTGACAAGGGCAGTAAAATAAATGTCTTGTATTGACGCACTAGGTAGATTCAAACACTCCAAATTTGCAAAAAAACGTTTTCCGCGACTTTTTTGTAGCCCCTGCATATGTGTAAATGCAGTAGTTTGATAGGGGTGCCAATAATTTCGGGCTCAAGTGTATCTTATGTTCGACTTATGTATTAACTTTAGTGAGAGCAAGAGCAGGACTCAACTGAGACCTAGAAGATGGAGTGAGAAGGACGTCACGACTGACTCAGTTCAGCCATATGTGGCTGAAGAAGTGACAGACGATTTTACTTCCAGCATGTCAACAGCAACAAGTGTGAAGCTGAAATTACATGTCAAATTTACCCTGCTTTACTTTGGTGACCACTCTTTGCCGAGGAGAATATTACTACATGCAATTTTTAACATAAAAAAATGTTTATCGATTAATTTTGCATTTGTTTACTTTTGGATTTGTCTTGAAGTTGCTTCGTCTTGAAGTTGCTTCGTCTTGAAGTTGCTTCGTCTTGAAGTTGCTTCGTCTTGAAGTTGCTTCGTCTTGAAGTTGCTTCGTCT
>JAAUXU010104677.1_pt1 | contig 20391 bp, 21 predicted proteins | sample 7278151 | NCBI WGS metagenome assembly JAAUXU01 (sample SAMN14350113, study PRJNA611818) | marine sediment metagenome | isolation source: surface marine sediment (1.8m) | place: French Polynesia: Moorea | collected 2018-08 | reverse complement strand
ATCTGTAGTACTTGACAGAAAGGACACAGAAACTGTTAACTCATTCTTGTGACTTGTGGTCTCTTAGAAATTTCCATTCAGTAAGGCGAGGAAAGCTGCATCAAAGAGTTGCTCTAAATTATATCTATACTGTACTACGTAAACGGCCGAGCTAAATATCCGGCTCGACTCGTAGTTTTACGAGTCGAGCCCAACTCGTAACCATCACTACAACAAATACCTTTCTTATGTTTCGACCTCTTGCCTGCATCTCGGCAACAGCCCCAATCATCATCGGCGACGGGAATCCCTCCTGGGCAAACCCCATCTGACTTGGATGAGAGTACACCGGCCCTCCATGGTCGCCGGCCGTCACGGCGATGGTGCCGCGCACTAGGTTTTCGGAAGAGCAGAACCCGGTGGCGACGATGAGGGCCGCTCCCGGGCAGGCTTTTGCTGTTTCACCAGTGGCCGAGCACAAGCTCATATCGTCTTCTCGCGCCATTTTAGCGATCAAGACCATGTTACGCGACGCTGGCAGAACTGATGTCTTCACAGGGGATTTTGACGTCGGTTTGGAGCACTTGCACGTCGAGGCGCATGGACAGCGTGAAGTACGTGCTGAGGTCGAGGTGCAGGGACAGCGTGAAGTATGCGGTGGACGAGGAGAGAGACAGACGGAAAGAGCGATTTATAGACTTATCCCGAGCAAAGCCAGGTGCAGGTTCAGCTAGTAAGAAGATAGAGTGACAAAAGCAAGCAGTAGAATCCGGGTAGATGAACAGTGATAACTCGGAAGTGCCAGCTTTGGAGATGAACGACAATACGGGTAGCCTAAACCCAGAACTATAACCTACTGTATGCTATGAACGATGAATAGTCCAAACTGAATTGTCGGGGAAATATCACCTGCCTTATGACTGAATAAATGATTGATTAGTACAGAATTGACCATGGGAGTCTACCGTTAGTGTATCACGACCACGAGTAATGAAGTCGTAAATATAAAGTAGGTAGAGAGTAGGGTAGGAGTTATGTAGGCCTTCCCTGTGGCAGGGTGTGCTGCCTTGGGTTGGAGTAGGCCTTCCCTGAACTAAGGACTCTTTAAGAGCAAAGGGTGAGACCTGAGTCCCAGGAGCAAGTAGCAGTCGTGCCTGTACTGGGAAACGGTCCTCCCCCTTCCCACAGTCATCTACGACATCCTAAAGCCCCGTCCGAACAGGGTCAAACTAAGTCTGCAGGTCTGCCAGAACTGAAAGGTAATTTTAGACAGCCAGAGCTGAGTTGGTTCAACTTTTCTTTATTCAGAACGAGACATGCAATGGCAATTTTATCAACCATGAAACAGCAATTTCATGAATCATAAAATGTAATGATGATAAATGAAATATACTTCTACTGCTTCAGAAATGCAATTTTGGCATGCAGTTGCACTTAAATCTCTTTGGCAACTTACACGCTGAAAATTAAGCCACTACTTTTGTCATTTTAAAGCATCTCTCCATAAAATCAGTTACTCGTCCTCGTCGACGAAGATGTTTTTTAGGTCTCTCAGAGTGAGGAGATTTTCCTCGGTCGAATGACTGCCCTGCTGACTCTCTTCCGTGTGGTAGGAGCTGAAAAAGAGAAGGAAAAGGTGTTAGGTTCCAAACCTCCTCTAACAGATCTCTGCACCCTTTGCTACACTCCAGACGTAAATCAAAAGGAAGTTCTCCTATTGATAGCGATATCCATCTTTCTTCCACCCCACATTTGGCCGGCCGGGGGGGTCATAAGTGCCACCACCTCCTGCTAAATTCGGAAACCCTAGACCGGCGGGGTCGTGTTACGTTACCAGTGCAATGCGCGGTGAAATACAAACATGTAGTGCAAACGTCAGCGTACACGGACGCCACAAGTATCAACTACACCAGATCCAGCATGATCTACACATAGCTGAGGATGTCGACACGATCGGTGCACACGATTGCGGCTTCTGGGGGACTTTGGCGAATCATCGTTGCATCAATGAGGGATTTCGCTCAAGTAATAGCACGTCTCCAAATTGCCTGTGCATCCTGTCCTAGTCCGAGTCGATTCACCGCAAATGCACTTCGCAGGGCTCGGCCATTTGTCACATGTTTGCTCTTCACATGTCGGATGACAACGCGATACCAGACAATTCTGCACAGATCTTTTATCCCCCCCGGGGGAAAATAGGCCCATTTTCCATTGACCTTGGGGATCTTTTTTTACCGCACGATCAAGAATGAAGAGGATGTACGCGTGATTTGGAGCGTTGCAATGTGAAGCGTTTGGCGGGCCGGAACAACCAGTGCAGAGTCACACTGGAGGAGGTCAGGGCGGACGTCCAAGGGGAGGTGGTCAGGGAGGAGAGCGTGTCAGAAGAAAACTCCAGAGGCACGCATTTCAGTCACTCGGTCGAGCAGAGGCTGGACTTTTTACGCAACCTTTATATACTGGTGATGCAGTCGCTCTGCGAAAAGTCGGTCCGGTCTTCGTCCTCGGCATGTCGGTCCTAAAGTGCTCCTGCGCCAACAATGCTCGCATCTGTACGTGTCCTGTTAATGGCTGTGTCGCACAGAACTTCGGTCTAGATCGACTCGAAGTCGGTCCGGCAGGAAAGAAAAAGAAGCTTTGGGTCCATTCCAGAACGTAAACCGACTACATCACGAGTACATACTGTTGACGTAAGACGGAGGGAGTGTGACAATCCTACTGAGTTTGCTATTTCAAGCAGGGTAGTTATGGAGCAGGCCTAAGCAGTGCGAGCAATTCTTTTTCTCACAAATCATTCATTCAGATACGAGTTTGGAAGGAAGACGCCGGATGCCAAAGATTGATCTTGGCCTGAGAAAGATAAAAAAGAGGCACATTCTTGGCACAAAATGATGAAAAAACACACACCTCTTTTCACACATTTGCAACCTCATCACTTAGGTGGATTGCTTTAAAAGATCGCAAAATAGCGGAACAACACAGTTGCCACATACGCACACTGCTCGTACGTTACAGCCACATATGCTGTACTCCTATTCAGACAGAGGACGTCTAGGAAGCAGAACTTTTTGTCTCACATTTGCTGTAACATTGGTGGCCAGGACATCACCAACGTCATTTTCAGTCGCCCGCTTCCTCAAGATCTCATCTGCATACTTAACCACGTGTGTACAAGGAGATCTCGGCGCTTTTTGTCATCAATTACGAGCACAAACTGCCTACTCTGGAGGAGGAGCAACAAATCAAGGCCTCTTACAGGAGATGCCCAATCTACGTGGGCCCAACTCGGTGCTTTTCTCACTTTGATTCAGGGCCACTGTGTAGCAGGATTGGTTTGAAGGAAGGTTCTTTTTTTACCTCTACGAAGTGGCTGGCTTAAAAAAGACCAACAAACATTCGTGAGCTTGGAGACCGAGTCTGTTTTTTGCACTTTTTCTCCACGATAGCGATTGCAATCGCACACGCGCGCACACACACACACTGTAAAAACCAGGCTCTCTTGCTCTCTCAATAGATCTCATCAAGAGCTCCATGAGGTCAGAAGAATATCTTAGTGGCTGCTCGCACTTTCTAGGCTCATGAGTAATACACACCGACTGTCGTACTATAGTACATGTTTTAGACGGTCTGAGTTTTGTAGGCGAGAAGGTTTTTTTTCTTTTTCCAAACACACATGGAACAATCGCATGGATAAAAAAACCCACCTCAGGTGGAAGGCATGGCACAACAGCAAAAGATTTTTTTTTTTTAAACACAACAGCAGCCCAGGTGCTCGTAGTATCTGGCAGAAAAGAATTTTGCTGTTTTTTAGTGCGCAATGGCGCTACTCACATGTCATGTAAAAACCTAACTTTCCTCCTGGGGCAGCGTGATGTCTTGGCATCTTGGCATCGCGTTTTTTTTTATGGCAGCCATTTCCCCCCGCCATGAAACTGCCTGACAGCCGTTGAAGATGAGTTGGATTTTTGGAAAAACAAGCATCGCGCAAGAAACGGCGAATGACACGGACATCTTGAGAAGTGTCAACAAAAGACCTGCCGAAAAAAAAGTCCTGACTGACCTTCTCGTCCATGTCGTGGTAGAAGTCATCATGCAAAATGTTCGCTGGTGTTCATATTGGGGGGGTCCACTGACCAGTGATTTTTGTTACGCGTTGTGATGATTCTGAGTGTGGCCATTGATGGTGAAAATTTTCACTCTTTGTGACTTGAATTCCTGGCTTGAGTGTATAATTGAGTAAATAACCCCTCAGTGTAGGTGCTGCGCAGCCCAGGTGAGTCATCCGCTTCGCTGTCAAGATCTAGTCAATGAGGAGTCATAGGACAAAGTTTACTGAATACATCATTTCAGCAATTGACTTTTCAGTTGTGCCGCTGCCAGTCGTCACTGCCCCACTAGATCTTGGCCAAGTTGTCCTCCACAGTCAAGCGGATCCTCATTGCCCCACTAGATCTTGGCCAAGTTGTCCTCAACAGTCGGCAGGGCACTGATACTCCCAGATGTTTGACAGGCAGTTAGTTGTTGTTGCCCATTCTTCCCTGGGAAAAAAGCTGCCTCGGGCCAATTACTCTCGTCGACACGAGTGTCACGACGTCCGGAAGAGTAAACACGTCCATCCTCCTCAAGACCCAGAAAGCGAGACAAATCTCGGGACGAAAGAAAGAAGGGCACGAAAAGTCAGGCCTTGAGGTGCTGTTCCCAATCGCAATGCGTGCATAGCATTTCCTGCTTACAGATCATTGTGTTTATCCCTGGCTGTACGTGGAGCAGCGCAGCGCAGAGCAGCGCAGAGCAACGCAAGCGTCTTCAGGGTCGATATTTGGTAGTAGCGTGGGTATCTTCATCTTCCTCGTATGTCCCCGCCCTCCCTGATGGAAATTTTCAATCATGCTCTGTCATTCTCTGCCTGTATCTCAAAATTCAGAACTAACTGCGTGATACTCCCAAATCCTGCGCGGGCAGTTGGGCCTAATGTTGCCTGTAACATGAGGCCTGCGTGAGTGTGGAGGAAGTCATCTCTTTCGCCCTCCTCACTCATCAATCTACCGCCAGAAAGAGCCTGGCGTTTCTCAAATCTTCCACGGAAATTCGTCTGTCGGAACGATCCTATTCCGATGGCGCCACCCGCCGGCGAAAAGCGCACCGGGCAGGCAGCGTTTCTGCCAAGAAATGAAGCCGAGGGCTTGGACGAGCAGGGTGTGAAGCGAGGAGGACCCCTTCCAGTCGTGGGACCTGGGGGGGAGCGACCGCCACCAAAATTAAATGTGCTGGAGGGTTGAGAGTTAAGAGAAAGAGGTGGAGGGATACAGATGTGTTCGCTGCTCTCCGAAAATTGGGATCATCACTCAAGAACCGACGTTATTTCTTGACCTCTGAAGTCAGAGAGGAGTTGGTCCGTGTCTTCTCAGATATCTGTACCAGTGCAGCGTGAGTTGAAAAGAAAATTTCTCCTCCTCTCGTATACATCCCCATTTTTTATGGCTCACACGATCAGCATCGCACAAGTCTCCTACACATTTAGCACCTCTTTTTTTTTGCAGAGAGACGATGGACAAAATGATAATAAAGATAGCAGCTCTGAGTTTTCTAGGGCGTCAGAGCCTATAATATACATACTCACAGCGTGAGTTACAATGTTTGATGGGGCTACAAATGAGCCCGTCCTAAATCTGCCGACAAATGAAGCTTAAAAACTGTCTGTCGATGGTAATTGTCTCTTTATCTCGACCCCGGCCGCCGACGACAACGTCATTTGGAGGGCGTGACAGAGAAAAGCTCTGCGCTCATGCCTCCCTGGAACCGGCTGTTTGACTGCGTGCGTCTCTCGGCGCAGGCGCGCTCGCTGCCGCTGTCGAGGAACCTGGTCGAGTTCATTCTCAGACGAAGGAGTGCCAAGATCAGAGGGCACGCACACCCGTGTACTCAGAGTCTTCTCCTCGGCCCGGAGAAGGCAACACTTTTCGCATCAAACAACAACAATTTCTGCTTCCCTGCGGGCAGAGCAAGGGTGGAAAATACACAGGAAAAGGAGTTCATCATTCTTGAGCAGAAAAAAACCTCCTCAGCGGGCTCAGTTTGAACTCCGGCAAAGTGCTCAGTCACGTCTTCCCCCACAGCTCCTTGTACTCCGGCAAGGTGCTCATCCACCCGTGTGCCCCGCGCACCAAGTGCTGGCAACGCTCACAACAAGGGGGTTGTTGCGTGCAAGTGCAGACGGAGATGGCGATATCAAAAGAGACCCACGCCGGCCGCTGATAACGACGGCCAAGACGACGAACAAGCGTGAATCTTTGTTGTGTGCCCGCCCCAACATCGTCATGTGTGATGAGGACTGAATCAAAGCTCCTCCGTACTTACTGTGAGTTTCACGCCCGTATCTCGCAGGATCAACTGCCGCTCCCTGGCCTGCACTCACACAAGCTTCCTCGGGAGTTTTGTGAATGACAGGCAAGCGTCTGGGGCTGAAGAAGCGCTGCCTTGTACGAGCAACGTGCTAAAAGGTGGACTCACAGAAGTCTTCTTCAGCGTCTCATTGTCAGCCGGAGATTTGTATTGCATCTCATCAAGACTTGACTGCTGAGTCCACACATGAGGATTGAAACAGCAGCTTCCGTCACAAAACGGTGCAGAGACTTTCCTCCAAGTGCTAATGGGTCAAGAATGCAAAATGGAGTCCTTGAGAGGAGGACGAAAGAGAACCTCAACGCTTGCTCAGAACGCACACGCGTCACTCAGACATGGAGTAAGTGAAAACTTCACAGGCTGTGTGTGTGCTTGATAGCCATTTCCCGCATAAAGTACAGACAGTTGCAGGCAGCACCCGTAAAACATTCTGCGCACAACAGATAGAACAAAGTTTGCTCTATGAGAGGGAAAAAAAAACTCCGGGGCACAAAAAGGGAGCAAAACAATAATAACAGAGCGGAGTTCTCGCCCCTACAACCTTTTCATTCTCAGAGCTTCATTTTTTTACCCCTTTCCTTCCCCCCCCCTCTGGGGAATGGGGCGCAAAATGCACTTTGCTGCTTCAAATCAAAATCTAACACGAATGCCGACGTTCGAACGTGCATTTGGCTTTCCGGGGGTCTCGACAGTATCAGTTGCCACCCCTTGGCAGACCTGCTTGAAAGAGTGACTTGATTTGCAGACCCGGAGAGACCATTGACCTTTAAGAAGTCCTAATTCGCGGACACGGAGACTGCTCAGCTTGGCAGAAATATCGCCCGTCCGGATCAAGAAACAACGAGAGAGAACAAAGATAGATAAGCTTCAAGCCAGATCCTGCCTGCACGCTCGACAACTCTTCACACTCACTATCATGCCACATTTGATGTTCTTTATCTTCTGCTGGCTGGGCTCTTCTGCCATGGCGCTGGAGTGCTACCTGGGCACGAACACCACGCGGCTGACCGAGCTACCGCGGATGGTCTCGTGTGAGTGCGGACACAGCACGGAGACGTTCAACATGCGGGATAACATTTTGGAGAGAGTGAGTGCACCGGAGCAAGTCAGCAGCTGTGGAAAAAATGTGCTCTAAAAAAACTACCATTAACGTTTCAGTTCAACTCCGATCTCGTCGGTCACATCGACTCCATCTCCATCGTGGGCTGCCAGTCCCTCCTCCTCAACTTGACGGCGTCTCCAGCCACGACCAAGATTCGTCATCCCATCGATTTCGAGCTGGAAAACGTCACCAGCCTCCAGCTGATCATCGACAAGGAAGAGCCTTCGGTGCGTCACATCTTCATGCAGAGCGTGGCGACCGCAGAGGCCACCATCGCCAGAGATGAGTACGCCAGCGAGAGCGAAGGATTGTTTTCCATGGAGGAGATTTACTTCTACAGCACGGTGGGCCTCGGGGCGTTGCTGCTGCTCACGTGGGTCTCCATCCCGCTGGCGCTGTGCTTTTCTCGCAGAGGCAGGTGCAGCAGGTGCCTCTGCTGCCACTGCTGCATGAACCCCAGGAGAAACAAGCGAGTCTCTAGGGCAGAGTCCTGGCGCTACGAGTCCAACATCTACGTGAATCCAGGCCAGCGGCAACAGCAACAGCGATTCAACACTTCTGCTGCTCTCCACCAGATGCTTCCGTACCAACTGGTGTCCAAGAGGGAGGCCACCACGGCCCTGTTGAGCTCTCCCACGCCGTCCCAGCAGAACCACTACACGTCGTCGTCCCAGCAAAGTAGTAGGGGCAAAACACTGCTTCCGCCGTTGGAGGAGGAGATGCAGAATTACGAGCAGCAGGACCTTTTGATGGGGAGGACTCCGCTGCTGGCCACGTTGGACAGCGACAAGAGCATGACCGTCAACACAGCCCAGTACACAGACACATCGTTGCAATTTGTGGACGACGATGACGCTGAGTTAGACGAGGTAGACGACGGAGGTGGAATCAACGAAGAAGAAGAGGAATCTAATGCCAACTCCGCCTCATACGGTTCCAGGAACCAAGCCACAACACTGCCCCTAGAACAATCGGAGCAGTCAAGAGACAACCTTCAAACGAGTTCGCCAATAATTAGGCGTCCTGTCCCTATACAGTAATCTTTCTGCCCATCAGCGTCTGCTCCCCCTGCAGTGCAAAAGAATTTGCATCCCATCAAGGAGATGTGACCACGTATGCTGGAGAGTGATAAAGACTTGCAGTCCAGGTTAACTGCCATGGATACATACATGTTTTTTTTTTAAAAAAAAATACATGCACAATATCGCATATGTGTTCCATAGCGTATTTAGCAAAGTTCGGTCCTACCTGAGAATTTTATGCATCCTCTCTTCAATGGTGGCCTTAATGACGAATCTGTGGACGACGGTGGGCTTTGACTGTCCAATTCGGTGGACCCGACCAATAGCTTGCAGCTCCTGGGCCGGATTGAGAATGGGTTCGACCAGCAGCACGTGTGAGGCTTCCACCAGGTTCAGGCCGTTGGCTCCCGAAGTGATAGGAAGTAGCAACACTTGCACATCGTCACGGTTCTACAAAAAATGCAATCTGGCAATCTTTCATAGACACTGCATATGTACGTAGATTACGAGGGAAGCAATAGCCCTTTTTTAGGGTAATAATTTATTTTGTAAAAGTGTCACCATACGTACTACGATAGAAGAGAGTAGCCTATTCCTACTCGCATACCTGTAAGTTATAGACTCGGACTTGCTCGCAGAAGGCCAATAGAATGTTCAACACTTGAGGGTAAAATGCATTTGCAGTAAACTGGCATGATTGAGTCTATGCACCTACCTGTGTCAGGAGGACCTACAGCAGGCTTTGCGCAAGAATTGAGAGAATCATCATTCATCACCAAAGATGGAGGGTACATTAAGGGGAATTGAGGGCATAATAACTAGTCTAACCAGGAAGGTTTTTTAATGCTGCTAATACGTGTACTGCAAATGCATTTTGTGTCCTTTTACCTGAAGAAAATTATCTGCTAATAGAATTTTTTAGACCCCCTAACACACAGTATATGGAACTAGGGATGCCATTTTCTGTTTTTCCCGAATGTGGGTTGAAATAGTGACACTTCAACCTAACTTAAGTGCTGCTACTAAAAAGCAACGGCTATTTCTTCTGCTTACGTCGTCTCGCACACTCACCTTGAACTTGAGGAGGTTTCGCTTGAATTTTCCTTGGGCGTGCAACGCCGCGAACGCAATGTTGTTTTCTGCCAGGGCTGAGCTTAAAATGTCCAGCACGTCGGTCCAGGTGGAGAAGACCAGACATTTGGCCTTTGGATCGTCCGTTCGAATCTTGATTAAAGTCCTCACAACGGCCTCCATCTTAGTTGACAGGCTGCCTCGGACGGCCTCGTAGGCTCGATGATCTTCCTCGGGATCATTGTCGCCGTCATTCTCCTCCGCTCTGTCATATACACGATTATAAGGCTGCAACTTTCGGAAATCCAGTGCTGTCCTACTCACTGAGTACTGACGAAAGAAATCTCTGCGTGGTACGACGAGTTGCGACAGACCGGGCAGCGCACAGAGCGCTTATTGTTGCCCACCGAAGAATAGTTCCTCATGAGGACTTCCACGCAACTGATACAGTAGCAGTGGCCGCACTAGAATAACAAACATCCACTTTACCACGATTTTAACTTGAACGCTTCTACACAGTTTACCTGCAACACGCTCCACTGCGTACCCAAGGCCTGTTGGCAGATTGGACAAGGCTCCGGGTTTTCTCCGCCCCCTCGGCGGCCGTAGTCTGACTTCTTGAGATTTTGGAGGTAGAGCAGTTGACCCCGACGCTTCCTGAACTCGGCGTTTGCTACTGTGCGCTCGGACGACAGCTTGAGCTTCTGGGCGGACAACTCGTGCTCCTCCAAGATGTAGATCGTCTCAAACTTGTCCTTCTCGCGTGTCGACAAATTTGGACCAGAAGGTTTCTTGCGCTTTAGCGCTCCCTGTAGCGAAATATAAAGTTATATTCTCCAGACACTTACAATTCTATAGAAGTACTGCGAAGATAGGTAAAGTCAATGACTACCTAACTAGTGCGTATTCACCTGATTCGTAGCTGGTTCGTCCTCGTATCTCAGCCTGAGTCTGAGTAGCGACATGTTGACCTCATCGACACCAGCTACGTGGTCATAAATTTGACGCCAGAGAATCCTCAATAAGCGAAACTCCTTCTTCATGACCTCGATCAGGCGAAGGTGGTTTGATCCATCGGAAGTGACCACGGGACCCAACTCAGAGGAGGGGCGACCTCGAGCGAACTTGAGGAGGGCGCGTAACAGACGCTCCACTTCTGAATCCGCCCACGTACCTGATATGGACACATGTCAACTGAAAGTCCGTCCAGGTACAAATGCACAGCAGTCGTTTCTGCTCCATTACCTTTTCTCTGGTCCTGGAGCAGGTACACGCCTTTTTCTTCCAGCTTCTTTTCTTCCTCCGAGGTAATGGCAGCCCTAATCTTTGAACCTTTGGCGGCCTTTATCTCGTCCTTGACGAAGTGAAAGATGAGGCTTTCGTACACTTCGATGTCGTCGTGTACTTCGCACAATCTGCACACTTTCTTGTTCTTCCGCTGTTGGTTGACAGCGGACACGCGGAGGTGGCAGTCAACGGCGGCGTTCACAAAAGAATCGGGCGGTGAGCTTTCAAGAGCATTGATCTTCTGGCACACGTTCTCTCTCATACTAAGGGGCAAAAATTATTTTTTAGTCACGAAAGAACATCGTTAAAGGCTTAAGCCTCACCTGTCGAACTCTGCGACCTTTTCTGCAACTTTGTACAGAACAACCCTGGGTCCTGGGTATTTTTGCTCGATCTGCCTAAACTCCTTGTCATTGACCACGTCGAAAAATTGCGCCATCTCGTCTCGAACGAGCTTCATGAGTCCATCCTCGTCCTCTGATGACAGGCTAGCGAGGTCGATGACTTTTTCGTACCAGGCTCTGTCATCCGATGAAGAGCGAGCCAAGAAGGAATTGCGGAGGGACTCCACGAGCTCTGTGGTGGAGAGCGCAGCTTCCTGTGCAAGTACAATAAGCGTATTAAGGCTTGACGTTGTGTTGGATATCTGACTCGTACCTTTGATGCTCTGACTGCAGTTTGGTATTTGGCTAGGTAATTGGTCTGCAGCTCCCGGGCTTCCTCTCTCAGAGAGGCGTCTCTCAGCGTCGGAGTGATGTTTTCATGGTTCGCCTCCAGCAGTTCGGCCAGATTGATCAGTGTGTGCAGGCGCTGAAGACTGTCCGTCTTGATCATGTCCTTGTGCTCTTCGGCAGACCTGATCAATCAAAAAGATTCACTTCAGTTGAAGAAGGTACACAAAAAGAGAGATCGATCTATCATTACCTTAAAACTTCTCTGTACTTTTCCACAGCGGCAGCCCAGTTCCCCTCAATGATGTCCACGCCAGCAAGTCCATTTAGGGCAGCAACAATCAGCCGATGAGAATCTTCGCACTCGGTGACAGCTTTCTTGATCATTTGTTCTAACAAACCCTCCATAGTCAAGGGTACTTTGTTCTCAGATGTCTGCAAATGTAAGTAAGAATGAAATTTGCGAAGCAAAGCATGCTGTGGTTTGTGTACACTTTTGAACAGGTACCTGCTTCAGGGTCGTGAACTGTCCTCGGACCGCCTGCGGATGACAGCAGCTCTGTCTGAGCCTGAGCACAGGCGCCAGAAGAGTCTGCAATGTGTTGCGGTCAAGTGACGACAACTTCAAGTCCAAGTCGCTGTGCCTCCTGATCGTGGCGACAGCTTGTTTCGAGCATTCCACATGCTGGCGTCTGTAGAAGTGCTCCTCGATGGGGGAGAAGTTCAGCCAATGCATCTCCTCAGTCTGCGAAGGGATATTGATCTGGTGAAGGACGTAGCGTTTAGCGGTTCGCCAGAGCAGTCGACAGAGGACAGACTCCAAAGTCTGTCTGTGACCTCTCAGGTAGGGCTCAAAAAGACATGAACGCCACCAGTGGGGTAAGGAGTAGGGATCCTCTTGAAGAAAGAGCAACAATCCCTGAAAAAGATAAGAAAGCTCTGCTTCAACTCGGTATGTGTACAAGATCGGCCGACTGACGGCCCACCTGCAGATCGTTCAGCGACTTTTCGATTGGCGTTCCTGTGACGCACCACCGGTTGTCTGCCTTCAGCCTGAGGGCCATCTCGGCCGTGCGATTGGTGGCGCACTCGATCATCTGCGCTTCATCTAGTGCAATTCGCCACCAACGAACGCAGGGGAGAGGAGCAGGTACGGCCATGAATCGCTTAGGCTGCCTGTGAACATAATACAACTTACTGTGAAAAGCACATTTACAGATCACACACATCTGCTGTAGCACCGACCTGAACCTTCTTCCTTCTGCGCTATTGCTGTGTGGGAGATCAACATAGTTGGTCTCGCTCTGCAGCACTCCATAGGTTGTCACGACAATGTCATAACTGTAAGAGAGCCGATGTCGTTAGTGTTCCTCGGTCGACTAACCAAAAACGTTAGGGATATTGCTGCATACCTGGCTAGAGCTCGTGGTTGAATGTAACCCGCCTTTTTTGTCCCTTCATAGAACAACATCTTGACATTCTTCCTTCTGACGTGCTTTCGGATCTCCTCTATCCACTGGTAGGAAATGGACCCCGGAGACACAATCAGGGTAGCTCCAGACTCCACTGGCTCTCGTAGGGTCCAGCAGTGGGGACACACGTACGCTCCTCTGTACGGATTGCCAACGTCGTACTTGACACACTCGGCGTGCTGGTGCAGTTTGCACTCGACGCACTGCACGCGGTACTTGCCGTCGTACTCGGCCTCGTGAGCTTCTGCCCCGCAGATGCACTCAAAGAACTCGCTCTGCTGCACCTTCGTGTCAAAGAAGGATCCATTCCATCGCTTACGCGCCTTCTTGTACTCTTCCGTCAGTTCGCAAGCCTCCGACATCTCAGCCATACGAGCATCGTACAAGCTCTTGAGCTTCTGGAAGGTACTGGGCTCCTTCTTCGCTTTGCGATGCACACTCATGCTGGCTTCCACTTCCTCTTTAGAATAGGCTTTGCCGTCATAACAGTGCTCAGTGATAACATCCTCTATAACTTGATCAATGTTATCAAGAGGTTGGTCCACATAGAAACCCCTCGTGTCAAAGCTGTCATAGTCCGGATTGACTTTAAACGACCCACTAGCCCCAGACTGCCCGGTCGTATTGACTAACTGTCCTAACTTCACCAATTTCGCGAGGGCCTTCTTGAATTGTTGCAGGTTCGACTTCTCATATTTCTCAGCCAAGTGTTTCTTTATGAGTTGGACACTGGCACCGTCGCCATTCCTCTTGTCCAAGGTGATCACTGTTTGCAAAATTATATCCGTCAGTGGACTCTTCTTGGTCACAACTCTGCCTTGAAGGATGCTGGCGGGATCAAACTCCCGACCAGAGTCTTCAGCGGCTCGATTTGTGGTCCTCTTTAAAATCCCCTTGCCCATAGCTTCTCCAGCTCTTTTTTTCTTCACAGCAGACTCGACGAGGTCCTTTCTGAAGCGCACATGTGGCGACCGCCTTTTTGTTCTGACACTTCGCTTGCTTCCTCTGTCACCTGCGTCGTCATCAGAGGAGTTCTCTTCGGACGCGCTCTCCTCACTGTCACTGGCGGATGATCCCGGGTCATCTGCTATTCGGGACCTTCCTCCTCCCCTTGAGGTGCTGGGTCTGGGAATGTACTCTCCGTCACTCGAACTGTCCTCTTCGGTTTTAAACTCGTCATTGGCGCCGTCAACTTGCATCAGCACATCTTTCTCACTAGCTTTCTTGGCTGGTTCCGCGTCAGGGTCTTCATCATTGTCATCATTGTCCTCCAGGATCTCTTCTTCCATGTCTTCTGGAAGGCTAGTGTGATCTCCGCTCTCTTCTCCCACGACTTCCGGCTTCTCTTCAGGAGGATCGAGCACAAATTCAACTGGAGAGGGAGATCGCCGACGACGAAGTTTCTTCTTGTCTTTCTTTAACGCTATTGGCTCCAGGTATTCAGGCTTTGGGACGTCTGGTTTGGGATGACACAGCATCAGTGACAAGATCTCGACGGTCTTGCCCAAACCCATTTCATCCGCTAATATTCCCCCGGGTGGATGAGGCAGCGCCAAAGGCTTATCTTTGACAAGAAATCCGCCCTTTCTGTTGTAGTAGAGCGAATCGCCTTCCAAAGTTTTCACCTCGTGGTATAAGGTATGGAGCTGTTCAGCGCCATTCGTGTTCAGCCCAGCTTTCTCCCTCGCCAACATCCACCTCACAGCCGCCTTTTGGTACGGCCTTAGCTGGGGGAGGAGACTTGGGTGTTGCGGATCGATTTCGGAAACCCTTTCGGCCCCTGTCTTATCGTGATATTTTTTCACCACCTCGTATAGCTCGTCAATGTCAGGACGCTCTGAAGTGTATCCATTAGAGGCCGCCCCCTCATCTTCTTCAGGACCAAGTCCGAGAAAATGGTTTAGCGTGATTTTGGCGCACTCCGGGACTGTTATTGAGGGCAGACTGGATGGATGAGACATCTTGACGAGAGTTTCTTCAGTGACGGTGACTTTCACATTCAGCACAGACCCTTTCAAGCCGTCAAATTGCAGCAACGATCCTCGCCTCTTCGGACCTATATTGGGGCCAAAAGCCTCCAGCAGTGCGACCTCGGGAATCAGGTCCAGTTTTACCACGTCGAAGGAGTCCGGATCGGTCGCTTTCTTTTGTCTTTCAGCAAAGTCCCTCAAAGACTCGGACGGATGCCGGACGAAGCGCTGCAGGTATGCAAAACTCATGGATGGCACGGATGACACGTAGATCCAGAAGCCGTTGTCTTCTTCCTCCTCCTTATCGGGCCAAGTCTCACCGTCCTGGAGTGAAAACTCGAAGTTCCCGAGCGTCCCGACGATCGGGAGCCGCTTGGGAGAGACCGTGATGAAGAAATCAGAGGCGTCCAAGAGAAGCTGCAGCTTCTCGTAGTCTTCTGCAAGAGCAGCACGCCGCTGATCCGACAGACGCTTCTTTTGTTTAACGGTCAGGTTCTTCGTGTCCCCCGATGGCTTCCTCTTCTTCTTGGCGGGAGCCCGACCAATCTCTTCGGACCACTCCTCGTCGCTGCAGCTCTCCACTTGCAGCACTTCAACTTCATCTTGGTCCTGGGGTGCGCCGCCAGCCTGACCCATCTGCCACTGCTGTGCCTTCGCCGAGGCCTTGTCAACATGTTGAGGTGCCTTCTTCTTGCGAGGCATGTTGGCACTGATCGATTGGATCCAAGCCGCTGAACGTTTTCAGGGACGGTGCTGGTGGTTAAGGTGCAGAACGTTGCGGCCACGTTGTCATGATCATGATGACGTCCTTGTGTCCTTGGTCCCGTAGGGTCACCCGACGTTTCAAAAGTCCCGGACACCGCTTAGAGAACACTACCGACTCCGGTCTGGTCTGGTCTGGTCTAATCCAATGATGCAAACAAGCTGGCTCGACTGCCCAAGCCAATCAAGTCGAATCATCGTCGAAGAGACTCGGATTAGGAAATTCTGGCTCTTTTACACCATGAATCGAATAAACGGAGCCGGCTCGATTCGCTGATTCTCCAAAAGAGAAACAAATCGAGTCAGATTCGACTCGGGTCGGGTCATGAGATTCTTATTCGTTTACATCATTAGTCTTAATTTATTTGTTTTGCTTTTCGCCTAGCAGCAGCCGCCTCGAGAGCGCGGCGGGGCTACTAACGGAAGTTTTGCATGAAGCTTTAGAGCAACCTCCATATGTACAACAGTGGCGGAGATGGGTTCAAGTAGTTTGAAATCAAACCTAAACTATCTTGAAATAGGCAACTCTATGAAAGTACCAAACTTTTGCTGAATCTCATGGTTGACCCAACGAAATGAAAAAGCAGGATACAGTGTGCCCAAATGGGGATATTATTCAAAATGAGTGCTCATGCTTCAAATTAGCCATGGTGTTACCCTATGATAAGGGAGATAATATATCAAAGTTATAAAATCTTTGCACTGGGGGCAATTGTGTAATTTGATTAAAAGTTTTTTAGTGTAAATAAACTTAAAAAATGTGTAATAGAAAAAGAGTCTGATTGTAAATATTTTTTTTAAGTTTTGGTGCAAAACTGCCATTAAACTGAAGCTTTGTCTACCCCACAGACCAGGAGATGACCGTAGGAGAGCATCTGGAGAGTCACGGGATGAACACAATGACCAACAAAGTTGGCATTAATTAGATTGTTTGATTCTAAACATATCCTGTGTTATGCAGTTTTTCATATTGTTAGGGTGAAATTGTGAAAAAATGCAAAATTGCAGGGAAAATACTAAAGAAACTTTAAAAAATGACTGATAAAAATATTTTTCTCATAAAGCAACTTTTCATCTTTACCTTAATTCTGAGGTCTGAATGTACATGTGATAGTTTGTTTGCTTGTTTGTTGCTGGAGTTCCAGCAAGGGATGGGAGCCCATGCTGGAATGGGAGTAACCCTGGATTGGGTCTTTTCCTGTACATTTGATAGTATTTTTTTAGCATTTCACAAGGTACTGATGAAAAGTTGTTTTATGGGAAGAATATTTTTTGCGTCTGGGTCTGCTCTAAGAGGTCTATAATGAAGAGATATTTGCCTATATATCATAACTATACCAGGTGCGCAAGAAGTAGCTTCCTTTCAACGTGCGCTACTTCCACTGCTTCTAGCAAGGATGAAAGGTGAGCTACTGCAGCTGGATCAACTTGAGCAGCAAGTGGAGATCTTATACTTACCTTGTAGGATGTAACATATAATCATGTGTCATTTTAAAGTGCTATTATAAAGAGTGACTGGAGCTGATCTGGAAGGATTTGCTGGGTTCGTCTTTTTTACAGCCTGAACAGGCATGAAAAGTAAAGTCAAGCAGGATCAGCATAAAGTGGAGATTGCATAGAACGCTCACAAAAGACTTCTATTAAGTCATTTACAAAAAAAAAGGATCGTTTCATGGTGTCATAAAATCTTAGTGCCATTGATTCATTTCATGAGCAAAAACCTTTCATAGGAGAGCCACAAAGCTTCGAAGTTGACCACGAACTTGCAACAGCAAGATTTCTTTGACCATTGCAAAAGCCTCTGCAGATTGCAACTGCTTCATTTTTTTCTTGCAACCTCTCACCCTCATTTTACATACCCCGTCCAGCTTTACCCACCTCTTGCAGGTTATACTTTTAGCTCAAAGTGGGTAAATGCAATACAAAGAATGCAATAAATGCAATACAAATACAAAGTGTACTCGATCTTACTACAGAAGCATGTTTTTTGCAGGTGGCGAACTTCATTAAATTCTGTCATAGTTTGATTCTTAAGATACAAGTACAAAGACTTGCCTTCACCTCGACTTGACTCGGTGTGACCCATCTCTAGTGTATTTGCTGTCACTTTAAGACCTATTCATGCATTATGTTGCGGTGCAAGTGAGTTGCGTTTCAGCTATTGCATTTGTCATAATAATTTTCAGCTCTATCAATTGATCGTCCGCTTACTCATTTGAAGCCGAAAAGCAGATATATTAGGTTAGACTATTTTGTCAGTTTGCTGCCTGATTCGTGGCAAAATATAGAAAAATAAACGTAGGCAAAATTTGATTCCTTTTAATGTAGAGAGGAAACCTCCATTGAAAGGTTGAAAGACGAAAAACTGAAGAAAAAAAATTTCAACTTATTTTACAGTATTATGCAACTTCAAATGCATTTGGGCATAGCTAAAACTTTTTTTCACTTTTGTTGGACTACAAAGTCTTCAAATGGTAAGTGGTTAAAAATTTTGGACACCCACGGGGAATTCCAATTTTCGACCTAGCCTAATGTATATCCTCGAGAAGGTTCATGCGAGTGAAACTTTGAAGCTCTCGTTGCTACCTTTCCATAACTTAAATTGTATGAACTGGCTGTGAAGAGCTGCCATTTCAGCTTCCGATAGTGTTGCTAAGAGTGTTCAGAATAATGGTAATAAAAGCTGGTCTAAAGTCTCTACTTTCTGTGCATGTTGCCTTCGCCCCAGCAGTAGACATACGTAAGCATCGCTTGATGCAGCGAATATCCAAGGAAAATTAAAAAATATGGGCCACCCTGTGCACTATCTCCTGATAATATTGGCAACATGCAACCTCGACGCGTTACAGCAATGGCAATCGTTGACACACAATAACACAGGACCTGATATTCGAAGGGTAGAAAAACGGGTTTCTCCATCATTTGCTTGTTATCGTTCACTGCTCTTCGGAGTTGTCAAGTTTCTCATTGAGCGTCACTTTTGCTATCCCGGAGAAATCATGAGTCCGCCCAAGTTCATCATCGACCTCGACACGGGCATCGACGACGCTATGGCCTTGCTGGTGGCGCTGCACGCCCACAAGGAGGGCAGAATCTGCATTGAGGCCATCACGACTGTCACTGGCAACACGGCGAGGGAGAACGTGGTCAAGAACACGTATAGACTGTTGGAGCTGGTCAACCAGACGGAGGTGGCATACACACTCATGGTGACTCTCGTAGACAGTCGTGAGTGATTCTCCTCCAGATTCCAGTGTATCTGGGCAGCGAGGAAGCCCTCGTTTTGCCCTTCCGCCATGGTGACATCTTTCACGGACACGATGGCTTTAATGGACTTGAGTTTGACTCCGACCCAGACGTGTCCAAGGTCAACGAGGAGCTGGCTGCAGTCGCCATTGGCAAAATCATCAACCAATATCCAGGTGCCCAACAAGCACACAGTGACCGTCTCATTAATGCCCTGTACACATGTGCGCACAATATGTCAGATACATAAGACTGTTACTCTACGTGCATGATAAATAGTGTGTAGCGTTTATATAACACCTGCAGTGCACCATATTGCTGTGCCCATGCAGGTGAGGTGACGCTGGTGTGTCTGGCCCCGCTGACCAACATCGCCCTAGCCTTCAAGATAGACCCATCCGTGACGGGCAAGTTAAAGGATATGGTCATCATGGGTGGCAACAGCGAGGGCGTTGGCAACACGACAATGGCTGCGGAGTTCAACTTCTATGCGGACCCTGAAGCGGCTTTCGTGGTCCTCAACAAAGCTGCCTGCCCGCTCTTCGTGGTCACGTGGGAGTTGTGCTTCAAGTACGTCGACATGCCCATGGTGAGTTCCGTGAATGCCGCGTGTGCCCCCTTCAAAGTCACCTCCGCAAGTCGGTTTCCAGGAATGGAGACAAAACGTCCTTGGCAGCGTCGACACTCCCCAAGCCCTTTTGTTCAATCGTCTGGAGGAGGTCTGGTTCCAGAATTGGCAGTTCGATCCCGCTCAGTGGATCTTGTGCGACCAGTTTGCCATGGCCGTGGCTCTGGACAGGAGAGTGATCAAGGCACAAAGGAAAAAGATGGTAAGAGCAGTCACGAAGTTTTGATCAGGCCTCAGCTACTGGAGAAGAGACTATTTCAGGCCACGGTCGAGCTATCGGGAATTCATTCCAGGGGCAGTATGATCCTGGAGAACAGACTCATCATGGAGAGATCGGCAGCGTTCAGGTCTAATGTAATACTCGTGGACAAGCTGGACGAGGAAGCAGTCAGCCAAATGCTTCTTGACGCCTTTAAGCATCACTTTTGAAGAGGAAATCGGTCTTTTCTTACCTCACCTTCGTAAAATATACTGGCATGCGTACAAGGAGGCCTCGAAGTTTTGTTATTGCTTGGTCAGCGCCAAGTGAACCTCAGGCTTAAGACTTATCATAAGTTTAAGATAAATGCTTGTTCGGCAGTCAAAATTACCATAACTTTGAGATTTAACCGAAACATTGAGCAATATTCTTCCACGGTGTTGAACAGTGATCACTTCAACGCGGCTGCACCAAAATCTGTAGATGACCTTCCCATTGTTTCATGTGATGGCACAACTGACTTTCTCCACCGGACATTTAGTGATCAAAGGTTTTTCTCCTGGGCAGAGGAGCATCGACT
>JAAUXU010084782.1_pt1 | contig 20394 bp, 18 predicted proteins | sample 7278151 | NCBI WGS metagenome assembly JAAUXU01 (sample SAMN14350113, study PRJNA611818) | marine sediment metagenome | isolation source: surface marine sediment (1.8m) | place: French Polynesia: Moorea | collected 2018-08 | reverse complement strand
TGTAGCATTGCTGAAATCTATCCTGTGTAACTTCTGTTTCTTCTTCATCCTTCCCTTCTTTAATAAATTTGTTTACTTTTTCCATTATACCATTTCATGATTGCTTCATTCTGGACATTCGATCGACGTAAGCACATTCTTTTTCTCTCTTTTCTCTGGAGAAGTCACAAATATCCCTAAGCATAGATGACTACTGCTACGCTAGATACCAGTAGTTGTTTTGTGCTTGAGCCATGTAAAAATCAGTGCCTACTGAGTATCTAGTGTAGCAGTAGTCATCTATGCCCTAAGATATCCCGTAAAGAGACTGCTGAAATAGTGACAAGGGTAGTGACTCTAGATGTCCATCCAGCACAGCAGCAGAAGTTGCCAGGGACCTCTAATATCTTTTCCTGGCCTCATGCAACGGCAAGAAAAGCTTGAGAAGAAAGACTTCGTGTTTTGAAATGGTCTCAAAGGAATCCAAACGGGCTCCGTGAAAATTTTGAAAATTTGTCCGTGTTCAAGAGACAAGGTTTAGCCTCCCCAACTTACGCCCCTGGTTTAGCAGCTGAATATCAGCTGAACCGTGGAAGACCAAGGAAGCTGTATACAAGGTTTGTGAACAAGCGACACCGACAGGCAGTTAGCCTGCAGAGGGGGGAGGGGAGAGAAGCTGTGACATCACTGGGAGAGAACTACTAAGAATTCTGTCAATATTGCTGAACAGATCGCTGTTCTCTGAACTGTTCCCTCGCAACCTCGCTCTAAAGTAGTTGCTCAAAGGTCGTTGCTTGAAGGTCCGTGCAGTCCATCACTCCAAGGGCTGTTGCTCAAAGGCTGTCACTCAAAGGCCGTCGCTCAAAGGTCCATGCAGTCCATCACTCACTCGGTAGATGTACAGCAGTTGGTCAAGGAGCTTCTCAGTGCTTACCTTCGTAGGATCAGCTTCATGTGCTACGTCTACACTCAGTATTATGGTATGGTGAAGAGCATTGACATTAACATTTGATTTGTGTAATAAAAATTAAAAGAAAAGTGCTATAACTATTGTCTGACTGCTGCACACTGTACTGTCTGTGCTCCCCCGTGTATCCCAGTGATGTCACAAATCTGCGAGCATGCTCCTATCGCTGACGAAGCTTATTTACCTACCTTGTATACAGCTTCCTTGGTGGAAGATGCTTAGCTGGAAATGCAAGCTGATTTTCATCGGACAAAACAAGGCCCCAACTCAGGCACCCACTGACTTGAATTGACAAAGGCCGACCAGGGATACAGACTTAAGAAACTGACAAGAGAGGAGAATAGTCATATTATTTATTTCCTTCTGACTGAAGTTTCTGACCTGCCTGGAACATGTTTCTTATTTTCCTCTTCTCTTCCTCTGCTGTTGTACCAATGAATTAATCTCAGCTCAATACGTCGTTCCCAAGACATCTTAGCTCCTAGTTGCTGGAAAGCATAATGAACTTATGTCTATCACTGCATAGCACTCCAAGAAAGCCAGTATCTTCATACAATAACTTCAGGCTCTCGACAAATATGTCTCATGCCCTTCGCTGGTCAAAGAGAAACGCCTTTGCTGCATGGTTCAAGTTAACTTGCTGGAAGAAGTTCCAAGCATGCGAAGTAGACCTCCTCACTGGGATACAACAGGCCACCATGACCTACCCTTTTCAGAAAAGCTTCCTTCAGAGCTACAGCTTGCGTTGTTCCATACTGTGGGAGAAAAACTGTGTTCTACTTTCAAGATTCAATACTTCTCTAGTTCTCTCTAGTTCTAGTTCTCTAGATCCTCTCCGCTAGGTGCGCCAGGCACGTCAGTTCCTCTCAGCAATCCACGCTCCAGGTGCTCTGGTTACCCTAGTCGCCGTCGCTCCAATTCCTTTCCTCTAGGCGCTCCGGCACGTCATTTGCTCTTGATCCAATCCAGGATACTTCAAAAAGAACCGATTTCAAACCTAACCTTTCTCCCTCACACAGTTGTTTATTAGGGCCGGGTTTTGTCGAGGGCTACAGCTGACAACAGCAGATTCGATTTCCAGTTTAGCGTCTTCCACGCCTCAGCCGTCACCGTTGTGCCTGCACTGCACTGTTTAGTGCACTCGAGGTGGAATACTAACGAACGATTGACGAGCCGCCCGAGAACACCTGAGCCAAGCTCGGGTTAAGCCGATTCGGACTCAAAACGTATTCCTAGCCTACAGAAAGCGGGGTCAGCTGGTTTGCCTGAGCGAGGCCTGTTTATTTTACCCTCTAAGCTTCGTGTATGCTCTTACATCACCCCAGGCAGTTGTGCGGTGCCAACTTCCTATTCGCCCTAGTTGTACCTATCGCTGATACCACACATAGCTTTGACTTCGTGATGTTTTCGTCGTTGGTCCGGGTGACCGCGAAGGCGGTGCCGGCGCGGCGCTTTTGCGCCAGATATCTGTCTTCGGCGCATCCTGCGTGGCGCCTGGGACGACTGAATCACGTGGCCGTCGCGACTCCTAAACTGGCGGATGCCATCAAACTCTACCGGGACGTCCTGGGCGCCAAGGTCAGCGACCCCGAAGATCTTCCTGCCCATGGGGTCACCGTGGTCTTTGTCTCCCTCGACAACACTAAAATCGAGTTACTGCAACCGCTGGGAGACAAGTCACCAATCGCCAGCTTTTTGTCCAAGAACGCCAACGGCGGAATCCATCACGTCTGTATCGAGGTCGACGACATCAACGCCGCCGTCAAGGACCTCAAAGCCAAGAATGTCCGTTGTCTGACGGAAGAGCCTAGGATTGGAGCCCACGGAAAACCTGTCATGTTTCTCCACCCGAAGGACTGCGCCGGGGTTCTCGTTGAATTGGAGCAAGCCTAGAAGGGCTTTTTAAGTCAGTTTAGTATCTAGTCTGTGGAGTCCTTGATTTTAGACATTGCAATACATCTCACACACTTAAAAATATGTTGTGATTCAGTCATTGCATTTATTGATGTTTCTCTTCTGCATGCATAGGATGGTCAAGGTCTTGCACCACTTGGCCCTGGCCACAACAGTGTTGATCCTGACTGTCCCTCGCTTCAAAGACGAGAAGAGGGATGATTGTGTCGGCCTCCGTCGTTCTCCTCACCGCACCGGCGCTACCAAGACTCCCTACACGTTCGTCGTGAACGCCAACACCACTGATGCAGTGGAGGACTTGCCACATGGTTGCCAGGTGGAGCAGATTTGGCTCATCTCAAGACACGGAACCAGATATCCTAGTGAAGAGGGTGTCATCGGAATAAGGTGAGTTGCAAGTACTTGCGCCTGGACTCATTGCAAGTTATAAGGAAGTATGTTGTATAGATTCTTGTTTTAGAGATCGTCTCCCCGAAATGGCGGCCGAAATCAAGCGCCACCTGAAGGCGGGCTTGGGCGCCTTGTGCGAAGAAACTGTGTCAAATCTGGAGGACTGGCGGCCGCAGATTAGCATGGAGGACAAGAATAAGCTGCACGCAGCAGGAGAGCTTGAGATGGTTGCCATGGGCGAACGCCTTCGAACGAGATTTCCTACCCTGATGCAAGCCAAATTTGGACCGGAGTCATTCACGATGAGGTACTACACGTGTGAGGCAAACCACAGCGGTCGTTGTGGGATTGTCCGAGGACATGTACATGCACTGGACGTCGAAAGTTTTCCTAAAAGCTTTTGACCTCGAGTGTGCACGCGGGGGGATAAAACCGTCCCTCATGGTTTTCCAGGTCCACTTGTTCTCAGCGAACCGAGCATTCACGGCTTTCCTTTGCCAAAGGCTTCTTTGGCGATACGTCAGCCGAGCAAGTCAACAAGAGCGAGTCCTTCAGCGCCGACGATGAGCTTGTCAGGTACGGAAGGAACTTCAACGTTAACCCGTCTGTCCATCTTGTCCTGATGGCTTAAGATTCGGCGACTTCTTTGTAGCAAATATTGTAGGTTTCGTAGTGTGTATAGCAGCAAGTCTGCCCCTGGATTCAGCAAGTATCTCCATATCTCGATTTCAACGCTAATAGATATAAAGGATAAATATAATTTGTATAGGTTCTATAAGTCGTGCCCGCTGTGGCTGCGAGACGTCAAGCTGAACCCGGACTCATTAAGGGAGAAGACACTCTTCGTGGAGTCCCCGGCTTTCCAGGCGGTGGTTGAGTCTCTCTCGCGACGTCTCGGCTACTCCAACGTCCTTAGCCTCTCAGAGGTGGTCGCCGTCTTCAACGGTTGCGTCTTTGGACAGGCGTGGGAGCCGATGGTGCCTTCGCCTTGGTGCCAGGTTCTTGAAGAAGAGGAGCTAGAAGTCCTCGAATATAGCGAAGATCTCGAGAAATATTGGCAGGACGGATACGCCTACAATATCTCTGGCAGCCAGGCCTGCGTGCTCGTCAAGGACTTGCTGGAGAGCTTCGAAAACACCACCAGAAGAGGAACCTTCTACTTCACTCACTCCAGCGCCATCTTAAAGTTTATTACGTACCTGGGACTACACAAGGACAAAGAGAACTTGAGGCATGACAACTTCCACCGGATGAAATCGAGGCGGTGGCGGACCAGTCTCTTTAACTCCTTCTCGGCCAACGTCGCTTTCGCCTTGGCCTCCTGCGACAGTCAAAATCGCAAGATTTCCTTGTTCGTCAACGAGAAGGCAACTCTGATCCCTGGCTGCGAAGACCAAGTCTGGTGCGACATCGACCGCTTCGTCAAACTCTTCAGGGACAGCATGCAAAACTGTGACCTGAAGAAAATTTGCGCAGTGAACGACGGCGGCCGCGGCGACAACGAGGAGAGGTTCTTTGGTGTTGACGAAGAGAAATTCTGAAAAGGTTGGACATTCCATCCCTTTTTGCCAGCCTCATGCATGCGGGCATCATCCGGCTATCCAGGCCTGAGGGGACATCCGCAGCCTTCTCTCTTTCGATGCCCACATAATTTTGTGATAAGACCAACTCGTCTCTACCTAAAAGTGGTTGCTGTGATTGCCGTGATGTGTTCAAGAAGTGAGACAGAGAGGAGAGAAGACTTATGCAGTTGGACTCCTTACTGCAATCTTGCTGCAAAGCGGGAAAGAACATAGAGGTCCAAGAAGCATTGACTTGTTATCATAATGACTGTGATGATTGAGGCGTCTGTGATTAAGTGGTGCTGAAAAGAGATATTTTTTTCTCGTCGACACTTAGGGGGTTGGCCTTAATTGGCTGAACCATTGTGTTTCAGGCATCATCATGGAGCCGGCGGAGGACATGGAGATGAATCGTCTGGCCAGGGACGCTGAGGACAAGAGCAGCTCAGTGTCTAGTCCGGCAAACATCGACCTTACCATTGTCTCAGAAGAGGATTCCATGGACTACGTGGACGCGCCCTCCACACCCGGCCATCTCCGGGGCCTCATCCCGGAGAATTTCTCACGACTTTTGCCTGATCGAGGCGGGTTCTCCAGGAGAAGCTCCGATTACTCATCCACGACCAGCATTGACACGGTGCACCTCACCAAGATTGCGGGTGATAAGGATCGATCTGTGAGGAACATTTGGATGTGGAATGTGTGCAGAGTGGATGCATTAGTTAAATAAAACTTCCAATTTCAGACTTTGCCTCAGTGCCAGGAGGAGATGGAGTCTTTTGTCCGGGACCTGGCAGAATCCTACAAAAAGATGAGTCACCTTAAAGAGGCCTTGACTCGCAGTTGGGCACGCCTGAATCTCTCTCACCAATGCTCCGGTTCGAATGCGACTGGGGACACGATTCTCCATGTGGCGGCGAGACTGGGAGAGGCTAAAGTGGTGTCTGCCATCTCACACATTAATGCCAGCAATGGAGGCGACGTCATTGATGTTACCAACATCAATGGTGACACTGCTCTTCATTTAGCATGTGAGCATGGGCATGAGGCTGTCACTGAGGGGCTTCTGAAGCATGGTGCTGCCATGGAGAAGGTCAATTCTGTTGGCTTCACACCACTCCAGATTGCTGCCATCAAGCTGCAACATGGATGTGCTGAGATCCTGCTGCGCTGTGGTGCAGACCACAAAGTTATTACCAGTGAAAGTGGTGAGACAGTGCTTCACCTTGCGTGTAGGGGAGCCTGGATCAAGTATGAAGAACTGAAGGAGGCACTCACAGAGCTGTTGAATCAATCTGATTCTGTGGCCGAAGCACATAAGATGGAAAATGGTGCCTTCTGTGCTGCTCAAGAGGAGACACTCCATACAAAAGAAAGTCAATTGCACCACGAGGTTTTTCCTTTCCTGAGGCTCTTACTAGATGCCTTTAAGAAAAATCCAGAAATGGTAGTGAGGGAGGACGACATTCAAACATCTCCAGGAACACTGATGCATTACTTCGTGTGCCTCAACTACCTGGAGGGAGTCAACTTGCTGCTCAAGGTACCGCTTTGTAGTTATTCACAACACCATGAGGTAAAACCTCAAAAAAACGGTGTTCCTCGTCATCAGCAAATGCGCTATCATTTTGAGACTTAGAAACTGCTGAGATATTGCATACTAACTATGGCCATGTTGTGACGCTATATTTCCCTCATTTGACAGAGACGGTTTGACCTGTCCTCGGCCTTATAGTTATTGCCCGTGAGCGGAAGCCCGAGGACGACATACACAAGGCCGAGGACAGGTCAGAACCTCAGCCAATGTGAGGAAAATGTCATGCACATCACGGCCAGACAACTTGTCATTTGACATAGGTTTTACGGCGTTACTACGAGTATGGTGATGCTGTCACTCATACGCTCGTTGTCACGATGGAGCCAGTTTCTGGGATAGTCTTGAATCATTTTCCTAAAGGAAAATCCAATGGTTTCCTCACATTTGGCGTTAAAAATTTAATTTTTCACAGAAAAAGTCAGTTTGACGTGGTATGAGTAAAGAAAGCCTGTATCTTCTGACCATATTCAGCTTCTGGTCCATCTTCTGATTCTGACTCAGAGTCTATTTTGGTGGGTAATTCCAATCCAGAGGGTAACCAAAAAGCACGTAGTACTGAGTGCTGACAATGGACAGACAAATGCCGCAAACCTACAGAACCTGAACAGGGATCCCGGCCCGGCTGCGCGGGACCAAGACACAACCCCCATGCCAGCACGGCATTAAGTGATGGCCAATTTTAGGAGAAAATGAAAGCATTTCTGAAGTGTTGAGTTGCCATTGGTGGACTCAGGAGAGATTGTGCATAACTGTCTCCATTTTCCAATTATCGCATCGTAGAGTAAGTATTTTCAGAATATCAATGAGCAAATGTCATGAATGTCACTAATGCTTAAACAACATGACTTTCTCTCGGGTTCTTTCTGATGCGGACGGGATGTAAACTGTCAGTCCCTTGTTTCCCCAAGGAAAAAACAAATTTTCGCATAACATTTTGCCAAAACTTTGCCAACTGGTTGCCAACATTGTGCCAACTCTTTGGGGAGCTGGTTGCCGAAGGAACACTTTGAACTACTTGAGACTCCAACGGAAAGCAATGTTTCAACGAGGCTTTTTGTGTCAAGATTGGTCAGACGCAAGGACGTCGATATTTGAGATTTTAGTTTTCTCTCTCATCTCCACGTATAGGAACCTTTCCTGGTGAACCCAAGTGCCCTGAACAAGAATGGCCTCTCGTCATTGTGGATTGCAGCTTGGTACAACCACACTAGGATTGGCATTGCCCTACTGGAGCGTGATGCCAATGCCAACGATGCCAACCCCAAGAATCAGGTCACCCCCCTTCACTGCGCCATCTACGGGTACCATATAGACCGTGTGCAGGAGACCTGTGACTTCGTGGACGCGCTTCTAGCTCATAAAGCCGACCCCAGGAAGGTGGATGCATCAGGAGAGACACCAGCACATCTCGTCATTGGCACCCTGGATTTTAAGGTTCCTAAAAGCTATCTTGGGGCACCCCGTTGACTTTTGTATGTTCTACATCTAAGTCTTTCGTCCCCAGGTTATGTCCAAATTCATTGACTACTTGGGTCCAGAGTCTTTGCAATTGGAAGACGACAGCGGGAACACCCTGTTTCACTACGCTGTCGCTTGCCTCGATGAGAGCACCATCTTTCAGTTGGTTGAGAAAGGAGCCAATCTGGTGAGGACGGCATGACAAGCTTAAATATTAGTTCTTTTCAGACTTGTGGTTCTTCTCACCTGCACTTAAGTGATTCAGTAGCCACGGGATACTTGTGGAGATATCTATCCCGGATGAGCTTGACAGTGTTGCAACTGCACAAGCTCATAGTGTACAAAAGGCCCAACGATTAGACTCCCTCTCCTGCTGCTTCCGCACTTTGTACATGCTTGTCCTTTGACCTTGAGGACGGTTTTTGTGCATGAACTTGAGGTTCCTGGCGAGAAATGAAAACTTTGTCTCCAGTTGCATTTGACCACAGTGCTTCAGTTTTGCATCTAGAAAGTAACTAAGCAGGTCCACATCCACATCAAATTTGTGATGCTGACCTAACATCCTTATGCACTGCGTCTAAAATACTTTAGAGGCCGAGAGGGGACCCCAAAGCTCCTTATCTTTTCATTCCATTTGACTAGAAGGACTTCAAGTGGATTCTGGCACAAATCTAGAACGCCACAAGAGGTTAAAAGAATTGACCTAGTCTAACATACATGTATTTCTCCCGGGCAGAGCCTGTATTGGCTAGTTGTTATTTACTGTTGAAAAACAGTTCGTGACATTTGGACACCAGATACAACTTGTATTGCACCAATCATGCAATCGCCACAGCAATCAATGCACCTGTATGACAGGAGGCCTTTGTTGATGGGATGCACCCACAATTCGTGTTGCTACTTTTTCAGATGAGCAAGAATACATCAGAAGTTGAACGACTGGTGAATGGCGAGAGTGGAGCTCAAGGCCTTCATGAGGCTGACAGTGCGACGAGCATTAAAGAGATTCGGCGAACACAATCAATCACCATCCACAGGCTACCTCTCCAAGAAGCTATGAAGAATGGCAACAGTAAGGAGACAACTCGGGTGTTGTTTGTTTATTTGGTTTTGGCCGTAGCTCACGCACACACACGCGCACACACGCACGCACACACATATACCCCAATGTATTTATGCAGCGGGGAAGGCCCTTGAGGATGACCTCGAAATACATGCTCATTCGCAGTTGCGACTGATCTGAATACGGTAGCTCCCACCCTATGAGACCACAATTGGCTAATGGAAAGAAGCTGCCAGGTGGCCTGGACAAGAGAACCTTCCCGGGTATTAGAAATTAGTATACAGGCTGTAAAACGTGGCCATGTCGACTATGAAGCCACTACTACTCTTTTCTTCTTTTCAAACCCTCATTTGATGTCAGCGCATGAACGCCGCCCCCAAAGGAGTGAAGAAAGAGTCAGGGGAGGGAAAAGATGTGAGTGAGGTGCTTAAGCCAATTTCAAAAGCAGAAGCCCAATGGATCAGGGTGCAGACCGCATGGGCGGCTCGCTGTGCATGGTGAGTGGGAAGCGCGCGGACAGCGTGAAGTGCGTGGACGAGGTGTGAGGCAGACAAATAGCGGTTTATAGAATACTCCCGAGCGAAGCAGGGTTTAGCTTAAGTTAGTATAGCATCAAGTATCGATGATTTAAATGCTGAAAAGGTCCATTAGTACTTACTCACTTCGGGGCCACCTGCGGCGCCCTGAGGCGAGTGGACACGAGTCACGACTTACCGATGTAGCCGCCTCTCCACAGGATCGGAACATGTTTCGGCGGCAAATTTGAATGTACGTTTCACCGCCCAAAAATACGCTCAGAAACCCAGTGAAACCCAGTGAAACTCGGTGCACATCCCAGTATGAACTACGCATACCTGAATGCATGATTAGAACACAGCATCATTTTTGTGGACATTTTCATTAAATGTCTTCCAAAAAAGAAAGAGTGACTAGAGATGCTACTGAGCCCAGCGAATGTTGGTGTGGAAGGCTCTTTTGCCCACTCCACCTTGGCAGTGTGATACAGCCTTTTGCAATGAACCCATCGCTATGTCATAAGTTGGGGTCACAACTGCCAGTGAGTATGCATTTCCAAGAAACATGTATTCTAATTGGCCCACCCCAATGTATCCACGTAGGCAAGAACTACTTCAATGCTCTGAGGCGCCTGGATTTCAATGACCTCGCCTCTCGCTGGACACCAGCTCAGTATGAGGAGTTCATCTGTGCCCACCTGATCGCGGCAGCTAGAGATGTACGGCCGGACATCGTGAGGCTGCTTTTTCAACAAATTGAAGGGGTTCGCAGACTCCACAGAATTCTACTCTACTGTGATAAGAGTCACGAAGATGAGACCTTTACCAAGACAGCGCTCGAATGGGCTGTGGAGAACAATGATAGGCAAGAAAAGGAGATCACCTCATGACCTCATTCTTACCTGATCTTCTTTCAGGCTGTGTACAACAGAAATCCTTCACCAAGAGTATGAGTGCCATCGTTCCAGCAAGGTGGCTGGACTCACCTGTCTGAGGAGGCAACTGACTGGTGATGAGTTGCTTATGTGGACTGTGGAGACCTTTACAATGTTCTATGAAAAGACTTTTGCTCAGCGCACAGTCATCCCACTGCTTGGGCTTATCCCACTCTTTGTGTCCATCTCCAGCTTTGTGTACGACTACTACTCAGACATCGAGCTGACACTTGAGTACTTTCGGAGCAGCAACTTCAGCCAGCACGGAAGAGAGACCTCCAAGCAGTGTGATGTTACTGATGAGAGTGAGAATCCTGGGTGTCTTGATCCTGATCAAGTAGACGAAGTTGGCAAGTTTGGGTGCTACGACATTAGACGAACACCGCATGAGTTTCAAACTGCACTGGTCATGAATATCACATGCATTTGCCTGCCACTCTTTATCTTTTTCGCTATGTGCGCCAGAGAGCTCCTGCCTCTCCTGCATCATTTACAGGATCGATGCAGTGGCATTCTCGGAGTACTGTTGACATATTCCTCATGGATTCTGCTGGCACTGGTGTGTGCACCATTCTTTATCCTGTATGTGGCAGTGAGCCAGGTCTACTACCGATTCCGCCACCGGCGTGCAAAGAGAAAAAACCTGTTCCGGCGCAGGCTTCAGGAGAGTGAGTACTTCTGGGGCATTTCACGAACTGCTGAAGCTGGCCTTGAGTCCTGTGGGCAGCTCATCCTACAGGTGAGTGATGTGTAGCACCTTGACCACAATATTATCACAGTCATGGAACATTCCTACTACAGGTCTGGCTCCTCTCATCTGACTTCAAGAGCCTCTCAGGGGAGAGCTTTTCCTCACTGGTGGACAAGACCTACAATGGCTTCATCTTCTTTCTCTCATTTGGTGTGAAGGCAGCCAATGACAATGAGAAGAGTCTTGGCAAGATGTTTATGTCACTGATGGCTCTAGTGTTCAGTGTGGCCGCATGTTACAGGACGCTCAAAAGGGGTGCTCTTAAGATGTCCAACACATTCTTCATCTACATGTCTCTGTTCTGCCAAGTCTTTGCACGCATCTTCAGCTTAGCACTCTACTTCTTTGCTGTGAGAGACTTCATACCAGCCATCCCCATCTTTCTTGTTTGTCATTTTTTGATTGTCTTTGCTATCAAGTGGACATTTGAACGCACACGTCACTCTGGAGGTGTGATGAGCTATCTTGTCAGTATCATCAATATCTTTGCCAGCAGCCTTGTCTATGTTCGCATTGTTCCAATCAACCGGCCACGACTGAAAGATGGCTCCCAATGCACCAATCATGCCAGTCATGCAGTACTACAACGTAGCACCTTTTTTGTTCAGAGCCTGTTCTTCCTGCTGGCACTGGTAGAAAATGTGGTGCTGGCAATGGTGCCACTGATCCACTACCAACTGAAGGGCAGACCAAATAGGGCAGTTGCTTGCCTTGGAATTGCCACACTGTGGGACTATACCTTCAGGATTGTCCTCTTGTGTGTGGGCAGTTGGGTGTTTCACACCCTGTACTACAAGTACATGGGCCACCCATGGTCGGCCATCAATGGCCCCAATGTATCCAAGAGACACTTTCGATTCTTCTTCCATGTGTGCGGCCAAGAAAGGCACTTTGACTGTTCGTGTGTGCCTCAACCTCAGGAGAGCAGGAGCTCTAGCTTAAGTGATTGCCACTGCTGCTGTGGCTGCTGTGGCTGCCGCAGCAGCGGAGGTTATCACTGCAAGGTGACCTGCCAGATCTATGACGGAAAAGATGATTGTGTTCAAAGTACAGAAGATCTCAGAGGCCTTATGTGACATTTTTCTCCATCACTCATATTCACAACTGTTGTAATCCCATTCAGAGTCATGTGATAGGAAGCATCATTGAAGACATTGACAATCCCGGGAAGATGATGTACGAGTCTATTGCGCGATAGCTGTTAACAGTGCACCAGTTAATTATGAACTGTTCGTGTGAGCTACTTACAAATTGACTGTCAGTATTAAATATAACACAATAGAGGCCTAACAAACTGCTTGTTGCATGCAAGTTGGGGAAACCATAGAGACCTTTGACTTCACAAGGTGAGGTGACACAGTTCTGAGCTCTCATCGGCAACAAGAAGTCAACGACTCCGCTCCATGTTATCTCATCTGGACAGGCCATGGTTATGTCCCGCTTTCTCGCAGCGACAGCAATCCGGACTGCCTTGTCTCTCACTTCTGCTGGGTATGATCTGGACTGCCTCGAGATTTCCCCGACTTTCGTCAATGAGTTTTGTTGACCTGTCAAAGTGTCACCCCATTGCTCTCATTTTGCTGCTTCACTAAATCTAGCATCCTCTCAACCCAGACACAGGGTTTTTGAGTGCTTGCACATGGCGCTAGAGGGCCTGGGGAGTGAATCATAGTGGAAATGGTGGGCCAGGGGGCTGGGATTCTCCCATGAAAATTTCAGCCAATTTCATCCACTTTTTCCCCCTCAAAAAGCCACTTTTCAGTCCTGTTTGGCATGGGCCCCCCCTCCAGGTGGCTTCCTTTTGAGCACTCTAGCACCAAAATGGGCAGCCTTTACATTGAACCTCTGTACTCAACATTGTGTCCCAGGATCACAACTACTCGTTTCACATCAAAATTCTGCTTCAACACGTTTCAGTACAGCGAAGGAGGTGCCGTCATGCTTAAGCGCAATTACTTACGGCCAGGACTATACAAACTAGATGTAGCTGAAGGGTCTCAATAGGGGGAGATGCTGGAGTAGGTTAGTCTACATTGGGAGACCTCACTCAACTTGTTCGACTCTTGCTTCATCGTCTTCGCCCTTCAGACGTTGCCTGGCGGCAGAGTTGGCCTGAAACGTTCGGCTAGTCTTAGGCTCAAAAGCTATGGGGTTTCCGGGCTGCCCAAAACAGCCGTCGGTCATCGGGCTTTCGAGCTCGGGCTAAACCCGAAACCTCTGACCTCATCCAAGTCCTGACTTGAAGCAGACCGTGGATGAAGTCATCATGTCACATAGCACATACCGAAGTTACACCGTTACACCATGAGTATTGGCAGTGGTCTTCACCAGTTGTACTGACTGCTACACCGGGGCCGCTGTCGGTGGGTTTCGTTCTCCAGCAAGGCAAGATCTGCCTGCCCGTTGTTCGCTTCAGGACAAGTCCTCTGTGGCTGCTGCTGTCTCCTCTGATCGTGCCTGCAGTAATCCTTCTGGAAGGATGAATGGTCAGCTACTTTGGGAAGACTCACGCAGTTCACGTTGTGCAGGTGTTTGGATTGCCAAGAGCTTCTTTATCACAGTGCTGTTGTTCCTGGGCTTGCGGTGCGCGGGGTGCATAGACTGTGTGATGGCCCTCGTAATGAAGCGAGAATACGATATTGCTTGCACAGAATTTTTGATCACCGCACGCACTAGGGGATAAAACATTAGAAGGACCCCGGGTTTTGGATAATTGGGCCTGGAGCAGTTATGAGTGCGTATACCTGACCCCGGGGGGGGGGGTTGAAGGAACCAATGGAGGTTAAAATATTGCAGGGGGGCTAAAAAAATACAACATGTCTTAGCTTTACTACATAGAATGGAGTTTTCCATTTCCAAAGTTCATGGTGTTACCTGCTGAAGTACTTCGTGTTATGATGAAAACTGTGGTATTACTGAAGTTACTGGTACGAGCACGTGCAGGTTCCAGCAGATCTGACCTTGCAAAGACTAGTGAATTCACCATCAAGAAGTCCTAGCAATGCTTCACAGGGCTCTTCAACAGCAATCAGAGGTCTCAGGCGCGCTTCCTGAGAGATTTATTTTCCTCTCTGTCGTGCTGCTCATCATAGCTTGAACCTTAAATTTGGAAGAGAAACGAGTGCACAAGGGCACTAAAAGACAAGGGGCACAATAACAGGGGGCTAAAGAAATCTGGGGTGAGAGGGTAAAAAAACGTAAGGAGAGTCAAAAAAGGGCTTGTTTTTTTTGCATCACCAAATAACTTACTTTTATCATCCAGGTGGTTAGCAATATCACCACTTTGGGCACTTTTTTGTCACCAAATTGGGTAGTCATAACTATCTTCAGCACCAAAAAAGAAGCATGTCACCTAAAAGTGGGATGTGTCTCCTCGTTCTCGATATGAATAGTCAATAAGTCAAGGAAATCAGCACCATAACTTTGATCTTTCATCTCATTGAATCAGCAATGCTTTCTTGGCCTTCGATGGTCGTCCCCTCTTTCTCTTTTGTCCAATGAGGAGGGCCATTGCCTCTGGGGGTGCCTGACATAGTTTTTGATGCACAGCAACTCCCAGTGAGTGCTTGCAGATCTTTACCTTCGTTTGAATTGGACAGGTGTAGCACCCACTCAGACGGATCAACATGCAGCTCTGGAGGGAGAAAGAGACTTTGAGAGGTGCTTGAACTTATTAAAAGAATCCCATCTCTTGTACTTTCAATGACATATAAAAGACTGAAGCAAATGTGCTTCATCTTCCTCATTTTGGCTGAGCAGGTAGGAGCTGGCAATGTAGAATTCTCGAGAATCCTGCCATATTTGGCTGCGGCGGGCAATGCTCCAACCCTGTGTCCATGCACATGGAGGATTACAACAAGGTCGGTGCTGAAGGCTCTGAATCCACCATGCTTGGATCTCTCTCATTTGAAAAAAAAAGTGAATAGACTTCCGCCTGAACCTTTTTCAGAAACGGCTGAAGAGAAAGTTGTTTGCGGTTGACGTAGTTCATCTTCAGATGACTATTGAAGGACTCTCCAAGGTTATTTGTGTTGGGTGGGGCATGGAGAATATCCCTCAAACCAATTACTGTGTCCATCTATCCACTCACATTTAAAATTTTGGAGAAAGTCAGTTACTCCAGAAGATGTGCCTCTCCATTTTCCGAAAAAAAGATGGGAGGCAGTACTGAAGGTGGCAGGAGAATTCAGAGACAAAGCTCCAGTCCTCTTCAGATTCTCCAAAACGCAAGCATAATCCGAAGGGGTGGTACTTGCCCATCCTGTCAGTGGTGCCAATGTTAAGGACAGGAAAACCTTGCCACACGCACTTATATGTACCATTTGATCTGTACCGCTGACAGATGAATGTGAGCAGAAACTGGACAAGTTTTCTGCCAAGCAGCTCAACGGCAGAAGTACTGCTTCACTCCTTCACCTGTCTCATGTCGACGAACCTTTCACCACTTGCTCTGGTTTTAATAGCGTGTGCACTTTTGTGTCCTAAGCACAGGTACAGCCTTCTCTATCAGGTGATAGAGAAGGTTGTACCTCCGCATTAAAAAAAGGAGCATTTTGTACCCCCAGTGCTCATGTCTGAGTGTGACCCAGAAAGAATTGGTTGAAAGCTTTTGATTCACCAAAAAAGTTGCCCATGATTTTTGAGCTTTTGGTCAGGATTTTTGTTTTTAAATCCCAACACTACTTCACACTGGACTGAACTCAGGTGATTGATTGTACACCGACTGTGTAGTGTTTCTGTAAGTCATAGCAGTGGGGTAAATTTGGCTCCCCACGCTGTTCTGACTGCGCTGGAGGCACTCGTTCACAGCCTCAGAGGTTGTGAACTCGTTGTAGTTAGGCTGCTTCAACCGTCAGAAAAGAGCCCGGCCAGAAGGTGTCCTTGTCTGGGTGATTCTCACAGACAGCTTCAGTGTGCCTGTGAGTGTGTTCAGTCATTTGCCCGCCAAGTCTCAGCTGCGGCGCATTTTGCCCACAAGGAGGTTAGTCCGGAGTGCGGTTTGTATAGCTCGTTTTACATTGGGGATGAATATACATTAGCTAGAAATGGTACCAAGGTACAGACAGGCGTCGGAGCGCGTCACAACCTTGGCATGAAATTTGCACTCCTCTGCACGGCACTGCACATCGCAGCACTTTACTGCACTGCACTCCACTTCGCAGTACTATACTGCACTGCACTCCACTTCGCAGTACTATACTGCACTGCACTCCACTTCGCAGTACTATACTGCACTGCACTCCACTCCGCCGCACTACCTTACACCCATTTAGAAGAGGCTTCAACAATGGACACTGCGGCTGTGGCCAGCAGCAAAATGAACTTGACCTCAACATGGACCGACCTCCATGAAAAGGACAGATGAGGAGAATCCGCGCAACCTCTATGGACGAGAAACATCTTACTCCACAACAAGCAAACATGAGTGGTTGTCGAGAGCCTGCGATAGATGGTGCTGTCAGCGTTGTGCCGTCGTGACGAATCCGACCAGCTTGCAAAGGAGCTACTGAAGCTACCTCAGACCTTAAAAGCAGCCTGGATGGGGAGGAAAAGTAATAAAATAATGTCTGAGAACGATGGTCAACTGAATGTCTATTGCTCACGACTGCACCAACATCACTTTTTCGTGAGTGAGACTTTATCTGAGGGCGTTTGTCCCGCTCACTTGTCCGGTGATCTCTGACTGCGGAGGCTGAGGAGCACCTGTCCGGCCTCCAAGTGGTGCCCGAGCGCTGTGGCCTCGATCCCGCAGAACCTCGAGGAGGAGAGAAATGGGAACGTGACATTGTTGTCCTTTCCAAGGATGCCGAGTTTTGTGTGTGAAGGATCTGGCCATGAGAGGTCGAATTTCCAGTTTGCCAGCCAAAACTTGTGTTTGTCTTTCGCGGTGAGCGACGGCAACAGCAACGGCGACGGCAAGTGCAACCAGTTTCGTGACTTTGAGGACTGTCAGAAAAAAAAGTGGAGCAAGTTCAGTTGTCACAGCGAGGCGAAAAGATCATTTTTAACCCCTTTCCTTGTTAAGCCTTCTTCTGCCCCAGTCGAGTTTCGCCAATGCTCGACAGACGAAACAAGGGGAGTGCTTCCAATCTAGGCCTGACGTATTAGGCCTAAGTAATGTTTGGGCGGAGGACTCTGGCAAAGATGATTCAGTGAGTTTGGACGCTAACAGAAGTCAATTCTGGGCTGTACAGTAGGCCTCACGTGGACCAAAGGACACACCTTGAGGATACACAACAGCATCCATCCTTAAATTGTCATGAATAATGGTGATGAGACGTCGGAAAGTGACGGAACTCTTGGGTGACATCACATAAAACTTTATGCAAAACAAGATTCACGTGATAAAATCCCAGGTTTATGCCGTTTCAAAGGTCTAGAATGAGGCCTCTTCTGTACATGGTTGAAGCTGTGGCATTGAAATTACCGAGGTGATCAAAGCAGAAAAAAGCAGCAGTCATCCCTGAGAGATTTTCTCTTGTCTGTCTCTGCTTTGTCAGGATGCACTGGGGGATGCATGCTGAAAGTTTCCGTCATAAGAAATAAAGCCTGCAAAATTTCGTGTGCGGTCGAGTTGCAAGCGAGCCAAGTTCTGGGTCTTTATAAGTGTTGCGTAGAGAAAAGCCGTTTCTGTAAAAGAAAAAAAAAGAACAACCCCAACCCTATGTATTAAATGATAAAGTTTTAATTGTTCAACTTTATCTGTCCAACAATCGTCTGCTTTCTTTATCCTGAGACTGACCAATGAAGAACGACGATAAACGGCCACTTCGTTCTTGGGCTTTTCCGTCAGCTCCATGACTTTCCACAGTCTGTTCATGTCTAGGGTCATCCAGGTCTGTCGTCCTCACCCTGAAGACACCAAAGCCTGTCACAAATGCTCTCTGCTTATCTACGCATTCTGCTTGTCTGGATTGGCACGGAAAACCAAGTCTGTATGAGTTCATCAGTGCAGTGTCAGATTCTGATGCAGGCTTTGTTCTAAGCAGTGACATCAGCAGTATATTTCCAGCCCAGACTCACTCTGAGGTTCGACCACCTCGTGTCGTAACCCTTTTCTCTGGCAAAAAGAACTTTGTTGACTTGCAGTGAGTCATCACAAGTCCTTTATGTCGTACTGGGTGTTTTGCTGTAAAGGGGAAATTTACGCATTGTGCTACGTGGTACACTTATGTAGTCATCCCCACGTGGTAAACGTGGTGAAGTGAGACGTTTTGTCAGTGACCCAAAGCTTGAACTCCCCTGTGGCTCAACACAATGCCCAGCAAGAGGCTTGTAGCATGGGGTAAAGACGTTATTGTCACCCTGTTCGTGTGCACATGCTGTAGACATTATGTGCGTGTAAAGACATTACATGCATTGTATAATGGATGACTGGATATAAGTGCCGATAAAAATCATCTTCTGAGTATCCGTTACATTTCTGCGCGTAAAGTCAGTCAGTTTTGGGGAGAGATCTTGATGAAGTTGTCAGGGCCCCTGATGACAAAGAAATGCGCCCTTCTCCTTGTTCTGCTTCCCCTGCAGGTGCGTCAATTTGGGACTTCTGAACAAAGTCACCTTCAATACTTCTTGGTCTTCTGATCCTCCGGCCTCAACCTGGACATTGAACTATCGGGGGCCACCCACAAGTTGCTGTTGACCAGGAAGCCATGGAACTGGGCACCATGGTCTGGACGCACCAAGGCTCATTTCTCATTCAGTAATCCCATGTCTCCCCTCACCCGGAGCAACACCTCGGACCACTGCAGCATTGAAGCGACTCACAAGCCATTGCGCGCCACCCGGTAGAAATTCGGTTGTTAAGAAATTAGTTTTGCTTCGCCGGATTTCACTGTATAAATGAACACAACTATGGAGCAGTCCGGGTTAGTGTGTACTAGACAGTGTGGCTCCTTGTGTTGAACCATACTTAATAAATATTCCTATGTTTATCCGATGCTCAGCTGTTTAGATCATGCCTTCGCTCTGGGCTTCGTACCCCAAGTCCTCAAGGAAGTGAGGCCTGCGGAGAGATTGGCCGCACAACTGGGTTTCTGGAAACATCTGGACTCTTTCACTTTTGCCAGTGATGCACTCGCATCGTTTGAGCCTGCCCGGACTCCGCCGCTGGCCGGAGATTTGCATGCAAATTTGACGGCAAGCCTGCTGTACAAGTACTGTACGTTCAGTACGTCCTGCCAGCTCTGGCGGGCCGATGGAGAGTGACCAGCGTCGCTCTGATCACATCACTCTTGTCAGATGTGAACAGCGACCAGGGCACAGCGGAGGGCGACCCTGGAAATTGTGGTAGTCTAAACGTACCTTTATCCGCGCCGCCCGCCCGTCTAGAAGTGTAGATTGAGCTCTTGGGTGCTTTTCTTCAAACGCAATAACGTCCGTGTCTCCTTCATTTCCAGTTTCAAGTTCTCTGTACATTGGACCGAAGAGAAGAGTCGAGTCAATCGACGCAAGTAATGATGTGGAGGACGGTGGTGCTTTTGCTTTGGATCACTGCTTCTTCAGTGCTGGGCCAGCGCCTGAGCCAGGGCGCGTCCGATTGGTACATGCGCTTCCATGACTTCGACCAGCTGGTGAAGCGCGATGGAGGAGACCGACCGGTGACGACCCTGTTCTACGTGGACACCCTGATCAGGCACCGGTTCGCCGTCACCACTGTGACCACCAGGGTGGAGAACCCCTCGGCTGAGCGCAAGCAACTCTTTCGCTTTGGACTCGTCATGCCTAAAGAGGCCCTCGTTTCCGCCGTCGTCATCGACCCCGGAGAAGATTTGGGCCTCGGCGTGTCCAAGGCCAATCTCAGCAACTGGTTCAGGTGACGAAAAGATCCATCACGTTCACACAGTACATATGTACGTACTTCATGTGCTTGACAGATCTGAACGTACGGTAGTACAGAAGATTCTCTCCTTGGCAACAGGCGCTGACTTGCAGTGCAGAGAAAAGAATAATAAACTGCTCAATTCGATTTTCTGTGAAAGTGCGTGTGTGCTAATGAAAACATCCATCTGACAGAGTCTTTCTGGCCGCTACTGATGCCGACGGAGGCAACCCGGATGCTCCACCAGACCAAACGACTTTCCACACGTCTCCCCCTAAGCCGCTGCCTCCCACCGGCGACTTCGCCGACTTCCGCCAAATGGTGGTGCCAGTGTGGATCAAGCCCAACGACAGCGCCAGCGTCACAGTCGTCTACGAACACTTTGTGCCCCGGCGGGACGGCGTCTACGACTACTCGGCGAGTGTGAGCCCGGGAGAATTGG
>JAAUXU010047111.1_pt1 | contig 20396 bp, 20 predicted proteins | sample 7278151 | NCBI WGS metagenome assembly JAAUXU01 (sample SAMN14350113, study PRJNA611818) | marine sediment metagenome | isolation source: surface marine sediment (1.8m) | place: French Polynesia: Moorea | collected 2018-08 | reverse complement strand
CTCCAGGTGGCCTTCTTTTGAGCATTCTAGCTCCAAAATGGGCAGCCTTCACATTGACCTGTGTACTGAACATTGTGTCCCAGTATCACAGCTACACGTTCCACATCAAAAATTCCACCTCAACCTGTTTCAGTACAGCGTGGGAGATGGCATCATGATCGACGCAATTACTTACGGCCAGGACTGTACAACGTTAAAAGACTGCATCAATAGAGCAGAGCCGTGGAAACTGATGTTGCAGGACGGAAAAGCGTGATTTATTGTGAGGACAATCGCGTGCCCAATAGTCAGACATGAAATTTGAATGGAAAACATTTTTGGTCTCATTTTCTCAAGTTGGTCCCCAAACTAGAGCACGTCACCCGGAGTGATCAGCCCCAGCATCAAGCTCCAAGGCGACTACCAGTTGGCCCATGGGCTGTTCAGCCCCGGCACATTAGCCTCGGCACTGTCCTCCGCATCCAGGTTTGCGGAGATGCCATTTGTGGAAACACCAGGTAGCCCATCCAACCTCAAGGAGGAGCTGTTGTCAGCGCCAATGTTCTGGGGCATGACCACAGCCAGAGCAATCATGCAGAGCTGCACAAACAAATGATAAGATTAAAACGGCTGTCTCAATAGAAAATTGAAGTCGAGACTTACGAGGAGAACGGGCTTCATTGCTATTGTTTGGTCGTTGGTGCGGATCTCAATGCTTGTGATGCAGTGAGGAATAAGCGGCATTCTGATACGGGAGACTCCTATTTATACGAGATATCTTTCTTAAGACAGGTTATACATAGGATTGAAGTTATGGACTGTTTCAGGGTTTCCTATATAAATTGTGAACACTGCGAACGGACAAGTTGTCTTACATGATAAGTGAATTTTAGTTCAGTTTCAGCTTTTTAGCTTTACAAGGAAGGAGGGGTGAGCCACTTCAGCAACTCAATCAAACATGAGTGGGAGAGGGGTAGAGTCTCCCCTATCAAATACAGATATGTGTTGCACAGAAGTGGACTAATTTTTAATCTCCTAAAATTGTAGGGGGTCAAACTTATCAAAACAAAAGTGGTGTCGTTACTACTGCTGAATATGAGATAAATCACTCTTATTGAAAAGTTATAAATTCACTCACTACCAGTGCTTTGGCACTAAGAGTGAGGTGAGCAAAACAAAAATTTTTGCTGCTGTCTGAGTGCACATTTGAAAAACTATTCCAGCCATAAATCATTACTTTAGGTTATGATCTCACTGGCAACCAGTATTATGGCACGTGATAGGATGAAATTTCTAAAAAGATCGGCGACATGCTTTTGAGGAAGACTTGGTCATTGTGACCACTATAAGTGAGCACTGCTTTAAATTGGTTCTAATTGTGTCCTGGGAGTGGAGTGAGTAAGACTGATTGAATGAACTGTCAGGAGTTTGTCCAGTTGTATTAAACAACTTGTTTATTGTTTAAAATAAGGTGCTTCTTTCAAGGACTTTTTCTGCTGTCATCATCAGCATCATCATGGTGTGACAGGCTAAACCTTGTTTTCTTTTCTTTTTCTTTTGGGTAGGACCATTCTTCAGTTGTGGCAGGAGCTCTTACCATTAATCTTGCAGTGCATCACCATTCATGAGAAAAGTCTCTGCCTACTCCTTCAACTCCATCTGTCCCAGGTTCTGATTGTACATGCTGTCATTAGATATCAAGAGGCTTTTCAGGAACGTACCTACACCGTTCTTCAATTGGCTTTGTCACGTAAAGCCGTGTAGCTTTCAACCTTGAAAAGTCTGTCTCAGTCTGTAGAGAATGAATTTCCACTCTGTAAACATGACAGAGTTCTTCCTTAGCACGTGGGGTCACCTTCATGCCTTCAGCTTCACTGCTGCATTAAGAAGCAACTTCAAATGAGTTCAAGGTTGCCCCATGCTCTTCTGACCTCAGAACTTCTGCGAGCCTAGAGTTTGAGTAGTGTCTTACTTTGTAGATGATCCCAACTGATTCCGTAGTCATGGCTCCCCTGGCTCCCTTGAAGGATGATAATGCCTACAAGAAGACCTGGGCTGTTTTCATCACTTCTCTGAAGGGCAGCACCACCACTGTGGTGTCAAGAGGAGGACTATGTCCATTTTTCTCTACTATCTAAAGGAAGACATGAAGTACAAGCCTCCAACCTCTGGACGATGCAATCACGGTTAAATAATTGTCATCAGTGCTCGTATGACAGAAGCTGCAGAGATGGTCCCAGGTCACGATTCTGAAGAGTTATGAGTCAGGTTACATCCACAAGACAGCCAGCACATTCAGTCATAATGAGATCATCAGGGCCCTGCAGCTCAAATGCCTGGACGGCTCATTGATCCTAAAAAGGCAGCCATCGCAGAGGCATCTGCAAAGATCTGCAATGCATTGAGCTCAATTCTCTCACGTGTAGCAACATCACTCAGAATGACGAAGGAGTCTGGATCCTATAAAGCGCTTTGCATGCCAACCCTGTACAGACAGACACAGATATGTATTTGGAGTATATTGGCACTTTGGAGTGAGATAGTGTAGTGGTATTCATCTAATACCACGCCCGGTGTGAATGTGTATGAACGAGAGTACACGCGCAGATGAAATATATTTTCTCACAGTGCTGTACAAGATCAACAATATTGATTCATTCGTCCTGGTCTTTCCTTCCCTAGCCTGTCCGTAGGCTCAGAGAGCTTGTCTGGAGTTCTCCTCTTTAAGTCCGGTCCTTCCTCTTTTATAGTCCCTCTTGCTTAGCCGGGTTCCTCCCACCGGATGACCGGTATCATCTTCGCAACAGCATGTGCCTTATCATTTTGGCAAAGGGATGTGTGCTACTCATGGATGTGCATTATACACAATCTTGTGTAGCAATCACAGGGCCTGGCCTCTGTTAGACAAAGATATAGCTATAGGTTATAGACTCGGCTGTTATGTGACTTATTCATTAGTTGGCCTCATTTTCGTGTCTTTGTTACAGGTGTTCTTTTGCCTGCCTGCTCGTTACCTCACCGTTACCTCACTGTAGCTCTTCCACTACAATAGAGCATTGAAAGATAAGAAAAATCTGATAATGAAAGTGGTGTTTCTGATAAACTTTACCCTCATGAAAGTTTTTACCATGTCAGCTGAAGCTGTTGTAACGAGCACAAAATTCTGGTACTGGGTAGCCCAAAAGGGCATGTTGGGACGGGGTTATTGCACGCACACTGAGGCCCACCAGTCAAGGAAAGACACAACACACACAAAACAGTCTGGGGGGAAGGTTCTTGGACCTGAACTGGAGCAGGGCAGAAACCTACCTGAGCCATCCGAGGCTGACCCTGACAGGGCTCATGGACAGGGCGACGAAGGTGGATAGGACGCGCTCCTTCACCTGCTGCTGTCGCACCTTGAACATGTTTGTCCGTCATCTTACATTGTAACTTACGCCCCGGTGCGTGGAAGAAAAGAAATTAAGCATTTGCTGCACATTGGATGTACAAAAAGCATAAGTGTTGTGCATATGTGTGTAAATAACCATGCAAAGTTCCATCTCCGTCAGTCGATGTAAGCATCTACCCACACCTGCGGCATGTTGTACCAATTATAGCACTTTCCTAATGACAAACAGGTGTCTTCAAAGAAATTGCTCCTCTTTAGTCCATTCCTCCGTAAGTACGAAGCCACTCAGCACTAACAACTAACTGTGCATAAGTGTGCACACTGAACCACACCGACTCATGCATGCAGATCCGCTGAGAGACATCTTTTCAGCCTTCTGGAAGTTGCACCAGACGTGCGTATGTGTAATGCACGTATTTCAGTCGGGATGTGGTTGCTGCCTTGGACCACCGACTTCTGGCTGGCCCCCAACTTGACGTGGGCCGACCTGGTGCGCTACGACGGCCTCGGAGACGGCTCCTCGAACACCTCAGCTTCGTGGGACATCGCTGTTGTCACCCTCTTCGTGACTCTCTTCGTCGCTTTCAAACTGAGAGTGCAGCAAAGGTTTCTCTGGTTCGCTGTGAGGCTGTCGGACTCGGCCAACTTCAAGAAGTTCTACCTGGGCTGCAGCCACAACGGGAATGAGCTGGAGAAAGCCTTTGCAGCTGGCCACCTTTCTGGGAAGATGAAGCAGAAGCAGGGAGGACTTACTTAAATGGCCATATCTTTCAACATTTGGAATGACTCTGATGAGGCCATACTTGGCATACGTAAGGACCAAGTACTACTCCGCCTATACCTGTGTGCTGGGCTGATTTGAAAAGGTACTTTTGGGGAAAATGATGCTTGAAATATTCAGATTTTACTTAAACCCTGTTTTCGTAAAGACCACTTTCTATCTGCACTTTTAACTGAAAGTTTCACTAAGTAACTGAACATACTGTAGGTAGAAAGTGCAGTGGACACTTCTTTTTTTCGGCCATGACTTTTGACCGGATTGAGCTATACAATTGGATCACCCCTCTGTGGAAAGCTAAGAATCTCCTCCAAAACTAAATTTATGCGACTTTTTGCTTCAGGACCATTTATTTGTTGACAATACGTCCAAACTTTTGTGTAGAAAACTCTGCTACAGTGTATTACTTTGATCTCAGACTGTGGAAAAGTGAGAACTCCTCGGGTAACGTGCACATCACGTTGGTTGGGGAGGAACTTCTTAGCTCTCAGGGGTCAAACGCTTTTGCCGCTCCAAAATTATGGGTCAAAAAAGAAGTGTACCCCTCATACAACAACACGTCATAAAACTTTGAGTTAAAACTGCAGGTAAGAAAAATTTTTTTTTTTTTTCAAAAAAAAAAATCTTGTACCGGCTTGTACTGGATTGCGAGGCGCATTTGCTTTTAGGCCGATTATCTCAGAAACTAGAACTAGAACTAAACTCCACCTCAAATTGTAATTGTAGGGTTGACTTGGGTCTCTCAACAGACAAAGTTCTAAGCTAGAGCAACTGCGACTGGGGATGGGCAATTCGCTCCGTACCTGACTTGCTGATGCTTCCAACTCATGGCCTCAAAAGTTTCAGACGTTATGTTAGGAAATAGCGAGAAAAAAGAGGCCCTCAGCTGTTGTGATTTTGGAATTAATCCAACTGGCGCCTTAATGTACTGTAGACGCAACTCGTATACGTATATGACTAAAGTTAAAGCCGACATGAGGTCACGTTGGATATGGCCATCCTGGTGCATTACTGCTCCATCCTGCAAGGTGTCCGAAGAGCTGAAGATGCCGCTGGTCAAGGTCAAGCGTTGGACCAGGTGGCGCAAGAGCAACGCCTCCGCGGACCAGAGAATGGCTTGCTTAGAAGCTGTGGCCGACACAGCGCTCTTCAACAGTGCCTTCCTGGTGGTCCTGACGTTGGTCCTGCTGAGACAAGAGTGGTTCTGGACCGTGGACGCCTGCTGGAGCACCTACCCCGTTGTTGCGGTGTCTGGAGTGCTGTTGACGCTGTACCGCCTTTATTTGGCGCATCACATTGCCACAATTGTACTCATGCTCCAGAACAATCCCCGGGACCAAGCGACCTTGCTGGGTCACTTCTTCACGGCATCCTTGGCTGCCATTGGCTGGATCGTCAACCTGACGAGGTTCTCGCTGCTCGTCATCTGGGTCCACGGCCTGGGGAAGATCCATCTTGATGCGCTGAAGCTGGCGCAAATCATCGATGCTCAGCAGTGGACTCGGAGACTCTCGTTTGTTCTAACCTTGGTCTATCCGACAACCCAAGTTTGGATCTTGGTCGTCTGGCTGCTATGGCCCTTTTGGGACAGAGGGCTCGTCTTCACTGGACTCACACCCGCCATCTCGATGTCTGTGGCCGCCTTGTGGTTGGTGGGCGCGTACAACCTGTTTCACTCAACGTCGTTAGTGAAAAACTTGGTGAACAAGCTGGCAACGCCAGAGACTGTGGATGACAGTGAAGTCAACGAAGATGCCTAGCAGATGTCTCTTTTCACTCGTTCTACTTTTGATGCATCCGGAGATTTAATGAATTTTAAGGCTACTATAATGACGGCACCTCCTCGCAACGGTTCATCTCAACTCTTTTAGATGGACGGAGTAAAAAGAGCAACTTTCTATCACGCCACTGCAATTGGCTATTTGCAGACTGTGACCAAGGCTACAGCCAGAAAAAAGCGGATCTTTAGTTTAAAAAATGGCATGTTCGAATGATAAAGGGTTATGGCAAGTGTTGTGTTCTCTGACGTCCTCTCATGTAGCAATGATGACTAAGATGACGCTTTCTATAGATTCGTATGTATTGTAATCTTGATTGTCAATAGCTTGAGTGAGTTCTTGCTAATGTATGGGCCGCGCGCAAACCTACGACAGCGAGTATGCACAATTTTACAGATTGCTACCTACGCAGGCTGGTATCAGTCACACTCAGTGTCACTTCTGTTGTCCTTGATTTCACTCGATGGATCTCTCAGCAGTTTTAAGATTGCCTTAGCGATGAAGTAGTACCAAATGATGTCCAGAACCAATATGGCAAGCAGAAGGCCCACGAAGCCGGGGTACAGGGGAAACCAGCCGAGGATGTCAGCTAGGTCCGTCCAGATGGAGCCAAGGATCCAATAGGGATAGACCACCAGTCGTAGCACAGTCCAGCTGGCAGCAAAGGACAGGAACAGGACATCCGAGATCCTCTCGACGCCAGCATACTTGAACAACTTTGCATTCTCCAGAAAGACATCTGAGCAGTCATGAACCCACGTCACCAGGGTGCCAACTCTGAAGAAGTTGGTTATCCAAGATATGCTCATCAGTGCTATGGTGACAACATGGTGGGCAAACATGGTCCAAAAGTCCTTACGACGCGCATCGTAGAACTGCGAGAAGAGCAGACACCAGTAGAAGGACAGCTGTAGCATGTAGTAAAGCCAGATGTCGTCAGTTACGCCATGCTCTGGATAGAGGTACCAGCAGTTTTTGATGTCATGGAAGTAGCTCTTGTTCCAAAGCATCACAGTGCCATAGACATACATGGAGGTGTAAAAGAGAGACCGAAACCCACACTCCGAGAACTTTTCCAGCTTGGTCTTGCGCGTGCTGGTCCTCCTCCTCTTCAGCCATCTTTCTACCTGCCTCTCACTAATATCCACTTTCTTGGAGAGCTCGACCAAGACTTGGTCGTCAAGTTTCTTAAAGTTCTCCACCTCCTTAAAGGCCTTCTCGAGAGCAATGTCTGCCTCTGTACTGGGTCCGGCAGAGCTTTCACTGTAGGCCTGCCTCTTCTCAGGTATCCCTAGGCCAATACCAATGGGAGGCATGACCTTCTTCTCCACGAACACCTTGACGGCGAACAACACCGGGGCCATTGTAATGGAATAAGCCAGGTCGATGATCTGGCCAAATCGCGTACCAGTGAGTGAAGACTCCTCCTCGAAGGTCGACCAAGTGACATTCTGGGGCAGCCACAAGTCCATATCCCAGAGCCAATCATTCACGTAGGCGTCATCCAACATCATGGTGTCGTTCAGGCTCCTGGTTGGGTGGAACCTGGGATGGGCCGGGCTGCCGACTGCGTCATGAAAAGAAATACCAAAAATACACACTGAAAAAAAATGTTTGTTCATTGCCCAAAAAAAATTTTCTCTCATTTATGAGACCGCTCTTCAAGGCAATTTCAAGACTCACGAGGCTTTCATGTACACACATCTTTGTGATCATGTCGCAAAGCTTTCGTCATTGCCTTTCATTGCACAAATATCACAGACACAATGGACACTAAATTTGGACCTCCCTATCTTAGCTACTCATTCGATCAGACTGAGCCTTTCCTGGCCTCGCCTAACTTGGCCAACCCAGCCAAACTAGCTTGGTCTAATAAGATTCAAACAGTATCTCTTTATTCAGAATTTTTGGACCCTGTCACTCTCGCTGTGATGGTGTAGCATTAATTCTGATGACGCCACCTCTGAAGGAGCCCACCACACTCCGCTCTCGACAACCTCTGCACTCGGCTGCACTGGCAGCAGAGAGAAGACCTGGACGAGGCCATCTGAGCAGTAGCAGAGGCACCAAGCAGTCCGGAGGCAGCGAGGACGTCGTCGTCCTCCACGTTTTGTCCGTTCGACCCACACCAAGCTTGCGGATTGTCCCTGTGCGAGGTGCGGTTTATGGCACATTTCTACTCTAAACGCAAGTTGGAACACACGCGTCGCGTGACGTGTGCGTTTCCGTTCGTTGAGCAGGTAGAACTTTCCGAAAGTCATTCAAAGACTTGTGAAATGAAGTCAAGCTCACGTCGACGCTGAATTTTCAACTATTGGGAAGTGAAAAAGGTGCCACTGGAGGGGGATACCAAGGCGAGCAAGACGTTGGAGGAGCTCTCAGTGCTCCTCTTCGTTGTCGTAGTCGTCATCGCTCTCCTCGCTTTCACTGCAAACACCCTTCTCAATCTCGAGGTTGGAGCTTTGCATCACTAAGACGAACCCCTTGGTGATGTAGTAGAACGAGGAGAGGTCGAGAAAGCACAGGAAGTGAAGATCCTTTTGCACTGCGCACATGGGCCAGACGCCCACCATTCGAGCGACGTCATCGACGATTGAGCTTAGGAGTCAGACGATGAACATGTAGAGCTGCATCAAGATCCAGCAAGCGCCAAATATGTGGAAAGGCGTGCCAGAGACGCTTTGTCCGCAGGCGTTCTTCGAGCACTTGGCAATCTCGAGGAACACACTACTGCCGTCGTAGAACCGGAGGACCGGCAGGCTGATGCGGAAGAAGTTGATGATCCAAGTGGTGCTCAGGAGTGCGATGATGATGACATAATGTGCCAACATTTCCCAAAAGTCTTTCCAGATCATGTCAAAGAACTGCGAGAGGCTGCAGTTCAAGGAGAGCAAGTGGTACACCCGTTTGTCCGAGGTGACCTCGGTCTTCTGATACTCCCTCCACGCAGCGCGGACTTGCTCTTGTCCCCGGGGATGGGGCTGCAGAACACGCATGTGGAAGTGTAAACGGTCGCTGTCCATCCAGACTAGCAGAACTTGTCTGATGGAGTCATCTTGGGCTTCTTCCTCGTCATCCTACTGGCCAACCTCTTTGGTACCTGACGCTCGGTGAGGTCAACCTCCAGTTGGTCCCGCATCCCTATTGCTCAATCTTCTCCCATTGGCAAGATACTTCAAGGACTGCTTGGATACTTCTACCTCCACGTTGAGATCTGTGCTGATCCTCTTCAGCACCGTCACCTCCACCGCGTACCTCAGGGCTGCCATCCCTTCCGACATGACGATGGAGCAGAGAACGGCTCTGACGGGCGTGTCCAACTTGCCGTTCTCCTAGCTCAGATTGAGTTCGGACCACTGGACACCCCAAGACAGCCAGACAGGGGCACCCCAATCAAAAAAACTCCTCGCAGTTGAGGATCCCCCTTTATAGAACACAACTTAAGTACGTTCCACAGATTAGTGGGACAGCCTCAAAGCACCTGGAACTCTCGCTGTGTCCCACTTCAACGAGAAAAAGGTTTTGGTGTCACAACAAAAAGTTCCTTCACCTATCATGAACCACTTTGCTATTAACAACAACTCTTCTGCCACAACTGCAAAGGTCAAACGGAGGCCTTTGAGCTGTTTCAGTCACGTCAACAAGTTTAAAGGTACCATTCAAAGGGAAGGTTAACGGAAAGGGTTTTTTTTTCTCAAACACAAAGCAAACTTGCCTTCCGTGGCCTAAGAATAAAGGTAGAGCAGGTAGGAAGCGGAAAATAGGCTCGTGTTTCCTGTTACTTTATACAATGGGAGGAAAAATTCTTTTTTCCTCAACTGTTCTTTAAAACTAAGTACATTCAGAAGAAAAAAAGGAATCTTGAAGTCGTCTCCGACTACACTGACACCGTCTGTACTGGTTATACAGTACTACCCGGTTATTACCTTGGGACCTAAGGTTTTAATGATTGTAACGAGTATATTCCTATAACAATATGAGTAAAAACAAAAGGCTTTTACGCCCATGGAACTTTCATCGTGTGCCTTCAGATTTTTGGCTGCATTCCTCTCTCAGAGGAGACATTACAGTGTAAGCAAACTTATACCTCTGTACATAGAGTTTCCGTCAAGTGACTGTCCTCAAAATTTAAATTATCTTCAAACTGTGGGTACTTTAAATATTCCACGGGTAATTTGATTTTGTGTCCGGGAAGAGTGATGACGAGAGGGTCATGACCATACCAATAGCGTTGACACTTGGGATGGACTCTTCTGTCAGCTGCCCTCCTGGAGGCCCATTTTGTGATGTAAATTGACTGTGCTTAACAATTGCGCGCTGAATTCTTTTGATTGACTGGTACAATGCAGTGAGACCACTGTTGTTTTAAGCTGTTGATCTCGGTGGCCCATGAGGGTAGGAGATGGAGCAAGTTTAAGAACTCCTGGGTTGCAGCAATGATGTTGGTGTGGCTTCAATGGGTAAAGTCAGGTTCAAGCATCCGAGTCATAGACAAGACGTCCTGCAGCGTGAAAACACATGCAAAGATGCTCATGACCTTTGAGTCAAAGGAGTCTTTAGCTTCCAAACAAAAGGACACCTTGTCTGGAGAAGCAGCCCAGATAAGAGCTTCAGAAATGAGAAGGCTCAATCTGCACACATCCCCCAAGTCCAAAACTTGACTCATCAACACAAAGACTTGCGCAGTGCAAAGTTGCTGATCGCAGTCAAGTTACACATGAAAATTCTAATGTTAGGCCTTCGTAGGCCCACGTAGAGCTGGGTGCCAACTGCCAACTTTGGTCTGGTGCAGCTCGTGGAAATCCTTTGCACTCACTCAAACACTGCTAAATCCGTCCTTCCCACCAACCGGAGCGTGGACCCCGGGTCCTTCTGGCGTACCTGTGGCGTCTCCCACGCTCTCGTCCTCGCCCCGAGGTCACGCATGCGCCTCTTGCCACATCGAGACAGACTGGGTCCGTCCCAAAGCCCAGATTGTGCGTGAGTGCGACAACTTTTGCAGAGTTTCTTCATTGTCTCTCAATTAATGATTCCTCTTTTTCTCTCTCCACCAGACTTTCCTTCCCAGGGCGAACAAAGGAAAACTCGAGCTGCAAATGACCAGTAATGCGATAATGACTGCGAAGAGAAGCAGATTCCCTCGTCCAAGTGCCTCCTCCCTGGCCAGTGCTGGTGTCTGATCGAGTTGGCTGAGGGGCCATCGATTATTGTCCCGGCGCTAATAAAGCCACCAATGAGTGAACGTTCAACAGCTTTTGCGACTCTGCCCAATGTTGTCGCTATCTTTATGATGAGGATGGAGAAGAGAAAGCAGGGCAGAAGCTGAAGACAGGTACGAGCCTTATCCCCCCCTCCCGTCAAAATGACTTTCTATAAGTATGCATTGTAAGAAATATGTGTTCAGTTCTGTCCAGCATAAAAGAAAGTGCGGTCATTTCGGCTACTGAAATGTAGAAGTGACTTGAATAACCTTGTTGACTGACTCGGTCTTCATCTGCATTATTTATGGACATTTATATGGATTTTTCCAATTATCCTTTAAGCAATCTTTGCCCTCGGCTTATGCACAAAAAGGGTTGGTGAAGGGCAAGATCAATAAAGGCAGGCATGCTAAAAAGTTGAGCTGCTCTTTGTCGTTGCGAATTTGATAGAAAATCACGAGATCGCCGCTGTTGAACGAGGAGCCGTCGACGCAGTCCAACCCGCAGAGCCTCGAGGCGGTCACCGAGGTGGGCGGGATCGCCAGGGAAGACAAGAATCCGTCAGTCTCTAAGAAATTCTGAGTAACAATTGTATCTAAGTGCACTTGACACCCGTTTGTGAGGGTACCTCAATGCGGACCCTGCTGCCGGACGTGGGGGTGGAGGACAGGGTTATGGAGATGAGTCCAGACTGATTTGACAATGCGATTGCAGAGTTGCCATCGTTGCTCAAAGTCATTCACACTTCTGTCGCAGACGCTCGCCCGGACCCAGATTAGGGTTTGAGTAACAATGAAATCTGGGCAATAAACAGCAATCGACTAATTTCATTGTTTTTCTACTCATTTCAACTAAAACTGGGCATCGTTGGAGAGGAGGACAGAAGCGAACTAGGGATGCGTAGGTCAGAGCTCGAAGCCACTTCCAGCCAGCCCGACTCGAGCTTGAACTTCGACCTGAGTTCGAAAACAAAGCTACTAATTTTTGTCAAAACGTGTTATTTTCTACTTTTTCAACTTTGCCCCCGATGAAGTTAGCTGACGGACTTGAAGACAAGGATGAGCACGCGGATGGAGGAGGAGGTGACGACGCATTATTACACGAACACGGTGAACAAGATGAAGTTTTTTTCAGACCTGGAATCGGGATTAGTCTGAGCCCGGAAGCCCCAAGTTCGTTTTTGGCTTTTTGAACAGTCCAAGGCCCTCAGGTCTGCTAAGGGTAGCGTAGAACGCTAAGGCCGAACCTTCCTTGTTCCACTGGACCTAAAGCCGAAAAAAGGGCCTGAAGCCTAGATTTGGTGGTGTGGAATCTTGTCATGGTGCACACGGTATTGTCAAAGCTAGACAGTCTTGGTCATTGCGATCAAAGAAGTTGATCAGTTAAAGAAAATTACGCGTTGGGCAAAAATTAGGAAGTTGTTCTCATGAGCTAATTTCACTCTGACTCTTGAGTGATCCTTGAGTAACGAGAGAATCAATGAAATTTGCAAGTGAGAATAACTTTTCTCATTTTTTCGTCAAACAAATAATTATCTTTTTTTTCGCTCTATTCATTGACCCTGTCAAGTAAAAATCGATCAATCGATTTTTAGACCCGAATTGACTCCAACTTTGTCCCCGATGAAGTTGGCTGACGGGCTTGAAGACAAGGATGAGCACGCCGCGGACGGAGGAGGAGGTGACGACGAAGGTGCGGCTGGTGCGCCATGGAATCCACAGGAACGGACTGGAACATGAACAAGGCCTTCCTTGGCAAGGCCTTGTCACTCCAAGTGTCAGTGAGAGCATGCAAGTAAGTAGAGATTACATTTATTCTTTCTAGACGTACTTTCTTACGATACATGAAGAGGCAGAGCGCAAGTCTTACCTTCAACATCTTATTACAGTTTTTTTTCTTTAAAAACATTGATATGTCTTTCACGCTCTTAACCTTTTCTCCATTCACCCTCACTTATGCTAAAACTCACACAAAGACCTTAACATCAACATGTGGACTGGTTTACTGTGACACTCGAAATAATCTTTTTTAGACGCCACCGTTTCATCCGAGGCTCCCCCCCCCCCATGGTCGACCTGAAGCAGTAGCAACCTGTGAAGAGAGCCCGGTGAGAAGAAAAGCCTGGTCTGCTTTTTAACATTTTTTCAGGGACCCGCACTAGTTATTTTTCTCTTTTCTGTCTGTTTTTGGATCATTTCTTGGGACGTTTTGTTGGGGGGGATGTGGGACAGAATAACAACGCTCCCATTTACTGGAACTTCACCAGCAGCTGGGTTAAAACATCATGATTTAGAGCCTGCAAAAATTATGCCTTGATTGTGCTAAACTGACCATGGCTTTCATAGGAATGGGCTGTAGAGGTGAAAACACAGTATAATCTCTTATACAAGCAACACTCCTCAGATAAGCAACACTGCAATTCAGGAGGTGGACTCTTATGTAGGCAACAACGAAAGCAGTAATATAAGCAACAATGCCAAATTTCGGGCAAGCTCGTGTCAAGTAGGTGCTGCTTACATTAGAGATTATATCCTCTGGAACGTATTCTTTCAATTAAAACTTGGCTCTTGAGAGCATTCATCAGTGTGTAAGAAATACTGACAGGACAATATCTTTTCTTGAAGCTCTCGGCTGAGAAAGATTTCTGACGCTGTCAGACACCACCGATTGGCAACAGATGTTGGCCACCAAAAGATACTGAGACAGCTTCACACTTTCAAACTTGCCAGAGCGAGGCCAGGGGTGGGCCTGGGCTGGGCCTGGGCTGGCTCGTTCACATTTTTCTGTCTCTTTGTATTGAAATGGAGCTGATCCAGCTCACCCCAACCCTATTCCAACGTGCCCTGAGCCAGCCTGGAGAAGCTGGGCCCAAGGGCTGAACTGGCCGGCACAGGCTGCGTGTGTGGGATCTGGCAAAAGGGTAAAATGTGGGTTCTTTCCGTAAAAGGGCCAAAATATATGAAATATGATGTTCCTATGTGACTGCAGAACTTTCCGGGCTCTATTCATGATGATTCAATGTACCACATGGGTGTCTCTTTTCTCTTCCAAGCATCCGGTTTTTTTTCCTATGATGGGGGGAGGGTAAAATGTAGCTTAAAATCCCTGAACAATCGACCGATCCAGAAGCTTCTTGAGATGATCATGACAATGTTGCTTAGTAGGCGAAATATGCACGCTGAAACGAGGAAGAACAATCGTCAATCACGAGTCTTAGGCTGGTTTTGTTGAATCATATCTAAAGCACCTACTTTTTTTTCTCTTCAAACTTTGACAACTGCCGCAGCCTTAGACTTTTGCTTCTCTTCTTTAGCGCCACCGCCGACGGCGCTGCCGGCGCGTTTTTTCTTCGTGTTGACGGCGAAGAGATGGCGGGAGCCGCCGCCGCCTTCGCCGACGCTTTCGCCGCCACCGAGGCCTCCATCCGTTGCGCCTATATGCTGTGACTGACTTTTGCTCGGGTTGATGATGCCGGACTCGGCCAGGGCCTTGAGGGCAAGGGACGCGGCTGCGTTCTGGCTGGCTTCGAGAGTGGCACCGACACCGTGCGACACCTGCAAGATTATATCAAGGTTGCGTGACATGCGTTCGAGTGTTCATGGACCAGCACTTCAAGATGCACTTCAAAGAGGAGGTGCTCACCTGGGGCGGATCTGTGGCAATGGAGAGGAGCGTGAAGTACTCGTCCTTGGACTTGCCGTCAGTGGCCTTCTTGGGAAAATCCTGATATGTGATGGCGGCAGCGCCGCCGCTCAAAAATGCCCGCGCCAATTGCGCCAGCTGCGCCACGGGCCGGACGGTGCACCCGTTGTTGGGCTCCGAAACAATTGTCGCGGTAGTAGCAGGTGCCTGTAGCTGCTCCCTCTTGGCTATGGAATAGTCCGTGGAGGCCATCGGCGGCCTCTTGGTCTTTTCTGACTTGTTCTCATTCTGTCCGTGCTCCTCCTCGTCCTTTTCTTCTTCCTCCTTCTCCTCCTCGTCGTCCTCGTCGTCTTCCTCGTCGTCGTCCTCATCGTCGTCCTCGTTGTCGTCGTCGTCGTCTTCGCTATTATGCAGGCAGGAGACGATCGGAGTCGTTGAGGTGCTGCTATTGGAGAAACCGTTGGTGGGTGTATCCTGAAAGAAAAAAAAGGGGGGGGGATCAATGCTTTACTTCTGGTACATACGTTGTGGCTGAAAACACCCTTTTATGTACACTACATGTAGCGATCCGCATGTATGCAAAGTGTCGAATGTGTTTCCATCTCCACTGGACTTATCCACCCTACTGGGCTGTCGTGAAAGAGCAAGAAAAGGATTGGTCTCGTCTGAACAGCAACGGTTGCACGGCTTTAACCGCGCCCCAGAGAGGCTGCGGCAGCCTCGTACGCGTCCTCGCCTTCCGTTTTCTCACCTCGCATGGCCTCACGTTGCTCCGAGGCCGACAAAATATCATATTGTAGACGGTATATCCACACATAGGACGCGTCTTTGGAGCAAGTCTTCTGGCACGCTCTGGGGTGACTCTAAACGGCTCACCTCTCGCTCTTCTTCGTCGTCGTCCTCTTCCTCGTGTTCAAGCTCAGCCGCGACCGAGACCACAGGCGGCGACGAGGGAAACGTCGAGGTCGTCGCCGCTGTCTCGGACGTCGGCACGCCGTTGGACATTTTTTTCCTTCTCTTCTGCTGCGGGTCGTCGTCCACGAGGCCGACGTCGTTGCCGCCGTTACAGCACGCGTCATTGACGCTCTCCTCGCCGTCGGGGGCGTCCCCATCGGCGGAGACGGACACGATCTGCTGAGGCTGCTGCTTGTCCCGTCCGGGCTTCACCTCGTCGACGAAGGTGAGCTACGAGGGAAGAAGTGATTACGTTTCACTGAGTCAAGCACTGAAAAAAGCCAAGAACAACGGCCGTACTTTTTGCACTTGCTGGATCTGGATGACGATATCTCACTTGGCACAACAATGAAGCTCTCACTGATCAGGACAGGATCGTTGCTGACAGCTCTGCCTAATCTATCTGGAAGGGTCTTTGTTTTATCGCTCACTTTCTCACTCCTTTCGTTTGCACGATCCAGAGCCACACGTGCGCACTTTGCAACACACAGGAGTTGCACACATGCAAGCATCTGCTTATTTCTCGCTGTCTTGCGACCCAGCTCATACGTCCGTGCAGGGGTGGTTGGTCTTTATCTCGGGGGACTTGAACACTCGCGCATTTTTGCCAACAAAAAAGACCATGAATCAGAATTAAGACACCCTCGGCCTCATCAGGTGTTGTGTTGTGGCTGCTACAACCGAACAGAGGGAAAACGATGCTCAAGGGAAAGATTTCTTTTTGCTGCTGCATCACCAAAACTAATCATGATAAATACTTTTCTTAATGTCTGTGCATTCGCCTCTTATACATGTGCATATTACGCATAGGTGTGAATGTAGCATAGGAATGAGTACCTTATCTATACCAAGCGAGCAGGAAGATCACATCTTTTTATTAATGTATCATTGAACTTATGAGGAGGAGAGACACATTTTGTTCAAGGGATTTGACTGTTGCTTTCTTCTCTTTTTCTTAAGTTGTATATTTTACGTGCTGCGTTACAAAAACGATTCAGGTTGCTCGTAAGTACTTGAATTTGGGGGTTATTTTTTTGGCGTTCAGATCAATACAAAGGGCTCAGGACAAGCATGCAAAAACTCCATAATATATATAAGTGTTATAATTATGATGATTATCATCGTCAGTAATAGTGGCCCGAAAGCTGGGAAAACTGACCACTGGGACACTCAGACAATGGAGACACGAGTCGGGCTAGGTCAGGGAGGGATACCTGTAGCAAGTACAGGATCGGAGGCCGTCACTACGGTACTTCAACGGCGTTGCCAGATGGCGGATGACCAAAAGAGGCCAAATTCAGTGTCAGAAGTGCCCAAATCACTCAATAAGAACTTACAAAATTCATAAATGCAAAATTTCTTCGGACTAAACATGTTCAGAAGGAGCCTAGCTTGAGGCTGCTGGCCTCGAATAGGGCCGATCTGGCTGGACTGGTGGGTGTTGCTCAGAATTCTAGCCAGCCTCTCCGTCCCCAACTTGTTAAGAGCATCCCTGGATTAGGTTGGGTTAGATGAAGGATTCCTGACTGTCCCAGGTGTCAGGGAACCATTATTACTCTCACTAGTACTAACATTATGTCAAGTCGTAATTATCTTCTCCGACAAGATGAGCCTAAGGCAGTAGTGACGGTAACACAATACAGCGCAATTCCCCCTGCACTGATCACAGGGTCGGTGTTACAAGGACTGAGGAGGGACATACGAGAGACTTGGTTGGCACTTTCTCTTCTTATTCGCTCATGCACGAGAATATAACTTCAAGAGACAAAGAAAGGAGTATATTTTTCACTCTGCTATCGATTCTATTCGCCAGTTTGAATTTCTTGACTTCTCCAACGAGTTCCTCTTGTCGCTTTTTGCTCAAGTTTCTCATGTATCAAGCACAGGCAAAAAGTGCATTTGCCTCCGAGGTTCATAGTGTTGTGAGCTTTTCTGGGGGGCTTTCTGTGTCTAAATCTATAAGGGCTGTGTCGAGCAAAATCAGGATTAAGGTCATATCTGGGCTCAAACAAATCTACGACTTTCATTCTCAGCGCTAGAATTTAGGTATTTTGTTGATTTCTTTTGACTTTTGCTTTCTCGCTGTGGTCCAGCCAAGCTTTAGAGATTAATCTTATGTGCCTCGAAAGTGTAACTTGTGCTCAGGAGTATAAAAGATGTGTCTTTAGATGCTGCGTCCTAAGCGTTGGTTGCCGCAAGAACAAGAGAGACATGCCCACAATCCGGGGTTTTTTGCTCAACGCCGCCGCCGCCGCCGAAGTCGCCGAAGCCGCCGCCGCCGAAGCCGCCGCCGCCCTCGTCGGACACGTCATCAATGGACCTTCTGTCAGATGGCGCACGAGACTTTCTGCTCACAGCACTGACTGACGCAGCTCAGGGAGGTGGCGTGCTTCAGCCGGAGGTTGTTGCCGTTGTCGTTGCTATAGCCGCTGCCGCCGCCGCAGCCGGAGACGTTATTCTGGTGGATCTTAAGAGAACGCTGTCTCCTCAGATGTCTGGCGGCCGCAGAGCCTGACGTCGAATCAAGCTTTCGTTAGGTCATGGTTGCACCAACCGTAATGGAGAATGTACATGCTGGAGTCGTAGCAGTCCGAGGCCGAGGCCGTCGGCTCATTCATCCATTACGAATGCAGTGGAGTGCCACTATCACCTAACGGAATCTTGGTTGAGTTGGACGAGGAGGAGGCGTCCTGGCTACTCTGGTGCACGGTGGCAGCGGCGATGAAGCTGTTCATCTTCTTCAACTGCTTCTGCCGCTGCTGCAGCTGTCCATGGTAGGTCTGACCATTGGGAGCAGCAGCTGCTGCTGCTGCCGCTGTGCAGCCGCCGCCAACGTCGTCGTCGTCGCCGCCGCCGCCGCCGCCGCCGCTACCGGAGTCAAGGGCCAAGGCCGACTTGGGTCTGGAGAGCAGGTTCAATCTTGAAGTGGCTACCACCTCGGCCATGTGCCGGAGCTCAGGGTCTTCCTGCTGCTGTTGCTGTTGCTGCTGTAGCTGCTGCTGCTGCCGCAGCCGCTGCTGTTGCTGCCCCTGCTGAAGGTGGTGGGGAAAGTTGGGATCTCGGTGGTGCCACAACACCTTGTTGGCGGCCACTGAGTGTTGCGGAACTACTCGTATTTCTTCTTCCTTTATGTCAGACAGGCATGAGTTGCGAGTAATTTGGAGACACCCTGTACCCATTGGTGACGCTTTATCAGGTTATTGACAAGAGTTCTTTAACTTTGCTCAACTCATGCCTGCACGTAATGATCCGGGTAAATGGTGGCGATATGATCAAGCTGGCCTCCAACGGAGGCCACTCTCCTCGGTATCTGGTAGCCCCGAGGTCGCGAGCCCGTCCTCAGGTCGCAGTTGGCGTAGGCGGCCACTCTCTGGTCGCGGCACGCCTGGTCGTCGTAGACGACCACATCCTCCAGAGAGTGGCAGGCGGCTGAGCAGAGTCCTCCCACTTGAGATCCGTGGGGTCGATTGTCATCCTTGAAGCCCTGGAGGCAGCCTGGCTGCTGCTGTTGCTGTTGCTGCTGGCCTCCTCCAGGAGCCTCTTGTCAGCAACAGCTTCCTGCCGCTCCCAGCAGCAGCTGTTCCTCCTTGAGCTGGAGCAGCACCAGCTTGTGGCTGAAGCTGCCTGGATCCAGGATGGCGATCACAAGCGCAAAAGCAGACGGGGAAAGGGAGAAGGAGGAAGAAGTAGAAGAAAAAGAAGAAGTAGAAGAAGAGAGAAAGAGGGAAAGCATTGGCATTGTCTTTACAGTGTTGTCATGCACTGGGGGAATTTCTTGCAGAAAAATGGTAAAAGCGAAAAATGTGACGAAAAAGGAAGAGAGAGCGAATGCAAGGTGATGGTGCAAGATATGAATAAAATGGCTGCTCTGTAAGGCATGCATGTAGGCCTTAGAAAGCACAACAGGCATCAGTGCGGAGAAGAAGCATTTCTGTAGGCCGCTTCGGTTGTCACAACAGACAGACTGGCAGGCAGACAGACAGACAAAGAAGTGACGATTTGCCAATTCCATTGCAAAAGTGGTTCAAGATCTCTCTCCCTTCCAGATTCCCCGGATTTGCAATTTTTTTTTTTTTTTGCATCAAAAGCCCATGGCAGAGCAGCCATTATTTCCGTCCCTGGAAACCTCAGCAGCTGCCCAGCCCCGCAGGCAGGTCAACACTGTAAAACGTGCTCCTCCCTGTGGCGGCCCTGATTCGGGCCGTCCTGTCCGGGCCGTCGGTGTCCCTGCAGCAGGCCAAGCAACGACACCAGCCGCAGGAGCGCTCAGAGCAAAGGCTCAGGATCAGGAAGATGAAAAAGCAGACGACGAAGAAGATCACCCAGCAGACGGTCACGAAGGGGACGTTCTTGATGAGAGACACGTTGGTTGGTGGGGCGGCTGGCTTGGCTTGGCACTACATACGCGTGTATTCTCCACAACCCTGTCTTGTTTGGGCCTGACAACGGAAACTTTTTTGCTATATAACTTTCATTACTCCTCAGTGAGTAGGACTTAAGAAACAGCTCCATTCTGAACACTTCCAGAAGTTTTTCTATATTCTTAGTCTGAGCCAAAGTCTAAGAACTCTGTTTCAAGCCATTGCCGGGGGGGCCGGCCGGGGGGGGCCCGGGCCGCCGGGGGCGGGGGGGGCAGAGAAGGCGTTGGGGGGTGGTGGGGAGGGGGGGTGGTG